>MDSX01063998.1_pt1 | contig 26683 bp, 21 predicted proteins | sample 811141 | NCBI WGS metagenome assembly MDSX01 (sample SAMN05326642, study PRJNA326480) | marine metagenome | isolation source: seawater | place: Atlantic Ocean: South East | collected 2010
GCCATGATTACCTTTATTCGAAACACGCAATTGCATCCCATCTTGAACACCAGGAGGTATTTTCACACTCACAATTTCTTCAACTTTCTCCAGACCGTCAGCGCCGACCCCCGCCGGTCTTTTATCAATCATCTTACCAGATCCATTGCAAGCAGTACAAGCGCTTGCTGTCCGCATTTGTCCTAAAATAGTATTTTGAACACGCGAAATTTGACCTGACCCGTTACAAACAGAACATGTTTTGAAAGTAATACCATCAGCAGGAATTGCTCTTCTTATTTTTATTTTTTTCTCTACTCCAGCAGAAATGTCTAATAAGTTTAACTTAACACGGACCCTAAGATTAGCACCTCGCATAGCACCACCTCGGGAACTTCCTCCAAATCCTCCAAACCCGCTCCCTCCAAAAACATCTCCAAAATGACTAAAAATATCATCCATATTCATTCCACCTTGCCCCCCTGATCCAGGACCAAAGGCTTGATGGCCAAACTGATCATATTTTTGCTTTTTAGCCGAATCTGAGAGAACTTCATAGGCCTCAGCTGCTTCTTTAAACTTTTCCTCTGCCTCTTTGTCTCCCGGGTTTTTATCTGGGTGATATTTTATGGCCAACTTTCGATATGCTTTTTTTATCTCGTCAGATGAAGAGGATTTATTAACTCCTAGTACATCGTAAAAATCCCTTTTATTTGCCATAATTAATTTTTGCTATCCGCAACTACCACCTTTGCAAAACGGATTATTTTGGACCCTAATTTATACCCCTTCTCAATTTCATCAACTACCGTTCCTTTTTGATCATCTGATACCGCAGGAATTGTTGTTATTGCTTCCATTGTTTCTACATCAAGTTCAGAGCCAATTGTTGATTCCAATGGACTTAACCCTTCACTTTTTAAAACATTCTTTAATTTTGAGTAGATAAGGTCAAGCCCGACTAGCTCTTCTGAGTCTTTCGGAAAACTCCTTAAGGCCCTTTCGAAATCATCTATAACGGGCAAAATTGCTTTAATTACTTTTTCACTTGCAGTAGTCATTAGGTCTAATCTCTCACGAGCGTTTCTTTTACGAAAGTTTTCAAACTCTGCATAAAGTCTCAAATTCTGATCTTTGAGTTCATTAAATTGATCCTCCAAACTAAGTTCCGATGAATCTTCATTTACAGAGTCATTGATGCTATCTTGCTCATCTACACTTTTCTCAGAATCTTTTGGATCGGATTTTTTTTTACTTTTTCCCATATTTGAAAATATTGTTTGTTAAGAAAAGCAAACAGCCTGCCAAAAATGATCAAATGTCATATTGACAGGCAGTCTATTAAACCCGAGGCAATAAGGTTATTTTTTAAGAGAGGAAAGTGCATTTTCTAAAGCCCCACCTCGTAATCCTTTTGCAATTATTTTTCCTTTACCATCAACAAGAAAAGTCATCGGAACAGCGTTAACTCCGTAAATAGCAGCACCTTGGGCTCTCCACCCTCTTAAGTCACTAACATGATTTGACCAAACAAGGCCATCTTGAGCAATAGCTTGAATCCACCTTTGTTTTGATTGATCCAGGCTCACTGAATAAATTTCAAACCCTTTACCAACACTAAATTTCTCATTCTTGAATTTATTATAAGTTCTTACCACATTTGGGTTTTCTCTTCTACATGGACCACACCATGAAGCCCAAAAATCAATTAGGACCAGCTTTCCTTTTAAGTCACTTAATTTCATTATTTCACCATTTGGATTTAAGTAGGCTAATTCCGGAGCTTGATCTCCAATCTTAACATTGGAAGTTTGATTATCAAGTATTTCCGATGGTTTAACCATTATTTCTGAAGAACTAAATGCAGTAGAAATAATGAGAGTAATGGCAAATAATTTTAAAGGCAAATTCATATTCTTAAATCTTAATTTTTAAAGTCCTCGACCAATTAGCGTTATTGGTCCATAGTAGCGCAACTCTTTGTCGCACTGTAGCAGGAAATAATATGTAGAGGGCGGCAATGGCCTTCCATTATTATCTACACCTGACCATGTGTCATTATAATTTTCTTGCTGATACACCTGTCCTCCCCAACGGTTTAAAACTCTTAAGGTGCAGGATTCACCGAAAGTAACTTCTGATAAATCAAGGACATCGTTTACTCCGTCCATATTCGCGGTTATTACATTTTGAACATTCGATAAATCTGGAACGGTCTGTTGTGGAAGCCAAAAAATCATGACCGTATCTATTCCTTGACAACCATATTCATCAGCAACAATAACATAAAAAGTTGTAGAGTCCTGATACTGCCATGACTGGGGGTCTTTTCGCTTAGAATTATTGAAATAGACGGGTTTATCCGCAAACCAACGGTATAAGGAGCCTTCCGAAACATCCAAATATGCTGTATCATGACGTGCTACTGAGGTATCTGGGCCAGCATTTACATCCACTGACCACTGAATTACAGAAATAGTATCATAAACAGTATCTGGACAAGTTAAAGAAGAAACTATTAATCGAACTGGATATTCTCCAGGGAGAGACCATGAAACATTTGAGACGCTGTCACCTTGCGCACCAAAAGTATTAGATAAGCTTCCAAAATCCCATTGGAACGAGGCATCCGAAGGAGTCCCACCCTCAGCATAAAAAAGCAGATTTTGGGCTTCAAAACATGATTTTCCAGTATACTTTATTTCAAAATCTGGAGCATCTAAAATATTAAAAACTTCAAATACTGTATCAGTGCAAACCAAACCCGGATTTATAATCAGCATAACTGAGTAACTTCCAGTATCAGGATATGTATATGAAGGTGATGGAGAGGAACTAGTATCTGAGGTCGTTGCTGTGTCTCCAAAATCCCACAAGTATGATATTGCACCTGATGTTTGAGCTTGAAATGTCATTGTTCTCCCATTACACAACAAACTAGGTTTTTCCGTTTGGGTTAACATGTCTGATACAACATTGCTTATACAACTGGTAATATTAAACTGATAGTCTCGACGTACTTTGGACAAAAGGGTTCCATTTTCATACTCAGAAACACAAATTCCCACAACAAATTGTCCTGTGGTATTTGCAACACCAGTTATGAAGCCTGTGTTTGGGTCTATAGTTAAGGGTGGAGCTCCGGGGATGGGCATTGAGCTAGTTTGAGGAGAAATGAATGGGATAGCTGTGTAAGGGGGTGGGTCCGCTGAACCTGGACTAGGATTAAAAGAAGACCCTCCATTTAATATATCACAAAATTCATAAAATAAGGAATCTCCGTTCGAATCGGCTGCCGAAGCGTCAATGTTAAGAGCATCTGATTTACATAAGACAATCGGCGGAACCGTAGTAAATTGCGGCGTGCTGTTGCAATTATCCATTGATGGAATTTGTATTGTGTATGTATTGCCCTTTCCTGAAGAAACAATATTCGCAATACTAGCATTCCTGCAGCATCTTTGATAAGAAATTGTGTAGCCTCCGACCCTAGCGGGCAACGATATTGTATGAATATATTCTGCATATTCGGTACAAATATTAGGAGGAGTGGTCAAACAAGGATTCCCTGTTGCAGCTGGGACCTGAACAGTTGCTCCCTTCGATACTGAGGGATTAAATAATATATTTCCTTGATCATCGAATATGGTGAAATTTACTGAATTATCAAAAGCCGCTCCTCCACCGTTACAATCCCTATAAATTCGGAGTTTAATTTCATAAGAATTGCTACCTGAACAGGAGTAAGTAATCTCCCCTCCTACCAAATGAGCCCCATTCAATTTGAAAGTGGAAATTGTTGCTGCAATTAAAACTATCGCAATAGGGGCAATTCTACTTTTAAAAAACATACTAGATTATTTAACGACTTTAATCCAGAGCTTGCCCGAATACTGACCCCTTAATCCCGATGTCCTTGCATCATCGGCCTCGTAATAACTTGGAAATTTCAGTAAATAAACATAAAACATATTGTTCCTAGAATCGCGGAAAACATTTGCCTGAATGCCTCTGCTTTTTAACTTGGAGGCCATTCGGTTTGCATTTCTTGACTCACCATAGACCCCTGCAGTCACATAATATCCTGAAGAACCTGGTCTTACATTGTTGGCATAATTCTCGTTACGATATCCTGAGATTATTCCTTCATCCTGAAACGATGATTTGTTCGAATTCCATTCTGCCTGATTTGAATTCATATCAGTAGCGGCATCACTCCTGATTTCATTGCGATTGTCCCCTGACTGCTGGAGCTTCAAACCCTCTTCTTGGATATCCTGCTTGAGGGATTCCTTTTGTTTTTCTAATTCTACTTTTTGAGCGGCGCCAAGTTCATCTTTAAACTCTTCTAGTCTCTCATTTAATAACTTTTCAGTCTCTTTTGAAGCCTGCCTTTGCTTGTTTTTCAAGCGCTTTACTTCTGCTTCAAGTCTTGAGTTTTTCTTATTATCTCCAAATTTATAAGACAGCATAAACTCATTTGACATGCCTAAGGAAGATGCGAAAGCATTCGTACTAAATTCATGAGAATATCCAACCGATAAAAGCGGAGTTAAATGAACTCCGGCATTCAATGTAGCTGCATAGTCACTTCTATACATAGCTCCCATGTATCCATATTCTCGCATATTAAACATTAGTCCGGCATCGATCTGCGGAGCAACAAAGGCGGCTGCCCTGACAGTGACTATTGGACTTAGGACCATCCTATCTTTTTGAATCTGCAAATCATATTGTGTTGAAGCAACATAATGACGAATTAAGTGATATGCTACTGGCCCAGCATAATTATTCGAATACGTGATTGTAGGATTTAGAATTTGTGGCACGCTAAGGCCAATTCTAAAGTCGCTTACTTGCAGATTTAAACCAAAGTTTAAATCTAAAGTACCATTCTGGTTTCTTGGGAAAAGAAAAGGATCTCCTTCATTTTTAACTCTCACACTCGACATGTCAAATGAATTATTAAGATATCCTAACCCTAGTCCAAAACTGAGCCTTGCACTTTCGCTAAGTTGTGCATGATATGCATAGTTACCATATATTCCCGACCGCGATACAATATCCGTGACATCATTAAAGGCATATACCGAATAACCAATTCTTTCCTTATTAAGTGCTCCATTGAATACCAAAGCAGATGTTTCTGGAGCGCCCTCCATACCCTGCCATTGCTGCCTGTGCATCGTGGTCAAAGAGCTAAAGCCTTCAGAGCCTGATAAGGCGGGGTTTGTAATTTGAGGAGTAAAAAAATAAGACGCATACAACGGAAGTTGCTGCCCATTTACCCCCAATGCACTGGAAACCAAAATAAATATCGATAAGATTGTCTTTTTCATAATTGATCTAGCTTTTTAAGTTCTGAATAAAAGTTATTGCTGATTACGAATTATTGTTATCGCTCCGCGAAAACGAGCATAATTATTATTACATAATAAAATGTAGTAGTAAGTTCCGTCTGGAAGTGGATCTCCACCTATTGTTGTTCCATCCCATCCTGAGATATACTTATTCTGTTCAAATACCTTGGCTCCCCATCTATTAAAAATCAATAGAGAGCAAGAATCAGTTTGGACTAGTTCTGAAAGGTCAAAAATATCGTTAAAACCATCTCCATTTGGCGTAATAACGTTCATTACATTTTCAAAATTGGTATCTAGAACAGATGGGTCAAATTGAATAACGACCAATGAATCTATTCCAAAGCATCCAAACGAACTTCTTATTTCAACATAATATGTTGTCGTATCAGAAGTCGGCCTTGTGAGTGGCGAAGCAATATTTGGATCACTAAAGTATACTGGTTTATCCGCATACCAATAATAGCTTTTCCCTCCTGTTGCTCCGAGTTGAACAACTTCTCCTGGCATAACAGTTTGATCCAATCCAGCATTGGGGACTATTACTATTTCTGTTATTTCCAGAGTATCATAATTAGTACAATTATTTAGACCGGTAGCTTCGACAACGTAAATGCCGGAATCTTTAGCATAGAAGGAACTGCCAGTATATGCACCTAGTTGCCAACTCCATTGGTAGGATAAACCCGACCCCGTAACACCAACTAAAACCGAATCTCCTGCACAGAGTCCAAGGCTATCACTTGGGGCAACATTCACAATTGGTAAGGGAATAACATTCACTTGTATGGGACTAGTTGTCCAATCGCATGCCTCACTATTTATGACTAGACGATATTGAGCAGATCCTGATTTTAAAGCAGTATCCACGACTAACTCATAACTTGTATCATTTGGCAGAGACTGCCAGGTAGCTGATGATATTGGAAACATCACCTCCCATTGGTAAGTCCAATCATTTGAGAAAGACTGAGCATTAGATCTTAACAAAGTAGAATCTCCAGGGCAAATATCTAAAGATGCAGACGCCTGACCTGCCCAGGCAATATTTTCGATATATGTATCCGGAACAGTGTCTACGAAAACTTCAATGGCATAGCTTGTATCTGGGCATCCTCCGGGATTCCACGAAGTAACTAAGGAGTACAATCCTGAGGTCCCGGTAATAAAATTGGCGTTCGTCTCTCCTGAAATAGCAATTGAATAACTCATGCCGAACATGTCAACAGTATCCTTTAACCATTGATAAGAAACAGAAACACCCGCTCCCGCTTGAGGGCCTCTCAATGTTATTGTTTCAGTTTCACAGAATTGTAATGAATCAATTTGAGAATCCTTATCCAGAACCGTCAGCGTAAACATTCCTGCCGCGATGTGAGACACAGAAGTTGTTGGTGTAAAACTATTGATTGTCGTATCCGAGGTGGTCGCTGTACAATTACCGGAACTACCAATCACACCATAGTCTCCACTTGCTGTAACAATGAGTGAATCGCTAGTAGCTCCCGAAATAGGAGAACCGGACTGAGTCCATTGATACCCTGCCAAACCCTTGCTGGCATATAAGACGACTGTATCACCTTCACACATACCCCAATCGTTAGAGGGGGTGTGGCTGTTATTAAAACCACCAATTATCGAATCAATGGAAACTTCTGCGGCCACATTTACTGTCATTCGAATTGTATCTGACCACAACGAAGGAGCTGTTGATTTAATCGATAAGCTGTAAAAATTATTTGTCGTGATCGTATCAGGAATTATTACCCAAGCCCATTTAACTCCTGCGGAGATCGTATCAGCAACAGTTCCAACTGGCGCTGGAGTAACTGATTCCCATTTCACTATAGGTAGAGTATCACTTGAAGAGACTGTGAATGTATTTGTATCGCCTTCGGAGAAAAGAACGTTGAATTCATTTAGTGGATTCATTCCTGGAGAGCCAATAGTCAAGGTCAACTTTAATGAGTCCCCGGTACACTTCGAAAGGTTTGGATTCTGAGTCAGATCCAGCGATTGTGAGCTGGCTAAAAAAGAGGAGAAAATTGCAAAAAATAGAGAGATTGACCTTAACGATGACATCATTCTTAGTGTAGGTTAGAAATAAATTCAACTGCAAATATAACGTTCAAGTACTGTGCCAAAGGCATTATTAGTGATTTTAGATTCTAATTTCTTATTCACCGCCACAAAAGCATGAGATTGCGAAAAAGTAAAAATAAATTTATTATTTCCATATTTCCATAATTTTTTTAAATGATATTTACTACAAAATTATAACTGTTATAAGAATTTGATAATTCTTTGTAAAATATGAATAACAAAAACATACCTCGAAGTTTTAAATATGCCATCCAGGGATTTAAAATTGCATTCTTAACTGAATTCAAAATTCGTTTACACAGTGTTATTGCTGTATTCGTAATTGGTGTTGGAATATTGTTGAATTTATCACCATTCGAATGGATATCGTTAATTATTTCTATGGGTGTAGTTTTGATCACTGAATTAATAAATACTTCGATAGAGACCTTATCTGACACATTACATCCAGAAATAAGCGAAGGAATAAAAAACACAAAGGACATAGCAGCAAGCGCTGTTTTAATTGCCTCAACTGCAGCCCTTGTAATTGGACTAATAATTTTTATTCCATATTTGGGTGACTATTTTAACTTTTAGAGGTGACACTATTGAGATCCATAGAAAAAAATCGACCAAAACATCAAAAACTTTGTGACGATATAAAAAAATCAAAAATTTACTTTGATTGGGTTGGAATTTATTGGATGAATTACTCAAAGCAAACGCTGGAGTTAGGAGTTTTTTCTGGAACTCCTACAGAACACATATCTATTCCCTTCGGCAAGGGTGTTTGTGGTCAAGTGGCCTTATCAGGAGAAACATTGGAAATTAGCAATGTTAAAGAGGAAAAAAACTACATCGCATGTTCGCTTAAAACACAATCAGAAATCGTTGTGCCCATTTATAAAAATGGAAAATTAATCGGGCAATTGGATATTGACAGTCACTCCAAAAATCCCTTCAAAAATGAAGATCACATTTTTCTAGAAAGTATTTGCAAATCTATCGCCTTAGATATTTAAAATTCTTCTAAAACTTAACTTTACTCAGAGCGTAAACATAAAAATTAGCAGCAGAACGCCATTCCATAAATAATTGGTTAGACCTAGATTTTGAGATGTTTCCTTGTAAATAACTTTTTATTCTTCGAGAGATAAGCCCGACACAGACAACAATGGTATCGCCTTATTGATTAAATCTTATTGCTTCAACCGGATCTAATTTTGAAGCCATTGAGGCGGGAGCTAAGCCGGATAAGAGACCAATAAATGCCGATAAGCTAATCCCAGTAATAATATTAGCAAAGCTCAAAAAAAGCTCAAACTCAGAGAAGCTAGATGCAATTGATAATAAGCCCGAGACAAATAAAATCCCCAATACTCCCCCCAAAACACTTAAGAGAATACTCTCAACCAGAAATTGAAGGAGAATAAAAGAACTCCTTGCTCCTAAAGCTTTCTGAACTCCGATTTGACCTGTTCTTTCCCTTACACTGACGAACATAATATTTGCAATACCAAATCCACCAACCAAAATCGAAAACCCACCAATTATTGAACCTGCAATTCCAATAGCTGAAAACATTGTATCCAGACCTCCACTAATGACCGAAGATTCATTCATTGAAAAGTTATCTTCAGCTCGCGGACTTAACCTTCGAATTGCTCTCATGTTAACCCTAATATCATCCTTAAATATTTTCATGGGAATATTATCTTTTGCTTTAAAATGAATAGCTGTTTCCGATATTTTATCACCCATAATCGAGACCAAAAGACTCGCAGGAATCCATATTTTTGAATCATCCGACTGACCTAAGAGATTTGTTCCTTTTTTATTCATGACACCGATAACACTGAACTCTCTACCCAATGTTTTGATACCCCTTCCTAAGGGATCTTTTTCCCCGAAAAGCCCAAGAGATATATCGGCTCCGATAACACAAACAGATTTACCTAACTTATTTTCTTTTTCAGAAAAATACCGACCGTATTTAAAATTTACATCTCTTTGAAATATCAAACCCGTCTCAAAGGTAACGCCCTCAATCTTAGCATTTTCTACACTAGAATTTCCGTATTTCAAAGTCTCATTTACAGCGGCGCCAAAAGAAATATATTTTGCACTCGGCACTCCACGATTTACTATTTTCTTATAATCTTCTATGCTCACCTCAGGTCTTTGAAAATATTTCCACCATGGGTATCCATCCGGGTCAGCTCCCCCACCCCAGGCCCATTTATTCACAAAAACAACGTCTGTTCCGATACTCTCAACACTTTCCCGAATATTTTTTTCAAGACTATCAACTATGGAATAAACCGATATGATGGCAAATATCCCTACAGCAATCCCAAGTAGACTTAAAGAAGTTCTTAAACGGTTGTTTATTAGAACATTCCATGCAAATCGATTTGACTCTGAAATAAGCGTAAATATTTTCCACATGATGACACAAAATTACAAAGTCGATGAATAGGAATCGCTACATTTGTTTTTTGAATTCCTCATATCTATCTGAATTAAAATGACTTTGAAATTAAAACCCATAAAATCTGCTTTAATATCAGTATTTAACAAGGAGGGAATTGAGTCTTTATTAAAAATCTTAATAGAAGAAGGAGTAATAATTTATTCCACAGGAGGCACAGAAGATTTTATCAAAAAATTAGGGTATGATTGTACCTCTGTTGAATCCATTACAAATTTTCCAAGCATATTAGACGGACGAGTTAAAACTCTTCACCCAAAAGTTTTTGGGGGAATACTATGGAGAAGACCTTTAGAGAAAGATGCCCAAACAATTAGCTCCATGAATATTCCAAGTATAGATCTTGTAGTTGTTGACTTATATCCCTTTGAAGAGACTGTCAATTCCACTGAAAACGCATCAGAAATTATAGAAAAAATTGATATTGGAGGTGTATCTCTCATACGCGCGGGAGCAAAAAATTTTAATGATGTCTGGACAATTTCGTCAAAAGATCAATACAAAAATGCCGTTGAGATAATGACAAAAAATGGGGCTAAAAGCTCCCTTTCAGATCGAAAAAATTATGCAGCTCAGGCCTTTAAACTTTCTGCTTACTATGATTCATTAATATCAAACTGGTTAGATCCAGAATTAAAGCCTTTTGAGGCAATTCAAGGAAAGAAAAAAGAATTACGCTATGGAGAAAACCCTCATCAAAAAGGTTGGTTTATCGGAGATCTTGATTCATTATTCACTCAGCATAGTGGCAAAGAATTGAGTTACAATAATTTACTAGACATTGATTCAGCGATATCTTACTGTTCAGAGGGTAAAAACTCAACTGTTGCAATAATAAAGCACAATAATGCATGTGGGTTTGCGATTTCAAATACCCTTGAAAATGCATGGGATAAATCTCTTTCTTCTGATCCCGTTTCTGCATTTGGCTCAGTAATCGCAACAAATAAAAAAATTGACGCTTCAACAGCAAAGAAAATCAATTCTATTTTTTTTGAAGTTTTAATTGCTCCCAGTTATTCATCAGAAGCTCTTGAAATATTCAAGTCCAAAAAAAACAGAATTATCTTGGAACGCAAGGTTGAAGAATTTCCGGAAACACTTGTGAGATCATCCTTGAATGGTCTTTTACTGCAAACTAGAGATAATCATAGAGATAATGACAATGATTTAAGAGTCGTAACAAAGAAAAAACCTTCCTTAAATGAAAAGGACGATTTACTGCTTGCCTCTGCTATAAGCAAGCATACAAAAAGTAATACCATAATTCTTGTAAAAGATCAGCAATTAATTTCAAGCGGAACAGGACAAACATCAAGAGTAGATGCTTTAAATCAAGCAATTAATAAAGCAAAATCATTTAACTTAGATCTAAAAGGAGCAGTTATGGCCTCGGATGCATTTTTTCCGTTTCCGGATTGTGTTGAAATTGCATTTAAAGCTGGAATTTATGCAGTAATTCAGCCAGGAGGCTCGATAAAAGATGAATTGAGTATTAATTTTTGCGATGATAATGAAATGACTATGGTAATGACAGGCGTTAGACACTTTAAACACTAATATTTGAATATGGGACTTTTTGACTTTTTAACCTATGATATAGCTATTGACCTAGGAACAGCTAATACCCTCATAATTCATAATGATAAAGTTGTAGTTGACGCTCCATCAATCGTAGCAATTGACAGATCCTCGAATGCTATTCTTGCAATTGGTCACGAAGCTATGCAGATGCATGGAAAAACTCACGAGAACATAAGGACTGTGAGGCCATTGAAAGACGGTGTGATAGCTGATTTTGTAGCTTCAGAACATATGATTCGTGAAATGATCAAAAGCATCCCGGTTTTAAAAAAGAAATTGCTTGCACCGTCTCTGAGAATGGTTATCTGTATTCCAAGTGGCATCACTGAAGTCGAAAAGCGCGCAGTTCGTGACTCTGCTGAGCATGCAAATGCAAAAGAGGTTTATTTAATTCATGAACCAATGGCCGCAGCTATCGGTATTGGTGTGGATGTTCTCGAACCGAAAGGGAATATGATAATTGATATTGGTGGAGGCACAACTGAAATTGCCATTCTAGCTCTTGGAGGAATTGTCTGCGACAAAAGTATCAAAATTGCAGGTGATGTTTTTACTAATGATATTGCGTACTACATGCGTTCGGAACATAATTTATACGTTGGAGAAAGAACAGCAGAATCGATTAAAATAAATGTTGGAGCTGCAATAGATAATTTAAGCAACCCTCCTGATGATATTTCTGTTCAGGGAAGAGATTTAATTACGGGAAAACCAAAACAGGTAGATATCTCCTATCAAGAAATATCCAAGGCTCTAGACAAGTCGCTGACCAGGATTGAGGATGCAGTTATGGAAGCTCTTGCCATGACGCCTCCAGAATTATCTGCAGATATATACAATTCCGGAATTTATATGGCAGGTGGAGGGTCACTTTTAAGAGGACTTGATCAAAGAATTTCCTCCAAAACGGACTTACCTGTATATGTAGCTGAAGATCCACTTCGAGCGGTGGTGAGAGGAACAGGGATAACATTAAAAAATTTAGATAAATACCGTACCCTTTTGATGCGTTAAAAAATGCAAAATGTAATACGGTTTATAATTCGATACCGCATAATCTCGACACTTCTTATTTTTCAAGTTTTGGGTTTATTTCTAACTTATAAAAACTCCGCTATTCACCAATCCATTTTTTGGAATCAAGTTCTTAGTATTCAAGGGAAATGGCACGGTGCTACAGACAGTTGGCGAAGATATTTTCAATTAGAAAATATTAACGAATCCCTTCAAAAAGAAAATTTAATATTACGAAATCATATTAGACACAATTATTATGATTCACAGGGATTCATTGACAGTCTTCAATTTAAATGGACTTATGGACAGGTTTTATATTCGAGCACTCACCTTAAAAACAATTATTTAATTATAAATAAAGGAAAAATAGATAAAATATCTAAAGGGGACGGAGTTCTTGGAACTCAAGGAGAAGTAATGGGAATTATCGACAACACCTCCGATCATTACAGTAGAGTGGTGCCGATGATAAATAGTGAATCTCGAATTTCGGGTATAGTCAAAAAATCAGGTCATTTTGGGACAATTATTTGGAGAGGCGGAACACCTAATAAAGTCAAAATGATTGATTTGCCTTTCGAAATCAAATTATTTCTCGGAGATACAATCATCAGTGATTCTCGTTCCAATATTTTCCCTTCTGGCATACCTATTGGGTGGATATCAGAGGTTTTTTCTGATTCTGCCAATCAAAGTCAAACTGCGACTTTGGAAATAATCGTTGACTATACGAAAATTCAACCTGTATACATAGTTAAAAACCATTTGAAACCAGAATTTGAAAAGCTTATGATACAATGAGAAAAATGAATAGTTGGTTCATTTGGAGTGGTATTTTAATATTCGCTCAATCATTGATTATCAATAAGATTCAGGTCTATGGTTTCTTAAACCCGTATATTTATGTTGCGATATTCATGTTAGCCCCGACCTCTGTCGGGAAAATGCCCTTAGTATTAATTGGAGGATTAGTTGGAGGCTTCATGGATCTAGTTCTATTGACTGGAGGAATGCATTTAATGGCATCGACCCTCATATGCTTCTTTCAACCCAAAATCCTTGGATATATAGTGCCTAGAGCAGATGAAGAAAATCTGGGATTTACGCCAAGTGAAATTGGAATACCCAAATGGTTAATTTATTCAGGCTCGACAATACTTATTCACCACACTTATTTATTTTTTGTTGACTCGCACAGCTTTAATGCTCCTTTGTACTTATTTTGGAGAATAATTATCTCCACACTCACAACCACAATTTTAACCACTAGTATTCTTTTTTTTATTAAAAACAAATAGATAAATAATGAGAAGCAAACTGCTTTTAGCTCTTTTGATTGGGCTGACAGTAATATTCATTTTTCGATTATTTCAAATTCAAATAATCGACTCAAAATATACTCTTGACGCTGCAAATAATGCTCAAAGAATGGAGAAAATATTTGCTCCACGAGGAATTATTTTAGATCGAGACAGTAACCTTCTTGCAATGAATCAAGCCGCCTATGATATAGAAGTGACGCCGAGTTTATTAAATTCATTAGACACTTTTAAATTATCAAAACTCATCGGTATAAGTAAAAAAAGAATTAAATCATCTTTAAAAAAAGCTCAACGATATTCGCCATATCGACCAAGTTCAATAATAAGAGGATTAACTGCTCAGGATTTTGCAAAAATTCAAGAAGAAATAGGTTTTTATCCCGGGATCTCCATGAGAAGGAGAACCTTTCGAAAGTATTCTAACTCTGCATCAGGCAGTGCATTGGGATACGTAGGAGAAGTTAATGATTATATTCTGTCACAAAAACCTGAATATAAATTGGGTGATTACATTGGGATTGCCGGAATCGAAGCCAGTTATGAAAAATACTTAAGAGGGACAAACGGAATACAATACATAACGGTTGATAATCTAAATCGAGATAAAGGCCCATTTCAGGAAGGCAAATATGACATTTCCCCTGTTCCAGGAAAGAATATCATGACAACTTTAGATTCGAAATTACAAGAGTATGGAAAACTTCTCATGTCCGGAAAAAGAGGAAGCATTGTTGCGATTTCTCCAGAATCAGGAGAAATACTTACACTATTATCATCACCTGACTATAATCCAAATTTGCTAGTAGGTAGACAACGTTCAAAAAATTATAATCTTCTTTATCGTGATTCCTTAAACAAACCTCTTTTTCATCGCGGTTTATTAGCTGTTTATCCTCCAGGCTCACCTTTCAAAATAATAAATGCTTTAATTGCATTGGAGGAGGAAACCATAAAACCTTCTACAAACTACAAATGTATTGATGGTTATCATTTTGGAGAACTCCATGTAGGGTGTCATTGTGAATCGGGAATTGTTAATCTTCGTAAATCCATTTCTTACAGTTGTAATAACTATCATTGCCAAATTTTCAAAAAAACCTTTGAGAAATTTGAATCTACAGCCGAGGGACTGGATGAATGGGGGAAACATGTGAGAAGTTTTGGCTTAGGTAATTATTTAGGAGTTGACATTAATTCTGGAAGAAAAGGATTTGTGCCAAATTCCAACTTCTACAATAATTATTATCAAAACAAGCGATGGAAAGCACCCACCATTATTTCCCTGGCGATAGGTCAAGGTGAATTGGGTGTCACTCCACTACAACTATCTAACATGACTGCTGCCATAGCTAATCGAGGTTATTGGTTCATTCCTCACATCGTTAAATCTATTGACGGAAACATCATCGACAGTATTAAATATAGAACTCCAATTAGAACAACAATTAAGAAGAAACATTTTGATATCGTAATTAAAGGAATGGAGGATGTATTTAATATTGGCACAGCTAAAGAATCAAATTTCAATGAGATTCAAATTGCTGGTAAAACAGGAACAGCGGAAAATCCCCATGGACAAGATCATTCGATTTTTATTGCATTTGCTCCTGTTGATTCACCACAAATAGCCATTGCGGTTATTATTGAAAATGGATATTGGGGATCTCGCTGGGCTGCACCTATAGCGAGTCTAATGATCGAGAAGTACATAAACGACACAATAACCCGAACTGAACTAGAGGATCGCATGATCTCCGGGAGTTTAGCAAATGAATACGGCGTGAAAAGTGTTGAAATCAACATACAATAGAATTAATGCGAAATAATTCAAATTTTTTCGGAAAAATTGATAAGATTACATTAATTCTTTATTATTTTTTGATACTTTTTGGTTGGATAAACTTGTTTGCAACGGTCAATGCTGGTTCTAATTTTTACAATTGGGATTGGAATAATGAGGCAGGAAGACAATTGATTTTTATTGGACTTAGTAATATTCTCATTTTGATATTTCTCCTAAGCGACCCTAGAATTTATGAATTTTTAGCATTACCTGTTTATGGCCTTGTTATCATTTTATTAATTTCTGTACTTTTCTTTGGCACTGAAGTAGCTGGAAACAGAAGTTGGTTAGAAATTGCTTCATTTAGATTTCAACCGTCCGAACTGGCCAAAATGGGAACTATATTAATGGTTTCGAAATTATTATCAAAAAGAGATGTGAATCTAAGAATCTGGAAATATCGTTGGATTCCATTTGGTACAATTTTGTTACCAATGTTATTGATTTTTTTACAACCCGATGCAGGATCTGCAATCGTTTTTTTAGGACTTATATTCGTTTTAAATAGGGAGGGACTTCCTTCCTATTTTATTCAATTAGGTTTGGGAATTTTAATATTATCAATATTCACACTGGCTTTTGATACAAAAACCGTATTCATGATAATTTTATTCTTTTCCATAATTGCATTATTTCTTCAACGAATTCAAAACCGTATAACATTAAGAGACTTAATTCGTCATCGAATATCATTTTTAATTATCATTGCTATGATTTGGAGTCGTTTTGTAAATTTTTTTTTTAACGAGTTTTTGTTACCTCATCAACAAGTCAGAATAAAACTTTTATTAGGTCAATTAGAAGATACATCAGCCATTGGTTACCAAACGGCCCAATCCTTGATCGCAATTGGCTCCGGAGGAATTATAGGGAAAGGTTATATGAAGGGGACTCAAACAAAATTCAATTTTGTACCGGAACAAGCTACAGACTACATTTTTTGCACTGTAGGGGAAGAGTGGGGATTTATTGGTTCAAGTGTTGTAATAATATGCTTTTCACTTCTTATTGGCAGAATTATCATCTTATCAAATCTTCAAAAAAATTCATTTGCCAGAGTTTTTGGATTTGGTCTCGCGTCACTATTATTTATGCATTTCGCAATTAATATTGGTATGACCTTGGGACTAATACCCGTTATTGGCATTCCCTTACCTTTTTTTAGTTACGGGGGAACTTCGATTATCGCTTTTACAACAATGTTATTTATTTTCCTGAGGATGGATTCTTATCGCTGGGAAACTTTATGAGCAGGTCCTAGTATTCGAAAAATCTAAAAGAAACGCCCCCTATTATCTTGAATTTCTGAGGCGTCAACTAGAGACTCGAGCAATTGAGACTGAACGCGAGACCTAAGTAAATTTAATTGTGAAGCTACTTCCGAAGCTGAAAAAATTGGAGCAGGATTTCCTGATTTATTTAAAACTCGATATTTAAACACTCCATTTTCACCTTTTAGAAGCTTCGATTCATATCCTACATTAGCCCCTATCGCTTGGCCAATAATGATATTTTCTCGTCCAACAGAAGGAAGAAAATTATTTGTGAGTGAAACGGTATTATTCTTCCATGAGTAAGATGACTCATCACTATTTAATTTTTCAAAAGAATCCATTAAATAATTCACTTTAGATCTATTCAACGCTAATGTTTTAAGTTCATCTTTAACATATTCAATTGGCTTATATCCCGGCTTATAAATTGCTATTAATTCCGTAACTACATAATTTCTGTAACCGTTGTTTACAATTCCAACATCGCCGACAAATCTATCTTCATTAAACAACCACTTCACAATTTCCCTCGAATCACCTTGCAGACCAGCGATTGATTGATCTATGGAATTTGTATTATTATTAGAAAGAAGCATCACTTGGTAAGTCTCTGCGATATCTTGGGCGTTCTCACCGGACTGCAATGCTTTCGCAAATTCCGCAGCTCTTTTGTAAATTCCTTGTTCTGTCTCTTTACTTACACTTACTCGACGAAAAACTTGAGCAAGCCTTATTGAAGGAATTTGTCCATTTTGATCTGTTATATTAATGATATGATACCCGAAATTAGTTAAGACCAAACCGAGGTCACCAACGTTATTTCTGAAACAGAAATCCTCAAAGGGCTTGGCCATTCTGTTGGTCTTAAACCAACCTAAATCTCCTCCCTGAGATCCGGCAAAAGTATCATCATTAAGCATGTTATTCGCCGATTCAAAGGATAGAACTCCTGAATTTAACACTTCAAAAATCGAGTCTGCTGTAGCTTTTGCATCATTAAAAGATCGTTCAACCTGAGAACGCTCAGCGCCTTCAAAAGAAATCAATATATGTCTTGCCTTTACAGAATCTGGTAAACTCCGGCGATCCATTATTTTCAGAATTTGGTATCCATTGCCTGTTTCCAAAGGTTCACTTACGAAGCCTGCATTTTTTTCTTTTACTGCATTTCTCAGATTCAAATCCAAAAGTTCCAGATCAGAATAATTATCTTGAAAGGGCACATCGCTATTAGCCATAACAAATAGACTGTCATCCTCGGAATCTTCAAAATCCGACTTTAGATCCAATAATTCCCCATATGCCAATGCTCTATCCGCATCTGAAGGCTCAATGGGGAAATCCGCAAATAACATGTCTCTTAATTCCGAATCTACCTGAAAATCTTCTTTCGTCATTTCATAAACAGCTTCAAAGTCTTTTTCAGTCAAATTCAAAACAGAATCTTCTACTTCCGAGGTTAATGAACCAAACCATTCGATTTCCGCTTGGATTTCATTTCTTGAATTCTCGTAATTCTGAATACTTACAGGAATATTTAAACCATTTTGAACGGCTGAGTAAAACTTATTTGTCATCGCCTCATCTCTTACATTGCTTTCAAAATTCACCCAATTCAGCCATTGATCATTAGCCTCCGGGGATGATTCACGATTATCGCGCAAATTCGCTAGTGTAGATTTCAACAACTCAGGATCAAATAATCCGGTATTCGGATCTCTAAAGCCATCCATTTGCTGAATGCTTGGGTTTAGAGTAATTTGATCCCACAATTCTTGAGTAGAAATTGTAAAACCTAGATCCTGCTGAATTGAACCGATAATTTCTTTTGTCAAGATCTGATTCCAAACGACTTCTGAAAGTTGAATGGCACTAAAAGATGCAACTTGTTGATTATTCAATCGCAAATTTTCAATATCCTTGTTAAAGTCGAAGTAGCTGATCTTATTTCCATTTATAAACCCTACCGCATCTTGATCAGAGTCAAACATACTCGATCCAGAATTTAAAAATTCTCCTAAGATAAATGCTACCAATGCCGTTCCAATTACACCGATTACCAGACCTGAACGCCTTCGGATTTTTTCGAAAATTGCCATAAGATTTTTTTTTAATAAGGATGCGAATATACAAAGTTGTCGGCATCCATTAATTAGAGATTTTCTCTTTTATTTTAATTTTTTCTCTGATCTAGAGACCAATACTCTTCCAATGCGATGAGTATCCATAGTTTCAATAGTAAATTCCCAATCATTAATATTAACGGATTCTCCAACTGATGGAAGATGACCTATTTGTGATCCTATTAGACCTGCAAGAGTTGAATAAGATTCATTCTCTGGCCAATTAAAGGGGTAATTTGAATTTAAATAATTCACTTCCAAAGAAGCATCAAGTCTCCACAAGTCATCACTAATTTCTTCCTCTAGATGTTTGTCATGATCATGCTCGTCATCAATTTCGCCAAAAAGTTCCTCTACAACATCTTCTAGGGTAATGATACCTGTTAAAGAACCTAATTCATCAACTACTGACGCCATACTTCTCTTCTCACGAATTAACATCTTAAATACTTCCTGAGCACTCATTGTTTCTGGGATAAAGGATAAGGGAGTTAAAATAAATGCCAAGCGCTTTGGGCGGCGGAATAATCCAAATGCATGAACATAAGCAAAAGCATCATCAATATTATCTCGATATACTACTAATTTGCTTAATCCGGTTTCAATAAATTTTTTCCTTAGTTCACTCATCCCTATCGAGTTTGGGACTGCCATTATTTCTGTCCGGGGCACCATGCACGAGCGAATTTTAGTATCACTAAAGTCTAAGGCGTTTCTAAATAATTCTACCTCCGTATCAACATTTTTGGAGCTGATACCATCATGCAGGTAGTCATCTAGGTCTGCTCTGCCAAAAACAATTGGATCAAATTCTTTTAAATTACCCCTAACTTTCTTAGTCAACAGAAAACGACTCATACCAGTTAAAATTGTGACAATTGGCCAGAAGAGAAAATAAAAAAAACTTAAAGGTAAAATGAACCAATTTAGAGATTCATTTGATCGATTTCTAAAAAATGCCTTAGGCAAAAATTCTGCAAGAAATAAAACAACAAAAGTGGAAATAACAGTTTCGACAATAATGGAAAAAGCCGGACTTAAAAATCTCATAAAAAAAGGATCCAATAAAGTTGCAGTTTTCAACCCTACAAATACCAGAGAAATTGTATTACCCATAAGCATTGCGCCAATAAAATTAGAGGGCTTAGATATCAGAAAAGCCAGCCATGATCCAAAAAACCCACCTCTCTTTGATTCTATTTGAACTTGCAGTCTGCTTGCACTTAAGAATGCTAGTTCCATTCCAGAAAAAAATGCTGAAAAAACTAAGGCTAGTAACAACTGCGTAAAATCAATCATTTGTAATTATCTAGTTCGTTTTTATTCGATTTCCAGCGAGCTTCCATCTTTTTTCTTTGAGTCCTCCTTAATCGAAACATAAAAATACCTAGTAGAAAAAAAACTATAAAAACATAGGCTTTCTGACGGTTTTCATCCCATTGACTAATAATTGTTTCAATAGATAAAATAGATATTATTAGCCAGATCCATTCAACCGCTTTTAATGATTTTCGACCAAAATTTGATTTCATTTCAAATCTTTTTTATTGCTTAAATGTCCCTTTACTTCAAATATTGTATACTTCGAAAGGTCCTCTTCTGCCTCAAGACCCAAACCAACTATTTCTTCTCCATCTTGAATTATTTTGACCCTAGAATCAGTATGGAATATTTTTTTCTCCCGATCCCAAAATAATTTGTCAGTGTATAAACTATTTCCACCTTTCTTTGATACCACAACATCCCCGGTCAGAGTCCATAACTCTTGCTCGATGTCATTTACAGCATTCACAGCTTTTAAGAAGCCTGATTCCTCGCCATTTTCCTTTAGAATTTGAACACGAAGATTTTTGGAAAATTCTTGTCGAGGGAATTCCTTTAGATCACTATAATCTTTGAGGTGACCGGTATGAATAACAAGCCTTATTATGCCACTATCTGAATAAGAAATATTAGCTCCATCTTGCTCGATCAAGGGAAAATTATTCTTTTCAATATTTTTTGGCTCAAATGAAACTTTATTGGAGCAGCCACTGAAAATAAACAAAAAGACAAAGTGAATAATGCAAAATTCTTTAGATAATTTATTTCCCTTCTGATAAAAAATACTAAAACGCAACTCTGACTGTTTCATTAATCCAACATGGAATTCTGTAAGAATCTCCTTCTTTGTAACCAAATTGAAAAGATATGGATTTGTCAGGAAATCCCCTTCGGTAATTCACTATTGCTTTATTCGCTCGGGCTGAAATTTCAGGGTCTACTTGCTTTGCCTTGATTAACTTATTCACTGCAGCCCAGTATACAGCATTTTTCTCAAAAACATTATTTCCACATGTTCCTGCCGCTTGGGCATAAATACTTGCCCAAACTAAATAAATCTCTCCCGAGGATTCGTTAAAACGGGCTGCATTTACTATTTCTCTTTTCGCGGAAGATAGATTTCCATTTTTTTGATTTATCACTGCAATTCTCATATGATCTCTTGATTTTTTTAGCGGATCTACTTCACCTTCAATGGCGAAAGAAAAGTATTTTATTGCTTCTTCCCACTTTTCGTTCTTTATACTCAACACACCCATGGATCGAGCAGATTGAGGAGATGGATCCAAATCATAGAGAGACTCAGCAATTTGAAAATATATTGAATTATCTGTACAATCCGTCAAGCCTGAGGAATCCACTCGTTCTTTAGAAAGCATTTTTTCAGCTCTTCTAAGCCAAGACGCATCGTCAGCATGGGAAACTAAATTTTCCTCATTGTAAATTAATGACAACCGATCACATGTTAACAAAGGAGCAATCTTTTTTTCGATATTTGAAAATAACTTATTCACCTGAATTAATCTTTTTTTATCCGTGCTTAAAATTCTTTTTCTCTCGAAGAAATTGTCCCAAGCGTATCTTTTTCTGTCAGTAAAGTAATTCTTTGATTCCACTTATTAGTCTGGGCTTCAGCAGATTCTCCAACCATACTGTATCCATTTAGTAATCCCTCTGTATTTAAACTATCTACCTTATAAAGTTTAATAACAGTATTGAAATATTTGTTGAGGTAAGCCGTTTGAACCGATCCAGGATCGAGATTCAAGGCAATATTAAACATGTTATATGCCTCGTAATATTTATCAGGATAAAATCTATAAAAATCATAAGCCTTTTTTGCTAAAACTGATGCCTCTTTCCCCGGGAAATATTTATTGTAATCGTCATGCACTCTTAGAAGCAATAGAATTAATTCATTCCGTTCACTAGAATCCTTGGTTGCCTTAATCTTGGCATCCACAATTTTAGGACCTATTTTATAAATCACCTCTTTCGCTTGAGGGCAAGTGTTGTAGACAAATAGCCAAGGTTCAAAAGCCGCAACATATGATTTACCATTATACAGCGAGCCAAAATTATTATAATTCTCATAACACCTAATGCTATCGGCCTCAGTACTCCCCCATTTAGATTCCTGAGAAAAGCCAGGAACTGTTAGAATAAAAGAAATTAGTGTAAAAAAATATTTCATGGAATTAACGATATTTAAATTTAAGAAACCATTGATCATTTAGAGTTACCCCGAAAAGAGCTTTAACTGAGAATTCATTTATCATATTCATTGCACCAGAACCTAAATTCCCCATTTGTATTCCCATATGCAATGTTGCAAACTTTATATCTCCTGGAAGTATTGAGGATCCTCCGAGTGGTATACCTAATCCAAAAATAGATTCCCACACTGAAATTGAGGCCTGTTCTAAAACTAAACCCGTATTCCCACTGCGAAAAGATGCCCGGTAGGCCATTTGTGAAAAAATAGATTTATATCTACGCTTTGGAAAAGCCAAAAATGGTGTCATAGAGCTGGATATGGATATGAAGCGACTAGGTTCTTGAAAAGGCCCATTGTTTGGACTAATGTCAGACCAAAAGTCTCGCAGTTCCGTTTGTGCACTTGTTTTATATTGGAGTGAGAACGACCATGCCGGTAATAATATCCCTGAGATACGTTTTTCATAATGAATCCCGATGCCCAGACTCGATGGAAGAGTGATATTTCCTATCGGCGCATCCAAGAACAATATAGTATCAATAGGGTTTTCAGAACCTGAAGAGTTTGGAAGGTAAGTGATACTTGTGTTTTGATATGAGGACGAAATATCTTGACTTGGAGAAAAAGAAACTCCAAGATTTAAAACATTTGCACCCATAGGTAAACTCAAGATCGTACCCATATCATATGACCAACCATTCACTAAGAGTCTTTCGTTATTCATAACCGGATTCAATGAATTATTCTCAAAAATCATTCTAACTCTTTTATCTATTGAACCAAATAAATAGTTCATATTTATTCCAAGACTTAAAAATTTTAAAGGCTTATATCCAAATCCAAAATGAGATTTGTTTATACCACCACTTCCGTCAAAAATTTGACGGAAATTTCCAAAATTTTGATTAAAACCATCACTTTGCATTTGGTACCCAACTTGAGTTAACGGGCTTATTCCTGCAGCAAATCCGATCCTCTTAGCCAAGGGTAATGCTACTCCCATACTACGAAATCCTCCTGTACTATTCCATAAACTTTCATTATTGGAAGATTGATATATGGCGCTGTATGATCCTCCTAAGTCGAGCGTAGTGTATTTTAACTGTGCATAGCTCGCTGGCTGTTCATTATTGACAAAGAGATTTGAATTATTAGCAACCTGAGCTCCCGCAACAATTTGCCCAAAGCAAAATGAAGAAGTTTGAACCTGCCCCAGCCCGAATAAAGAATATGGACTCACTCCGCTGCTTTGAGCCTCTGCCGCAAAAGGCAGTGTGACAAGAAAAATAATTTTACCGATTCTTTTCATAACTCCATTGAGCAAAAAATCCAATTGCCTCTAAATTTGGATTGGCAAAGATGCTATTTTCCATTGACTCTGCAAAAGCCGGACCATCCCCTCCAGTTATGAAAATTCGAACCTCGGGATCGACCTGTTTATATAGATTAATTCTATGCTGAATTTCAAATAACATACCCTCGTAGGCTCCATTTTGCATACTAATATCAGTATTCGCGGTATCTTGAGATACATTTTTCTTGTAATTCGGTTCTAAAAGAGGCAGCGAACTGGTATAATAGTTCATGGACCGAAGCCTCATCAACAGCCCTGGCGAAATTGCCCCCCCTTGGAATCTATTTTGATTCAAATAAGAAAATGTTAGGCACGTACCACATGAAATAACTAGCAGTGAATCCTTTTTTGAAATAAACTTCGCTCCGGTTACACCTGCTAGTCGATCGATACCAATATTTTTTGAGTAATTTATCTCTAATGGCCATTTGGAAGTCGAAAATACTTCATGCCATTTTTTGGGCACAACATCAAAATTCCTTGATGTATTGCAATAACGGATATATTGAAAATCATTTAACAAAAATCCGTTAATTATATTAAGATTAAATTCACTCCAAAATTTAAACTCAATAATATTTGCTTTCAAATCCATTACAGATAATTTCGTCCGTGTATTTCCCCTCTCAATTATTGCAATCACAAAACAAATTTATGATTCAAAAAATACCTACAATTTTTTTTCGAAAAATATTTATAATCGAAAAACCTAAAAAAAAATGATAAAAATAATTTTCCGCTTTACCTTCGCGCAGCTTTAACTATTGGTTCGGTAGCTCAGTTGGTAGAGCAATGGACTGAAAATCCATGTGTCGGCGGTTCAATCCCGCCCCGAACCACTCCATAAGACCCTCCATTGCTGGAGGGTCTATTTGTTTGAGCTATTTTTGAAATCCAAAGCGGGTTTTTTCTAAATAGAAATGATATATCTTTTACGAAATTTTTACAAGTAATATGAATCGGATAAAATATTATTTTTTTCAAATAAAAAATGTCAAGCTTAAAAATATTTTTCTTAATTGGTTTGCCGTATTTCTGGCAACCATCGGAAGCCTTGTGACATTTTGGGTTGCGGTATGAAAAAAAAAATTGTCTGGGCCATCAGCCTGGTTTGCTTTTTATCGCACCAAATTGCTATCAAATACAATTTTTCAAACCAATTCTTGGACTCATGGATTGATCCACTCCTTTTTATTCCAGTTTTAATCGGCGGAATTGAGATTTTTCTAAAATTCCTACGAAATGACTTTACACTAAAACCAATTATTATTTACTCCTTTGCAGCAGCATCTGTAGTTCTCTTTGAAATAATAATTCCTTCTTTTGACAATAGATTCACATCTGATGTAATAGATGGTTTCGCGCTTTTTAGCGGAGCGTTTATATATCTAAAGAGCAATTAATTCGGACGGCAGCTTAATGCAGCAAAGCTTTGACAATTTAATCGTAAACTAACTTATTATCTCACCCGTTTCGATAAAGTGTTTACATGCCAAATATACACCCAATGACCAGCCTGAACTCGTTTTTATTTGTTCAGAATTATCAAAATCTGAGCTGTATTTTTTAGGGAAACTACTGAATTTTTGAAAAAAGGTATCACAATTATTTGTGTAAGACTGGGCAATTTTCTTTGCCAACTTTTCGTTCCCAGATCGGTAAGAACCAGCTATGCAGGCCCACTGAACTGGTGGGTAAATATTTGGAAAGTCCCAATCTTGTCCAGAATTAGTAAGACTTGTCAGCACTCCTTCTTTCGAAAGATAATTAAGTTCTAAGATTTCTAAGATTCTATCTATCTGCTTTATGCCCGGTGCGCCAATCCATAGCGGGTAAAACATTGCTGAGCTTAAGTGGTCATTTCTTCCAATTCCATCTAGATCAATGTCAGTGTAGGTCTCACCATTCCAAAACAAAGTGTTTAATGCTGATCTGCGCTCACGAACTCGAGCACTCCATTGATTCTTTTCAGCAGGGAAGGCTTTCCCCAAGGCGAATTCTAGGTGAGACAAAAGAGCATTAAGCTCAATAGGAATTATGTGGGCTGTTTTCAAAGATGTCAAATCTGTTGAATCCGACATCCATCGACTACTAAATTCCCATCCTGATTCTTTAGCTGAAGATAAATGCTCTAATATTTCTTCTTCTGAAATTCCTTTTTTCACAGCAGTTTTAATCAAATCCGAATAATTATCAATAACCTCTTGATTATTGGTCGACTGATCATTCCAATATCGATTTAAAACATAACCTTTTACTTTAACCACTCTACGATAGGCGAAACCGTCCGCAGCCTCTACGTCAGCACCTTCCATCCAAAACTGATACTCTCTTCGAAATGCAAGAGCATAATCCTGCCATTCTGCCCATCCCTTATTCACAATCAAGGCTACCATCAGCGAAAAGTACGGGGGTTGAGAACTAGCCATTGAGTAGTAGCGGCATTTACTAGGAATTAAACCGTATTTTTCTAACAAATGGGCATAATTATTAACCATATCTATTGCCACTTGCTTATCTCCAGAAATGACAAGTCCAAGCAGTATAAAATAACTTTCCCAATAAGAAGACTCTGAATCGCCCTCAGAAGGAACAACATATGAATTCGGTAAAGGTATTCGACTGCCATCCCACTTAGATTTATCTGGCGCTCTTTTCAAATTTGCCCAAAGTATTTCCGAAAAATCTAAAACATTAGATTCACTTTTGA
>MDSX01038083.1_pt1 | contig 26670 bp, 25 predicted proteins | sample 811141 | NCBI WGS metagenome assembly MDSX01 (sample SAMN05326642, study PRJNA326480) | marine metagenome | isolation source: seawater | place: Atlantic Ocean: South East | collected 2010
CTCAAGAACCCAACGGTTGGGTGGATCTATCATCATTCCTGAGTCCTTCGTGAAATCCGGACCTCCTAAGAATCAGACTTTCTGAAACACTTTTGTCCCCTTCGATGACCGTATCTAAAGTGAAGTTAGGCCATTTTTCTAGAGGTTGTGCAAGCCAACCTGATAGTTTATGTGAGAGCCCGACAGGCGGATTTGTCCCTTCTCTGATAGATTCCAACGCAGATTGTAGATCCCAGAGGTGATTCATTGAATTGGTATTTGCTGCCTCTGAACTAGTAGAGCGTAAGTAGTTCTGAAGTAAAGGGAAAATCTCGATATCGCATCCATGATAATTTATCGAAGATAGACCAGGAGAGCGCGAAGCCTCACCCAATGGCATCAGTACTATTGGGCACCAAGGAATGTTGAGGCTGAAGAATTGATCCGCAATGGAACTATTCAGTATCATTTTCAAGAATTCAGAAGAAAATGGGGCCCACCAAGAATTGGGAATATGTGATATGAATAATAGAATATCTTCCAGAGTAGCCTCTCTCCTTCCTAAGGCGTAGTCGTAAAGTCTGGACCACGTATTGAGCGGGTGTCCCTCCTGTAGTAAGTTTCCGTTGTCTCTAATTCTTTCAACTAGTCTAAGAAAAATCTCTTCCCCTATATTTCCTGAGTCATAGAGCCAAGTAATTCCATCCAGAGCTCCAAGAGACTCAATAGGAGGTTCGGAAAGCCAGGCCTCAACAGCCCAGCCGAGAATATCATGATGCGTCTCTTCTGGCATCCATGCTAGGTTATGAATAAAGTGAGATGCCAGCCAAGAAGCGCCAGAATTGGCCTGACTTGGTTCGATTGCGGGCCACGATCTTAACAAATTATCTGGATCCTCTCTGAGTTTGGAAGTTATGGTTCTTGAGAAAATTTCCTTTACTGATTCTGGGGCTTGATGAGCCAGTGCTGAAATCTTCTCAATTGGGACATAGTCCAAATCAAGTAGTGCTATCCATTCTGAGTCCAATCTTGAAGAAACTCGCTGCCATCTTTGCCACCTAGTTTTCTTAGGAGATGCTATCCAAGAAGCAAGTGGATACATTGCCTCCATTTGATTTGCCCATTCTTCGTCTCCATCGGGAAACTGGGAAATAGCGGAGCTAATGATGGAGGCTGAGTTACTTGCAATTTCTTGTGTATACTCTTCATCCTCAGAAGGGACTCTCAAGATTTGCCATGGAGAAATGGTGGTACTCTCCGATTCTTCTGGATAGTCGGCGAAATTGCCTCTTTCGACCATCCGTACAGGAATACTTTCCCCCGAGCTAGTACGATAGCTCAACCATGGAAGTGTTCGAATCCTATCTACTTCAACAACAGAAAATGAAGAGAATTGATTGGGGAGATCATCCAAAATTGCTAATCTTAGATTCTTCTTAGATGCAATTCTAGACATTAATTCATTTGTCAAATCATGTCTAATCTCGATTACCAACGGGGATGTGTCATTATCCATAGACCATCGAACGATTGACTCTGTTGCGTTTCTACCAAGTCCTCTCAGTTCGATTGATCTAATTTCTGATTCATCTTTTGAGAACTTTCTTCCTACCCAGTCCTTTCTAAATTTCCTAATCGTAGACTCTGGAACCTTTGTTCGTCTGGAAGATAAAATCCTATCAATCAACGAGTTTAATCTCTTTCTCCTCTCTGTCTCAGAAAGTCTAGGATGGGCTTTCTTTATCCAATAACTAAGCACTCCAATTGGGTAAATGTCACCTTCAATTCCCAATCCACTAAGATCAGCGATGACTAAGGAGTTAGATTTGGCTGACCTAAGTAGAACAGAAAGTGGAAGTCTTTCCTTGATTGTAGCAACTACAGGTTGAGTTGGCCTAACATCTGGAGATTTACTATGGGGTGAGCCAAGAGTCCAATCTCCTCTGTGATGGGTAGTCTCGTCCAGAGGGGCGGTGTAAATCTGGTTCGGTTGAGGAAACCACTCTCCTGGAGAAATTACCGAACTAGTAGATTGGCGTAGGAGCTTGGCCCTAATTATTCCAAATATCTGTGGTTTTTCTGCATATGACTCGATACTTCCGGGTCCGGCTAACTCTGGAGGAGAATCTAAGATGGTCATTTTCTCTCTGTCGAACCAACGGGGGTTAGGCTCAGAAAGAACTGCCCAAGTCCAAGACACCCCTTTGTTTCTTGTGGATATGTTACTCTCCGGAGTGGTTGTGATAATTCGGTTTGGAATCTGCACCAACGGTTCTCTTGGAACACTCAAAAAACACAAAGTTAGGTTTCCTTCGTCCCTAGACAGAACGCAGCAATTATCTGAGTTTGAAGACGGCGTCTTCAACTCAATTACTTTCGACCACTCGTCATCCTCTAGAGCCCTCCAACCCTTCTCGGTGAGTCTGATTCTTGCACCTCTCGATCCGGGAGGAAGATCACTTGTGACAATATTCTCGCCCCTCATACGACTTATTTCAGCAGAAACGTGAGGCATTCTGAGGCCTGATTCTGAGGACAAATGTGAGACTGTAGCCTCACCGTCTGAGAGAAGTGAGAGGATCCTACGACGATGCTTACTTCTGATTTTCTTCGGTTCTTCACGGTCGAATCCATGGGAAGCATCTGACATGAAAAAACACCTACAGAACGATACTCTGAGAAAGATAGTAATAAATTATTTGTTTTTGTTACATTTAGTTATAACTTTCCAGTGGAAATACCAGTCAATGGAATGTGCAGTGGAAAAAATAGTGGGTAAAATGCAAAAAAACTGTCATTATTTGTAACCAAGGAGAGAAAAAACATACAGAAGCATTATATTACTATCCGCTATCCTGAGAAAAGCGGACATGTGGGAGTCCCCGGAACAAGAAGAGTGAGAATATGAGGACCACAAGACTGAGACAAAAGATCAAGAAATTCCTGGATGAGAGGGGAGAGGCAAACACCACAGAAATACTAGAACATGTGAATTCAACTATGAGGCATGGAACGACTCCGCAGCAGCTAGGAAACGTTCTTTCAAAGGATAAGGACATTCTGAAGGTAGCCACGACCAAGAGAGGGGGTGCCCTTTCGGGTAGATACGAAATCTGCGTCTGGCAGGTTCGTCCAGGGGCATTGGAAGAGAAGGTCTGATCAGGACTCTAGTTCCTCACTCCAATCGCCATATCTGGCCAAGCTATTCATCTTGGCTCTGTGTGAAAAGGCTGTCTGGCTAGAAACTTCAGAGTCTTCATCACTACCTGCCCACTTTCGGAGAGCATCTGCCTGGAGTGCCCTTCCATAGGAGTATGACAGCTCCCAAGGGTGCTCTACAGTCATCTTGTTCATTAGATTGAGATGGGCAGTAGCATCTTCGTCTGATTGTCCGCCAGAGAGAAATACTATCCCCGGAAGGTTGTGAGGGACATGTTTTGTTAGACATTCAACAGTTAGATTTGCGACCTCCTCTCGAGAAATCTGATTTTCACAATCATTACCTGCAATTATCATGTTTGGCTTCAGCAATGCTCCGGGAATATGTACTCCTTGGTTTTCACATTCAGAGAAGGTGGCATCCAAAATCTCTGCTGTTACTTCAAAGCATCTTGTGGCATCGTGTCCTCCGTCCATCAGAACCTCTGGTTCGATAATGGGGACTAGCCCCTGCTCCTGACAAATTGCTGAGTACCTTGCTAGAGCGTGTGCATTAGTGGAAATACACGCCTTGGTTGGAAGGCCGTCATCGATCCTAATTACCGCACGCCATTTTGCAAATCTCGCTCCCATTGCGAAATACTCAGAGCATCTTTCTCTAAGTCCATCGAGCCCCTCGGTTATCTTCTCACCATCATGGTTGGCAAGTTCCTTTGCGCCTGTATCGACCTTTATTCCAGAAAGGATTCCTCTTCTAGAAAGTTCAGTTGGTATTGGAGTTCCATCTTGCATTGATTGACGGATCGTTTCATCAAATAGTATTACACCACTTATTGCTGATTCGTAACCCTCTGTGGAGAAGAGGTTAGTACGGTATGCTCTTCTAGTCTCAGAAGAAGCTTCCACACCTACTGCCTCTAGTCGTTTGGACATCGTTCCGTTGCTCTCATCGGCAGCTAGAATACCCCTGCCTGGAGAGACTAAAAATCTAGCATTTTTTTCCAATAATTCTCTGTCCATCTTCTTTCCTCTGATTAGTGGAGGGGGCGACAAGAAAAGAAACCATCGTCAATAGATCATGAATGGGGGGGCCTGTATTGGCCGTCTAAATTGTAGTTGAAACGAAGTAGTGTTCTTTTGATTTGACATCTATAATCTCGGAATGAACACTGTAGGATCCGTTTCCAAGGTCTTCAACTCCTTTCGTTCTCCCTTCACAAACTCCTGTACCAATGAAAACGGAGTCTTCTGTGGAGCAGAGTTCATCTCGAGACCAGATTCTCTCTATGTCTCCTTCAATCATTTCCTCTGCCCTCTCCCTGTGTCCTTCGTTCTTGAACACGAGCCGACCCTCAAATGGGGCATCTAGACCTCTTAGAGCGGTTGCTGTAATCACTCCCTCCGGGGCTGCCCCTATACCCATTAACATATCAATCTCCGATTCTGGGTCTGCAGCATTCAGGGCAGCTGCTATGTCCCCGTCACCAATAAGTATCGGGGAAACTCCCAAATCCTTTAGATTCCGTATCAAATCCTCATGCCTGGGCCTATCCATAACCACGACTTGCATATCAGATGGAGTTTTTCCCAACGCATCTGAGGCCCCCTCGATATTGTAATCAACATCTGCTTCGAGACTAATGTTGTCGAATATCTCTGCAGGCCCTGCAATCTTATCCATGTAGCAATCTGGAGCATGCAATAGTGATCCCCGTGGAGCTGCAGCTAGTACGGCCATCGCGTTTGGAAGGTCTTTTGCTACGTGATTAGTACATTCCAGGGGATCAACAGCGATATCAATCGATGGAGCGTTTTGATCCCCTTGCTTCGATCCGAGAGGCTCCCCTATCCATAGCATCGGGGCGTCGTCTCTCTCTCCCTCTCCGATTGCAACTCTGCCATCGAAAGGAACGGAGTCGAAGATCGCACGCATTGCTTCTACGGCCGCGCCATCGGCCCCCTTCCCATCTCCTAAGCCCCTCCAACTTGATGCAGCTACAGCAGCAGCCTCCGTAGCCTTGAGAAAATCTGGAATTAAATCAGCCGTTGTCATGCCCTCGTGAAAGGGTCATAGAATTCAATCCTGCGGATGGGACTTCTTTTTGCTGAGGACTCTAATGTCCTCAATTCTGACTTCTGGATACTGTCCTTCCTTATCCTTCTCTATCGGCTTCAACATGTCCCAAGCGCAAAGCAAACCAGCACTTACCCCGCACAGCGCCTCCATCTCGACTCCAGTGGTCCAATGAGTTCTAACAGTGACATTGCACCTAAGTCCTCTTTCCTCTAACACCCAATCTACATTACATCCCTCGATTGGAATGGGGTGACAGTGTGGAAGAATACGGGAGGTCTCTTTGACAGCCTGAATCGCAGAAATGGTTGATGCTTCGCGTACATCTCCTTTCGGTGAAGACCCATTGGCGACGGCATCAATTGATTCTCCTTTTAGGATAATAATACCTGTAGCTATGGCCTCCCGCTCTACTATTGGTTTCGAACCCACGTCAACTATCCCTGACCAACTGTCGCCCATCCCTTCACCGGACCTTCGGAATAGGTCCACCCTATTCAGACGCACGGGACTCAACTGAAGATTCAAGTCCCCTATCCAAGGCCTGCCTTCCAGAATTCTCCGTCATCCCTAATCTCCTTCTTCCATAGAGGTGCCTGACTCTTGAGTTCAGAAATCAGCCATGAACATGCGGTAAAGCCTTCGACCCTGTGAGTAGATCCTACGTGGATACAAACTATCTCTTGGCCTGGTTCAACGAATCCAGTTCTGTGTGATAAAACAATTGAATGAACTCCAAACATGGAAATTGCCTCTTCTGAGATGCGTCGAAGAACCTTCGGAAGTTCATCCTCCCACGCATCGAACTCAAGACCCTTAACTTGGGCCTCACCCTCAAAGTCCCTAGTTAATCCGACAAAACTGACGATACTGCCGCACCCTTCAGTATCGAGAATGCTCCGAAGTCTAGAGATATCCAGAGGTTTGCTATCAACCTCGATATGAACGGCCATGGTATCCCATGGGATTTATCGCTTGAAACCGACGGATGACCCAACCGTTCAAGCGAACATAGGAGGTCGCGAAACCGTGAGCGGCGAAGTGCATATCCTTGGGGCGGGCCTCTCTGGACTAGCTTCTGCAACGATATTGGCTAAAGCGGGCAAGGAGGTACATGTGCACGAAATCAGGTCTGACAGCGGGGCTAGATTCGATGGAGACTTTCAGGGCATAGAGAATTGGACGAGTGAGGTTGACTTCTTTGAAGAGTTATCAGATTGGGGGTTCGACGCAACTGAGTTCAAGTCTGATTCATTCGACATCATAGATCTAATCCATCCAGATGATGTTGTTACCAATCCACAAACGGAAGGCGTTGCTTTCAGAGTAGTTGAGAGGGGGACTGCGGAGCACACAATAGATCAGGCATTCAAGAGGATGGCCTTGCAGTCAGGAGTGAAAATACACTATGGCGTAAAGAAATCAGCAGAAGAGTGCGACATAGTTGCTGCAGGTCCGAGAGAGTCGAGTGCTGTTGCATATGGCGAGATATTCCATACAAAACACCGCAACATCGTTGCTTTCCAATTGAATGACAAATTGGCCCCAGGGGCATACTCTTACTTGATTATCATAGATGGTATCGGGCTTATTTGCACTTGTCTGTGGAGAAAGCAAAGGAACAGTGGAAGATACCTGGATGAAACAATAGCATGGTATGAAAGAAACTACGACTTAGAAAGGAAGCCAATAAAGAGGGTCGGAGGGAAGGGGGACTTCGGAATACCAACTAAGTACGTCCATGAAGGAAGGCTGTATGTTGGTGAGGCTGGTGGCCTTCAGGACTTCATGTGGGGTTTCGGTATGAGGTACGCAATAACCAGTGGAGTTTTGGCGGCTAAGTCATTATTAGGGGAATTCGAATACGAAAAGGAAGTGCGGAGGAGGCTTGTCCCCCTAGTAAAGACCAGCGCAATAAACCGTTTTCTTATGAATAGAGTAGGAGATAGGGGATTCAAGTTAGTAGCGAACCAGTGGATGAGAAATCAGAAGAGGAGTGGAGACGGATTGAACTTCATGCGTTGGTTGTACAAGCCTGGAATATTTCGGAGGGGCTTGTGGCCGATTGTCAAGATTGGGATGCTAAGAAGGAAGGAGTTAACAGACGGGAGAGTTGTACATAGGATGCCCTTCAGAAAGTCCCTAAAGAGAGATTCTTGGGATCCTAGTATTGAGGCTGAAAAGGTTCGTGAGCAGTGGAAATCTACTAGAAGTAAGGGGGGAGCTATATCCTTCAAAGAGTCAGATGCATAGCCTAGTATTGTCTCCGTTTGATTGATATGGCTGGACTAGGTCGTAGGAGCATGACGTCTTGGCCTGAACTTAAGCCCATGAAGAATCGTCTCGTAAACTATGGAGAGACAGAAAACGGAGTTGCAATAATTGAGCTCATTTCGGATTCCGCCGGAGAGCCACTTGAGGGAGATAAGACTCCGGTTAACACCTACACCAGAGAGATGTGGCACGACATTGACGATGCTATACTTGAAGCAAGATTCAATGACGACATATCAGTAATTCTGATTACAGGCCACGGTGAGAAATTCTTCTCTGCTGGTGCTAGCATAAAGTATCTGAATACTCTATCTCCTAGGTACAAGTACTTCTTCTGTCTACACGCCAACGAGACACTGTCCCGTTTGGAGCAGACTCCGAAGTTGGTCATAGCCGCGCTTAACGGGCATACGGTGGGAGGGGGTCTAGAGATTGCCATGGCCGCTGACATCCGAATAGCCAGAAAGGGAAATTACCAGGTAGGACTTCCTGAGGTCGCACTGGGAGTGTTAGCAGGAACGGGTGGAACAGCGAGACTTTCAAGACTTGTCGGAAAAGCAAAGGCGATGGAAATTATGGTTACTGGAAGGAAGTTCTCCTTCGAGGAATCCAGAGAAATGGATCTGGTCCACGATATCTACGACTCTCTGAGTCTAGATGAGTTCAGGCAGGACGTTCTGGACTATGCTGGAAGGTTCTCTCTACCATTTGCAGCCTCAAAGGCAATAGGGAACATCAAGAGAAGCGTGCAGAGCGGTATGGAAATACCTCTGGAGTACCATCTTGCTCTTGAAAGAGAGTTGCAATCTGATCTATTCCAATCGGAAGATGCCAAGGAAGGAATCAAGGCATATGTTGACCGGAAGACCCCCCGGTTCGAAGGGAAGTAGGCTCTCCAGTTGTGGATAAGAAAAGCAACCTCTGAAATACCCCTTAATGTTGGGGTATTTCATGGCAGAGACTGACGTAGTTCAGAATTATCCGACGAACTTTGAAGCTTGGATTGAGGAGTTTAATGACTGGCAGACTAGAATAGGGTTTGATCCCTCTTGGTTGGGAGATTACAGGTTCGATATCAAGTTCGATTGGGACACGGCAGGTGGCGAGATAGAGTTCGGTGACTTCGAAGGTATGCCCAAGTGGGAAAGGAGAATGCAGATACCTCAACAGAATATCACTGACGCAATCATCACCATGGTTAGCGTTCAGGGCGACACGGAGTTCGCCAGTGTTGAGCAGCAAAATCACCTACTTGAAACAGCACCAACCGAGTACGACAAGAAGTCCGCTCTCAGGATTATGTGCGAAGAGCAGAGACACGGGTGGCAGATGGCCTATCTTTTGTGCACATTTTTCGGTGAGCAAGGAGTGAGGGAAGCCGCCAAGCTACTCGAGAGGAACGCTCAGGAGGGGACAAGGATACTAGGATCTTTCAACGAGCCAATAGATCACTGGCTTGACTTCTTTATGTTCACTCACTTCATCGATCGAGATGGAAAGTACCAGCTGAAAATGTTGAGTACCTCCTCCTTCAAGCCTCTTGCTGCCAGTATGGGACCTATGCTCAAGGAGGAGTCGTTCCACCTTGGGACTGGGGCGAACGGACTTCGAAGAGTGGTGAAGCAGGGGGTGATTCCTTGCTCTCTAATTCAGAAATATATCAACAAGTGGGTCAGTACGGGATTAGACCTATTCGGAACAGATGACTCCAGCAGCGCACAGTGGGCCTACGTCTATGGAATCAAGGGAAGATATGATGAGAGAGAGGCTGGCATTGAGGCAGACAGAGAGCACCTCAACGAGGCGAGCAGGGAGCTATACTTCCAAGAGCTAAGGGAGGAGATGGGGAGAATCAGCAAGGCTCGCAAGGAAGGGGAGCCAGAGCTCTACATTCCCTCTGATAAATTCAAGAGGGGGATAGGAAAGTACGCGGGAAAGAACTACACTGTCGAAGGTGAGTCATTCGATGGATCCGAAGAAGAATACCAAAAGTACCTGGATTCCGTCCTTCCGACAGATGAGGATGAGGAGACTCTGGTCAACGTGTACATGAAGGAAGACTGGATCCAGTACAGAGAGTGGAAGGGGAACTAGTCGAGGTGACTCAGATGCAGCACGTTGCATTAACTTACTTCGACAAGGATGCATGTCGTCCATTCTTCGAAATGCTCACCGACCTTTTCCATAATCATCATCACTCTGATGAACAGGATTCTGCTGCTTACGAGGAATTGCTTTACAAGGTGCGCAGACCATACACTCCAGAAATGCTGGACATGATTGACAATTGGATGGGTCTAGAAAAAAGAGAGTGGAAAGAAGAGACTCAGAGAGAGGTTCTTCTATCCCTTTACGCAATCAAGTACCCCGATACCCTTCTCATCGAGAGTCTGACTGACAAGGCTAGGTCTGATGTAAAGAGACTTTCAGCTTACCTTCACTTCACACACCACACCTACTCGATTTGGGATGAGGACACGAGGAAAGGACTGTCAAGGCTGGGAATTAAAATCCCCTCTATAGAGCACGCGGATCCATTTGTATACGGTGCATACATCTCATCAATCGAGCTTCTGAAGGATGTAGCCCCATTCACTTGCTTCCTGGAGCATGATGTTCCCCGACAGAGGCTCTTCCAGTCGGCACTCGCGGCTTATGGGCGAGAAAGTTAGTACGGCTTATTGGGGGGAATACTCTCCGCATCTCGTGGAAATTAGCAAGGTTGGGATTGTCGGGGCTGGGGCCATGGGCTCTGGGATAGCACAAGTCTGTGCTCAGGCAGGATGGAAAACAGTACTGTATGATTCATTTCCTGATTCCCTGAAGAAGGGCGAGGAGAGCATACTGGGTTTCTGGCAGAGAGGAATAGAGAAAGGCAAGTTCAGAGATGATGAGGTTGCATCTTGGAAGGCTAACCTTCGTATCTCCTCGGATATTTGGGATGCTTCCACGGAGATGGACCTGATTATTGAGGCGGTGCCAGAGAAGATTGAGCTGAAGAAATCTGTTTTCCAAGAGTTAGAAAGATTGGCGCCAATGGAGGCAGTCCTGGCAACAAATACTTCCGGCCTCTCAATATCTGAGATTGCCTCTGAAATCGAAACTTCCGAGAGAGTAGTTGGTCTGCACTTCTTCAATCCGGTCCCCTTAATGCCATTACTCGAGATAGTAAGGCATACAGAAACGTCAGAGGAAACGGTAGCGATTTCAAAGAAGGTAGGGGAATCTCTGGGCAAGACCACGATACTGGTGAATGACGTTCCGGGATTCGCCACCAGCAGACTGGGAGTAGTGCTCGGCAATGAGGCCATCAGAATGCTGGCAGAGGGAGTGGCATCGGCGAGTGATATTGACACTGCGATGAAGTTGGGTTATCGTCATCCAATGGGCCCATTAGAGCTATCGGATCTTGTGGGCCTAGATGTTAGGATGGACATTCTGAACAGCTTGGCCGAGGCCTTCGAGGACGAATCATATAGGCCCCATCCACTACTGAAGAAACTGGTAGAATCTGGAGATTTGGGCAAGAAGTCAGGAAAGGGCATCTACGACTGGACATCCGGCATTAGGGAAGAGAGAAGCTAATCCCAAGACCACTACCATGTCCCTTCGAAGTAGCACTCTCCTGAGCATGTGTCGGTGATTTGACCGCTCAAGAGAAAGTCAGTAGCCAGGTCGACGGCGGGAGCGTATCCCAGGACCTGATTATGCGCTAGGGAATGATATTCCATGGGTCCCTGAATATTTCCTGAAGGTACTGTAGGGAAGCTGCCGTCGAAGTAAACAATCGCAGAACCAGATGTCGGAGCCTCGGTTACATCGAGACCATAGGGGTGATATGTGGAGTTTGCAAGAACTGGGATTCCCGAAGTCCTAGAAGCTCGATCGGCAGAGAGTGTCGAGACCTGTGCATCATTGATTGAAACTACGTAGAGTATCTGGTAAGGATGCAGTTCTCCTTCCATCCCCCCATCAATGAAAGGAAGGTAAGTTTCTGGTTCAGTGGTATCCCACATAGATTGCATTAGTGCAAGAAGGATGGACCGGTCCATTGTAGATTCATAAGCAAGGGAAGAAGAGAAAAGCTGCTCAAACTGAGTGTACTGTGTGGATCTCTCTGCAATGAAGCTGAAAGATGAACCTGCCACCCAGAGAACTCCTCGATCAATTTCTGGGATTAGGGACAGCATGGAAGGGCCTCTGATTCCCCCTAGAGATACTCCCATGTAATCGATATCGGTAGTGTCCACCAAGTTGACGCCGTTATGGTAGAATTCGGGGAGATCTGAGCAGACACCTTTGATGGTAGTAATCATTGCAAGGTGATTGATTACAGATTGCTGGAGCCTCTCCGACTGATGCTGTAGATAGTTCACATTCATCAATCCAAAGGTAACAGCACCGAAGTCCCCATCTGAACTCCAGCCTTTGAAGTCGGTCCCTATTGTAGCAACTCCAGAATCATTCGCCCATCCTCTGAATCCAGAGACCATTCCCTCGCCATCGCCCAGAAAGCCATGACCTAGGACCACGAGCGGTGCAGGTTGTGAGGAGTCGGCGGCAGACTTGGGAATCGTTACTGTGAAGACGACCTCTGTCATGAAGTTGAATCTAGGAGTTCCGTCCTCTGAACGGGTCATTGCGGTTGGAGGATAGGTGGATTGAAGGTAGTGAGGAGTTGTGATAGTTCCACTAATTCTCCTCAGGGTTGTGTTGTCTTCAGCATAGTTCTCAATCACTGATGTGACATTGCAGCCTATCCCATTTTCACCTAGTAGCTGGGTCGCATTATTCCTCATCGAGATAATATCCCCCATGATTGATTGACTGGATGCTGTGTGAAACCACCACGCACTTGTCAGATTTTGCTTTTCGTAGCCAATCTCTGAAAGAGAGGAGAACATTACTTCGTAGCCGGATCTAAGCGACTCTATCTGTTGGTTATCGGTCACTAATCCGTCTCTCAATGCCTTGAATCCTGGGAAGGGCTCAATCGGATCTCCGCTAGCATCTACTAGGTTCCTGAATGCAACTGCGTACTGAGTATTGTGATCGAGTCCCCTGAGGGTTCGAACATGGACGAGAGTTGGCTCGCCTTCCTGAGTCCGCGACGAGATTTCCACCCAATGTTCCACCATCTGTCCGGTGTCCATATTGAGCAACAGACTGTTATGACCAGGGAGAACCGAAGGAGAAATGGAATCTTGAGAAGCTAGTCCAGATACATCTGGAAGGCTGCTAAATGTAGTAAATATCTGTGTAGATGGAGAGTGGCCATCCTTGTTATCTAGCATATGGAAATCTTCTGATGGGGCTGAAGCTGAGTCGGGAATTGCCTCCCCATCTATGTCCAACCTATACCCAGTACTAGTTCCGGAATCGGAATCGAGGAATGCAGATGAAGGGAACGGCAGAAGGCAATGGTCCGGATTAGTATTGTCGCAGAAACTCGCTCCTGATATTGAAATCTCTTCCTCTAAGATCTCCTCTTCCACGGTATTACTTTCGTTTTCACAAGAGTCTCCTATGATTGTAGAACAATCTTCGATTTCCGGATCTTCTGATGTTTCATCACTTAGACATCCAGATAGTAACAATAGAGAGACAAGCAGAGTGGCGATTGTTCTTCGGCGAGACATGGGCACTGCACAACGAATGGACAGTTAGTTATGAATTGAATCTAAGATGTTAGCATTTGGTGGAAGTGATGGACACCTATCTCCTTTGAAGGGGAGTATCGTCCTCTTTCATAGGACCCTGATGACACCCCTCTGTGTGTTGACTCTACCACAAACTGGTCTTCTTCCTCGACCTTGTCCAAGTCCCCTCCGGCACCCTTACCAAGGAATTTCTTGTCCCATACAAATCCGTGGTACTCTATCCTAGTTCTATCAACTGACAAAGGGAGGACCAAGTTTACAGAGAGCCCCCAAGGGTAGAAGTTGAGCATTAGACCCGGATATATCCAGTAGTAATAAGCTGCAACTTTTAGTCCGAAATCGGGCGACTCCTCGGGAATCTCGAAGGTAGGCTCTCCGTCGCTTGCGATACCGATCTGCAGCACCCCACCATCGAAAATCTCAGTCCTATATTCATCGTAATCTAGAGCGCTATTGAGGTCATTGTGGACGAAAGGAATGTGGAAACCCTCCAAATAGTTGTCAACGTACAAGGCCCAGTTTGCACTGATTTCATAGCATCTGTTCCTGGAATGGTCATGTTCGAATGTCTCTATAGGTATCCATCCAATTCTTGCTTCCATCTCTTCCAAGCAGGCTTCCAAACCAGATGGCTCTAAACCAGTGAAAAACAGCCCCTTCCAAGATATAGACGGAAATATCCTGAGGTCATCTTGAGTAGTAGGGAAGTCTTCTACTAGGTCGAACTCAGGCATCGATTTCATGCATCCATCTAATCCAAAGGTTCGACCATGATATGGGCACTGGAGAGTGCTCCTGGAGCAACTTCCATCTATCAACAACATTCCCCTGTGGGTGCAAACGTTCGACATGCATCTGATCTCATCCCCGGCTACCAACATCATTGGCTCTCCCAGTAAACTCTCTAGATGCCGCAGCTCAATTGCCGACTTACCTGAAAGTTGGCTCTCATGGGCTGCAAAGTGCCAATAATGCGAAAATCCTTCTCTGATGTACTCGAATTTTCTAGAATCAGTGTAGAATGACGATGGCAGGGTGTGAGCCTTACGAATATCTGGATTGATTATTGTAGACAAGGTTAGCGCCGTACGTCCCTAGACGCATCCTGATGTAGCCATTTCGACGTTTTGCATATACTCAGCGAAGCTAGCGACTCGCGCTTTGTTAACCCCCAGATCAGAAACCCCGAGGCGTGATTGTGAGTAAACATACAGTACGCTATCTCCATCATCACAGAAACCCTGCACCAAGAAATCGTCTGGAAATCGCATGATTAGCGTCCTGAAAACGGCATGGGTTTGTTCGGGCCATTCCCCTATAGTGCTTGTTCCCGATTGGGAATCAATCCAGTTCCTGACTTCATCCATTACCTCGAGTAAACTAGCGTTAATTCTAATCTCTGTGAGGTTCCCACTTCTATGGTGATTTGGTCCGATTAATGAGCAATTAATCGAATCTTCCGGGCAGCTAGTTGGAAATTTGTCCGGCTCTATTGGATTATCGGGGGCTACAATCTGTATGGCAAATATTGCTCCGACGTAAGTGATTATTATTCCTAATAAGAGCAAGGAGGCTCTACCTTTCTTCGTCACGAGTCACCCTCAGCGACAATGATCTTTGATGCTCTAAGGATGCGATCATGCATCCTGTATCCAGTTTCAATGACTTCTATTACACTTCCGGGATTTGCGTCTTCTGGACAAGGAACTGTAGCAATCGCCTCCATACAAGTAGGGTCGAATTCATTTCCTAGAGCTTGAATCTCTGTTATCCCCTCTGACGCTAGCGATGACTGGAGTCCATCTAGGGTAAGCCTGACTCCGGTAATTACTGACTCTCTACCTTCACTGACTTCGGTGGCTTCTAGAGCCTTTGAAAGGTGTTCTACGGCAGGAATAAGCCTCCTAGCGAGTGAGGCGCTGCCGTACTTCAGAGCCTCTGAGCGGTCTCTGGCCGCTCTCTGGGCAATGTTTGCTGATTCTGCCTTAGCGTACTGGAGTTCCTCCTCCAGTTCGGAAACTCTGGCCTTGAGGTCTACTTCCTCAGTGACCGGTTCTTCTGAACCACCGTCATCTGACTCTTCTGCCACGACGTTGGGCCGTAATAGTCCCTCAATAAGCCAATGGTCCATCTCAGTCTGAGTAGAAGTATTCGCCGGATGATTTCTGCTCGCGGTCCTTCCTGCTCGATGGCTTGTTTATCCTTGGCCGATGTGATTCAATGTCCCTCCTGAAAGTTACATCCGCATCGGATAGGAAGAGGTTCATACCCTTTCGGAGAGATAGTGGGCCGATTGCCTTTCCATGGTTTCCACCCTCTCCTTGGAATACCAGAACAGAGTCGCTAACTATGTCCAGGAAGTAGGTGTCATGATCTATGACCATGGCGGCCTTCTCGTTACTCTCCATCGTTCTCCTGATTGCCTTTGCAGCTTCCATTCTAGCATTGGCATCTAGATGTGCGCTGGGCTCGTCGAACAGGTACAGATCCGCCTCCTTTCCCAAGCAGATAGCGATGCTGACGGCCTGGAGTTCTCCTCCCGAAAGTTTAGTGGCGTGCAGATTAATCATTTTGTCAACCTGTAGGGCTCTGGTTACTTGGGTATGGAATTCTCCGCTTCGCCATTTCCCTCCTATCTCCGTATCGAGCCATTCTTGTACTGTACCCTCGAAGTCTGCACGAACGTGCTGAGGTTTGTAAGATACCTTGGCATCCATAGTACACCAGCCTTCGTCGGGGTCTATCTCGCCGGCAATTATCTTCACCAATGTTGTCTTTCCTGTGGCATTCGGCCCAACTACTCCAACGACTTCGGCTGACTTCACCACACCCTCCCCTGTAGTCAGGCTGAAATCTCCTAGAGTCTTCTCTATATTTCCCCATTTGAGGATGGGAGTGCCTACCTCTTCACCGCGATTTCGTCCTCTCAGGAACTGTATCGGCTTGTCCCTAATCCTGACATTCTCCTCTGGGAGGAAGCCGTCTAGATATGCATTTATTGCAGTTCTGGTAGACCTGGGCGAAGTGAAAATCCCATAGGCCGATCTCTCTCCGTAGATGACGTGAATCAAATCACAGAGCACATCCAGGATAGCTAAATCGTGCTCTACTACCAATACCCTCTTTCCCTTTTCTGCAAGTCTTCTGACCACTCCTACCATCCTCATTCTCTCATATATATCCAGGTATGAAGATGGCTCGTCGAAGAAGTAGACGTCGGCCTCCTTGAGGAGAGTGGCACAAATCGCCACCCTCTGCAACTCGCCACCAGAGAGATCCCCAAGTTTTCTGTCTAGAATGTGGGAGATACCCATTAGTTCAGTGTAGTTTTTCATTTCCCCCCTATCATCAACTCTTGCTAGAAGTTCCCTGACTTCACCATCGAATATCCTAGGTAACTTATCGATGTACTGCGGTTTTACCGCTATGCTGACTTCACCTGTAGATACCATAGCAAGGTAGTCTCTTAGTTCGCCTCTTGGAAACGTAGAAATTATCTCGTCCCATTCTGGTGATGAATTTGACCAATCCCCAAGATTTGGCTTGAATGTTCCAGAAAGGAGGTTTATGGCGGTGGACTTACCAATTCCATTGGGACCTAGTATTCCCACTATCTGCTCTTGACGAGGAGAAGGCAGGCGGAACAACCTGAATGCGTTCTCACCGTAGGAATGAGTGAGATCAGTATCCAATTCCTCTGGAAGATTGATGATCTTTACAGCCTCATCTGGACAGTGCTTGGCTCGAGTAAAGCAAACGGGACATGCCGTCTCCAGGATCTTGCATTTTGATCCCTCAACCTGGATGCATTCTCTGTCGCACATCTCTGAGTACTTCTTCAGATAAGCAAAGGCATTGCTGTTCGGTTTGCATCTCTCCTCAATAAGAACGGCAACCCTCATGTCTAGTCCTCCTAACTATTGAATAATACATCTTCCATACGATAATTGATGATGGTTCTATTCCATCAGAAACCGAAGAATCTGTACCTCGCGTACACATATCCTGCAAGTAGAATCTTCTCAGTCTTGGTCAGCTGGATCCGTTCTGTGAAAACATCTCCATTCTTCTTCGTTATCTTAGCCATGATTGATTGGTAGAAAGATGCCATTGCTGCTGGGGAGTATCGAGCCGACTTGTCAAGATGGGAGAGTAGCTTGAATGCGCGCTGCCTGTATCCGTCGGCTCTGTCCAAATACTCCTCTACGAAAGGAGCCCATCCGGGGTGGTTGAGCAGTTCCTTGCCGCTCTTCACATCTTCCTCTGAGATTCCCCATCTTTCTAGATCCTCCATTGGGAGGTATATGCGATCACGCTGAGCATCTTCAGCGACGTCCCTGATTATGTTGATTAGTTGCATGAATACGCCCCAAGATTCTGCATATTCCTTAGCCTTTGGATCGTCGTATCCGTAAATCTCAATGCAGACTAAGCCAACTGTGGATGCAACCCTGTAGCAGTATGAGTACAGTTCCTCGAAGGTCTGATACCTGTTCTTGTGGAAGTCGTTCTCCATACCACTGATCATATCGTCGAGAAGTTGCCTCTGAATACCATACTTTCTGACAGTATCCTTTAGGGCGATAAAAATTGGATCAGTTGATGTGACATTGCCGTATGCGGTGGACAGTTTCTTCCTATAGTAGAATAGTTGCGACATCTTATCATTGTAGGTGGATCTATCCAAAACTGGGTTACCTGGGCTCAGTCTCTCGATACTTGATCTATAGTCCACTGACTCTGGATCATCCGATGATCCTCCTGGGAAAATATCCACGAAGTCCCCGTCTGCGATGTCATCAGCCCTTCGGCAGAAGGCGTAGTATGCCATTATTGACTGTCTCTTCTCCTCCGGGAGATATTTGAAGGAATGGTAAAAATTCCCTGCCTCCCTACGAGTGAGTTCTTCACAAAATTCATACGAGGTTTCTATCATATGCTCGGGGATTTCTGATTCTGACCATATTGCTGCATCGATATGCTTGAACGGGTCCACCAACTCTCCTCTTGACCCTATTACCCCCATAAATAGGGCTCCCTCCCTAACTGCCTCAATAGCGGTAATGCTGATTGCTCGAGCAGCTTCCTTTGTCAGACCGACAGTCGCTCTGACGATGTCAATCTGTTCTTCTTGACTGGTTGATGGTTCCGAAAAAACTGGTTCATGCAGTTCGCCATCTAGAATAATCTCGATGTCTGAATCCTTGCTCGGCTCCATTACTCTTCAGAAACAGGCGGCATCGAGGTCCACTTGAATGTCTCCCGAGTACGATTGGAACGCGCATCGTTAGTTTTAGAGATGAAAATACTCGAAAATATGTTATCGTCCTCTTAGGAGCCTCTTGCTTGAGCCTTTGAACGGGACGGCCATAACCACCTGCTTGACTACTTCCTTGATCTCCGATCTATCAATTTTGATCCTATCTTTATGGTCGAGAACATTGCTACCCCTGAGTAAGGAAACTGTCCTCTTTCCAATTATTACTGGAAGCATGCAAGACCCTCTAAGACGATACTGCGAGTGAGGTATCATTTCGATGTACTGGATCGCTGACTCTAGATGCTGAGATGTCAAATCTAGATATTCCTCATAAAGTGGTCTGAAGGATTCCATGTTCGACTTTTCCAATAGGTCTCTTGGACTCAAATTGTGTTCTTCCAGATTTTTTCTGGGAATATAGCATCGACCTAGAGCAAGGTCTGCCGGTATGTCCCTGAGGATGTTAATCATCTGAAGCGACTTACCGAACCTTACTCCTTTCTTGAATAGCTCTTCCTCCTTTTCAGAGTCTAATTTGAAAAGATGAGCTAATGACATTCTAGTCCAGAACTCACCAACACTCCCTGCAACTCGATATGCATAGTCATCTAATTCATCATTTTTCTCTATAGAGGAGATTTCCTCCGTTCCGAGTGAAAATCTCTTCAGATCTAGAATCTGTCCACCGATGATGATCCCCAGGCATGAACGAATTGACTCCTGATCAGATTCAGAGAATCCTCCAATCCTGGAAACCACTGTCTCTACATTCTTCAGTAGGAGTCCTTCCGATTTGTTGGTTTGAAACTCTGAGAATGGAGATAGTGCCGGAGCCATCGAGGACCGTCCCTGTGTGAAATCATCGTATGACTCCAGAGCATCCAAGAGTTCCCTGGGATCCCCGCCTTCGGAGTCGGCAATAGTATCAGAAGTCCTTGCAAGCATGTATAGAAGGCTTACTTGGGGCCTGATTGCCTTGGGCAGCTCCTTCAGGGAGAGGTAGAAGGAGCGTGACGTCCCCTTGAGAATTGAATCCAATTCCGAGTTAAAAATTCCAGACATGGATACCAACTATGTCATGCTGGGTGCCTTCGTTCCTAAGGCTCTCGTAACCCGGCTTCAATCAGCACCGAGACTAGGACTTCCCCAATCTTGGATGGATCTCTGGCAATGTGAATCCCTGCCCTCTCAAATGCGGAGAACTTCTCCTCTGCTGTGCCCTTTCCACCGGAGATAATCGCCCCAGCGTGCCCCATTCTCTTACCGGGAGGTGCTGTTGCCCCTGCAACAAATCCGACAATAGGCTTGCTGAAGTTTTCTGCAGCCCAAGCCGCTGCATCTTCTTCAGCTGTTCCGCCGATCTCACCAATCATCACTACGGCCTCGGTTTCTGGATCCTCCTCAAAGGCGGCAAGACAGTCGATGAATCCAGTTCCACTGATTGGATCCCCCCCTATGCCTATGCATGTGGTCTGGCCCTCCCCTACGCTCATGGTTTGCGCTACGGCCTCGTAAGTTAGTGTACCGGACTTCGAGATGATACCTATCCTTCCCTTGGTGTGGATGTATCCTGGCATGATTCCGACCTTGCAACCACCATTTTCTCCGGGAGTGATGATTCCAGGACAATTTGGTCCGATAAGCCTGATTCCAGGCATTTCCGAAATATGCCCTACGCATCGAATCATGTCAAGAGTAGGAATTCCCTCTGTAATACACACAATCAATCCCTGACCCTTGAATTCGTTGAAAGCATCAGCAGCCTCGATTATTGCTGCTGCTGCGAATCTCGCTGGAACATAGATTACACTAACATCAGCATCAGTCTCAGAAACTGCTTGATCCATGGTATCGTAGACAGGGACAGAACGACCGGGTAGGTCAACTACTTGGCCACCCTTGCCAGGCGTGACACCCCCAACTACATCTGTTCCGTACTCCGTCATCCGAGTGGCATGGAAAGTTCCCTGTCCTCCCGTAATTCCCTGCACTAGGACCTTGCTGGCCTCATTTATCCAGATACTCAATTGTCCACCCCCACTGTTGCAGCGACGATTGCTTCGGCACCATCGGCAAGAGTACCCACAGTCGTGACTTCCAGAGAGCTCTGCTCCAGCACTTCCCGTCCTTCTTCGTGGTTTGTTCCTGAGAATCTAACAACGAGTGGAACAGAAAGCCCGACTTCCCTAGATGCATCAATTATACTTCTAGCCACCATATCACAGCGAATGATTCCACCGAAGATGTTCACTAGTATGCCTTCTACATTTGGATCCTCGAGAATTATTCCGAAGGCAGTAGTGATTGACTCCTTGTTGGCCCCTCCTCCAATATCGAGGAAGTTCGCGGGCTCACCCCCGTATAGTTTGATTACATCCATTGAGGCCATGGCCAATCCGGCTCCGTTGACCAAGCAACCGATATTTCCATCCAATTTGACGTATGATAGTCCGGATTTATTGGCTCTAATCTCGACCTCTTCCTCTTCAGACATGTCTCTCATTTCTGTTCTCCAAGGATGTCTGAATGAGGCGTTTTCATCGAAACTTATCTTGGAGTCTAGTGCTATAATCATGCCATCTCCTGTCCTCACCAATGGATTGATTTCAATCATCGAACAATCCCTACTTACGAACATAGAAACTAGACGCCCGAGCATCTCTGTGAACGAGTCCTTAGATACGCCAGTAAGTCCTAGAGAGTCAGCCATTGCACTGTCGGCCCCATCGGGCAGTTTCCCGGAAGAGTCAGTCCAAGCCTTGTGAATAGCATGGGGAGTGTTCTCTGCAACCTCCTCTATGTCTACACCCCCTTCAGTAGAGGCCATCACTAGGATGGCATCTTCTTCTCTATCGACTAAGAGAGCTAGATAATACTCATGAGCGATTTCGCAGCCCGCCTCTATGTACAAGTTGTTCACCATCTTACCTTCCGGGCCAGATTGCTTGGTCACCAGAATATTTCCGAGGATGTTATTGGAATAGGTTTCGACCTGTTCACGCGATGAGGCTATCTTGACTCCGCCCTCCATCTGCAAATCGCTAGTGTCAGGGCAGTAGAGGTTACCTTTCCCACGTCCCCCAGCATGTATCTGGCTCTTGACGGCGACGATCTGGCTTCCAAGTGAGTCGTAGGCTTCTAGCGCCTGTTCTACTGTAGTGCAGTGAATGCCTTCTTGCACTGCGATGCCTTCTTCTTTGAATAGTGCTTTACCTTGGTACTCGTGGATGTTCACACCCTCGCGAGACATAGTCCGTCTTTCAACGATACGCATCGAGATTATGCCTAACGCAGACGCGAAGCGCTGAAACGCAGACGCCCTGCCGACTGATCATGGATGTCATCGTTCTGGCTGGAGGTTTCGGAACAAGGCTTCGTCCTTGGACAGAAAGTATCCCAAAGCCTCTTTTGCCAATTCTAGACAAGACGATGATTGAGCACGTTGTAGGAATAATTCCTGAATCTAAAGAAAATAGAATACTAATTGCTGCTGGTTATGGAGTTGAGAAGATGAGGGATTATTTTTCCAGAGCGAAACTCCCCTACGAGGTAGAGATTATCGAGGAAACGGAGCCACTGGGCACTGGAGGAGCCATTGCCAATTGCAGAGAACATCTCTCCGGAGGTACATTCTGCGTAATCAACGGAGACCTGATTACCAGTCTCAGAGTCGAAGAGATGCTCCAATTCCACAGGAGCAACGGGGGCATTGGAACGATCTCACTATGGGAGGTTGAGGATCCATCCCGATTCGGAGTCGCAGACTATAGAGAAGAGAATGGTAAGATAATCAGGTTCCAAGAGAAGCCACCTATAGAGGAGGCTTTCTCCAATCTGATTAATGCTGGAGCCTATATTCTGGAGCCTGAGATATTCAATTTGATGCCGCACGGAGCGCATAGCTTAGAGAGAGATGTTTTCGAGGACCTAGCTGCAACTGGGGGTTTGAATGGCTTTCCATTTGAAGGCTGGTTCGTTGATGCGGGAACTCCTCAGTCCTTCGTAGAAGCCAGCCAGACATGTATCTCTGCAGGTAGTTTCTCTAGTGGTTCAGTTTACAGAGATTCATGGTTCGGAGACGATTCGACAAACAAAGGAGAGGTTGTCGCTAGTACGATAGGCCTCGGAGCTTGCATTGGGGAAGGATCATTGGTACGCGACTCAGTTGTTCTGGAAGGAGCTGAAATAGGCCCTAATTGTAACATCGAGGGGTGCTTGATAGGAATGAGGGCTAGGATCCCAGAGGGTTCTGACTTGAGTTTAGAAATCATTGATCATGGTTAATCTGAGAATAAGTTACGATATTGGCATCATATCCCGTCACGGTCAAAGAGGCACGGTCCCTCGGGGTACTATGAGAGACTCGCTTGTTGTTGTTAATTTCAAGACATACCAGACCGCTCACGGGGCATGTGCCGAAGACTTGGCTAGAGCTATGGCCAGCATAGATACTGGAGCTAGGATGGTTGCTGCGGTCTCTGCACTAGACCTGTCTGCCGTAGTTGCTGCTGCTCCGGGACTGGAGGTCTGGTGTCAGCATCTTGATCCCGTTGGTTTCGGTTCCAATACAGGGTGGGTGCATCCTGAAACTGCAATGGAGAGGGGAGCTTCAGGAACCCTGATCAATCACGCGGAACACAAGGTTAGCTTGGAGCACGTCGCTATGCTCATGGAGCAAATTCCGGATGGATTCCATGTTTGTGCCTGTGCCGCAGACATTCACGAGGCGAGGGCACTGGCGGCATTAGAGCCGAGTTTCGTTGCTGTGGAACCACCGGAGCTGATTGGCGGAGAGACTTCGGTAACTAGCGCCGATCCGGAGATAGTCAGCGGTACAGCCCAAGCAGTAAGAGAAGTTTCAACCAGGGTCGGCATCCTATGCGGTGCAGGGATAAAGACCGGCAAGGACGTGGCGAAGGCTATCGAGCTTGGTACTTCTGGGGTTCTGTTAGCTAGTGGAGTCACAAAGTCCGAAGATCCTAGGGCATCATTGATTGATCTTGTCAGCCTCCTTTAATTCGTGAAGATGCTACAAATCCTCGACCAGAGGGCTTTTGTCAACAACGGCTATGGAGGATTGATTACGATGGGCGACAATGGGGGCGAGAAAATAGAGAGGATAGGAAAGAAGAAGTACAATACGGAGCTATTCAGGCTACAACTAGAGCTAATCAAACTTCAGGAATGGGTGAAGGCTAAGGGACTCAAGGTCGTAATCGTCTTCGAAGGCAGAGATGCTGCTGGGAAGGGTGGTGTAATCAAGAGGATAGCGCAGTACCTCAATCCCAGAGTTGTGAGAGTGGCTGCTCTACCAGCGCCTACTGAGAGGCAAAAGACCGAGTGGTACTTCCAAAGGTACGTCAACCATCTCCCCGCTGCAGGAGAGATAGTGATGTTTGACAGAAGTTGGTACAACAGAGCCGGGGTCGAGAGGGTTATGGGATTCTGCGACGAGGGAGAGTATGATGAGTTCATGAGATCCTGTCCCATGTTCGAAAGGATGCTGATGAGGTCAGGCACGATTCTGATAAAGTACTGGTTCTCAGTATCCGATGACGAGCAGTTGAAGCGTTTCAAGGCAAGGCTGGACGAACCGCACAAGAGGTGGAAGCTCAGTCCAATGGATCTGGAGTCACTAACACGCTGGGAAGACTACTCTGAGGCGAAGGACGTGATGTTCGCTCACACCGACACTAAGCAGTCTCCTTGGTTCGTGGTTAATTCCGATATCAAGAGGCACGCTCACTTGAATTGCATAAACCACCTACTTTCAATGATTGAGTATGATGATCTTACTCCTGAGCCCATAGAGCTGCCAGAGAGGAAGACTGCGAGGGGTTACGTGAGACCCCCAATGACTGAGCAGACTTTCGTTCCGAACCACCATGAGACTGTGATGGACTAGAATGTTACAATCACTCTGAACAAGATGTCACGCTGGTCTGACCAAGTGCGTGAGCACCCTTACTATGCAATCTCCTTGGGACGAACAACATCCTCGACAGACCATGATGAACCCGAGTGGAGCAATAGTACTGCGGTTGCCGTGGGCATTGTATGCCATTCCCCTGAGAGATGGTTAACAAGAATCTCAGAGCCAGGATTGTGCCCCAGTATCATGGTGGTCCCATCTTCCAACATATCTTCCAATTCCGACATCAGATCGATTACTGATGCATGGTAGATTCCGGATCTAACCTCGAATGGAGTATTGCCCATCCTATGGGACATCCCTTCTAGAGTCTGGAGAGTCCTCTTTGAACTACTAACTAGGATAAGATCTGGGGCCCAACCCCTATCCGAAATTGCATCTGCCACAATGGGTGCGTCCCTCATGCCCCTTTTGTTCAGTGATCGTTCGTGATCATCTATGTTCGGGTCTTTCCAGCTGCTCTTGGCATGACGCATTACAATCAGTCTTCTGGCCATCCTACTCCTCCTCGAATTTTCCAAAAGACGGTTCCCTCTTCTGCCTGAATGATGTGACTCCTTCGATGAAGTCCTTCGTCTGTGAGGAAGCCACTATCAGAGACTGCTCGAAATGCAACTGGGTCTCGAAGAATGTAGAAGTTGACGCATCCAGAAGCTGCTTTGTCCCCTTCCTGCTGTTGACTGACCACTTGCCCCAATCTCTGGCGACCTCGATGGCCCTATCTAGAAGGATGCTCGAATCGGCCAGCTCATCGACTGCTCCATATTTCAGGGCCTGCTCTGCTGACCAAACTTCGGAGTTGAAGAAGAACTTGCGAGCCACCTGATTCCCGACCAGTCTTGGTAGCAACCATGTCATTCCCCCATCAGGTGAGAGTCCGAGTCGGAAAAACGCGGAGGCGAGCTTCGCCTCTGGAGAGCAGACTCTGTAGTCTGATGCCAGTGCCAAACCTAGTCCGCCTCCGGCTGCCGAACCATTAATCGCGCATACGAAAACCTTCTCCGAAGTCCTGATCTTAATGAGAAGTGGATGTAGCTTATCGGTCATCTGCTGAACTATGCTACCAATACTGCCATTCTCTATTGCATCGGAAAAGTCGTCCATGTTTCCTCCAGAGGAGAAGAATCGCCCAGAACCAGTGATTACGACTGACCTACAAGAGGGAATGGCCATCACCTCTTGTAAGCAAGATAGGAATGGGTCGAAGTGATCGGGAGAGAATGTGTTTGAGGAGGCGGCTGGAGACAGGGTGACCAATGCAACCCCTCCGTCAAGCATGTCGGTGGAAACTGGCATGACACCCGAGCAAGGGCCACTCTATTGAATTGCATGAATATCATAAGATGTAGCAGTTTGGGTCGGCCATGCACGAACGCAGACACCTGTACATCGACGGAAACTGGATAGAACCCCGTGGAGAGGGTTCTATCAAAGTAATTAATCCGACCAATGAGAAGATAATTGGCTCCGTACCAGTTGCTAGCGATTCTGATGCTAATGCTGCCGTGGAGGCTGCTAGGTCTGCATTCGCTGGTTGGTCGACAACCGAGGTCGGCGAGAGAGTGGAATTCCTAAACAGGATTTCGAGCTTGATTAAGGATAGAAGCGAGGATCTAGCAGAGATGATCACCGCAGAGGTTGGGACTCCGATAGAGTACTCGAGGATGGCGATGGTAGGAACTCCGAGGGTTGTTTCCAGATCTTATGCTAAAATCCTAGACGGATACGTCTGGGAGGAGGAGATTAGGAACTCTCTCGTAATCAAGGAGCCCATAGGAGTGGTGGCTATGATCACCCCGTGGAACTTTCCCCTACACCAGATAATCGGAAAGGTGGCTCCAGCTATCGCAGCAGGTTGTACAATGGTGTTGAAGCCATCCAAGGAAGCGCCCCTGAATGCGTTCCTACTAGCAGATATCCTGAATGAAGTCGGTCTTCCGAATGGGGTCTTCAATTTGATTTCCGGCCATGGGAGAGATATCGGAGAGACCTTGTCAAGCCATCCAATGGTGGATATGGTCAGCTTCACGGGATCGACAAGTGCTGGGATTAGGGTCTCGGAACTGGCTGCTCCAAGCGTGAAGAGAGTGACACTGGAGCTTGGAGGCAAGAGTGCAAATATCATCTTGGATGACGCAGATATCCAACGAGCTGCAACTTCGGCTATTTACTCATGCTTCGGCAACTCCGGGCAGGAGTGCTCGGCCCTTACACGGCTTCTGGTACCAGAGGAGTCTAGGGACGAGGTGGTGGAGGTAATCTCAAGCAAGATAGGGAGGTACACTGTTGGGGATCCGATGGATGAGTCCAGCAGATGTGGACCACTGGTCTC
>MDSX01086672.1_pt1 | contig 26633 bp, 24 predicted proteins | sample 811141 | NCBI WGS metagenome assembly MDSX01 (sample SAMN05326642, study PRJNA326480) | marine metagenome | isolation source: seawater | place: Atlantic Ocean: South East | collected 2010
ATATGTGGTTTAGATTTGCGGCCATGACCCTGACAATATTCGTTTCATTTGGCCTCGCTCAGTATATACCCCTTTATTAACCCGCTTAAGCTTACCCTTACGCATAAGCTGAGCAGCTATTGTTCCGTCATCACAACCAGACAAGTTGTTGATCTCTACAGGGTAATAAACGTTTGTGTTTTTCATAAAACACATCGATAGAGCTCGAACAGATTTAGCCTGAGCTATTTTATTCGTCTGCACAAAGTGCACCAAGGTCTTTATCTGGAGCTTAAGTTTTTCAGACATCGTTGGCCTTGATGGATCGGAACACCCTATTGAAGTGGCCCAAACAAGAGATACATCAGCGTTTGCGTAAAGCTCGAGTACCATGGTGTCAATATATGAGGAGTAGTAAACGGTATCTGCATCCATGGTTAAAATAACATCTGCTATTGCAACATCCAAACCATGTTGGCGAGCATAGTTCACGCCCTGGCGCGATTCTAATTCAACGCGTGCTCCAAATTTTTCTAAATACTCGCGCGCCCCATCAGTACTATTGTTGTCCACAAAAATCAACTCATAAGGCAGGAGCGTCCTGAAGTTCAAGCAACATTGTAAATATTGATCCAAATGTGGCATCATGTTGTATATCGGTACAACTATTGAAACCATGGGCTTTTTTGGTGCGCTTACTGCACCGAAATATTTTTTCAACTTTTGAGTATTCATGAATATCTAACCGCTTAGATTCCAAAAATAAAGCAATTAAACCTTAACGCTATGTTTTCGGTATATATAGCGACTATTTGAAATAAAGAAAGCTTTAGGGTGCTGAACATCATGACGTCCCATTAAAAAAGCCCCTAGCGAATGCTAGAGGCTTTATTGAGTTACCCGACTAGGATTCGAACCTAGAATGACGGTACCAAAAACCGTAGTGTTGCCATTACACCATCGGGCAATTCGCCCTTTTGGGACGGCAAATATAGTCGAAAAGGGAAAATGCAAAAAGACAGAAAGGAAAATTTTGCTGTTTAACATTCATTTGAAGGCTGAGGGCCGTGGTTTTTCTTATTTTCGAGCCTAATTACCTAATAAGGAGTAATACGTTACTCCGATAACAAGCAGAATACGTGAATTACAACAAGCTTAATACAATCGCTGGATGGGTGGTTTTCGCTATTGCGACAATAACCTACTTCTTGACTATCGAACCCACAACTAGTTTTTGGGACTGTGGAGAATACATTGCTACATCCGTAAAGCTTCAGGTTGGACACCCTCCAGGCGCTCCGTTCTTCCAATTAATGGGGAATCTATTTGGTCAATTTGCAAGCGCCCCTGAAAAACAAGCGCTCATGGTTAATGCGTTAAGTGCGCTTTCAAGTTCTTTTAGCATCCTGTTTCTATACTGGACAATTACCGCGCTTTCTGCAAAGCTTTTAGGCGGAAGAGGGAAATTAGATAACGCAGGAATAGTTGCTGTACTTGGCTCTGGAGCGGTAGGGGCGTTGGCATACACTTTCTCTGACAGTTTCTGGTTCTCTGCTGTGGAAGGAGAGGTTTACGCTATGAGTTCGTTCTTTACTGCTGTGGCATTTTGGGCAGTGCTCAAGTGGGAACAGGCTGTAGACACAGATCCAAATGCAAATAAATGGCTGCTGTTAATCGCATACTTAGTAGGGCTTTCTGTTGGTGTTCACATATTGGTGTTCTTGACTATTCCCGCTATTGGAATGATTTATTATTTTAAAAAATACCCGAACCCAACACGCAACGGCTTTATTCTGGCAAACGGCGTCAGCATAGCCATTTTGGGACTTGTGTTCGCCTTCATAATCCCTATTGTTTTACGTCTATTTAGCACGCTAGAAATAACTTTTGTAAATAATTTGGGGCTTCCTTTCCACTCTGGAACAATAGCGGCCTCTATTGTTTTAATCACGGTTGTTTTATTCGGTATACTTTGGACTCAAAACAAAGCAAAGCCGCTGGCCCAACAGGCGGTATTGGCGGTAATGCTCATTGTAATGGGTTATTCAACCTTCATCATTCTTGCGATTAGATCTAACGCAAACACGCCAATTGACGAGAACAACCCGGAAGACGCAATGTCTCTATTGGCCTACTACAACCGGGAGCAATACGGTGATTGGCCTATACTTTATGGGAAAAGCTTCAATGCACCATATGATTCTAAAGAGCCTTTTGGAGACGGAAAACCCGTTTATCAAAAAGGATTTGCGGTAATGAAAGGCCCAAAACAAGTCACTGCCTTCAAGCTTCGTAACGAAGCCGAGGCCTATTTAACCAACAATGGGGATAATCTAAAAATAGAAGCTCGCTATTTGCTAACTGATGACAAAAAAGCAAGCACACCAAATTACGACCCAAAATACAAGACCTTCTTTCCAAGGATTTGGAACGACGACCCGCAATACAAGCAGAATTACATCAACTTGATGGATATAAAAGACCCTAAGGCTCCTGTTAATTTTGCTCAACATGTAAGTTTCTTTTTTAAGTATCAGGTAGGCACTATGTATTTCCGTTATTTCATGTGGAACTTCTCTGGACGCCAAAACGACTCTCAGCATAGAGGGGAGCTCACCAAAGGAAACTGGATAACTGGGATACCTTTCATTGACGCGATACGATTAGGAAGTCAAGACAATCTGCCTGACTCTTGGAAAAGTAATCCTTCAAGAAACACCTATTTTATGTTGCCTTTCCTTCTTGGGATATTCGGTTTGTACTACCAATACAAGAAGAACAACAAAGACGCCTGGGCAGTGACGCTGTTCTTTTTATTAACCGGGCTAGCTATTGTAGTATATACCAACCACAAGCCTTATGAACCTAGGGAGCGAGACTATGCTTTTGTTGGCTCCTTCTATGCTTACGCTATATGGATTGGGATTGGCGCACTTGGACTTTGGGACACGCTTCGCACAAAAATGAGTCCTATGGTAGCTTCATGCCTAGTGATTTCCGTCACTATGCTTGCTGTTCCTGTTCGCATGGCTGCTGAAAATTGGGACGATCATGACCGAAGCAACAGATACACGGCAAGAGATATTGCAAAAGCCTATCTAGACAGTTGCGAACCCAATGCTATTCTATTTACAAATGGTGATAACGACACCTTCCCGTTGTGGTATGTTCAGGAAGTTGAAGGCTACCGAACAGATGTTAGGGTTGTGAATTTAAGCCTTTTAAACACCGATTGGTACATTGACCAACAACGCCGCGCCGCTTACGAGGGGGAGGCTGTACCTTTTAGTTTTGAATGGAATCAATATGTGCAAGGAACGCGAGACGTCCTTTACTACAGAGAAATGGGCGTAAAAGGCCGATGGGACGTTAAAGACTTTGTGAAATTCACAAAAAGAGACGATAATCAAGTCAAGTTCAAGGCGGCTAGCAACAAGGAGCTTCCTCTTTATCCTCAGAAAAAGCTGAGAATAAATATTGATAAAGAAGCGATTTTTGCAAATAATGTGGTAGACGTCAAAGACAGCTCTAAGGTTGTAGATTATATAGACTGGAACTGGAAGTCTAATGTTATTACAAAAAGGGACTTAATGGTAATTGACCTTATTGCTAATAATGACTGGACGCGACCGATCTACTTTTCAATTACCGTTGGAAACAGCCCCAAGTCGTACTTCTGGTTGAATGATTATTTCCAGTTGGAAGGAATGGCCTACAGGTTTGTACCTGTTTATGCTCCAAACAATTCGCAAGGCATTGACTACGGCAAGGTTGATACAGACATTATGTACGAAAACGTCATGAATAACTTTGCTTACGGAAATATGGAGCTACCGGATGTATATCTTGACGAAACCAACCGACGTTTAAGTTATAACCTGCGAACTATTCTTGGCAGGCTCGCCAACGAATTAGTCAAAGAAGGAAAAAGCGAAAAGGCCATTGAAGTGCTAGACTTTGCCATGGAAAAAATGCCGGCAGAAAAATTTGGATATAACTACTTCCTCTTTGGAATAATTGATTCCTACTATCGAGCCGGTTCCACAGAAAAAGCCCGGGAATTAACAGATAACTTTGTGCGTTTCTTAGAAGACGAACTAGATTATTATCAAGGTCTAAGCAGGTCTGATCGCAAGCGCATGCGTAACGATTGGAGCACTGATCTTCAATTCTACCAAATGCTTATTCGAACCAGTCAGGCTGACCAGCAATATCGTCAAAGCCTAACACAAGGTTACAATGCAATCGCTTCGAAATTTCAATAATTCAAGGCCAAAATCAGATATTATAATCCCCGCTATTGCGGGGATTATTGTTTTTTGGACTGATAGAAGGTTTATCCAAAGTCCAGCTGCATTCGTTTAATGCGCTCTACGAGTGTCTCGTTACCCATTGTTTCCCTGAGCCGATCTACCAAGATTGGGAACGCTAAAGGAGTGGGCTTATCAATTCTACGCAATACCGTCTCTTGATTGGCTATACGCTCAAGAGCAGAACGCATACGAGCTTCTTCGAGCTGAAACTCGTGTACCTCCTCATGAGCTTGCCTTAACAATAGGTTGTTTGGCTCGTATTCACGAAAGACTTCATACATCAGCTTCGTGCTGTTCATCAAGTGTTTCGTTGTCATGTTTTTCCCGGGATATCCCGTAAAAACCAAGCCAGAAATTTGAGCAATATCTCTAAACCGTCTTTGCTTCATTTCGCTTTCGTTCAAACTACTGACCAAATCTTCATTTAAGTGTTCAACAGAAAACACATCGCTATCTAATGCCTCTTCTATAGGAATAGACTGGTCGCTATAAAGCTCAAAACCATAATCGTTCATCGCAATACTAAACGTTTGCTTTTTGAAGTATCCAAGCCGGAAAGAAAGCAACGAAGCAATTCCCTCGTGAACCAAACGCCCTTCAAAAGGATACACAAAGAGATGGTGCCCTTCTTTGTCTTCTAGGTATTCTAAAAGGAATTGTTTTCTAGTTGGAACAATACTGCGTTCTTTTTGGAGAGAAATGATTGGTTGCACAGCTGCGAGTTCTGGATCCTGAAATGTATCATACGTTGCTGACTCCTCTATCTTCTCTCTCAAAAAGTAACCCAATTCTGCGCTTAAGGGCATTCGCCCACCCATATAGGACGGTACCTGTCCTTTTTTCTGTTTGGAAAGCTTAACGGTTGCCTCTGTTCCTTTAAAACGAACCAACTCTAAACACCTTCCAGCAAACCAAAAAGCGTCCCCAGGTATCAATTTAGAGAGAAAATATTCTTCTACTCTGCCAAGGTGTTTTCCCTTCTGCAGCTTTACCTTGATCATGGACGTACTAACTATGGTCCCAATATTAAACTTGTGTCTTGTGCTAACCCTTCTGGACAGAACCTTGTAATGGCCGTCCTCCTCAACCACCTTGTGAAAGTCTTCATAGCCTTCAAGGCTGTCGCCGCCTCTCACAATGAAGTCTAAACACCAGCTCCATTCTTCATCGCTTAAACTTGAAAAACTGGTTGTTGCTCTTATTTCCTGCAGCAAGGACGCGCCCCTAAAGCCGTCACTAATCGCTAACGTTACAAGGTATTGAATGAGGACGTCTAAGCTTCTTAGATAGGGTATTCTGTCTTCATTCGCCCCAATGTCTATTGCCTTACGCAGCGCAGCACACTCCAGCAACTCTAAACCGTGCGTCGGCACAAAATATATTTTTGAAACTTGACCCGGTCGATGACCAGATCGCCCCGCTCGTTGAACAAACCTACTCACACCTTTGGGAGAACCAATCTGCACCACACAGTCTACTGGACGAAAATCCACCCCTAAATCAAGCGAAGATGTACACACTACCGCTTTGAGCCGGCCATCATATAAAGCCTCCTCTACCCACGTTCGGAGTTCTTTAGAAATAGCACTATGATGCATGGCTATAACCCCTGCCAAATTTGGGTCTGCCTCCAAAATTTGCTGAAACCAAATTTCCGCCTGAGCTCTAGTATTGGTAAAAACAAGGGTGCTTCTATTTTCGTGTAATAAGGGGACCACCTTGTCCAATAACCGTATACCCAAATGGCCTGCCCAAGGCAACGTTTCCACGTTGTCTGGCAAAACCGGCTCAACTATTAACCGTTTCTGCAAATTTGCCTTGATTATTGTCGGGGACTTGCAATTTATGGGGCCCATCAAAACCTCTACGCTTTCCTCCATATTTCCGATTGTAGCAGAAATGCCCCAAGTCATCATTTGGGGGCAAAGCGTCCTAAATTTTGATAAAAATAACTCGCACTGAACAGCGCGCTTGCTGCCCATAAGTTCGTGCCATTCATCTACTACTACTGCCTTCAGGTTTGCAAAAAGCTTGTCATAACCTTTGTTGCTTAGCATGACATGAATGCTCTCTGGTGTTGTGATAAGAATTTGTGGAAGCTTCTTCTTCTGAGCTAGCTTAACCTTCTGAGTACTATCTCCAGTTCGTACTCCAACCTCCCAGCTTGAAGCCAGCGCAGATATTGCTCTTTCTGCACTCTGATTTATTTCTTTTGCAAGTGCACGAATGGGGGTAATCCAAATGAGCTGGACACCTTCACACGACTTAGGGTCTGTTTTTATCCGCTCCATGCCCTCTGCAATGGCAGGAAGCAATAGGGAATATGTTTTACCGCTTCCCGTTGGGGCGTTAACTAGACCGCTGCTGCCATTCAAGTAGGCGCTCCAAGTTCGGATTTGAAAGGGAAACGCCTTCCATCCTTGACTAGAAAACCAGGCACGACAATTATTTAGCGCAGCAGCAGAGGACACTTAGTCGGCGATTAATTTCTCAGTCAACCAACAAAATTCGTCTAAAAACTTAGGGTAGTTTGATTTGAAGTTTTTTTCTACGGGCTCTCCTTCGTCATTAAAAAGATTGGATACACCGCTAACTTTTAAATTGTTAGGAAGCAGAATGCCTCCAACATATAACGCCCATGAATGAAACGCATGCCACGCGTTAAGGCCGCCAAAAGGCCCAGCGCTCACTGTTGCTGCTGCCATTGGTTTGAAATTATATTCTGCACGAAAGTAGTCAAGTGCGTTTTTCATGGCTCCTGGCATTCCTCCGTTATACTCTGGAAAAACAAATAAAACACCGTCAGCGGCTAACAGCTTTTCTTTTAGTTGATGAACCTGAGGCAACTCACCGTGGTCGTCAAAATTAGGGAAGTTCAACTCTTTAAGGTTGACTAAATTGGCGCTTACAAGCTGCTTGCGATTAAGCTGCTCGCAAAGAAACTGAGCTACCCTAAAAGAATTGGATCCTGAACGTGGACTCCCTTGAATAACGGCAATGTTCATATAAGTCGACTTTAGTTTAGAACAATCACCTGAAGAAAAAGGTTTTAAACTTTCTTCCCGAACTTAGGTACTCGAAAATAGTCGGAATTAGCGTCTGGGGCGTTCTTAAGTGCCTCATCTTTCTCTAGCATCCCTTTTGTTTGGTCTTCACGCATAACGTTTACGCTTTCGCTCATTTGTGTCAAGGGCTCAATACCAGAAAGGTCTAAAGTGTCTATTTGCGCAACAAAATCTAATATCTTTCCCATATCACCCTGCATTTCTTCCAGCTCTTCTTCGCTGAACTCTAGACGACTTAAGTGCGCTAAATGTTTGATTTGTTCTAGACTAATGCTCATTTTAATGCTTATTAATCCAAAGGTAGGGCAACTTTGCCTTCGTGACCCCGGTTTTTTAAATCTTTAGCTAGAGACAGATAACAACGGTCACTTAAGTCTTGGACCGGATTATCAGATTTTCGGTTGGGCCAAAATTCGCCTAGCACTTTTGTATCTACCGGACCTAAAGAGGACGGCTCTCCCCAGTCTCCTAGGCGAAGCTTGCTCTGGTAAATACTCATGAGTATCACCGGTATATTGTTGTCAACCGCTAATTTAAAGGCACCCGCTTTAAACGGACCTAGTAAATGTTTTTGTGATGGGATTCCCCCTTCTGGGTAAATACAAACACTAAAGCCGTCTTTGATGCGCTGGTCTGCGTCTAGCATAGCTTGTTTTCTGCCACGAAAAGAGCTTCTATCCACAGGAATAGAGGTTTGCTTAAAGAAATATCCAAACAGCGGAAGCTTTAAAAGCTCTGCCTTTCCCATGAAAACTACAGGCGCTGGAGAAGCTAAAAATGTCAGGGGAATGTCTATATCTGACGAATGATTGGCTACTAAAACAAAAGGTCCGTTGTGCTTTGTAGCGTACTTTTCTGGACGTGGAAGGACGCCCATCAAAATGAGATAAATCCAAGACCACACTTTGCCAATCTTAAAGAAAATAGAATACGTTGCTCCAGGTCTAGCAAAAACCAGCAACGCTGGCAGCGTAATCAGAATAGAGGTTAACGCACAGAAATAATACCAAATGTGATGAAAATAGCTCCCAATCTTTTTCACCGCGCTAGAAACCAAGTTTGAGGCGAACCCTTTTAAGAGAAGCCTGAGCAATAGGACGCGCTTTCTCTGCGCCCATCTTTAATGCAGTCATCACTTCTTGAGGGTTTTCCATATAATGATCAAACTTATCACGTGCCGTACCAAATTCATTTAGTACCAGCTCTAAAAGTGCCGTTTTTGCGTGACCGTATCCAAAGTTCCCTGCCTTATATCTAATCGCGAGGTCTTGTGTCTGTTCCTTGGTGGCAAGAAGTTTAAATAACGCAAAAACATTGCATGTTTCGTGGTCCTTAGGATCTTCAAGAGGCGTTGAGTCTGTTTGAATACCCATAATCTGTTTTTTTAATTGCTTTTTGGGCAAAAACACATCTATCACATTGCCGTAACTCTTGCTCATTTTACGGCCGTCTGTTCCCGGTATGGTCATTAAAGATTCAGAAATTTTCGATTCGGGAAGAACAAACGTATCGCCATATTGATGGTTAAAGCTTGATGCTAAATCTCGCGTAATTTCTAGGTGTTGTTTCTGGTCTTTCCCAACGGGGACAATATCAGCATCATAAAGCAAGATATCTGATGCCATTAATACAGGATAATCAAAGAGTCCTGCGTTCACGTCGCTGAGGTTACTGCTTTTATCTTTAAAACTATGAGCATTCGCAAGCATCGGATATGGCGTAAAGCAGTTTAGGTACCATGTTAGCTCCGTGCACTCGGGAAGATGGCTCTGTGCATAAAATACCACTTTATCTGGATCCAAGCCACAGGCAAGCCAAGCAGCGGCTGTTGCTATTAAATTTTCCTTGCGCTGTTTTGCATCTTTTACAGTTGTTAAACTATGTAGGTCTGCTATGAACAAATATGCCTCATTCTTGGGGTCATTACTCATTTCTATGGCAGGCCGAATGGCTCCTAAAATGTTTCCTAAATGCTGTCTACCGGAACTCTGTATTCCTGTTAAAACTCTCGCCATCTCTGCGGGTCACTTATTTTACCAATGTCAACTCTAAATCAATATCTGCCCAATAGCTGCTATCCGCTGGGATTTGCATGAATGACGTCGTCCAAACCTGTTCAGTGGGCAAGCCGCTAACCATAACAAAACTGAAGCTTACGCTATCGTTATCTAGAACTAAGGTACTGTCATTATTGGTAAGCGTCCATGAACCTGAGCTGTTTAAAGATACCGGCACCTGTATAGAGGTCAGGTCTGCGACGAACGAAATGTCAATATTGCCCGTATCCGGCATTTCGTAGATATTCACCTTGCCCGATAGTTGAGTTCCTATGCCTGAAAATTGAACTAACGCAGTTGGGTTTAGTGGGTTTGGCATTTCACCGCTGTATGCCACCTGAGTCATTGTCCATTCTCCAACTATATCTTGACGAACAAATTGCGCCGTTGGGGTTGGATCAGATTGGCACGAAACAGCCATAAATACTGTGCTTAAAGCTATAATTACTCTTCTCATATTTAAGTTTTCATTTGTGATATGGAGAAAACCACTGCTGGTTTTTCTTTTGATTGTATTACGTGTAGTAGTCGTTTCGCGACGCTTTCTGGCTTGATCAACTTGCCCGATTCGTGTTCTGCAATGAATGAAGATACCGCTGGAAAATCACTCTTCTTTGTTTTTCTTATGGTCTCTTGCATAGGTGTATCCACCTTCCCTGGTTTAAAAACATGAACAGGGACTCTTGGATATTCTTGACTTAACACTTTAGCATACATGTGTATGGATGCTTTTGACGCGCAGTATGACGACCAGCCGGGAATAGGATACTCAGCTGCTCCAGACCCTGTGAAATACACTTGTTTTTCTCCTACGGACTCACTCAGGAACCTTGCCGTTAAACGAATGGGGGCGGTAACGTTTAACCGAAAACAATAATCAACTGATTTCGTTTCTGTTTTTGCACCGAACATAATCGGTCCCAGGGTCCCCGCGTTGTTAATGAGTATGTTGTTTTCTCCAAGACATAGTTTCAGGTTATCAATGGTGCTTAATTCTGTTAAGTCACAATATGAAAAATGCCAATTAGAATTATCTTCAAACCTACTCGGAGCGTTTCGTCCAATGCCTTGAACAAAATAACCTTCAGACAATGCGGCTTGGGCTATGGAAAGACCAATTCCTGAGCTAACACCCGTTATTATGATGTTGCCCTTGTGCACTAAGCGTTAATTTCTATAAAGCGGTTAACATCACTGTCTAAACCAAAAATAACCAAAATATCACCTTCGCTCACCGTGCTTTCTGGACCGGGAACGCCGTAGATATGGTGTTCTGTGCGTTCTTCATCTCCGTCTTTGTTTACCGTCTTTTTGAGCAACGTAACCATATTAAGGTTGTATTTCTTGCGAAGACCAATGTCCTCAAGCGTACGGCCTATTACTTTGGAGGGGGCTTCTACCTCAATAATTTCATAGTCATCGGGCAGCTCCACGTACATTTTAACGCCCGGATTAGTCAGCTGTTCAGCTACGTTGTTGGCAACCTCAAGTTCTGGACTTAGAATTTCATCAACGTCCATTTTTTCCAAGATTTTAAACTGAACCGCGCCTTGTGCTCTTGCAATGATTTTCTTTACCCCAATTTCTTGGAGCTGAAATACACACAAAAGCATTTCCTGAAAGCTTGAACCAATGCTGACGACCACAGCGTCAACTTCTTTAAGGTTTTGGCTTTCTAAAGCCGCAGAATTCGTTGCATCCAACTGCACGGCAAAAGCAACATCCTGAGAGATGAGTTGTACTCTTTCCTCGTTCTCATCAATAGCCATTACATCGGCACCGCGTTCTGATAATTTTCTGGCAATTGCCGAGCCGAAAACACCCAAGCCAATAACCGCAAATTTATTGTTCATATCCTTTTATTTGTCAAGAGCCTTAGCTAGATCTGCTAGCAAATCATCTATATGCTCAATGCCCACGGATAAACGTATCAAGTTATCCGTTACCCCTACTTTTTCTCTTTCTTCTTTGGGAATGGATGCATGTGTCATTGATGCTGGGTGTCCTGCTAAAGACTCCACACCACCTAAGCTCTCTGCCAAGGTAAACACCTCAAAAGAGCTAACAACATCTGCTGTTTTTTCAAAACCCGCTCCTTTTAACGTAAAGCTTACCATGCCTCCAAATTTTTTCATTTGGCGTTTGGCTACTTCGTGACCATTGTGGTTTGTTAATCCTGGCCAATAGACCTTATCAACCGCATCATGTGATTCCAAAAACGCAGCTACAGAAGCCCCGTTGTCACAATGCCTGTCCATACGAACATGAAGTGTTTTAATTCCTCTCAAGGCTATAAAGCTATCCATTGGACCTAAAATCGCGCCAGATGCGTTTTGTATAAAGTACATCTTATCCGCAATGTCTTTATCAGAAGTAGCTAATAAACCCAGCACAACATCGCTATGTCCGCCAAGGTATTTGGTTCCACTGTGCATAACAACATCTGCTCCAAGATCAAGCGGCTTCTGCAAATATGGCGTTGCAAACGTATTGTCCACAACCATCATTGCTCCCGCCGATTTCGCCTTTTTGGAAACAGCAGCAATATCCAAAACATTAAGCATTGGGTTGGTGGGTGTTTCCATCCAAACCATTTTAGTATTCGGACTCATAGCAGCATCCCAATCCTTGTTGGACATGTCCACAAACGTAAACTTCAATCCGTATTCCGAAAATACCTTTGTAAACAGTCGATACGTACCACCATATAGGTCGTTACACGCAACAATCTCGTCTCCTGGTTTTAAAAACTTCAACAAACAGTCAATTGCAGCTAGACCTGAGCCAAAGGCAGCGCCAAAATTACCCCCCTCCAGTGATGCAATAGACCTTTCTAAGGCAAAGCGTGTAGGGTTTTGACTTCTGCTATATTCAAACCCCTTGTGTTTGCCTGGGTATTCTTGAACGTACGTTGACGTCTGATAGATTGGAGGCATAACCGCTCCTGTTGAAGGATCTGGTTGCTGACCGCCATGTATGGCGAGAGTCTCTATATTTTTACTTTTATCCATGATTGGGTCTTTTCGGTTATTTACAATGCTCTTCGAAAGCGCTTAGCAAATTACCCGCAATCATTTGAGCGGTTCGGCCTTCTATATGGTGACGTTCGATCATGTGAACCAGCTCCCCGTCCTTGAATAACGCCATTGCCGGTGATGAAGGGGGAAAGGGTTGCATGTGTTTTCTAGCCTCATCCACGGCTGCTTTATCATTTCCTGCAAAAACAGTAATCATTCTATCGGGCGTCACTTCAGACTTAGCCGCGGCCATTGCTGCAGGGCGGGCAGATCCCGCCGCACAACCGCAAACAGAGTTTACAACAACCAAGGTTGTTCCCTCTGCTTGAATAGCAGAAGTCACCTCTTGTGGTGTTTTAGTTTCTTTATATCCACTATTTGCTAGCTCTGCGCGCATGGGCGCAATCATATCTTCTGGGTACATATTTTACATGTCTTTATAATAACAAAGTTAGTGTTTCCTAATGGTTTAAGCGATTGTACATTTGCACCAATTCAAATGACAGGACAATGGGTTCAAACGTACGCGTTCGTTTCGCTCCGTCTCCAACGGGGCCATTACACATAGGTGGAGTTCGCACAGCATTATATAACTATTTATTTGCTAAAAAGCATGGCGGGGATTTCTTGCTGCGCATTGAAGATACAGATCAAACAAGGTTTGTTCCTGGTGCAGAAAAATATATAGTTGAATCTTTAGCTTGGTGCGGAATCAGCCCAGATGAAGGGATTGGCGGCGAAGACCGCGGTAACGGACCGTACCGCCAAAGCGAACGCAAGGCTATGTACCGTGAATATGCGGAAAGGTTATTAGCCTCAGACAAGGCATATATAGCCTTTGACAGCGCCGACGAACTTGATGTCATGAGACAAATGGCAAAAGAGGCTGGAGCCGCAAATTGGCAATACAATTACATCACGCGCGGCAACATGAAAAATTCATTAACGCTGCCAAAAGAAGAGGTGGAAGCAAAAATGGCTGCTAGTGAGCCATATGTTGTACGCATCAAACTACCCAGAGATCATGAAGTACGCTTTGAAGACAATATCCGTGGATGGGTGAGCGTCAACACCAACAACATGGATGATAAGGTTTTATTCAAAGCGGACGGAATGCCAACGTACCATCTTGCAAACATTGTAGACGATCACTTGATGGGAATCACACACGTTATCCGGGGTGAAGAGTGGTTGCCTTCTGCTCCCCTTCATGTGATGCTTTATGAAGCTTTCGAATGGAGCTGTCCAGAATTTGCGCATCTCCCGTTGCTATTAAAGCCGGATGGTCCAGGTAAATTAAGTAAAAGAGACGGTGATCGTCTTGGGTTTCCTGTGTTTCCAATAGATTGGAAAAACGAACAAACAGGAGAATCCGCGAATGGTTACCGGGAATTTGGATTTTACCCTGACGCATTCATTAATATGCTTGCACTTTTAGGCTGGAACCCCGGCACAGAACAAGAAATTTTTGACTTAGCGGAATTAATTACCGCTTTTGATCTAAGCAAGGTGTCTAAATCTGGTGCTAAATTCGATTTTGAAAAAGGGAAGTGGTTTAATCAAAATTACTTGCGGGGATTGAGCCAAAACCAATTAGCTTCTGAATTAAAAAGAGAGCTTGACAACAGTGGTTTGACTTATAAAGAAGAGTTTCTAGGAAAGATCGCCTCTATGATGAGTGAACGAGCTACTTTCTCTAAAGACCTAATGACCGAAGGAATGTTTCTATTCCAAGCTCCTGTTGAATATGACGAAAAGACCCGCAAAAAGAAGTGGCGCCAAGAAAGCGCACAAATGATGCAGGATTTAGTCAATCGTTTTGTGGATTTAAAGGATTTCACAGAGGGTCCTGTTGAAGAAGCGTTCAAAAACTATTTATCAGAAAACGATCTGGGCTTTGGAAAAGTAGGACCTTCTTTTAGACTTGCTGTTACAGGTAAGGGAATGGGGCCTTCTATGTTCGTCATATGCGAAGTGTTGGGCAAAGAAGAGGTGATTGAAAGAATCAAAAAAGCAATCCGCGTTTTAGGTTAATGGCAATTTTACATAAAATAGACGTTACGGGTATTCGGTTATTCGCGAACCACGGATGTATGAATGAAGAGGCTATTATTGGCTCTCATTACGAAGTAAACATTAGTGTTTGGGCCAACCTCAGCGCCTCTGTTGAATCCGATGACCTAAACGATACAGTTGATTATGTGGCGCTTTATGCCATAGCAAAGGAGGAGATGGCTTTCCGATCGAAACTCTTAGAGGTAGTGTGCCAGCGGATTTTAGACCGTATAATGAACGAACATCCTTTAATACAAAAAGCTACCGTTAACGTTGCCAAGCTGAATCCACCAATCAATGGTGACGTAGAAAGAGTGGCTCTTACGTTCACTACAGAACGATAGGTCCAAAATAAAGTCGGGGCTATATAGAAATTTCTCCTATTTTTGGCCTCCCAAAGGTTCCGTGGCCGAGTGGCTAGGCACTGGTCTGCAAAACCAGCTACAGCGGTTCGAGTCCGCTCGGAACCTCAACAACCCCCAGTACACTAAGTGTATTGGGGGTTGTGCATTATAAGAGGTAATCTGTAGTCATCCAATTGCTTTGTCCCCCAGAAATTACTCTGCCTACCAACTCTTTTTGGTCTGAACCTGCGGCAACAACTGTTCTTATGGAAAAGCTTCGGAGCGCGTCATGAACGCTTAGTGTGGCCACTGCGCTATCCTTACGTCCTGTAAACGGTAGATAATCAGGACCTCTTTGACACGCTACGTTTATGTTAACGCGACACACTTGGTTGACCATGTTATCTACCGCATAGGCTATGGTCGCCTCATTCTCGCTAAACAGGCTGCATTGTTGACCGTAATCGGATTGAGCTATTGAATTCATCACGTCTTCAAGGTCTTCATATTCCACAACAGGAACAACGGGCCCAAATTGTTCTTCATGGAAAATGCGCATGTCCGTTGTCACCGGATAAAGCACTGCCGGAAAGAACGCTGTCTGTGAAACCCTGCCCGCATTCGAATTCAAAACTCTAGCCCCTTTGGCTTTAGCGTCTTCAACATACGCTTCCATCTGCTCTACTTTATTTCTTTCTGGAAGTGGGGTTAATACCGCATCCGTTGCAGGGTGATCTAAAACAAGCGCGTCAACGGCCTTGGAAAATTTCTTGTTGAACTCCGCACTTATCTTTTTGTGCACGAAAATTAATTTAATTGCTGTACAACGCTGACCGTTGTATGATAAAGCGCCATTCACGCATTGCTTAACCGCTAAGTCAATATTTGCGTCGTCAAAGACAATCCCAGGATTCTTTGCTTCAAGCCCTAAGACCTGGCGTAAGCGATTTGGTTTAGGGTGCTGAGCAGCTAACGCATTAGAGCTCTTAGAGTTTCCTATTAGCGCCAAAACATCTACGTCTCCGGTTTGCATAATTGGACCCGCAAGAGTACGGCCTCTTCCAAACACTATGTTTATTACGCCCGGAGGAAACGCTTTTTGAAACGCCTCTAAAAGAGGTGTCAGTAAGAGCACCCCGTATTTTGCCGGTTTAAAAACTATTGTGTTGCCCATCAATACAGATGGAATTAGCAAACAAAAAGTTTCGTTCAAAGGATAATTGTAGGGGCCTAAACAGAGTACTACGCCCAATGGACTTCTTCGAATCTGAGAAATGACGGCACCGTTTCGTGCTACTTTAGATCCTCTACGCTGGAGTTCTTTGTATTCGTCTAATGTGTCTTCTATATAATCTATGGTTCTGTCAAACTCTTTGTACGCTGAAGACTTGTTCTTTGCTATTTCCCACATCAACAGGGTGCTAACCTCTTCGCGCTTGGTTTTCATGATTTCCAAGAACGTCTCCATAGCGGCAATGCGTTCTGAAGCGCTTGCTGTTGGCCACATACCTCTTCCGTTGTTATATGCCTTTTTTGCAGCGGCCAATGCGCTAAGACCCGTTGATTCGTCCAATATAGGAGCCTCTCCTAAATATTGTTGTTGTGTTTTTCCGTCATCTGAAACAGTTCCCATTGGGCTGTAAACCTTTTCCGTCTCGCCGTCCCAATGATGCAAGCGGCCGTTTATCAAGTATTGTTTCCAAGACACCGGAACGGGTGCCTCAAACTGCTGAATGTGTTGTGCTGAATATTTCGTACTCATAGTTTCTTCTGCTTTTTTTACGCGGTAAGTCGTCAGGGGTATCATAAATGTGAGCCCTGCTTTTTTACCCTCAAAGTTTGTTTGTTAATTGCCATGAATCGTAGGTTTAACGATCAAACGATTAGAATGTTTATACTGTGACCAAGGGTAAAATCCATAGCTGCTTTTGTACCTTCGACAAAAATGCACAATAAATGACTCTTTATCCAGTACACACCGGCAACTTCAAGCTAGATGGCGGTGCCATGTTTGGTGTAGTCCCAAAAGGACTTTGGGAACGCACCAACCCTGCAGACGAGAAAAACCTGTGTACCTGGGCCATGCGCTCTTTACTGATTGAAGATGGAAAACGATTAATCTTAATTGATACAGGAATCGGCGACAAGCAAAGTGAAAAGTTTTTTGGCCATTACCACTTGCACGGAGAACATAGCTTAGACAAGTCCTTAGCGAGTAATGGCTTTAGCCGAAACGATATAACCGACGTCTTCCTTACCCACTTACATTTTGATCACGTTGGCGGCGCCGTAAAATGGAATAAAGATCGAACAGGCTATGTTCCTTCCTTTGGCAACGCTCGCTATTGGACTAATTCTCGTCATTGGAAATGGGCGACTCAAGCAAACGGAAGAGAAAAAGCCAGTTTCTTAAAAGAAAATATTATTCCACTTGAAGAAAGTGGTCAACTCCGCTTTATAGACGCTCCTGAAGAAGCTATTAAGGTTGATTGCGGTTTAGGGTTTGATGCCTTTGTGGTGAACGGACATACAGACGCTCAAATGTGTCCCATTATAAAACACAAGGGAGAAACGCTTGTCTTCATGGCAGACCTCCTTCCTTCTACTGGACACATTCCTTTGCCTTACGTTATGGGTTATGATACTCGCCCACTGCTTACCCTGCAAGAAAGAGAGATTATTTTCGCAGAGGCAGCAGAAAACAACTATCACCTCTTTTTAGAGCATGACGCTTATAATGAGGTGTGTACGCTTGAAACAACGGAAAAAGGTCCACGACTTTCAAATAGCGGCAGATTAGATCATTATATGTAAACCACAATGAGAAAATTTATTTCAATCGCTTGTATATGTGTAACGTTTAATGTTAGCGCTCAATATTGGCAGCAGTCTATTCATTACGATATGGACATCACTATGGATGTCGAAAAAAACCAATACCGCGGAACGCAACAAATCAGCTACACCAACAATAGTCCCGATACCCTTCGCAAGGCTTATTTCCATTTGTACTTTAATGCCTTTCAGCCTGAAAGCATGATGGACGTTCGTTCGCGCACCATTGACGATCCTGATCGCCGAGTAAAAGACCGAATTGAAGGTTTAACCAAAGATGAAATAGGGTTCCAAAACATACAGTCGTTGCTCCAGAACGGACAATCGTTGGATTGGGACATTCAAGGAACCGTACTAAAATGCACCCTTGCCAAAACATTGCTGCCAGGGCAAACCACAACGTTTGAAATGAGCTGGAACGCTCAGGTTCCACAACAAATTAGAAGGTCAGGTAGAGACAATAAAGAAGGGATTGACTTTACCATGACACAATGGTATCCTAAACTCGCTGAATATGACGAAGACGGGTGGCATCCTGATCAGTACGTAGGCCGAGAATTTTACGGGGTATGGGGATCTTTTAATGTTCACATTAATATTCATCAAGATTATGTTTTGGGCGGCACCGGTCTTGTACAAAACCCCAACCAAGTTGGGTTTGGATATGGCGGTATTAAAAAAGTGAAGATTGCGCCTGAAGAGCTTCGCACATGGCACTTTAAAGCAGACAGTGTTCATGACTTTGCTTTCGCTGCAGATCCTGATTATAAACACACACAGCTACAACTTAAAAACGGACCTTTAGTCCACCTACTATACGATCCAAAAACCGCAAATAAATCAAATTGGATCAAAATCCAAAAAGGCTATTTACAAGAGTACTTTGATTTCATGGCTAAACACTTTGGAAAATACCCTTATCAACAGTTTTCACTTATTCAAGGGGGAGATGGTGGTATGGAATACCCCATGTGCACCATGATGCTTGGAGGAGGCGATTCATTTGAAGGGTTTACGGGCTTATTTGTTCATGAAGCCACACACAACTGGTACTATGGGGTTATAGGCACTAACGAAGCCGCATACCCTTGGATGGATGAGGGGTTTACTTCATATGCAGAAGAGGAATTCATGAATACGATGTTTTATGACAATGAAAAGAACCCTCACTTAGGGGCCTACCGATCATATGTATACCTTGATACCTCTGGTCTTCGCGAACCCCTAAGCACCCCTGCGGACCATTTCCACTTTAACCGCACATATAGCATAAACAGCTATAGTGCTGGAGCCCTATTCTTAAACCAACTCGAATATATCATTGGCGAAGATCACTTCGCAAAAGGAATGAAACGCTACTGGAATAGATGGCAATTTAAGCACCCTAAGCCTGAAGATTTTTTACGCGTAATGGAAGAGGTTTCTAATATGGAACTGGATTGGTACCTCAGCTACTATAAGGATCAAGTAAAAAGCATAGACTACAGTATTGAAGACGTCATAAACAATAAAATGGGTGCACAGATCACTCTTGTACGCAAAGGGCTTTTTCCTATGCCTGTTGATTTAACGATTACTTATGAAAGCGGAAGAACGGAGAGGCACAACATACCGCTTTTAAGCATGTATGGATCTAAGCGTCAAGAAGGCTTAACTGTTCATCAACCATGGCCATGGACTCATCCTAAATATCAATTAAATATTCCTTCTACTGAACGTATTCGCTCTATTGAAATTGATCCTTCTTTACGGATGCTTGATATAGATCTGACCAACAACAAGATTATTACAGAAGAGAGGTAATTATATTTATAAAGAATCGGGCTAAGTAGCACTTTTTTCTAGCGTTTTTTCTTCCCTCCAGTTCCGTGTTTTTTTGTCTTGTTTAGGCGCTTTTTCTCGCCCTTACCCATGTTATAGTCTTTGGCGTTCTTTGGCTTTTTCTCATGGAATGAAGGCCCTGGTTCGTTGTTAGAGCCGTTTTTCCTTGGACTGCTTTTACTCATCGAAGCTAACAATCAATTTTTCACTTGTTGCCTGAGCCTGACACGTCAATATATAGCCGTCTTTTACCTCGTCGTCAACCAACGCATAATTCATAACCATTTCTGCAGAACCTTGCGTAACCTTCGCTCTACAAGTGCAGCAAACCGCTCCCTTACAAGCATAGGGAACGTCTGCTCCAGCGTCTAGAGCCGCGTCCAAGACAAACTCTTTTCCTGTCATTTCAAAATGTGTTTCTTCTCCATCTAAAATGACCGTTACGGCTGATGTTCCTGACAAGGCGGTAGCTTTTTTCTTTTTTTCCAATGTTGGCGCCGTGGTGTTGAATAATTCGAAGTGTATTTTTTCTTTTTGAGTTCCTAGTTCTTCCAGTGTTGCGCTAACGCTTTCTATCATTCCTAAAGGCCCGCACATAAAATGAGCCGTACTGCTATCTGCTTTAAAAAACCGTCCCTCAAAAACCTTTACTTTTTCTCCATCTATACGTCCTTTAGTAACATCGCTACCCTGATCCTCTCTGCTAAGAATGTGGTGAACCTCTAAGCGGTCTACATAACTGTTTTTTAAGTCTTCTAATGCATCTTTGAAAATGATGCTGTTACTATTTTTGTTGCCATAAAAAAGAGTAAACGTATTCTCCTTGTTGCTTTCTAAAACGGTTTTAGCAATAGACAATATTGGTGTAATACCGGAGCCTGCGGCCCAACCAACAACATGTGAAGTAGCCTCAGAAGGCTGCCACTTGAAGTTACCCATTGGGGGCATGCTTTCAATAGTTGTTCCTGCTTTTAGGCTTTGGTTTGCATATGTTGAAAATTTACCTCCATCTATCTCCTTTACCGCTACACGTAATTCACCATCACTTGGTGACGCACATATGGAATATGATCTTCGTACTTCTTCTCCATCAATGTTGGTTTTAAGAGTTAAATACTGACCTGGAATAAACGTGAATATGTCTTTAAGTTTTTCCGGCACGTTAAAAGAAATACTCACAGACTCCTCTGTTTCTCTTCGTACCTCAAAAACGGTCAATGGATAGAATGTTGTGTCTGTAGTTTTGGCTGATTTAGCCATTAAAGACGTTTTTTCTTCTTTCTTTTTTTTGAAAAACTTCAACATGCGTCGTAATTTGAAGAGCAAAGGTAAGCCCGATTTTAAACCATAACAAGAGATAGCTTGTTGTGGTTTAACTTTGTATCAATCAAATTCACAAAAAATGGGAACCAATGTTTCTTTAGAAGATAAATTTCAATCCTACGTTGACGCTGAAAACAAGGTGGAGCCAAAGGATTGGATGCCCGAAAAGTATAGAAGAACTTTGATTCGCCAAATCTCGCAGCACGCCCATAGTGAGATTATTGGTATGCAGCCTGAAGCGAATTGGATAACGCGCGCGCCCTCATTAAGAGCAAAGCTGATTCTTCTTGCCAAAGTTCAAGATGAAGCCGGACACGGTTTGTATTTGTATTCGGCAGCAGAAACTCTAGGAGAGCCAAGAGAAAAAATGATTGCCGACCTTCAAAGCGGTAAAGCTAAATACAGTTCCATATTCAACTACCCCACTCCTTCATGGGCAGATATGGGTACCATAGGCTGGTTAGTAGACGGTGCTGCAATTCAAAACCAGGTGATGCTCACAAGGACATCATATGGACCCTATGCGCGTGCCATGGTAAAAATCTGTAAAGAAGAAAGTTTTCACCAAAGACAAGGCTATGAAATAGTCATGAAGCTTGCACAAGGAACTCCTGAGCAAAGAGCTATGGCACAAGAAAGTCTTAACCGTTGGTGGTGGCCGTCATTAATGATGTTTGGCCCTTCAGATGATAATAGCCCTAATTCTGAACAAAGCATGCTATGGAAAATTAAACGCAAGAGTAACGATACGCTTCGTCAAGAGTTTATAGATAAAACCGTTCCCCAAGCTGAATACCTTGGCCTAACTGTTCCTGATTCTGATTTAAAATGGAATGCACAGCGTGGTCACTATGACTTTGGAGAAATAAACTGGAACGAATTTTATGATGTGGTTAAAGGGAACGGCCCTTGTAATAAAGAACGAATTGCCCACCACACAAAAGCACATGAAGAAGGCGGCTGGGTTCGGGAAGCGGCTAATGCATATGCAAAGAAACAATCAGCAAGGAAGGCTAAAGACACCCATGCTGCATAATACCTAATCACCACTGCTATGAGTGAATCTAATTGGAAACTTTGGGAGGTCTTTCTTAGAAGCAAGAACGGTCTATCTCACAAACACGTAGGGTCTCTTCACGCTGCTGATGCTGAAATGGCAATCAAAAATGCAAGAGATGTTTATACACGAAGGTCTGAGGGTATTAGTATCTGGGTTGTTCCATCCGAGGAGGTAACCGCCAGTGCTCCTGATGAAAAAGACCCTTTATTCACCCCGTCAGATGATAAAGTATACCGTCATCCAACCTTTTATGACATCCCAGATGATGTTGAACACATGTAAGTCATGGCAGGAGGTTGGTTAAACGGCGTAAAGCGTGACTTTACGAAAGAAGAGGCATTAAAAGAATATATATACTTTTTAGCAGACGACTCCCTAATACTAGGACAGCAGCTCAGTAAGTGGTGTTCAAATGGACCTGTTTTAGAACAAGACATTGCTATAATTAATACAGCTCTAGACCATATTGGAAGAGCGCGTTTATTATATCAAGAACTAGCTCAATTAGAGGGAGGAAATACCACCGAAAATACGTTAGCTTATTTTAGAGATCATTTGAGCTTTAAAAACACTCTATTAGTTGAACAGCCTAACGGTCACTGGGGTGATACTATTGTCAGAAGCTTTCTTATTGACACGTTTAATTTTTACCTCTATGATTCTTTAAGAGCATGTTCACACGAACCCCTCATGGCTATCGCAGAAAAGGCCATCAAAGAAATTGCCTATCAAGCACAGTGGAGCGCAGAGTGGATTGTTCGTTTGGGAGACGGCACGAAGGAAAGCCATACCAAGGTCCAGAATAGTATAGATAGCATGTGGATGTGGAGCGGGGAGTTGTTTGAAAATCATCCTGTTTTTGACGTATTGAGCGAAGATCTTCCGTCCTTTGCTTCTGTTAAAGATCAATGGGTTAAAAAAGTTGCTCAGGTACTTAAAATGGGAACTTTAATCATGCCATCGCCTGAGCTATGGATGCAAACGGGAGGTAGGTACGGAATACACTCTTCACACTTGGGGTTTATTCTAGGTGAAATGCAAAGCCTTGCTCGTTCTTATCCAGACGCTACTTGGTAGATTAACAAACTGTTAAGGTTGGCGCTTACTCCCTTTTTTTAAGCTCATTCTTGTTTTTTGGCACACACTTTGTACCCCTCTTTATGTCGATAGTTTATCGTACGTGTTTTTGTGTTAAGCGAGTGAGGGTTAAAGTGGGGACTTTAGCCCTCTTTTTTTGTGAAAAGAAAAACAGCAGCAAAACCAATAAAGCTTATCACGGCCATAGAACCACTGATGGAGGCGTTTATTGCATTAGACAAGAGATAACCCCCTAATGAGCTTAGAAACCCTTGTATAATGATCACAACAACCATCCTTCTTAAATCCTTAGTAATTAAAAACGCTGTAGCCGCTGGTACCACTAAAAAGGCAATAACCAAAATAGCACCTACACTTTCAAAGCTTACTACTGTAGCCACGCTTGTTGCTGCCATGAGTGAATAGTGCCAAAGCGCCGTTTTAATACCTATACTAGATGCGTATTCTGCGTTAAAGCTCGTGAGAACCCATCCTTTGTAACCAACCCAAAAAATCAATTGGATAAAGACAAATAATAACATTAAGGTCCAAACGGCGTCTGGCGCTTTTATTCCAAAATAGGCGGTTTGTTGCAGAGGCACAAAAGCAAGTTCTCCGTGTAACACGCAGTCGGCATCAATATCAGCTTGACCCGCATACTTTGTTACCAAAATTATTCCTAATGCGAACAAAAAAGTGAATACCGTTCCCATAGCTGCGTCTCCTTGCATTTTTCCTTTGTTTGAAAAAAAATGTATTAAAAACGTCGTAAACAGCCCCATAATAATTGCACCTATTAACAACGGAAACGAAGCTCTTGAACCGCTAATTAAATATGCTACAACAATACCGGGCAGCACTGCATGAGATAAAGCATCTCCCATCATGCTCATTTTCCTCAATAACAACAAGTTTCCCAACATTCCTGTTGAAGATGCCACGAGAAAACCTGTTAAAACTATCCAAAATCCATCCATGCTATACTATGTCAGGGTCTGGTACAATTTCATGAATCTCTAAAAGCGGGTTGAATCTAGAACAAAGGCCTAACTCTCTTAATATTTCTCCCTCTATTTCGGGTGTTAAAAAATGTTCCATGGTTTCCGCCTCATCGTGAACCAAGTTTATGCTCATTTGCATTCTGCGCTGAAGGTATACTTCCCATATTTTATGTCGTCTATCTATATCTGCACCGTAATTTCTTCCAGCCATACTTAAGGTATATCCAGTGTGTACTTTATAAATAAAGCCTTTGTTTTTCAATCTATTGATAGTCCTATACCATAGTTTTTGTTCAAAATACTGGCGTTTATTTATTTGAGTTCGATCAAAAAGTTTTCCTTTTCCTCTAACCTCGTTTTGTACCGCTGCTTTGAGTAAATTTTCTTCATTAATTCTTCTTCTTAAAAGCAGTTTGTTCCAACGCTGATATATGATTCCTTTCTTTGGAGCAAACATCATTGATGCAAACGCAATTATACTTACACACACTATTGTCAAAGGACCTGTAGGCATATTGGTTTCATAATAGCTAATAAAAGACCCTAGCCATCCGCCCAGTGCTCCAAAAAACCCGCTAATTAGTAACATGGGAACTAGTCGGTCCGTCCAAAACCTAGCTGCAGTTGGGGGGATAATCAGTAGTGCACTCATCATTACTATTCCTACAGCTTTAATTCCCACACTAATAGTGAGAATAGTGAGAATACTAATTAACACATCTATTTTCTTCCTACTTATTCCTATGCTTTGCGCAAAATCTGAATTAAAAATTGTTGCTTTTATGCTTAAGTAACTTGAAACAACCAACACTAATACAACTATACAAACCACAGCAAAAGTCACGCTGTCTTGGGGTGTCATTGCTGCTGCGTTTCCAAAAATATAATGATCTAAACCACTTTGATTGCCTGAAAAGTTTGACTGTATCATAGTAAGCAAGACAATGCCTAATCCAAAAAAACTTGATAAAACAATTGCCAAAGCGCTGTCGCTCTTTATTTTACTTTTCTGGGTTATGTAATCCACCAACCAAATGCTCATCCAGCCAGTAAATGCAGCACCCAAAATCATAATAATTGGACTTTTTACTCCGCTTAAGATAAAGGCAATCAATACGCCAGGCAGCATACTGTGAGCAACAGTCTCTCCTACAAGCGTTTTCTTTCGTAAAAAATTAAAACTACCTACCATTCCGCTTACCCCTCCTAAAAGGACTATTGCGACCACAACAAATCGAACGTTGGGGTCTTCTAATGTGATATATTTTAATAGTCGTTCCAATTATCTTAAATACTCTGCTATAGTTTGCGCATTGAATAACAACATGCCTGTATAAGTGTTTTGACCCTCTTTATCTCCTAATGAATCACTTAATAATTCCGGTCCTATTTTTACTTCAAATCCTTTTGCCTTGCATCCTTTTTGAACACTTAGCATTGCTTGAGGGCTAATAATATTCTCCAAAAAAATAGCTGGTACTTTTTGCTCTACAACAAAATCAACTAGGCTTGTGATTTCTTTTAATCCAAATTCGCTAACTGTACTTGCGCCTTGTAACGTTTTAACGTTGAACCCAAACGAACGACCAAAATAACTCAACGCATCATGTGTTGTTACCACTGTACGTTGCTTTTCTGGGATTGAATCAATGATCTGTTTAACTTGTATTGCAATATCATTTATGTAAGTTAAATACTCTTCTTTATTAGATTCCAAAACTTCTTTTAATTGCGGGTATTTATTAGCTATTTCTTCTGTGATGGTTGATATGGCAATCTTAGATAAATCTACATCAAACCAAACATGTGGGTCTGTAGATGCTGGAAAGTTGGGATCACTTATTATTAAGTGTTTGGGATAATTTTGTGCAGCATTGATTATAATAGGGCCTTCTATTCGTTTCAAAACCTCAATAATCTTTCCTTCTAAATGAAGACCGTGATAAATAATGACATCAGCAGAACGTAAAATATCTAAATCCTTTTTTGAGGGTTTATAAACATGCGGGTCTATACCTATTTTTAGTAATGGAATAATTTGCATTTCTTCAGAGGCTATATTTTCAACCCAATCCGAAATTATACTGGTAGTACAAACTATTTTTATAGTGTTATTATCTTCATCATGAGACTCCATGAAACATGCAGACAGAGAAAAAAACAGTAGATAAAACAGTACTTTACGCATCTTATTTTTATTTATTCTAAATAACAAAAATACATGTTGCAATTTCTTAAAAGCATAATCCCTACACTTTTTTTAGATAGTCTATATAGTGCCCTTTCTATTGTACTTTTAATGAAAATCTACAACCCACACAATGGAAACATTTACACCTTCACAAATTCTTAAATCTTTAGGATTAAAATCCACAAACCACGGAACATCCACTGGAAAATTATGGATGGAAAACTCAGATATTATAACTTCTTTTTCGCCTATTGATAACTTAGAATTAGGACACGTCAGTATAACTACCAAAGACCAATATAATGCTGTAGTTGCATCAGCCCAAACAGCATTTCATGATTTGCGACGCATTCCAGCTCCAAAACGTGGAGAATTCATACGTCAATTTGGAAATGCCTTAAGAGAGGAAAAAGCAGAATTAGGAGCGTTAGTTTCGCTTGAAATGGGTAAAAGTTACCAAGAAGGTTTAGGTGAAGTTCAAGAGATGATTGACAT
>MDSX01037081.1_pt1 | contig 26564 bp, 19 predicted proteins | sample 811141 | NCBI WGS metagenome assembly MDSX01 (sample SAMN05326642, study PRJNA326480) | marine metagenome | isolation source: seawater | place: Atlantic Ocean: South East | collected 2010
AATATCTATTGAAATATTTTTTAACACACTGCTTGTAAATTCAGAAGGGACAGCAATAATTAATATATCCGAATTACTAATAAGCTCATCTACATTATCACTAGCATTGATTTTTTTCATATTTAGCTCTACAGAGCTTAAATAATTACGATTATGAGAATGTTTAAGGATATATTCTAAATTATTCGTGTTTCTTATATACCAATTAATTTCTTTAAGATTTTCAGATAAAATTTTAATTATTGCTGTAGCCCAACTTCCGCTTCCAATTACACAAAATTTTAGATTACTTTTCGTCATATTTTTTAAATATATAGATTATGTTTAGTTATATACTTGTATACATTATTAGAAATAAATTTTATTACATCGCGCCTCTCTTTAATGAGCTGTCTTATATTAGTCGAATTGATTTCTACCAGAGGAGCTTTTATTATTTGAATATTACTGTGTTTAACTATTGAGATACTTTTATTTGTTTTAGTTGTCCTAGGATATACGTATATCTTATAACAATTTAGTATTTCTTTATACCCTTTCCAGTTCTTAAAATTAATTAGATTGTCTTCACCAATTATTATACTAAAGATATCATTTGGAAATTTATTGGAGATATGCTTTAGGGAGTTTATAGTATAATTAGGTTTTTCTAAATTTAGTTCAATATCACTGGCTTTTAAATTATTATTATCCTTTATTTGGATCTTAACTATTTCAAATCTATGAGTGAAATCTGTTAAATCGCTAATATTTTTTTCAGGATTTTGAGGTGTTACTATAAACCAAACTTCATTTAATAATTTATTATTAATAAGAAAATTAGCAATACTAATATGCCCAAGATGAATTGGATCAAATGTCCCAAAATAGAGGCCAATTTTCATTAGAAGAATTAAATAAAATTATTAATTATTGATTTTATTTTAGCCACTGTTTGTTCAATGTTATTATTTTCAATAGAATGATCATAAAGAACAGACATGCTCATCTCTTTAGACGCTTTTGAAAGTCTCATTCTTATCTTTTCTTCAGATTCAGTGCCTCTATTTCTTAATCTACTCTCTAATTCTTTTAAGGATGGAGGGTGAATAAAAATAGTTAATGTGTTCTCAGGAAATGCCTTTTTTATAGAAAGGCCTCCAATTACATCAATATCAAAAATTAGATTTTTACCAGAATTATTTAAACTACCTATTTCAGATTTTAATGTACCATAAAAATTATTTTCATAAACTTCTTCCCATTCAATAAATTCATTTAAACTGATTTTTTTCTTGAATTCATTTACGGATAAAAAATGATAATCCTTTCCGTCAACTTCATTTTCTCTTTTAGCTCTAGATGTTGCTGAAACAGAAAACCCTAGATTTAACGACACCTCGGATATTAGGCGCTTAACTATTGTGGTTTTACCTGACCCTGAAGGAGCTGCAATAACTATTAGTTTCCCTGTTTTCATTAAAGAATATTAAAAATTTGTTCTTTTATTTTTTCCAATTCATCTTTCATTCTAACCACTACTTTTTGCATTTCAGCATCATATGATTTAGCCCCAATAGTATTAATTTCTCTCCCCATTTCTTGACTAATAAACCCTAATTTTTTACCGTTAGGAATCTTTCCATTTATTGCTTTATTAAAGAAACTTAAATGACTATTAAGACGCACAATCTCTTCATTGATATCATATTTTTCTGTGTAATAAATTAACTCTTGTTCAAATCTATTTTGATCTATTTTTATTTTTAAATTTACAATATCTTCTTTTATTTTCTTTTTTAGTTTCCCGATTCTTTTATCCTTTAATTTATTTACTTTAGTTACAAGTTTCTTAATATTTTCTGTTTTTTTAATAATATCTTTTTCTATCCCCTCACCTTCATATAACCTGTACTTGTCTACCTCTATTAGTCCCTTTTTAATCCCTTGCTGAATTTTATTCCATTTGACACCATCATTGCTGTTTTTAGCATTAGCATATGCATTAGGCATTTGAATTGCTATTTTTAACAGCTCTGTGTCATTCCCATTGGCTATTTTTTTAAGTTCTTTTATATTTTGCTTAATTATTTTAGCATTTATTTTTGTTGGATTTACTTCTACATTTTTTTCATAATACATATTAAATTCAACTTTTCCTCTTTGAATACTAGTGGAAATTAATTTTCTAATACTATTCTCCTTGTCCTTTAGTTCTTTTGGAGTTTTGCAATTCAGATCTAGATTCTTACTATTTAAACATTTTATTTCAATAACTATTTTTTGATTTTTATGATTTATAATAGTTGATGAATAAGCAGTCATTGATTTTATCATAGCCTTTAATTGTTTTAACAAATATATAAAAGTGTATTAGATTATTGTTTGATAGGTTTTCTAGAAACCATATATACTCCTATAAATACAAGTATTACAGAAATGATATCTAATAATGACAGGCTGTCAGAGCCTTTATATACTGCATAGATGATGGCAATTATTGGTTGAAAATACATGAAGATGCCAACGGTTGTAGCTTTAAGATTTTTTAGTGCAAAAATATTTAGCAGATACACAAGAAACGTTGTACATATAATTACATATGTTAAATTAAAAATTGCAGAAGGAACAAATTTATTCCACTGAACATTACTAAATTCTGTCAATGAAATGGGTGCATTGATAATTATTGATAGTAAAAAAAGCCACTTCATAAGTGTTATCATACTATATTTTTCTGTTAGAGGTTTGACCAAAACAAAATATAATCCATATGATATGCTATTAGCAAAAAGAATAATATTCCCAAGTTTAATATTAGGTGCATTATGAGCAACTTTATTATTAAATAGAATTAACGATAGCGTACCAATAAATCCAATCAAAACTCCAAAGTATTTTTGATTAGATATTTTTTCTTTAATCAGAATAATAGAAATAACAAATATAATAATGGGGGAAGTTGTTGTAATAATTGCACTATTAATAGGTGTAGACAACGATAAGCCTAGTAATGAGGTTATCATATTTATACTCATGCCAAACATAGCACAAAGCACTAGCCTTATACGATCTTCTTTTTTAATGATTTCATTTGGAAAAAATAAACTAATAGTCCAGAACAATATAGCAGCACCTAAAACCCTGGCATATAGCAATGCAGTAGGAGAGATAAACTCTGGCATTAATTCCTTTGCAATCGTATGGTTAAACCCAAATATAGACGTTGCGATTAGCGCAGCTATTAATCCTAAATATCTATTATTCATATAATTTAACAGATTACATTAAAGATAATTTATAGTTTTGTATAGAACTAATTATAGTTTAAATTTGTTTATCAATAAATTTATAATTTTATGAAATTTAATACTAAAACTATTCATGGAGGGCAATCATTGGACACTAGCTTTAACGCTGTAATGCCTCCAATATATCAAACATCCACTTATGCACAATCAAGTCCTGGCAAGCATAAGGGATATGAATATTCAAGAACCCATAATCCTACAAGAACAGCCCTACAAAACTCTTTTGCAAGCCTAGAAAATGCAAATTATGGATTAGCTTTTGCTTCAGGATTAGCAGCTATTGATGCAATCATTAAATTATTAAAACCTGGAGATGAAGTTATCTCAACCAATGACTTATATGGAGGAACTTACAGGTTATTTACAAAAATATTTAGTGTTTATGGAATCAAATTCCATTTTATAGGGATGCATGATCTTAATAGTATTGAAAAATTAATTAATAAAAATACTAGATTGATATGGACAGAAACCCCTACTAATCCTATGTTAAATATTAGTGATATATCTGCACTTTCATGTATTTCGAAGAAACATAAGATTCTTTTAGCTGTTGATAATACTTTTGCAACCCCATATTTACAAAGGCCTCTTGATTTAGGGGCAGATATAGTAGTCCACTCAGCAACTAAATATTTAGGCGGTCATAGCGATGTTGTACTAGGAGCTATCATGTTAAATGATTCTGAATTAGCAGATAAATTATATTTTATTCAAAATGCAAGTGGCGCAATTTGCGGTCCTCAAGATAGTTTTTTAGTTCTTAGAGGAATAAAAACATTACATGTTAGAATGCAGAGACATTGCGATAATACTAAGGAAATCGCAGAATTTTTAAATGCCCATAAAAAGGTGGAGCATGTTTATTGGCCTGGATTTAATTTTCATCTAAATCATGAAATTGCAACTAAACAAATGGATGATTATGGAGGAATGCTTTCATTTAAACTTAAAGGAAATGATATTAAGGATGCATTTAAAGTTTTAGAAAAACTTAAAATATTTACTCTAGCAGAGTCTCTTGGAGGAGTCGAATCTTTATCTGGCCATCCTGCATCTATGACTCACGCTAGTATTCCTAAGGCAGAAAGGGAAAAGTCAGGACTTTCCGATTCACTTATAAGATTAAGTGTTGGAATTGAAGATTCTGAAGATTTAATCCAAGATTTAATTCAAGCAATAAATTAAGCATTGATTTTTATAAACTTTATGGGTAGTTTATTTATTAAATTACTATTTTTATCTATAAGTTTTTACCAATTATATAATAATTGATTCATTATGAAACAAAAGATTGAAGCATTTTTAGATTTAGTTAAACAAAGAAATGGTGGTGAATTAGAATTTATGCAGGCTGTTGAAGAAGTTGCAGAAACAGTTGTGCCATATATTGTTAACAATGATATTTATCACGGAAGAAATATTCTATTAAGAATGTGTGAGCCTGAAAGAGTTATAAGTTTTAGAGTATGCTGGGTTGATGATAATGGAGAAATTCAGGTAAATAGAGGCTATAGAATACAAATGAATTCGGCAATTGGCCCTTATAAAGGAGGGCTAAGATTTCATCCTTCAGTTAATATGAGCATTCTTAAGTTTCTTGCATTTGAGCAGGTTTTTAAAAATAGCCTGACTACTTTGCCAATGGGTGGAGGAAAGGGAGGAAGTGATTTTGACCCTAAGGGTAAAAGCAAAAATGAAATAATGAGATTTTGTCAAGCTTTTATGTCTGAATTATTTAGACATATTGGGCCAAATACTGATGTCCCTGCTGGAGATATTGGGGTAGGAGGCAGAGAAATTGGTTATTTGTATGGGATGTATAAAAAACTAAATAATGAATTTACAGGAGTTTTAACTGGCAAGGGTGTTACTTGGGGAGGTTCATTAATTAGGCCAGAAGCAACTGGATATGGAACAGTTTATTTTGCTCAAAATATGTTAGGATTAAAAGATGATAACTTTAAGAATAAAAAGGTAGTTATTTCTGGATCAGGTAATGTAGCACAATATGCAGCTGAAAAAGCTATTAGTTTAGGAGCAACGGTCATAACAATGTCTGATTCTTCAGGCTTTATTTATGATTCAGAGGGTATAAATGAAGAGAAGCTGTCCTTTATAATGGATTTAAAAAATGTTAAAAGAGGAAGAATTAGTGAATATGTGAAAAAATATACAAATGCTATTTTTAATAAAGGCAGTAACCCTTGGTCTACTCCATGTGATATTGCTTTACCATGCGCAACTCAAAATGAATTAGATAAAAGTGATGCAGAAACCTTAATTTCAAATGGCTGCATTTGTGTTAGTGAAGGAGCTAATATGCCATCTACAAAGGATGCAATTAGTGTTTTTCATAATGCCAAAATATTATTTGCACCTGGGAAGGCTTCTAATGCTGGAGGTGTAGCAACATCAGGATTAGAAATGACCCAAAATTCTTTAAGATATCATTGGTCCAGAGAAGAAGTTGATGAAAAACTTAAAGAAATAATGCTTAATATTCATAATTCTTGTATTGAATATGGCAAAGGAGATGATGGATATATAGATTATGTTAAAGGAGCAAATATTGCTGGATTTGTCAAGGTCGCTGATGCTATGTTAGCTCAAGGCATAGTTTAATTCATTATAAATATATTATAGTGATATATTTTTCGTTTAATACATGAATATATTTATAATATTTTATGTTAAGATTTTTCATCTATTTTTTTTGTGTATTAAATCTAACTCATTTATGTGCCCAAGAATTAAATCCTTTATGGGAAACATACTTTTCTTATTATAATGTTAATGGCCTAGAATCAGATGGAATAAACATATATGCTTCCTCTGAAAATGCCGTTTTTCTATATAATATACAAACGGCCGAATTAAATAAAATTACAACAAAAGAAGGCCTGTCAGGCGAAACTATTTCATCAATTTATTTTAGTTCTAATTATAATAAACTTATGATTGGTTTTGAAAACGGGCTTATTCAAGTTAAAGATTTTAATACAAATAATATTGTTAGCATTTATGATATTATAGATAAAACAACTATTTCTCCAGAAAATAAGAGAATAAATAATTTTAATGAATTTGATCAATCTGTTTATATATCAACAGATTATGGGATTTCTGTTTTTAATTTAGAGAGTTTAGAGTTTGGTGATACATTTTTTATTGGAATTAGTGGATCTCAGCTTAAGGTTTCTGAAGTGGCAGTTGTAGATGATTATATTTATGCGGCATGTAATGATTTTGGAGGTATAAAAAGAGCCCTTAATTCTTCTAGTCTAATTGATTTTAATAATTGGGAGGAAGTTACTTCGGGAAGTTATTATTCTATTACATCCGTAGGGAATTCAATATACTATTCTAATCAGAATAAAATTTATAGAATAAATAATGGTGTTATATCTGAATTATTGAATTCAGCTGAATTAATTAAAGATTTTAAATTTATTTCAGGAAATTTTATTATTTCTACTCATAATAATATTTTAATTTATGATGCAGACTTCAATATTATTGATAATCCTATTTCTAGTTCTTATTATCAAACTAATTTTAATTCTGCAATACCCAACTTAAATGATATATATATAGGTACTACAGATAATGGAATGATAAAACTAAATCCTAGCAATATTGAGAATTACACAACTATTTTGCCTGAAGGGCCATTAGATAATAACATTTTTTCAATAGAAAATTTCAATCATCAACTTTGGGTAACATTTGGGGATTATAGTCTTACATATAATCCATATCCACTAAAAGAAAAAGGGATAAGCAACTTTAATTCACAATGGAATAATATCGTTTTCGATAGTTTGCCTTCAAATTCAGTTAATCTAAATAGTATTTCAATTAATCCATTTAATAACAATCAAATTTTTATTAGCTCATTCCATGGAGGGCTTTTAGAGATAAATAATAATGAAATAATTAGCTTATTGGATCATTTAAATAGCCCATTAGAATCAATGAGTATTTCAGACCCATCCTATACAAGTGTAAGAATTTCTGATACTGAATTTGATGATTCAGGGCTATTGTGGATTTTAAATTCTAAAGTTGATAATCCTTTAAAATCATTTGACCCTAACTCGGGGCAATGGAGGAGTTACAGTTTTACAGAAATTATTCCTGATGCTTTAAATGATGAACTAGGGTTTAGCGATATTGAAGTAGATCAACTAGGGAATAAATGGATTGGAGGCTTAAGATCAGGCTTAATAGGTTTTAATGAAAATACTGGCACTCCACTACTAAAAAAAATATTTGATCTTGAAGAATCAAATTTGCCTGCACCATATGTAAGAAGCTTAGCAGTAGATAATAATAATCATCTTTGGATTGGAACGGTTGAGGGATTAAGGGTTCTTTATAATACAGCTAATTTTTTTGACACAAATGTAATTACACAGCCAATAGTTATACTTGAAGATGGTATTCCTAAGGAGCTATTAGAGCAACAATTTATTTCTGATATAGAGATAGATGGGGCTAATAATAAATGGGTTGGTACAATAGGATCTGGAATTTTCTATTTTTCTCAGAATGGACAACAAACCATTCATCATTTCACTAAAAATAATTCGCCCCTTCCATCCAATAATATTAATGATATATCAATTGATGGAAATAATGGAATAGTATATATAGGGACTGATAAAGGTCTGGTAAGTTATGATACAGGAAGCTCGGCTACAGAATCAAATTTTCAAAATGCATATGTATACCCTAACCCTGTAAGACCTTCTTTTGACATGGAGCTTAATAAAATTAAAATTAAAGGAATTACAGATAGAGTAAATATAAAAATAACGGATATTGAAGGAAATTTAGTGGCGGAAGCACAATCTAATATAAATTCAAGGTATAATAATTTTAATTTAGAGATTGATGGAGGCACCGCTTTCTGGAATGGCAGGAATTTAGCAGGCAGATTAGTTTCATCAGGAGTCTATATCGTTATGCTTTCTGAATTAGAGACTTATGAAACAAAAATTTTAAAAATAATGATAATTAGATAATGACTGCATCAACATCAGCAATTGTTTTATCAAAGATAAGATATAAGGATAATGATATAATAGTTAAAATTTTTACTAGAGAATACGGGGCGATTAGTTTTATTGTAAAAGGCTCAGCAAAGTCAAAAAAAAGTAAAATTAAGTTTGTTTATTTTCAAGAGTTAACTATTGTAAATATCCAATTTAACTTTAATCCAAACAGAAATTTACAATACATAAAAGATCTTGAGATAAAACACCATTATTCTTCTTCGCATACGGATTTAGCTAAAGCTTCTGTAATAATTTTTTTATCAGAGTTGTTATCAAATATTATTACTCATCAAAAGAAAGAAGTAGAATTATATGACTATATAGAGGAATCATTAATTTGGTATGATGCGAATCATTTAACCGCTTATTTTCATTTAATTTTTTTGATTGAATTAACTAAATATTTAGGGTTTTATCCAGATATTTCAAACAATCACCTAAAATATTTTAACCTTGAAGAAGGCATATATGAATCATCTAAAACTAGCAAGCATTCTATTAAAGATCTTAATTTAGACCTCTTTAATCATATTTTAGGCATAAAATTTGATAGTAATCATTTGTCAGCTTTAAATTCTGAGGAAAAAATGAAAGTTTTAAATATTATTATAACTTATTACAAATTACATATTAATAATTTTAAGGAACTAAAATCATTAGATATCATTAGAAACACATATAATTAATTTTGAAGAAAGCTATATACATATTATTATTTTGTTTTAGCATAGCTAGCCATGCTCAGGAGGTTTATATTCTAGATGAATCAACGATGGAGCCTATTGTTGGCGTAAGTGTATATAGTAATCTAGAAAACAGTGTGTTTTCAGATTTTGACGGTAAGATATTGCTTGATTCATTCGAAAATGATGAAGTGATTACTTTTAAGCATTTATCATATCAGACGAAATTAATTAATAAGCAAATCATTGAGAACACGATATTATTATCTATGAATACTCAATCTTTAGATCAGATTATAATTTCAGCTTCAAGATTTGCTCAGGATATAAAGGAAATACCGCAGAGAATACTTCAGATAAATAAAGAAGGTATTGCTATTAGCAATCCTCAAACCAGTGCAGATTTATTAAATACGAGTGGGCATATATACATACAAAAAAGCCAATTGGGAGGCGGGAGCCCAATGATAAGAGGTGTTTCTACAAACAGATTAATATTATCTGTTGATGGTGTAAGACTAAATAATGCTATATATAGAGGTGGTAATATGCATAATGTAATATCAATTGATCCATTTTCTATAAACAAAACGGAGATTATTATGGGGTCAAGTTCAGTAATGTACGGCAGTGATGCTATTGGAGGGGCTATGAATTTTTATACTAAAAAACCAGAATTCTCAGAAACTGAAAAGCCATTAATATTTATTAATTCTAATTTAAGAACAGCCTCCGCTAATAATGAAAAAACTGGTCATTTTGACATTAATATTGGATATAAAAAATTAGCATTTTTAACCAGTTTTTCACGTAATGATTTTGATGATTTAAAAATGGGAAAAAATGGCCTTTCGGATTATTTAAGACCAGAATATGTATCTGAAGTAAATGGTTTAGATTCTATTATTCAAAATTCAAATCCGCAGATTCAAAAGCAAACACAATATTCACAGTTCAATTTTATGCAGAAGATTTTGTATAAGCCTTCTGATAATATTACTGCTGATCTTGGAATACACTATTCTTCATCATCTAATATACCAAGGTATGATAGATTAATAAGATATAATGAGGAAAATGATTTGCATTATGGAGAATGGTATTATGGCCCACAAAAATGGCTATTAGTTAATGCTCAAATTTCTTTAGATAGTGATACCTCTAATTTATATGATAAGGTTAAGTTAACTACAGCATATCAAAAATTTAATGAAAGCAGAAACAGTAGAAAAACCTATGACATTATCAAGAGCATAAGAGATGAAGAGGTTAATATATTTTCAATCAACTTAGATTTTATAAAATCAATTTCTGAATCTTCGGTATTATCTTATGGTGCGGAATATTTAAATAATAAGATAAATTCTAAATCGCGCTTATTTAATATTAACGACTTAATTATTTATGAAAATGCAACTAGATACCCAGATAATTCTACCTGGGAATCACTAGGGGCATATTTAAACTATAAGTATAGATTAAAAGAAGATATTATTATTCAATCGGGATTAAGATATAATCATATATTTATTAATACAGATTTATTAGAAAATAATGAATTTTATAATTTCCCTTTTACAAATGTTAATATAAATACTGGGGCATTAATTGGAGGTATTGGTATTAGTTGGATACAAAATGAGTATTATACTTGGAAATTGAATCTAAGCACTGCTTTTAGAGCCCCAAATATTGATGATGTGGCTAAAATTTTTGATTCTGAACCTGGTTCAGTTGTTTGCCCAAATCCTGATTTAAAGCCAGAAAGATCTTTAGGGGTTGATATAGGAGGAACTATTAAATTGAATAAAATTAATTTTGATTTTTCTACATATTTTACCTATTTGTATAATAGTCTTATAAGAGCAGACTTTGAATTAGAAAATGGAGTTACTCAAATTATATATGATGGAGAATTAAGTAATGTTCAAGCTATTCAAAATGCTTCAATATCTAGAATTTATGGTATTGAATTAGGATTAAATATTGAATTATCCCCTACGTTAAATGCCACGTTACAATATAATTTTATTGATGGTAAGCAAAAAGACGATTATTCTATTTCAATGCCAATTAGGCATGTCCCACCACAATTTGGAAGCTTACATTTAGTGTATAAGAATAATAAATTTATTCTTGATGGATTTATAAATTATAATTCAGAAATACCATTTTATAAATTGGCACAATCTGAAATTGACAAACCTTATTTATATGCTTTAGATAGTGATGGCAATCCATATTCTCCAGCATGGCATACTTTGAATTTAAGGTCAATCTACAATATTTCAGATAAAATTTCAATGACAGCAGCTATAGAAAATATTACCAATAAACTATACCGCCCATATTCTTCAGGAATTTCTGCACCTGGAACTAATTTTATATTTGCTATTAATTATAACTTTTAGAATGACAGCCTCACATCAAGACCCTGAAATTTTGAAAAAAATTGAAAATTTTTGTTCTTATCAGGAACGATGCAAAAAGGAAGTTATAGATAAGCTTTTTAAATTAACTACAGATCAATCAGAGATTGATAATATTATTAATTATTTGGTTAACCGTAATTTTATAGATGAACAGCGATTTGCTTCATCGTTTACTCGAGGAAAATTTAGAATAAAGAAATGGGGAAAAATTAAAATTACATTAGAATTAAAAAAACGAGGCATAGACTCCAATTTAATCAGCAAGGCTATTAATCAAATTTCAGATCAAGATTATATTAGCGCTTTTGATGATTTGTCAATAAAAAAATTTGGTTTATTGAGCGGGTCAAAAGATTCAAGAAAAAGGAAATTCATTAATTTTTTATCTTATAGAGGATGGGAGTATGATTTTATAATTAAAAAAGTTAATGAGTTGTTTTAACGATTATACGCAAACGAGAAAAGATACGATCTCCCAGGCATTGGCACCAGATTAGTCTCATAATATTCGGTTTCAAAAATATTATTTGCCATTATAGAAAAATCGAATTTTTTAAATACTAACTGCACTTTTATATCAACTACACTATAATTATTGCCAGAAGTTCTTTCAGCATATTTATAGATAATTGAGCTTGACAATTTTTTAGTTAGTGCAATACTAATATTTGATGTGACATGGTGTTTTAATGAGTTAATAGCATATCTTGAATATTGTATTTCAGAAGGTATTAGATCATCTTTTAAATAGCTATATCCTAAATTGATATAATGATTTTTTTTGTTATTTCCATAAATTTTAATTCCAAGAGAAGTCTCTACCCCACTAGTGTTTAATTCTCTTATATTGGTGGCCTGCCAAGGGTCTGTCTCAATAGATTTTACGTAATCAATTAAATCTTTTGCTTTTCTGTTAAACAAGACAAAGGATAAGCTTAGGTTATTTTTGAAATAACGAATTCCAATTTCTTCAGATAGTGCTTTTTCAGGAATTAACTTTTCGTTTCCAATAGTTGTTGGGCTACTATAATATAAATCAGTATACGTAGGGACTCTATAGGTGTATCCTATATTAGAATAAGCTCTCAAATTTTCATTTATTTTATATCCCACATCTATTCCTGGGTAGGCAAGAAAATTTCTAAAAAAATTATTTTTATAATTGTCGTTAAAGTTAAAATCTGAAAAATAATTTAGGGCAATACCTGGGGTAACATCAAGCTTGTCTTTTAATAGTTTAAATTGATGCTCCATGAACACGTTGATCATAGTCCTGTCTCTATCTCCTAAATTATTACTTACAATTGACACATAGGCAAGATCAATCCCAAAGCCAGTAGTCCCTGCATTTGATTCTTTAGCACCATTCAATTCAAAACCTATTTTATTTGTAATATGAAGATTTCTATAAACTGAAGGATCCTGCCTTAGATATACATACATATCTTGATTCCTTTTCCAATATATTTTTGGTTTAATTACTAGAGATTCATTTCTAATTTCTGTGCTAGCGCCTAATAAACTAGCCTGGGTCTCCTCATACTGGTCAACTGCTTCAGGGCTTGCATAGAATCCATTAGCCCCAAATTTTCGCTCATTAAAAGAAGCAATCATATTAACTGGCAAGTTTTTAATTTGAAAACTACCTTTTATAAAATTGTTATTATTATTAAAGTCAGTATTATACCTATAGCCATCTGAAGATTGTCTTGAGTAGTGAGTTATAAATGATGATTTTTCAGAGGATTGTTGAATTGTTAATGAGGCATTCCTTTGCTCAAATGATCCTGCTCCAATTTTTCTAGATCTTTGATTTTGTGTAACTTTTTTAGTTACTATATTGACAGCTCCAGTAAATGCGTTCTGTCCATATATTCTTGCTGCTGCCCCCTTTATAATTTCTATTCTCTCTATTACATCTATTGGGATTGCCATATTCATTGTGTGATGTCCAGTTTGAGGGTCTTCAACTTTAAATCCATCTATTAATAACAATGTTTGATCAAATGTTCCGCCTCTTATATATAAATCTGCTTGTATCCCTGATACTCCTCTACGCCTAATATCTATTCCTGCTACTTGCTGCAATAGTTCACTCACGTTTGCAGCAGGGCTATTTTTAATTTCCTCTTTTGTAATAACATGAATAGTTCTAGAATTTTCAGAAAAAGGTAATTCAATTCTAGGTGATGAAATAATTTCTATTGTTTCTAAGCTGATTTCTTTTCCATCCTCAATTGTTTGCGCGGTTATTTTTTGCAGGAAAAACACTGCGAATAGGATTAAAAAATTCCTTTTATTCATTGTCAAAATATTTCAAAATAAAGGTAGCTAAATGTATTTATTTGATATAATGTTTTTTTATAAAATTATTAATAATCCTATCATAAATTTATTCCGCTAAAAATGTATATTTACTATATGTTTGCTCTTATAGATTGTAATAACTTTTATGTTTCTTGTGAGCGTGTTTTTAATCCTAAACTTATTGATAAACCAGTCGTTGTACTATCAAACAATGATGGTTGTATTATTTCTAGATGTGATGAAGTTAAACGATTAGGAATACCCATGGGAGCACCTGTATTTAAATATAGGTCTGTTTTGGATGATCATGGAGTAGAGGTGCTGTCATCCAATTACCCACTTTATGCAGACATGAGTCATCGTATTATGTCAATTTTAAAAAGATTTGTAATAGATATTGAGCTTTATAGTATTGATGAGGCATTTTTAAGTTTTCATGGATTTGAAAATTATGATATGTACAGCTATGCATTACAAATTAGACAAACTATTTTTAGATGGACTGGTATTCCAACATCTATTGGAATAGCACCTACTAAAGCATTATCAAAAATTGCAAACAAATTAGCTCGCAGATATGCTATAGAAACTAAGGATGTTTATATAATAAATAGTGAATTAAAAAGAATAAAATCCTTGAAACATTCTAGCGTAAATGATATTTGGGGAATTGGCAGAAGGCTTAGCAAAAGATTAGAGGATAAGGCCTGCTATAGTGCATATGATTTTACCGTATTGCCAAAGGCATGGATTAGATCTAATTTCTCTGTAGTTGAATCTAGGCTTCAGCAGGAGCTTATAGGCGAGTCTGTTCTTAAATTAGATTTTAGAAAAAATAAAAAATCAATTGCAACAACTAGGACTTTTGAAAAACCTTTGAAGGAGCTTAAACACATCAAGGAGAGAGCAGCAACATTTGTAGTTGCTTGTGCTGAGAAGTTAAGAAAACAAGGATCTGTTTGTAATATTATGATTATAATTTTGCGAAGTAATTTTTTCAGAAAGAATTTAAAACAACATTCTGCAATAAAAATAGTATCACTGCCTTATTCAACAAATTCTTCACTTGTATTAAACAGTCAGGCAATGCATGCAATAGATCAAATATTTATAAATGGCATTGAATATAAAAAAGCAGGAATTATTGTTTCAGGGTTATCACAAATTAATAATTGTCAACTTAATATGTTTGATCAAGAAGATCCTCGTCATCATAATTTAATGAATGCCATTGATAATATTAATTTTAAGTATACTGACAAGGTAAAATTTGGGAATCAGGATTTGAAAATAAAATGGAAGATGCAACAAAATTTTTTATCTCCACAATATACCACCAGGCTAGAAGACATCATTAATGTAATATAATCTATATTGAAAAAAAATAATTTAAAATTTTTTATTCCTGAGAGTGAGTCAACTTTAGAGGCTATTTTAATTAGTTCGGGAATATCAGCAGGATTCCCTTCACCAGCTGATGATTTTAAACAGGATAGAATTAGCTTAGATAGGGAGTTAATTAAGAATAAGGAAGCTACATTTTTTGCTAGAGTAAATGGACAATCCATGGTAGATGCTGGCCTTGATGACAATGATCTTTTAGTAATTGACAGAAGCCTTGAGCCTGGTAATAATAAAATTGCTGTTTGTTTAATTGATGGTGAATTTACAGTAAAGAGATTGAAGGTAGAAAAGAGCAGAGTATGGCTTCAACCAGAAAATCCAAGCTACAAACCAATTGAGGTTAACGAAGAAAGCCAGCTTATAATATGGGGTATTGTAACTAATGTTATAAAAAAAGTATAGAAAATTATTCTACCAGTGCTGTTATTTTATTTTCTTTTAATTCTACTGTGCCTGAGTTTATTGGAAGGAAGAATCCTCTATCAGGGCCCTTTTCAAACATTTCTTTTATCGATTCATCTAGCTTAATGTCTCCATAAATTTTAATATGCCCTTTTTTAAGAGTTGATACAATGGCAGCGTGATTATTCAGCATTTCAAATTCACCTTGAACTCCAGGAACAGCAACAGAGGTCACTTCTCCACTATATATTATTTTTTCTGGTGAAATGATTTCTAAAAACATAATCAAAAAGATTTATTAGAATTTATACTTCAGCTAACATTTTCTCTCCAGCTTCTATAGCTTCTTCAATAGTCCCTTTCAAATTAAATGCAGCTTCAGGTAAATGATCTAGCTCTCCATCCATTATCATGTTAAAGCCTTTAATGGTATCTTTAATATCTACTAATACTCCTGGGGTCCCTGTAAATTGTTCTGCAACATGGAAAGGCTGAGACAAGAATCTTTGTACTCTTCTTGCTCTACCAACAGCCATTTTATCATCTTCAGAAAGCTCTTCCATTCCTAAAATTGCTATTATATCTTGAAGTTCTTTATATCGTTGTAAAAGCTCTTTTACTTTTTGAGCACAATCATAATGTTCTTCTCCAAGTATTTCTGAAGTTAAAATTCTTGATGTTGAATCTAAAGGATCAACGGCTGGATAAATTCCAAGCTCAGCAATTTTTCTAGATAATACTGTAGTAGCATCTAGGTGGGCAAACGTAGTTGCAGGTGCAGGATCTGTAAGATCATCTGCAGGAACATAAACTGCTTGAACAGAAGTGATAGATCCTTTTTTAGTAGAAGTTATCCTTTCTTGCATTGTCCCCATTTCTGTTGCTAATGTAGGCTGATATCCAACTGCTGAAGGCATTCTCCCTAGTAATGCAGAAACTTCAGATCCAGCTTGAGTAAATCTAAATATATTATCTACAAAAAATAATACATCTTTACCTTGACCATCTCCAGCACCATCACGGAAATATTCAGCTACTGTTAATCCAGAAAGAGCAACTCTTGCTCTAGCTCCAGGAGGTTCATTCATTTGTCCAAAAACAAATGTTGCTTTGGAATCTTTTAAAGCTTTTTTATCAACCTTACTAAGATCCCATCCTCCTTCTTCCATTGATTTCATAAAATCTTTTCCATAGGTAATAATTCCAGATTCTAACATTTCACGAAGCAGATCATTTCCTTCTCTAGTTCTTTCACCAACTCCAGCAAATACAGAAAGACCTCCATGGCCTTTTGCAATATTATTAATTAGCTCTTGTATTAGTACGGTTTTCCCAACACCGGCACCACCAAATAATCCAATTTTACCTCCTTTTGCATATGGCTCAATAAGATCTATCACTTTAATACCAGTGAAAAGTACTTCTGTAGATGTTGATAGGTCTTCAAATTTTGGAGCTTCCCTATGAATGGCTAGACCATCATTCCCTGTTTTAGGCAAATCTCCAATTCCATCAATTGAATCTCCAATAACATTAAATAATCTGCCGTTAATTTCTTTACCAACCGGCATTTTAATTGGATTGCCAGTAGCCTTTGCTATAGCTCCTCTACTAACCCCATCTGAAGAATCCATTGCAATAGTTCTAACAATGCTTTCTCCAATATGAGATTGTACTTCAAGCACTAATAGTGAGCCATCAGGCTTTTCAATTTCTAATGAATCATAAATTTTTGGAAGACCTTTATCTGAATCAAATTCAACATCAATTACTGGGCCGACTATTTGTGAAATTTTACCTGAAATCATATTGGGTTTTTGTGTTTAAAAAGTTAAAAAAGAATGACCATGCAAAGATAATTTTTTATAAAAGAAAGACAATTTTTTTTTAAAAAAAATCAGCCTTTTGTGAATAAAAAAAAGCCTGAATGTTTATCCAGGCTTTTTTTAGTTTTCAGTTTACTTATTATCCTACTACATATTTGGAGGATAATTTGTTGGATAATCTCCAGCATCTACTGCAGCATCAGAAAGATTTGATCCATAATGTGCATCAATTGCTTCCATGATTGCATTGGCAAGAACTGCATTACCTCTAGCAGTAGGGTGAATCCCGTCTAATGAGTAAAAACCACCCATTACTAAATCTGCTGTCATATGAAAATCTCCTGAACTTATACCAACACTGTTAAGTTCTTCAAAGAATGAATAAGCATCAAACATTGCCCAACCACTTTGACTAGCTAGTCCATTTATTGTACCATTGTATCCAGCTATTGTTGACTGAATTTCAGCAACTTCATTTGCTGTTAGCACTCTTGTGTCATCTAATGGAACACTTAACCCATTTATTAGTGTTGGATTTCCTCCAACAGTCGTTCCAATTATTGCAGCTGTTGACAGAAGAATCTTGTCATCTGCTGTTGCATGTCTCATATTTGGTAATACCAATGGTATGCCTAACGGAGTTAAATCTATTGTTGTTAGGTCACCATCATCAATCACTACCGCATTCATCCCTTCAACAAAATTAATTGTTCTAGCGGCAGCTTCAGATTCTGTCATAAAACCAAAACTTGCAACCAATGCTAATGCACCATTATATTGTGCAAATCCTCCATTTAACAACGCAGCAGTAGCAGCATCAAGAGGCACCACATCATGTCCAACTGTATTAAAGAATGCATTATTTGTTACATCAGGAATATTACTCACAACTCCATAAGGAACTAATTGACTTAATGTTCCCATAGTTGTTCCAAATGCAAATTGGAAGTCTCCTTGAGTTCCCATAGCAACACTTGTTGCACCATCAGTTGCACTAGCAAGCGCATCGCTAAATCCAGAAAGTATTGTAACAAATGTAGGTGCTTGTGCTAATGCATCTGTAATAATAGAAGCTCCATCACTAGAAGCCATTCTTACATAATAAGGATTAGCCATTCCTTGCATTAGTGCAGCCATACTTCCGTATCCAGGAGCTAGCATATGAACAGCATTAACTCCAGGGGCAGCCATGTTAGAATATGGTCCAGGCATTACATTTGTAGCTTCCGTAGTTGTAGAACCAGGAACTGGCGCAGGTCCTGCACCATCAAAATAAAGTCTTGGACCTCCAAAAGGCTGTCCACCAACTAATAGCCCACCAACATTATCACTCATATAAGGTTGAGTAAATTCTCCTCCACCAGCATGCATCATAACACTAGCCATTATATTTGGATATGAATTCATTTGTCCTGCTTGAAATAATGCATTATCTGTATATCCCGCAGTCATTGTTGCTCCCATTGCAACCATTCTAGAGAAATCTGCATCTCCAGAAGTGATTTCAACAGCCTCAGCAGCTCCAGGAGCCTCCAGATCATCGTCAACACAAGCTGTAAAGGTTATTATAACCAATGACAGTAATAAATATTTAATTTTCATAATTTGTTAGTTTAATTATTATTTAATTATAAGTTGTTAGCAGTCCATGAAATATAATATTGTTGACCAATGAATCCTGAACCAAATGCGGTAAAGTATTCTTGGCTACCAAGATTAGCACCACCAATTTTTATAGTTGATTTCAGCTTTGGAATAGTAAAGTTAATCTGCGCATCAATTACGTGAGTTGCAGGAACATCTCCATTTCCAAATGTTGACTCCCAATAGAAGTCACTAAACCATCTCCAAGCGACATTAAACCCAACATTTTCAAAAATGTTTGTATTTCCAAACTGAACTTTTACTTTATGCTCTGGAGTATTCCAGTAAGTAGAGAAGTCTGGATAAAGTTCTTCATCAAATTCTAATACCGATTTAGTATAGTTAGCTGATAAATCATAATTTTTAAAGATTTTAGTTGACATACCTATTGTAGCCCCCCATGATTCTACTTCAGCATCAGCATTTGTATAGGCGCTATATGTTTCAAAGTCACCGTTAGCAATTGCTAAAATAGATAATCCATTATCACCAACTTCACCATAATAAGGCGAAATTACTGCCTCAGTAGAAATAAAGTTTTCATATGCATTTCTATAAATGTTAGCGTCAATGATAAAAGTTGGAGATAATTTTCCTCTATATCCAAATTCAACTGACTGCAAACGCTCTGCCTCAACATATTCAACTCCAGAAGCCTCTAATAATCCAGGATTACCAGTAGCTGCCATTGCTTGAACTGAAGAAGCTGAGAATGAGTTGTTAAATGCACTTTCCCCCGTTAGAGTAACCATTGCTGGCATACCAAGCGCTTGTCCATTAGCACTAACTGAATAATCTCTAATAAATCTTGCTGGATTATCAGGTGATGAACCAACTAGTCTTGCTATACCAACATCAAGACCTATAAATAAATCTTGTGTTGTTGGATTTCTGTATCCAGTTTGATATGATACTCTAAAGTTGTGATTTTTGTAATCTCCAGCAGTATATGCAAGAGATACCCTTGGAGTTATTTCCCCATCAGAAAACTCTGCTTTATCATACCTAGCAGCAGCAGTTAATCTTAATCTTTCATCAAGCATATCTTTAGTGATTTGTGTATATACACCTACATCACCATAATTTATTGGGCCATCATAGTCAGTATATATCGTTCCAGAAGAATTTAACTCGTAATTTCTGTATGAACCACCAAGCTGAACTTCTGCCCAATCCCACATATGACCAAAATTATAATTCCAGTCAGTGTGATATACTTTAGATTCGTCCTGGAATTTTGCTCCAGTTGTAAGGTCAGGATTAGTTATCACAGCCTCCATTGCATCTGCATATGCTTCAGTGCCAGGAATTAAACGACCAGTATCTGCAGTTGCTCTTCCTAATGCATGTGCCGCATCTAAAGTTAATCCGGCAAGAGTTCCTCCAACAATTCCTCCTACATATTCTCCAAACCATTGATTATCACTCTTCCATGATCTATTTATATTGATTGCAGTAAAGTTCATATCATATGAATCTCCTGCATCATCTGCATTCACATATGTTCTAACAAAAAAGTTAGGAGACTTAACTTCTAATTTATGTTGAGTCATTATGAAATTCTCAATTGCATATCTGTTAGTTCCTTGATATACTGTCTCTCCAGTACCATATTTTCCTACATATTGAATTTCAAGAGCATCAGTCCCGTCAGGCCTCCAATATAGACCCCAATCAGCTTTTTTACTTCTTGCTACGTGATCTGTCAAAGCTACCTCTCTATATCCAGTTCTACTTACAACTGTAGAAGGAACTAAAGCAGAAGCTCCAGCAGGAAGTAATCCTCCCGCTTCCATTGCCTGTGCAACACCTTGAATGTTTGTAGCTACCTCATCTCCATATATGTTAATTCCATCATGATTATAAGCAGCTCTAGTTAAGCCTACTCCATTCTCATCAACTCTTCCTAATTTATCTACTTCACTATCAGCTACCCAATCTTTACCACGTAAGTAAGCAAAATTAACTTTCATTGCTACTTTGTCACTAAATTTATGACCCCATCTTACTTGAAGATCTCTGAATTCATTGTCTCCTCCAGCGGCCTCTTGAGATGTAATACCATGTTTGTATTGACCACTAACACCTTGAAAATCAAAAGGACTTTTACTTTCCATAAGTAATATTCCATTAAACGCATTTGCACCATATAGTGCAGATGAAGCTCCAGGAAGAATTTCAACGCTTAATACGTCAGTTTCAGTCATCCCTAGTAAGTTACCAAGAGGGAAGTTTAGTGCAGGAGCAGAATTATCCATTCCATCAACCAATTGTACAAATCTAGTATTTGCAAATGTTGCAAATCCTCTAGTATTAATTGCCTTAAATGTTAAGCTGTTAACATTTATATCTACACCTTTTAAATTCTCAAGTCCATCATAAAAGTCTGCAGAAGCATTAGTTTTTATGTCTTTTATCCCGAATCTCTCAACAGTAACTGGAGATTCAAAAATTCTTTGAGGTGTTCTTGATGCAGAAACTACAACTTCATCAAGAGCAGTGTTGTCTTCTAAAACGAAGTCAACTGTTGATGAAGAACTTACTTCTGCTGACATGGCTTTAAAACCAACACTACTAGCTTCAATTGAAAAAGGAGTGTCCATATCTGAGGTGATAGAATAATTTCCATCGAAATCTGCAACTACACCTGTAGAAGTACCAACAATAACAACCGTTGCTCCGGAAAGAGGTTGGCTATTGCTATCGGTAATACTACCAGTTACAGTAGTTTGTGCGTAAGAAAACACACAAAATAACATCGTAAAAATTTTAAGAATTGTTCTCATAATTTAGTTATTAGTTTAATTTTTGATAGCGCAATATACTTATATAATATGTTATCTGCACAGGATTTTATAAAAAATTGACATTTTTAAAGCTATTTTTATTAATAAATTCTTGTATAATTATCCTATTATTTATATAAATGATAAAATAATATGATTTATTATTATTATTTTATAATAAATTAACAATATATATGAGAATTTTATATTAAGGCTATTTTTGTTAAAAATCCAGTGAAAATCCAAATGTTGGGATAGGAGTATTTCTGTTGATATCTACCTCAGTTAATTCCATTGGCATAATAATATCTCCGTTTGAATCTCTATTTAAGCCGTACTCTGGTGGAAGAGGAATTTTTTGAGTAAGAATATTCAATATTTCAAAATAAAAACTAATAGAGATATTTTCTTTATTCCATTTTTTATCTACTCTGATATCTAGCTGACTAAAATTATCTAATTTTTCTTCACCCAATCTGGAATAATCTAATATCATTTCAGGATAGCTCATCATACTTGCATTTAGATCATATGGGACATAAGGTGTTTTGCCAGCAAATCTTAATCTGGAACTTAATTCCCAGTTATTATTCAGTTTATATCCATTGCTAAAAGACACTAAGTGTCTACTATCCCATACTGAAGGCAAGTATTCAGAAGTAAAACCTGAGAATTTACTATGGAAATAAGTGTATGAGAAAATACCATAGAAATTGTTGGTTAATTTTTGTTGAAATAACGCCTCTATTCCATAGGTTTTCCCCTTACCAACGGCATTTACCTCTTCATTTCCAAGTACTTCAAAATCTCCCCCCTTATTGGCAAGGGATACTTGATCTATTACTGAAACAGGGAAGTTATCATATTTTTTTAGAAAGGCTTCAATTGAAACTTTAGAAGAATTAGAAACATTATAGTCTATTCCAGTCACAAAATGTTTGCTCTCAGTATATTTATTATTCTTGTTTAAATATTCTCCATTATTATTTTGATATCCAAGCATTGTATAGGTTGGCATTTTATAGTATTTGCCAATAGACGTGTTCCATCTCCATTTTCTATCATCACTAATGGCGTAAGACAAGGAAGCTCTTGGTGAGAAATTATCTAACAAACTAGACCCTGTTGAGAAAGTATCTTCATCTACCCTAAATCCAATTGAAAAATCTAATCTGTTATTAAAGAAACTCCTAGATCCATTTGCAAATAATCCGTATTTATAAAATTCTATTTCAGTATTGTAGTTAAGACCAGTAGATAAATTTTGAGTAGCATTAAAGTAGTTTGATAGCTGAATATTACCACCCCATTTAAGTTTCCAATCTTTGTAATAATTTATAGATTTAATTCTAAGTTTAGTTTCCCACTCATGAGAATCATTTCTAAATATTAAACCGGATACATTTAAATTATCAGAATATCTGGAAAAAATATTTTTTAATTTGTTCGTGCTCAATGCTGTAATTAATTGACCTCTTTGGTTCTTATATTTTCTTTTCCATGAAATTCCAGTTGTAGTAGTATTTTGTTGAATAATTGGAACCTGTTCCAGTTGAGCCTGTTGTTGCGCATCAAAATCATCAGGTGCTTCGACTGTAAAGTCATCAATTGACCCCAATCCAATAAAGTTTATAGAATTATACTTATCAATATCATGATGAATTTTCCATTGATAGTCCCAATAGTCTGGTCTTATTGGAAGTCCAATTAATTTGAATAGAAATTGCAGGTAGCTTTTTCTCAATGAAAATATCATTGTAGTTTTTACTTCTTCATTAGGTTTATTAAAAATTGGTCCTTCAAATGTTAATCCAGATTCACTAGCTCCTATTCTTAAATTACCTGCAAATTGATTTGTATTTCCCTCTTTTTGATCAAAAGAAAGGACTCCACTTAGTGGATTATCATATTCAGCACCAAAAGCAGAAGTTGATAGAGTTACTTCTTGAATAAATGAAATATTAATCATTCCTCTTGGTCCTCCTGCACTTCCTTGGGTACTAAAATGATTTATATTTGGAATTTCAATGCCATCTAAATAGTATACAGTTTCATTAGGAGCACCCCCTCTAATAATAATATCGTTTCTAAAACCTCCCACTGATGGAGATAATCCTGGCATGCTTTGAACAACTTTAGTTATATCATTATTTGCCCCAGGATAGCTTTCAATTTCTACTGCAGAAAAAGTGTTTATTGAAAGCGGAGATTCCATAGTTTTTTTAAATGGACTTTCAGTAATAACAACTTCATCTAATGTTTCACTTGATTCATTTAGAAATATTTTTAGATTAGGATTCCCTTTACTTTTTATAATGACATTATATATTTTTTGAGATTGATATCCAATATAGCTTATGGTAATATTATATGTTGTAGTGGGGATATTTTCTATTATAAAATAACCATTTTCATCACTGATTGCTCCAATGGATGTGTCATCTAGAATAATATTTGCCCCAAGTAATGGTAATTGACTTTTACTATCAAATATTTCACCAATAATACTTCCCTGGTTTTGTGAAAAGGAAGCAAAAATATTTATAAATAGGGATATTAAAAATAAATTTAAATTTTTCATATAAGTGCTAATTACAGATTAGAGGTATATTCCATTAAATAGGTGCAAATCATTGCTCCGTAGGTTCCTACTACATATCCAAAAACTGCAAGTAGTACACCAACAGTGGCTAAAGATGGATGAAATGCTGCAGCTACAACAGGGGCAGATGCTGCACCACCTACATTAGCTTGACTTCCAACAGCTAAAAAGAAATAGGGAGCTTTAATTAATTTTGCAACAATAATTAATAAAAATGCATGAATTGACATCCATATTATTCCAATTAGAATTAGTTTAGGCTCATCAAAAATAGATCCTAAATCCATTTTCATTCCAATTGTTGCAACCAGTACATAGATAAAAATACTACCAATTTTACTAGCACCAATTCCTTCAAAATTTCTAGCTTTTGTGAATGATAATCCAATTCCAATAAATGTTGCAATTGATATCATCCAAAAAAACTTAGACGCAAATGATGATAATCCTGAGCTTTTATCAGCAACCATTTCAAAATTTGAGGTTAGAAACTCAGAAATATATTCAGCTCCTAGATGTGAAACACCAACCGTTCCAAACGCTATTCCTAAAAGTATCATATAATCTGTTAAGGTTGGAACTCTTTTATTGCTGTTAGAAAATGAAGTAACTTTTTCTTTAAGCTCTTCAATTGCAGATGTGTCAGCCTTCAACCACTTATTAATTGCCTTTTTCTTTCCAATGCCAAATAATATTAGAGCCATCCAAATATTTGCAACTACAATATCTACTAAGACCATCGCACCATATTTTTGCGGATTATATTCAAATATTTCTAGCATTGCTGCTTGATTTGCTCCACCACCAATCCAGCTACCTGCCAATGTTGATAATCCTCTCCAAATTGCATCTGGACCAGCACCATTAAATAATTCAGGAAAAAAAAATGATAAGATCAAAATTGATATTGGGCCTCCTATTATGATTCCAACCGTACCAGTAAAAAACATAACCAGTGCCTTGTAGCCTAAATTGTATATTGCTTTTAAATCAATACTTAATGTCATCAATAGCAGTGATGCAGGCAATAAATATCTGCTTGCTATATAGTAGGTTTGAGATTCCTCAGAAGAAATTATTCCCAATGAGTTGAATATTGCAGGAATAAAATAACACATTAATAGACCTGGAATAATTTTATAAAATTTATACCAAAACCCATTTTCCTTTGATTCAGTATAAAAGACAAATCCAAGGGAAATCATTAATATTCCGAATACTATTGCATCATTGGTAAAAGGCATAATTTAAATTTTATTCTACTGTAACAGATTTTGCAAGATTTCTAGGTTGATCAACATTTTTCCCAAGCATGACTGCAATATGATAAGATAATAGTTGTAAAGGAATTGTAGTAACAAATGGAGTTAGTGCTGCTATAGTTTCAGGCACCTCAATTGTATAGTCTGCAATTCTAGAAATTTCTTTATCACCTTTAAATACAACTGCAATTATTTTACCTTTTCTTGATTTGATCTCTTGAATATTACTCAAGATCTTATCATAATAAAGTTTATTTGTTGCAATTACAATTGATGGCATATTCTTATCAATTAGGGCTATTGGCCCATGTTTCATTTCCGCTGCAGGATATCCTTCCGCATGTATATAGGATATTTCTTTAAGCTTGAGCGCCCCCTCAAGAGCAACTGGAAAATTATACCCTCTACCAAGATATAAGCAATTAGTTGAGCTTTTTATTTTCTTAGCAATTTTTTTAACCTTATTATTAGTGTCAAGCACTTTATTAACTTTTTTCTGTATAGAACTTAGCTCATATATATATTCACGATATTTTTTTGAAGATATTACTCCTCTACTTTTACTTAGTTTAACAGCTATAAGATAAAGAATAGTCATTTGTGTGGTAAAGGCTTTAGTTGAAGCTACTCCAATTTCAGGGCCAGCATGAGTATATGACCCAGCATCAGTTTCCCTACTAATTGTAGATCCAACTACATTACATATTCCATAGACAAAGGCTCCACTGCTTTTAGCAAGTTTTATTGCAGCTAGCGTATCAGCTGTTTCACCTGATTGAGATATAGCAATTATTATATCAGATTTATTAATTACAGGATTTCTATATCTAAATTCAGAAGCATATTCAACTTCAACTGAAATT
>MDSX01004994.1_pt1 | contig 26537 bp, 18 predicted proteins | sample 811141 | NCBI WGS metagenome assembly MDSX01 (sample SAMN05326642, study PRJNA326480) | marine metagenome | isolation source: seawater | place: Atlantic Ocean: South East | collected 2010
CCTGATGAGATATTGGAGATCCCCATTTCTTTCATAATTGATAATGACAATGGTGAAGAAATTATAAACAGTGCAGAAATATCTTTTTTCACTGATCTCAATGGTCAAGATTTATCAGATAAAGATGCTGATAGCACCCCAGATGCCAATCCTGACAATGATCTTCTCATTGATGATGAAATTCGTGCTATAATTCAAGATGAAAATGAAAATAATGTCTATTTAGACGAAATTGATTTTTCAAGTTTTCCGCAATCCATAACATGTGATAACTTCTTGGATGAAGATGATAATGACATAGCGCCGCTTCCATATTTAGATTTAAGTTTAACTAAATCATTAGTTAATGAGCCCAAAAAGTATGGTGACACTGCCGTTTATATAATAAGAATCACAAACGAAGGTGATATTTCGGCAAAGAACACAATTGTAACTGATTATTTGCCGTCTGGTTTGGAATTCGATTATAGCTTAAACCCTGAATGGTCAGAATTAGAAAGTGAAAAATTAGTCACTGCTGTAAAAGAACTTATAAGGCCTAATGACTTTGTGGAAATTCCACTTTTTCTTACGATAAAAGAGGATCCTACATCTAATCCATTTGCACATCTTAATATAGCTGAAATCACATATGTAGAAGATGAGGATGGAAATAATGTCAGCGCAAAAGATATGGATAGCACCCCAGATGCAAGTCCGCTTAATGATATTTCGGGTCTCGGAATTAACCTTACTGATTTAGAATTGTATGTGGAGTTTCTTAGTTCTGAAGGAGAAGACGATCATGATCCAGAGCCACTTGCAATAAATGACCTTTCACTTTCAAAAGTGGTAATAAATGACAATGGGCCGTATGGTGTAGGAGAAGATGTTGAATATCTTTTATCTATAAAAAATGAAGGAAATGTGGCTGTCAAACAAGTTGTAATAGCCGATTATCCTCCTGTAGGTATGGGACTCAGTGACAATGACTTTGTTGGTTGGTTAGACAATGAAGACGGAAGTTTACTAAATGTAATTCAAGGGCCAATTTCTCCAGGAGAGGAAGTGGCAATACCTGTTGTCTTAACCGTCCTAGAATCTGCAAGAAGCAACTCAAATGATATATTAATAAACAAAGCAGAAATTCTTCAAGCAACTAATGAAGAGGGCAAAAACATCAATGACTTTGACTCTGAGCCAGCAAATCTACTATCAGCAAATACATCTGGATTAAAAGAAGATGATGAATCTTCAGCAAGTATCATTCTTCTAGCTCTTACTCCAGTCCAATGTGACTCTCTTGTAGAAAGAGTAAGAGTAAATGTGAGTATTGGAAATAATTGTCAAACCAAAATTCTTCCTGAATACATTTTCGCTCAAGGAGGAGTTATTCCGACGTCCGCCGATATAGACAGATATGAGTATCAAGACACAAGTGGCATTTTACGAGTTGACAGTATTATTCCATCATATTTTTTAGGTACTTGTCTAAATGTAACTGCTTATGTGCAAGGCTGTGCTCTTTCGGGAAGTGGTAGTTTAATTCCATATAATGCCCTATTGTGTCTCGAAGACAAAGCTCCACCAAATATCTCGTGTGCCCCTTCTGATACTATTTCGTGCCTTGAAGCGAGTGAGAGATTATTTACTGGGTTTGTTTCAGACTGCAGTGATGTAGATACTTTATTACTTGATGAGGACATAGAAGAAATTGCTTCTGGGCCATATCTCCAAAGAATAACAAGAATGTGGCAGCTGAGAGATGCTTCGGGTAAACTTTCTGAGGTGTGTAATCAACTAATCGTGGTTAGAAGGTTAGATTTTGTAAATCAATTATCTATCCCAACTGATACTATACTGTCATGTGATGATGTCGGTGGTATAGATGTAGTAATTCCTCCAGCCGTATCTGGATACATAACTATTGAAGGAGTCCCAATAGGTGAAAACACAACGTTGTGTAATACAGCAGCCTTCTTTGAAGATCAAGTTCTAGTAAACAGCCCTTGTAAAAAAATCACATTGAGAATGTGGACCATAAACGAGTGGCGTCAAGGTCGAGATAGCATCATAGAAAGAGTACAATTGATAACAGTCATAGACTCCATAGCACCAACTGTAAGTGGGCTTCCTGATACTTTGAGGGAATTCACTTCAGACAACACTTGTTTCGCCAATGTTAATCTACCTGCTATATCCTTTTCTGAAGCCTGTAATCCATCCTCTGTAAGAGTAGATATGTTTACTCCTACTGGTGCTGTATTTAATCAGAATGGCGGTGTCGTAAGTCTTCCTGTAGACACAAATCATATTTTCTATACGGTGACTGATGCTTGTCATCATATCGTAAGGGACACACTGGTTGTAATTGTAACTGATAATATAGGACCTCTCACGATCTGTGAAAGCACATTAAGTCTTACGATCCCAACTTCGGCAAGCAACATTACTGTTCCTGCAGATCAATTTGATATTAACTCATTAGATGCCTGTGGTGGACCGGTAACAAAGCTTGTAAGGCATATGGACAGCACTACATTTAATGCTAACATTACTTTTAATTGTGATGATATTGGTGATACTCTTATGATAATGCTACAAGTAAGCGATCAATTAGGAAATGCTAGCACATGTATGATAAGGACTGCCATCAATGGAGATAGCTCTACTTGTGTAAGTAACCAAGTAGTAATTGTTGATATTCCACTGGCCTCTACATATGAAATAGGCGGACTAGTATTTTCATTTCTGGGCGTCGGAATTCCAGGCGTAGAATTAAGGTCAACGGAAGGCGAGTTCACAGAGTCCGATAACTATGGAAACTATTCCCTTGGATCATTCCATGGAGATGTAGGCTATGATATCACCGCAGAATATGAATCTGATTTTGGTGTTGGAGTCTCTACATTAGATTTGCTTAAAATCCAGAGACACATCATTGGAATAGAACCATTTGATGATAATTATAGAGAAATTGCTGCTGATGTTAATAATGACAATAAAGTAAATGCGCTAGATTTAGTAATACTTAGAAAGCATATTTTGGGTTTTCATTCCATAAATGATAGTGACAGTTGGAGGTTTATTAGTGAGACACATCAGAACGACCCAATGGGTATGCATCGAATCTCTTCACTTCAAGATGACACTGATGTAGATTTCATCGGTATTAAGATAGGAGATGTAACGGGTGATGCCGTGGATGCTCTACTAGCATCATCAAGAAACAATCAACAAAAAATAATTACATATGACATAATTGACCTAGGTGGCTATCGGGAGATTAGTTTCAGAGCCATTGAAGACATGTCTCTATCTGGATTGCAAGCCAACTTAAACTTTAATTCAGAAATTCTAAAATTAGTAAATGTAAATGGTGCAAAGTTGAACATGACAACTGCAAATTATAATGGCAATGACCCAGGCGACCTTATTATAAGCTGGACTAGTAATGAAAATAAAGAGATAAAGAGTGGTGACATTCTATGGAGAGTTCTATTAGAAAGCAGCTCTGGCAATGAATGGAATTATGGATTAGGCTTTGAAGCATCTTTCGGTCACCTCCGTTCAGAACTTTATACAGAAGGAGAAACTTATGGCCTTATTTTAAAAAGGGCTTCTGCTCCAAATGAAGAATTAAGCGAAATCCAAAACGATCCTAATCCTTGGAGTGAACGTACTAAACTCAATTTCGAGCTTCCAAGAAGTGGCATGGTAGAACTCGAAATATTTGATGCTCAAAACAGGCTTGTGCACAATGGAACAAAAATATTTGATTCAGGAAATCAGAAATGGCTCATTTCAAATAGAGACTTAAGTCAAGGTGGTGTGTATTTTGGAAAAATGAGCTTTGAAGGAAAGACTCGAGTCTTCAAAATGATTAAAATAGAATAATACATTCTCTTTAAAAACTCTCAATAACAGTAAAAATTGGTCTTCTCAAAGTGTCTGCTGTGCTCCCGAAGCATTGTAGGCACTTTCTTCTTTAAAATGGGAATCCTGCCTGAAAAGAAAATGTAGATTCTTCGAAATCAGAGCTGTTTGATGTTGCCTTCATGAAATAAAATGAAATTATGCTAATATCATAAGGACTGATCCAGAACCCTGCGCCATACGATTGGTGCCAACCCTCTAAAGAAACTTCATCTTCATTCCACGTCCTTCCTTGGTCATAGGATCCTATCACACCAAGAGAGAATGGAATAACCTTATTCGGAACTTTAAACAACTTAACCCTAATATCATTGCTCCATACAAATGACGACTTTCCGCCTATTCTTCTGTTTCTGTAACCTCTGAGGTTATTACTTCTTCCTAAATATTGGGCTTGGAAAAATGAATAGTTACCATAGTTAATGCCTCCGCCTATTCTGCTCGCCCACACTACTCCAGATGGAAGTGGAATAAAGTTATACACAGTTAAATGCCCATTTATCTGAAAAAGATCATTTGAAGCATTTCCAACATCAGTAACATACCTCGAAGAAAAGTTGAAGTCCACCCCTTTGGATGGGTTTACTTTTTCATTCACATGAAAAAGTGTGTATAAAAGCCCTAGTCCTAGAAAATGGTGGGGGTCTTTTTCGTTCTCAAAAAATGAAGCCTCTTGAATAAACTTCCCATCATTGGGCCTTAGGTTTGCATATTCATATTGAGGACCAATAGCAAACTTGTGAATTCTAAAAGGAGACGCCCATTGTAATGAAGGTTTGAGAATAATGCGGTTTTGAGAATATCGATATCTATCAAAATCTTCTTCATCTTGAAATGAAAATGCCCGGTCATTAGACAAACCAAAAAAATTGTCTCTATCAGAAGGAATTGACGCATTGATATCCAATAACAAGTCAGCCTGACCAATCAGTCTTACAAATTCAGCATTGTATTGTAGGCTGAACTCCTTGCTTGCAAAGGCAAATCTTGAAGCAAGGGTATGCTGTTCTCCAAATGGTTTTTTGCGCCACCTATATATTTTTGAACTTAAAAGGTGTGAAATTACTAACCCGTCATCTGGATTATAACCAATCAAAGGAATGCTGAGTGTTGCATCATAATCAAACTCCTTCCTATCAAAGTCATGCTCCCTAGCATCTTTAATGAGAAGAAACTTGGATTCCTTTCCAAGTTTCGAAGATTTTGTGACTGAAGTATCGTAAACTTTGGTTTTCTTCTTCAATCCTCTCACGGAAGAATTATCTATGATCTCATCATCTCCTTTTCCACTTATAACTCTGATCAAAGGGCCATGTGATTGACTGCCAGATATTTGTATTTGATCTTTACCGTCTAAAGCATATATTCTAATCTCTTTAGTCTCACCATGGATAAATAACCTTTGATAAGTCTTTCTTGTTTTTTCCCCTTCACTATTTAGGTCATAAACCGTTACTTCAGTAGTGTTATTCTCATTTCTTGTGATTTCGTATCTATCCTTCTTATTGGTGCCTGGAATATTTACATACTTAGCTATTTCTCCATATAACACCTCCACATAAAAAGGAAGGTCCTTTCTTCTATTTAACAGCTTCCTTTTATAGGCCTCCCCTCTTAGTTTTTGAATAGATTCTGGCAGTGCCGCAATACTTTCATTTATTGCTTCATCTGTTATCTTTCTCTGCAGTTCCTTTGCAACATTGACCCAGTCATTCCTATCCATTTGATTTGTAAAGTGGCGATCAAAATGACGCGCATTAAAGCCCAGATACTTTACATTCTTTATAACATCATCGAAATAAACGAACTTCCTCAACTCAGGACTAAGAACTTTAGTCAGAGACGGGATAAACCCTTTATACCCGAAAAACACTTGATCTCTATCCCTTGGAAAGGGTTCATAATAATGTAATTCTTTTCCATCTTCTTCTATCTTATTTCTTGCCCAACGCCATTGATCATCATGACGGTCCCAGTCGCCTAGAAAAATGTCAAAAATTCGGGATCGAAGTACCTGCTTTTGATCTATTCTAGCTTTATCACTTTTTACAAGAGATTTTAAAACATCATTATAACCTACTATTTTATGAGAATGGGAATCCTCTTCAGATTCTTCATGCTCCCACTTCCCTGATGGGCGTTCTTCATATAGGTATAGAGCATTTGCAAATGTTTTGTTGAATTGACCTAACGCCTCTTGTTCTTCGACATATACTATTTCAGGATGAGTGTGATACACTTCTGCCGCCTTTGCCAAAGGTGGCACAGCAAGAGCCGCATAAGGTTGTGATGCTGCTATTTGGTCTTGAAAAATGCTTTGGACAAACGTTCCTCTAAAGGCTGGGGGAACTACTTTAACAACACCTTTTTGAATAGATCTAAGTACATATTGCTTTTTGTCAGGTGCCGTAACCTTAAAGAGTTACTGCTGAACCCTCCTCCCTTTTTGATCGGAACCAATCCACCATGTTCTTTGCTAAGATTTAGGTTTCTCACTTCTACTTCAGTATTCCAATCGGCTCTATATGTTTTACCAAAAAGAAGTTGATGAAAGTTTGATGTATTATAAATTGGAGAAGCTTTGTCCCTTTTTGTGGATGATGAAACATCATAGGGTTTACTTCTAATAGGTAATGCAATAGATTTAGAAATTATTTCTCTCGAAAAAGGGGTCTTAACATCAGTTCCATTTATAACAATAAACTCTAAGTCAGCAGATCCATCATCATAAAAACTTACACGACTAAACCCTTTCTTTTCACTACTGAACTGGGCGTCTTTATCTTTTCTAAGTTGAGAGCTTTTTGATCCAGAACCACTAACTATAAAATGATTTTGATCAACCTGAAAATATTGAAGAGCATGTTCATGACCACTTGCTATAAGCACATTATCATAACCTTTAAGCGCCTCTAATACCTCATCTTTAAACCGCTGATATAATGGATGTGGCAGGTCTTGTTTTGCACCAAAAGCCGTTCTGTAAAAAGGGTATAAAAACCCTAAACCTGGCAGTGGGAGGTAAAGAGACTTTTTAATGTCTGTCAAAGGAAACAACATTTGTTTCAATGTATAATGACCATTATGTGATCCGTTCGTAAACAATGGGTAGTGGAAAGCCATTATTACAAATTTGTCTTCATATTGATCTAGCCTGTCTTTCAACTCCTGAATCACTTCAGAAATGCTAATATTATTACACTTTTCAAAGTCTTCTATATCTTGATGTGGATGCAACCACCATTGGCTATCCATTCCTAATAAAACTACATGTTTTCCGAGTTTTTTGATTTCAGGCCCGGGACAACCTTTGTCTGGGATCATTATATCTCCGTCATCAAGATATTTCTCAATATATTTTTCTTGAGCTTTGATAAAAGAAAGTCCTCCTTTCTTGGCATCATTCCAATCATGATTGCCCGGAACAAAATAGATTTTCCCTTTGAAATCCTTTAGATTATCTAATTGAATGTTGAGTTTAGCTTCGGCTTTTTGCCTTTTAGGGCCATCCTTTGGAGGCAAGCCATTGTGGTAGATGTTGTCACCAAGATACACTATGGCTGATTTCTTGGACTCTTGATCTATTTCAATTTTTAGTGCTTCAAGTACAGGGTCCGAGCCATCCATTACTGGTGCTCCAGTATCGCCAATAAGGTAGGCACGATATACTAACTCTTTTTGTGAAAAAGCTATTAAAGAAGAAAATAGAAATAATAAGGCGCAAAAAGACTTATATGTTTTCAATCGAATCATTTTTATAAACACTTAATTTAATCCAATCCTGTGTATTTATGTTTAGGTTTTTGTCAAGAAAATAAGATGTCAGTCGAAATGACTACACAATTGTATTAAAAAGGGTAATGTTAACTTTACATTAGGACACAATAATTTATCATGCCAATACGCCAATATCAACGATATCTAATTTTCATTATTCCAGCTATTCTAGTCGGTTTACTGATCTATTACTTCAGCGATATCTTTACATATTTTGCTTTGGGTTGGGTGTTGAGTCTATTAGGAGCTCCTCTGTTTAAGCTCATTAACAAAGTGATGAATAGACAGATTAGTGCTGTGATCACATTAGTGGTTATTGTGATTACCATGTCATTATTCATGTGGTTACTGATCCCCCGTATAGTTCAGCAAACAAGAAATATTGCCAATATAGATTATGAGGCTGTTATGAATAATCTTGACGAACCCTTACAAGACTGGAATAATTGGATGGTAGAGAAAGGATTCGTCCATCCTGAGGTAACCATACCACAAAAAAATATGACAAATATAAATAATAGCCAATCCCAATATGACATTGTAAAAGTCGATACTTCTCACGGCACTCACATTGAAGTCTATATTGATTTAGGGAGTGATAAAAAAATTGAAAAAGAAGGGAAAATAAATTTTGATAATACACATTCTCTGGTCGATTCTGTAAAAGACAAGTTTCTAACATTTTTTGATCCGAGTAAAATCCCGGCCTTGTTTGGGAGTGTTGCTGGATTCTTTGGAAACTTACTGATCACAATCCTTTCTTCCCTTTTTATTGCCTTTTTCTTTTTGAAAGAATCTGGATTATTTACTAGAATTTTTAAGTCCGTTATTGCTGATGATAAAGAAGATCAAGTGGACCATGCTATTGAAGATAGTGAGAGGTTGCTGGCTCGATATTTTATAGGTATAGCAATTCAAATAACGGTAATCACTATCATACTAAGTATAGTCTTAGGAGTGCTTGGGTTTGAAAATGCTCTATTGATAGCTTTCTTGGCAGGGCTGGTAAATGTAATTCCTTATATAGGCCCATTTTTAGGTGCAATGTTTGGCATAGCCATTACACTTTCTTCCAATATGGATGCTTCCTTCTATGGAGAAATATTACCTGATATTTATAAACTTCTTGCCGTATTTGCCGGAATGCAACTACTTGACAATTTTATTCTGCAACCAAATATTTTTTCAAAAAGTGTAAAAGCCCACCCTCTAGAAATATTTGTAATAATCTTAATTGGAGCTAAGCTTGGTGGAGTCATGGGCATGATATTGGCGATACCAGCATATACAATCATAAGAGTAATTGCCAAGGTGTTCTTAAGTGAGTTTAAAATCGTTCAAAGCCTCACCAGAGGTATTTAGTAATGACGAAATTTAGTAATTCTGAATTAGTAAAAAAAATAGCTGTTGAACTCGGCTTCACGTCCATCGGAATTTCCAAAGCTGAGTATATGACAGAAGAGTCAAAAAGGTTAGAGCAATGGCTCAATTCTGACCATCATGGAAAGATGTCTTACATGGAGAATCATTTTGACAAAAGAGTGGACCCAACACTTTTGGTTGAAGGGGCCAAAACTGTTATCTCTTTGAGTTACAACTATTACACAGATTCGAAGCAAACTGATCCAACTGCACCTAAAATATCAAAGTACGCCTATGGTAAAGACTATCACAAAGTGATTAAAAGAAAATTGAAAGAGCTCGTCTTCAGACTTCAAGAAGAAATAGGTGAATTCAATGGAAGGTGCTTTGTGGATAGCGCTCCTGTAATGGAGCGAGATTGGGCAAAACGCTCCGGTCTAGGATGGATTGGTAAACATACCTTGTTACTCAGCAAAAAGAAAGGCTCTTTTTTCTTTTTAGCAGAAATAATTTCTGATTTAGAGCTTGAATATGACCAGGAAGTAAAAGATCATTGTGGATCATGTACAGCTTGCATAGATGCCTGTCCAACTGACGCAATTTCCCAAGAGGGATACATACTAAATGCTAATAAATGCATCTCCTATCTTACTATTGAACTCAAAGAAAACTTGCCTAAAGAGTTTCAATCCAAAATGGACGATTGGATGTTTGGGTGCGACATTTGCCAAGATGTCTGCCCTTGGAATCGATTTGCACACCAACACAATGAAGAGCAATTCTTACCTTCAAAAAACCTATTGGAAATAAGCAGAGAGGAGTGGATGGACATTTCAAAAGAAGTATTTGATGAAATATTTGAAGGTTCTGCTGTAAAAAGAACTAAATATGAAGGTCTATCCCGAAATATTAAGTTTGTCACAGATAAACGTTAAATACTAAGTCTCTTCTACCAATCTGAAACCCACGCCATGTACATTTTCTATTTTAAGTCTCTCATCAGATTTGAGGTGCTTTCTAAGCCTACTTATAAAGACATCCATGCTTCTGCCTAAGAAATAATCATTTTTACCCCAAAGTTTCTCAAGAATTTGTTCTCTCTTGAGTATTTGGTTTTTGTTCTTTATTAGTTCCTTTAGCAAGTCTGCTTCTTTTTGAGTCATCACATATTCTACCTCTCCGTTGATCAATTTTAAATTTCTATGATCCATTTCAAAATGACCAATTTTTAATGCGCTATCTTCTTCTTCAGAGTGAATATATTTTCTTTTTAAAAAAACTTGAACTTTTAAAATAAGTTCCTCCATGCTAAATGGCTTCGTGATGTAATCATCCGCTCCAATTGTAAGCCCTATTAGTTTGTCTTCTTTTAGTGATTTAGCCGTAAGGAAAATAATAGGGACTTGAGAATTAAGCCTTCTTATTTTCTCCGCTAATTCAAAACCATCCATTTCCGGTAGCATGACATCCAGAATACAGATATCATATTGCTCTTTCTTAAATCGCTTAAAAGCTTTTTTCCCATCAGTTTCTAGCACAACTTCATAACCCTCCTCTTTTAGGTTATCAGAAGTTACAAATCCTAGTGTTGGGTCATCTTCTACATAGAGTATTTTATTGCTCACTTTGTTTGTTTTATTGTTGATCTAATTTTTGGAATCTTTATTGTAAAACACGTCCCTTCTCCCATTTTGGAATTTACATTTATATCCCATTCATGGGCGCTAATAATGTTTTTGACATAATAAAGTCCTAATCCAAAACCTTTGACATTATGCACATTACCCGATGGCACTCTATAAAATTTGGTAAAAATCTTTTTTAATAAATCATTCTCGATTCCATGCCCATTGTCAGAGATCCTAATCTCTACTTCATTTTCAAGATTCACAGTTTCCACAGCTATATTTTTTTTAATCCCACTGTACTTTACAGCATTATCCAAAATATTGGTGATGATATTATTAAAATGAAGCAAATCTGCTTCGATCAGAATTTCTCTTTTGGTAAAATGCTTTTTAATTTCAAATCCTGAAATTTCTTGATGTTTTAAGGTTTCACTTTTTAGAATTTTTGACAATATATTTTCAAGGTTAAAAGTCGTCTTCTGTAATTTTAGATCACTTCCTTCCAATTTGGCCAAGTTCAGTACCTTTTCTACCTGATTGTTTAATCTTTCGTTTTGATCGATAATAATCTGAGCATAATTACTTAGTCTTTCATCTTTTTGTATGTTCTTATTTTTCTTGAACACTTCTGCCGCTACTTTTATCGAAGAGATTGGGGTCTTAAACTCATGAGTCATATTATTTATAAAATCCTTTTGTAGCTCCGAAAGTCGTTTTTGTTGAAGGATAACCCAGGTTGAATAAATGAAAAAACCAAGGGCCAAAAAGGAAAGAAAGCTTAACAAAATATTTTGCTGAATATTACTCAATAGGTAGCTTTCTCTTGATGGAAACTTAACCACAAAATAATAATCCAAATCCTTGACGGTCGGCATTTCTGCAGACCTCTCAAATTGTCTTGCTCCATCTGTAAGTTGGCAATAATTGCCATAGACCAGCTCTTTACTAAAGCAATCATAAACTGCATATTCGAAATCGATATCTAAAGAATTTTTTTCGAATTCTGTAAGAAGGTTGTCCTCTAAAACTGCTGCATTTATCCCGTCGTTGATATTAACAGCATAATAATTTGAGCTCCTCCTTTCCACGATATTCTGCTTAGGAAGATCAGAGTTGTTCAACTTTGCAATAGTCTCTGCTACTTTTCCTAAAGCGATAGAAACCGTCTGATGAAACTCACTATCTTTTAGATTATATGCTTTGACAATCCAGTAGGCCTGGGTACTTACAATCCCCAAAATGGAAATCGCCCCTAGAATAACCAACCTTCTTATCATTTCATTTGTCATATTCTCACCTAATGCGATTCATTTTTAATACTTTTCCCTCAGAATGAAATTTCTTGATTATTCTTTTATCAAAGTACTACTACTCTTCGCAATACTATTGTTCATAATATTGCCAACTTTTGGTCAAAACCCGTTAGATATATCATCAAGATTATCAAGTCCACAAGAAAAAATCAACTCCAATTCATTTCAATCACAGAATAGTGAATTAGAGGTTCACAATGAGTTGTTCAACCCATTGGATGTCAAGAAAGAGCCAAATCATCAAAAATCCAAACCACTTCCATCAAAAGAAATCAAACAAAATGTTAATGGTAATAATGAGGGCCTAAGCAAACCATTCAAAATTGTAATTCTCTTATCAAATATTGTTTTTTTTGTCTTAATCAGAAATATCAACCTGAAAGGCTTCCAGCAAATTGGTCAAAGCTTTTTAAGCAATATAAAGCTAGTCGAGTTCAAAAACTCTTTTAGCGGCTTGGTTAACACCCAAATAGCATTGTTTTATATTTTCTTTTTTGCTAACATGGCTTACTTTTTCTACATCTGCTCCGAAAAAAGTGGGTTTAAACTCCCTAGTTTATGGGGAGGACCTTTCATTACTATTCTAATGCTAATAATGGGTGTTTACACAGTTAAATATGTTTCACTGAAAGTTATAGAGTTTGCTCTAAGTATAAGAAGGGCTATTGAAAACCATTTGTTTTCAGTTTCAATTCACAATATACTTTTAGGTCTTGCACTCTTTTTCATCAATACTTTTTTTGCTTTTTCTACAGGTGGACTTAGTTCGATATTGATGTATCTAGGCCTTTCGGTAATTGTACTTTTTTACCTCATTAGACAGGCTAAAGGACTCCAATATTTATCTGAAATGAGGCTCTTCAGTTTCTTCCATTTTTTTATTTATCTTTGCAGCTGTGAAATTTCGCCCCTTTTAATAGCGGTGAAAATGATAACAGGTTAATAATCATTAGGTTACAATAAATCTTTTGAAGAGTATGCCCGAGAGTGAAACTGTGTCTTACGTAGAAGCGTATCAGCCCATAAAAACAATTCTAATTTCACAGCCAAAGCCTGAGAGATCAGCTTATTTTGATTTGGCTAAAAAATGGGGATTGCAAATTGATTGGCGACCTTTTATTCATGTTGAACCTGTCTCTGAGCGAGAATTTAGAAAAAATCGCATCAGACCAGACGAGTTCTCAGCAATTATTTTTACTAGCAAAAATTCCGTAGATCACTTCTTCAGGATATGTGAAGCTATGAGATGCCAAATGTCTCAAAGCACAAAATATTTTTGCTTGACAAAAGCAATTGCTGACTATCTACAAAAATTTATTGTTTACAGAAAACGAAAAGTATTTGTCGGTGTTCGAACTATTCAGGACCTAGAGCCTTCATTTATGAAACATCGGGAAGAAAAGTTTCTTCTGCCATGTAGTAATTTGGGTGCCAAAGGTGTTGTTACATTTTTAGAGAAACATGAATTAGACTATAATGATGCTATGATGTTCAAAACCGTAAGTAGTGATTTGAGTGATCTCAAAAATGTGACTTATGATGTTTTGGTATTCTTTAGCCCTTTAGGTATTCAATCCTTATATGAAAACTTTCCTGATTTTGATCAAAATCAAACGAGAATGGCCATATTTGGAAACTCAACCAGAAGTGCTGTTGAGGACAGAGGGCTTCATATAAATATACAAGCTCCAATGCCAGAAGTACCGTCGATGACAGTGGCGCTAGAAAACTATCTCAAAAATTCAAATAAAAGAGCTTAGCAGTATGCTTGGAAAGAACTGTGATTAGTCAATTTCTCTTCCACACATACTTATAAGACTTTTAACACCCTTAAAGTGGTTTTAATCCACTTGCCCTGGTCCCACAAGGCCAGGGTTTTTTATTAAGAGATCTATATCAATGCAAAAGATCCTAAAAGAGCTGAAAAACAAAATCCTTGATCCAAAGCATTTGGTTTCATCTCATGATATACTAGCCCCACGAACCCCTGAGAAATATAGGAAGCCCACCTCAGATGCCATACCGGCAGGAGTATTAATCTGTCTCTATCAAAAAGAATTTGATGATGACTTTTACTTTTCTCTTATAAAAAGAAGAACGGTAAAAGAAGATAAGCACTCAGGACAAGTTAGCCTTCCTGGTGGAAGATATGAAGAAGAAGATCAAGAAATTGTAGTCTGTGCACTACGAGAAACTGAAGAAGAAATAGGCATACCTCGTGAAAAAGTAACGATTGTAGGTGAGCTTTCAGAGCTCTTTGTTTACGCTTCTAATTTCATAGTATATCCATTTGTAGGTTTTTTGAAGGAAGAAGTCCCTCTTGTTCCTGATCCAAGAGAGGTTCAACATATTATAGAAGTTTCGGTGAATCACCTAATCGAACCGAAGACAGTAAGGTATAGAGATATGAAACTTTCTGAAGGCACTCTAAAAAATGTACCCTATTATGATATCAATGGAGAAGTGGTCTGGGGTGCAACAGCAATGATATTAAGTGAGTTTATATCTTATTGGAAGTCAGCTTTATGAAAAAAACAGGTTTACTACTCCTCTTTTTGGGATTTATGCTTTCTGTATGTTCACAAGGAGAGTGGAAATTAAGAAAAGAAAAGTATGGAGTAAAAGCATATACCAGGTCTCATCCTGACTATAGTATATCAGAGTACAAAGTAGAAGCAAAGGTAAACTCTACGATTGCCGATATTATCTCTATCATGACAGAGGAGTCTTCATATTTAAAAATGTTTAAAGACTTAGAAGAACTAAAGTTTTATAAACAAAGGGATGACTACTTCGAGTTATATCTTGTAAATAGAGCGCCATTCCCTGCGAGAGATCGAGATGGCTATTTTGTCAGTCAATTTAGTTATGATTCAAAACAACAAATAGCCCGCATTGATATCACATGCCCTAATTCTCAACATCATAGAAAAAAATATATCGAGATTACTCGATGCCAGGGATATTGGCAGTTTCATCAAAAAAATGAACATGAAGTTGAAGTTATCCAGCAGTTTGTTGCTGACCCCGGTGGTTTTGTTCCAGGTTTCATACTTAATATATTTCTAGTAAACAATCCGATTAACACTATCCGGGACTTAAAAATTCTTCTTAAAGAAGGGCTATTTAAAAAGAAAGAATTTGAGTTTCTAAAAAATTGAACTGCTTTCACTCTATTCACTAAATTTGTAGCACTTACTCTTTAAATGTAAAGTATAAATGCATTTCAATATGATAAATTTCATAAAAATTATGATTCCATTTGTTGCCATTCTCTTCGCTTTTTCGTGTAAGGATGCTGTCCCAACAGTAAATAATGCCGACAAAGAAGTCTTAGAGCAATTTGAAGAATTGCCTTTGGAAAAAATTAAATTACCAGAAGGTTTTAGTATTGAACTCTATGCAGAAGGAGTCCAAAATGCTCGCTCTATGGCATTAAGCCCAAGTGGCATACTATATGTAGGAACGAGATCTGCAGGAAATGTATATGCATTGCAAGATACAGATGGAGACAATAAAGTTGATAAAAAATATAAACTTCTAGAAAAAGGGAATATGCCAAATGGTGTTGCTTTCAAAGATGGAGATCTCTATATCGCTGAGGTAGATAGAATTCTGAAAATATCTGATGTAGAATCAAAACTTGAAAACCCTGGTCCTCCTGAGGTCGTGTACGACAAATACCCTACAGAAAAACATCATGGTTGGAAATTTATAGATTTTGGACCTGATGGCAAACTGTATGTTCCTGTCGGAGCTCCATGCAATATTTGTAATTCTGAAGAAGATATTTTTAACTCAATCACTCGAATTAACCCTGACGGCTCAGGTATGGAAGTGGTCCAAAGAGGTGTAAGGAACACTGTGGGGTTCACTTGGCATCCCGAGTCTAACCATCTATGGTTTACAGATAATGGAAGAGATATGATGGGAGATGATATTCCTGCATGTGAACTTAATGTTGCCACAAAAGACGGTCAACACTTCGGTTATCCTTTTTGCCACCAAGGCGACCTTGCAGACCCAGAGTATGGCAAACTGAAGCCTTGTTCAGAATTTACCGCACCTGCTCAAAATTTAGGAGCCCATACAGCTCCTTTGGGTATAGAGTTCTACACTGGAAGTCAATTTCCCGATGAATATCATAACGTCGCCATGATAGCAGAGCATGGCTCTTGGAATAGGTCAAAAAAACAAGGTTATAGAATTTCAATGATAAGCCTTGATGAGGAACATCATTCCAACGGATATGGTTTCTTTGCTTCAGGATGGTTAGATGAAGAAAATGATGAAGCTTGGGGCAGACCTGTTGATATTGAGATAATGCCTGACGGCTCTATGTTAATTTCTGATGATTTTGCTGATGTGATTTATAGAGTAACCTATAAAGGGTAGATTTAATTCTCTCTAGTATTTTTTCTCAAAACTAAATCATACTATCCAATATCTCATCTTTAGAAAATCTTCTTGACTTTTCATTTTGGGCACCTTGGAATTTTTAATACTTTGAAGTTTACTACGGTATTTCCATAGGATTTTGATAATTTTTTAAAAGAAAATAAATGAAAACTATAAAAGGCCCAGCCATCTTTCTTGCTCAGTTTATGGGAGATGACGCACCCTTCAATTCTTTAGACAACATTTGTGAATGGGTAGCTGCTTTGGGATATAAAGGAGTACAAATACCTGCATGGGATGGAAGATGTATTGATCTTCAAAAAGCTGCTGAAAGCAAAACCTATTGCGATGAACTCAAGGGAACCGTAGAAAAACATGGATTAGAAATCACTGAACTCGCTACTCACTTACAAGGCCAACTAGTAGCCGTAAATCCTGCATACAATGTAATGTTTGATGGATTTGCTCCTGAAAATTGTCGAAATAACCCCCAAAAAAGAACAGAGTGGGCCGTTCAACAAGTAATGTGGGCTGCAAAGGCTAGTCAAAATCTAGGCCTAAATGCTTCTGCAACATTCTCGGGGTCATTACTCTGGCATACTGTATACCCTTGGCCACAAAGGCCTGCTGGGCTTGTTGAAGCTGGTTTTGATGAATTAGCTAAAAGGTGGACACCCATTTTAGATTACTATGATGAGTGTGGAGTAGACTGTTGTTATGAGATACATCCAGGAGAGGATATTCATGACGGTCATACTTATGAAATGTTTTTAGAGCATACTAATAACCATCCTAGGGTATGTATGCTATATGATCCAAGTCACTATGTACTGCAACAATTGGATTATCTCCAATTCATTGATTTCTATCATGAAAAAATTAAAATGTTCCATGTAAAAGACGCTGAATTCAATCCAACAGGAAAAAGCGGTGTCTATGGAGGGTATCAAGATTGGAAAGACAGAGCTGGAAGGTTTAGATCTCTTGGTGATGGCCAGACAGATTTTTCTTCTATTTTCAGCAAACTGTCTCAATATGGCTATGAGAGTTGGGCTGTTTTAGAATGGGAGTGTTGTATAAAATCTCCGGAACAAGGAGCTGCAGAAGGAGCACCATTTATTGCCCGTCATATTATCAATGTAACAGAAAAAACATTTGATGACTTTGCAGGTGGAGGTTCCGATGATGCCACAAATAGAAAGATTCTAGGTATAGGCTAATTCTAGGTGTAGAATTCCGTCTATTTAATGATTACAACTTTGTGATTTACTTGGACAGTCTGCCCTGTACGGTTTCCAGTGATAACAAAGAGATAGTTTCCTGCTGGCAATACCTGGCCATCAGCATCTTTTGCTTCCCAAAGGTGACTTCTTGTAATAGGGCCTGTTCTTATATTTTGAAATTCTGACCTACTTATATTTTCTACTATTCTACCCGCCCCATCAAATATTCTAATAGAAAAGTCTACAGGCAAGTCACCTCCATCAAGTTCTACATTTATCTGTGCATAGGAAGATATTGGGTTAGGGAAAATACTTGATCCTGCAATAAAGCTTCTTTCTGAAATATTAAAAGAAACTTGATACTCTTGATCAGAAAAATTCTTTTTACTATCAGTTACCTTAACTGATAACGTATATTTTCCTTGTTCATTTAGTAATGGTGCAAATGTTAAAAAAACAGTGTTGTTGTCCAAACCCGCTGAAGGGGTAAAGGAGAATTGAGTTTCATCAATGTTCTCAATTTTACCACTAGGGTAGGTCAATGTAATAGAAAAGATGTCCGGATTATCTAAAAGCACTTTTGTAGCTGGAGTGCGAAATGCAATATCAAATTCTGATGATAATGGTAGCAATTGATTTTCAGAAATATAATCCCCATTTGCTTTGACATCCAAAATAGGTTCTCTCTTATCCCCTTTTACGAAAAATTGGATTATTCCAATATTATTTTCAAAAGTTCTTTCCTCTGGGCTCTTTTCATCATTGAGCAGCACTGTTAATTTATAATGTCCTTCTGGAAGGATTTCTCCCATAGTAAAATTCTCAAATTTTAACTCATCCCCTTCTAATGAAAGCTGATCGGAAAAAAAGCTATACTGTTCATTACTCTGATCTGTAATAATATATTTCACCCGAAAATCTTCTATAGACTCTTCTGATAAATTCTTAATTCCATAACTCAATGTGAAGGGTGTTCCACTATCAATTGTATCAGGAATAGAAGACAAAACTTCAGCAATATCAAAACTGATATCTGGTAAATCCTGATAAAAAACACGCCACCAATCCAATTGAGCAGAAGTCTTATCAAATGGATCATTTGATTCATACATCAACTTAATTTGGGGATATTCATTCGGTTTAATGAACGTCAAGTTCACATCATAATCATTAACTATTCTTCTCAGCGTGTCCTGTTTTCCTTCATGGTCTATACCAAGAATATACAAAGCTGTTGCATCGGTAATGGTTTTTGTTCCTTCCATTGCAATCTCATGAATCGCTTCACGGGACCAATGAGGGAAGCATCCATTTTTCCATCTTCCCAGAAAGATTTACCTATAGAACTCAAATCGACTGTTTCATATATGTTTGACGCAATATCTTCGGCAACCGGACCTATACCCTTATCGAAAATATATGTGTAGGGAACAGTACCTCTTTCTTTTAACATTTCAAACTTCTCTGCTCCAAATTCTTTCATCACCTCAAATAGGTCCAATCCAATTACCTCTTTGTCATTTGTCCACTCATTAATTCTAAGATCAGAACTTTCATTTCTAAGTATGGTGTGAATAAACACTCTTGAACCATCTGGTGCACCATAAAGCAGGTTAGCCAAATTTTTGCGATCTGCAGGTGAGGTCATTTTATACAAAAAGGCATCTGGTGAAAACCGAATACTTCCAAAATCATTGCCTCTGTTTTTGTATAAAACATCTTTTGGGTGCCAAATAAAGACACTAATTGCTGGTGCAATTTGTTTAGCATTCAACGACGCCCATGGGCTCCCATTTACAAATACCCAAAAATCTTGTGGGTCCAGTAATTCGTTTTTTACCCTTATGTCCCATGTTCTTTTTCCAAATTCGAATTCTCTTGAGAGGCTATCTATGCCCATTTTATTGAATTTGTTTCTATTCCATTGATAATAATGACTTTGATTCCAGCCATCTCGTTCTCCAGGGGCGTATAAAAATGAGCTTCCTTCCCACTTTCTTTCATCATTTTCAAGATTATTCGGGCTCAACCTCCAATAATATACAACGCCATCTAAATGTTTGATCTCAGGCTTCCATGAAATTACACTGTTGTTACTTGACATATGGTCCTCTGTGAAAAGGCTACTATTAAAATTTTCGGTTGTATCTATTTGAAGAATATAGTTTGTCAATGGTACTAATCCATTATCCGATGTGGCATGTAGAAGGATGAATTCGTCATTGAGGATGCCAAATTCTTGGGGATAAATAGGTTTCGCCTGATTGTCCAAAATGAAAAAACTATACCCATTGTTTCCTCCGTGTGGATTCAATGCCTCATTGTTATGCTCTGCAATATCCGAAGGGTATTCAGGTGATTTGTTATTAGGGTCTATTGTAATAAAAATATCATTCTTTCCTATAGATTCAACTCCTGGGTTTGACATTGTTACCCTGAATTCTCCTTTGAAAGGTGGAGCAGGAATAGATATCAGTTGATCAGAATATATACTTCCATCTGCCTTTCTATGTTCTATTCTTATCTCTAATGATTCTTCTCTATAGCTGCCTCTATTAATAATTTGAAATACAAAATCAAAGCTGTCTAAAGTTGTGTTTACAATCCCCGGAGCCACTCCAAAACTTTCATATTCACTTATATAATCAGGACCTTCACTTATATAAACTTTTAGAAGTGGGTCACCATGAAGGGTGAGTTGCTCAACAAGGGTGACATCTTCTACTAATTGGGACTCGCCGATCTTTTCTAGTGATCGAATTAAAATATTCCCAATGCTCTTATTTTCTGCCCCGTCTCCAACATTTTCGGATTGCTCACATTAGCTATTTTAATAAGACGACGTTGTTGATGGCCCTCAATAATGCGGGTTTGGAACCTGTGCTTATAGGTCGTCCATGCTGGTATTTTTCTGCTGATTATTTGGTCGAACGGGTTAATTGTTATCTGCCTCGTATCTTGCGACTCCCTGTTTTTCGGTTTTTGCGGAAGTTGACGATTCCGCTTAACTTACGAGATTCCTATTATGTCATTTTTAGAAAAAAGGCCTCGTCATAATGTTGTCAGCATATATTCGTATTGCGAGAGTGGACCATTGGTTCAAGAATATCTTTATGTTGCCAGGTACCGTATTGGCAATTGTATTTTTAGAATTGGATATTCAGGACGCGGTAATCCCAACCATCCTTGGGGTTTTAAGCACGTGCTTTGTTGCGTCGGCCAATTATGTGATTAATGAATGGCTTGATTCTGAGTTTGATAAACATCACCCATTAAAAAAGAACCGGCCAGGGGCTTCTGGGGAACTAAAGGCCGCTTATATTTGGCTAGAGTATATTTTAATAGCTTCTCTAGGGCTCGGTATAGCAGCAAGTTTATCTACTCAGTTTCTCGTGTTTTCCTTTGCTCTCTTGTTTATGGGAGCTCTTTACAACATTAAGCCAATCAGAACGAAGGATAGGCTTTATCTCGATGTTCTCTCGGAGTCTGTCAATAATCCCTTACGATTCATGTTAGGTTGGTCCGCTATTGCATCGGGTTCTTTCCCACCGTCGAGTATTCTTCTTGCTTATTGGATGGGTGGTGCATTTTTGATGGGTGTTAAACGATATGCTGAATATCGGTTTATTGATGACCCTGACCGGGCTGGTTTATATCGACGCTCATTTCAGTATTATACTGAGGAATCACTTTTATTGTCCTCGTTTTTCTATGCCCTTTCTTCTGTGTTTTTTCTTGGGATTTTTTTGATTAAATATAGAGTTGAGTTTTTACTTGCGTTCCCGCTTTTTGCGATGCTCTTCACTTGGTATCTTTCAATGGGTATGCGCAAACATTCCCCAACTCAAAACCCTGAGAATATTTATAAAGAGAAATCTTTTGTGAGCTTTGTAGCTTTTCTAATGGTTTGCGTCGCTGTTTTGTTCTTTGTGGATATTCCGGCACTGCATATTTTACTTGAATCAGTCCGATAAATAGTTCTTTGAAAGGGGCCGTCAAGAGACAGTTTACGGTTATGAGCGCGTTACGAAATACAGATGCCATCATGTTGTTGAAGTACATGGTGTGTGGTGGCCTGGCAACGGCTACTCATTTGGGGGTGTTGGCTTTACTGGTTGAGGTATTTAAATTCAATTCGGTGCTTGCCAGTACACTTGGGTTTGGGGCGGCTATTTTTGTGAATTATAGCCTGCAATATCATTGGGCCTTTGCTTCAGATACGCCACATGGGACCGCTCTCAAGCGTTACCTCATAGTTACATTGACGATGATGGGCGTTAATACGTTTCTTTTTTGGCTGCTTATATCTGTATTCAGCTTCACTTATTTGGTGGCGCAAATTACGACGATAGGATTCATTTTCGGAGTCAACTACGTTATCAATAAGAACTTTACTTTCGCAGGAAAAAAAATTGAGTGACCAGGATAGTATAAGCTCGAAAACCATTGCTGTTTTTGACTTGGATGGAACAATTACTGATATTGATACCTATATCCATTTTTTGGTGGGTCTATTAATCCGAAACCCTGTACGCATTCTGCGAGCTTCGTGGCTTCCTATTGCTGTTTTTATGCATAAAGCATCGCTTAGAGATAACAGTTGGCTTAAGGAAGTGTTTTTAAGAAGTATCGCTGGCGGTATGAGTCGCCCGATGTTTGAACAATGGTGTCAGGATTTCGTTCGGAAAATTCTTCTCAATCATATTAGACCAGGCGCTCACGAAGTTATCCGTGAACACCGTGAGGCCGGGCATAAGCTGGTGTTGATGACGGCAAGTTTTGACTTTTACACTAGTCATATTGCGCAAGCGCTTGGATTTGACGAGTTAATAGCTACTCAAGCCAAGTGGAGTGAATCTGACACGATGACAGGTTTGATTGATGGTAAGAATTGTCACGGCCTTGAAAAGGTCAGTCGGATTGAATCATATATCGACAACGACCGAAGAGATTTAGTGGTTATCGCCTACAGTGACCACCATTCAGATATTCCGCTATCAAAGTGGGTAGACCAGTTTATCGCCGTGAATCCAACAGGCCGATTAAGAGACTATGCTTCTAGCACCGGAATGAAAGTTATAGATTGGACCTGTGACGCTCCTCAACCGGGCTGAATACAGGGTAAATGACGGGGTCGGATAGCTTTATCATGGGGAATGAGCCATCGGAGATTGTTAGTTCACGTATGTTCCGATGTGCATTATGTAGCTTGGTGAAGTAAAGTCGGCACTCGAGCTGAGGATTATCAATAGGGGTCATGTGCAAAATGACTGTTGAGCCGGAAATATTATTTACGCCTGAGTACGGTTGGGCAGCGAGCTCTGATTCTTTTAGTGGCGGCACCGCTCCTGAATTGGGCCCAATTCTATCAGCGGTGGAAGAATGTAAGTTGGAATCCTGGATGGACAGGATTCGTTCTCATAATACGCATTTTGGTTTTATGACTCGTAGTGAGACAGGAGTGTTAGCTGCAGTGGATAGGATTCGGTCATATCCTATCTTCTATCTACTGGAAGACGAGAGGCTTGTGGCCATAAGTAATAACGCCCGGTCGTTATTGGAGCGAGTTGAAGAGCCAACAGTTGACTTGGATAATTTAAAGCAATTGGCTGCGACTGGCTATGTTTTAGGTTCCGGGACAGTCTACCGGGAGCTACGACAATTAAAGCCAGGAGAAGCTATTTGGTGGTCTAACGATCGTATGACCTGATTCGATATTATACTTATTGCCCTAATGACACCTTCCATATCAGAGAGATATCCATAAAGCAATTCTTGAATATCAGCAGAGCCGCCACTCAAATGAAGAATCTTTTTTCTCCATAATACACTTTCGTCATCAGCATAATCTATAGAGTTTTCATATGCTTTTACTTTTTCCAAATAATTTTTTACCTCTATGGCATTTTGGGAAGCAAGTCTTCCTACAGGTACTTTGGGTATAAAGTTTTCTCCTTCTGCTGCAAATAAGTTATCTCCTCCTGGTGATCCAAATGTTGGAACAAAACATTTTACTTGATCTTTTAAAGACTCTTTCTTTCTAACCAATGGGTATTCAAGCCCCTTTCCAATTATGAATACACTTTCTAATTGATTGCCTGTAGATAGCACATGACTTATAAAGTTTTTAACTGTTATACTATGACCATTTATTCCATATCCATATTCTTCATATAGGTCCTTGATGTCTACTACAGAAACATCATACATTCCTCCTTGAACAGATTTACGATAATCGGCATATGCCTCTACCCAATTATTTCCTTGTGCATCATGATAAAGATCACTGTTAGAAATAACCAAAAAATTACCTATTGTTGATATATCAATCAAGCTTTCTAATGGAGTGAAATCAGTAATGTTTTGAATCTTTTCACTAGAATTGATTAAGAGTAGTTTTCTATCATTTACACTAGCAGGTATCACTACTTTTACTATTCCAGACTCAATAAATGGTTTATAAACTTCATGATTTGATATATCAAAAAGTAAAGGACCATTCCCATTAGTATTGAAATTCTCAATTTCCAAATACCTAGGAATAAAAGACTTGCTCATTTGAAAATCAAATGTAGAAGCTCCCCTAAAATTGAAGCCACGAGGATAGGATATACTAACAGACGCTATACTGTGCTTGTCACTCCTTACTTTATTTCCAATGACATCAACTACTAAATCTTCAGATAGGTGTGAAGAATTAAATTCTACCTCAAACTCATTGATACCATATCCATTTCTGAAATATTGATTCAATATAAGGTCATTAATTTTCGTCTCGATAAAGTGGTTTGAGGCATTTCCTGTGAATCGGGCCTTTACTTTGGGTCTGCTTCCCTGGAGATAAATATGGTCTAAGGCGAATGCAACTGAGGTCTCTTTGCGCACAAAGCTTCCATATCCTTCCCCTGTGTCATAACTAGAATACCTTATAAAATCGCGACCATTGTGAGTTGGCTTGAAGTGAAAATCATTGAAAATTTTTTTGTCAACATGTTGGTGAAACCTTTCTTTAGATGGAAGATTATTAGGATCAAATTCATTCAGCTTTTCTTCTATTCGTGAATTATCCACATTTTCGTTCCATCCTAAATAATATGCATTGACATCTGAATGAAGGCTATAATCTATATTGAGCTGTTGTTTTTCAGGGTCATTATATAAATGGGCATCCAATTTTCCTTTGTTCTTTTCTGCATAAAAGAGAATATAAGCCTCGTCTGTCAAGAACTCACTACTGCTGACATAAATCGGAATTTGTTCTCCCATATTTATGACAAATAGTTGACTTCCCTTCAAGGTTTTCATTGGAATTCCTGAGGCCAATGCATCTAGAGCCGAAATTTTATAAATACCATCTTCAGAAATAGAAAATTTGAAGTAGGTCTTTCCTTTTTCCATCCACTCATTACCATAGAATGTCTCTCCATTTCTGATCATTTGACCAGTCAGAAAACTCTGAGAAAAACCAACAAATATTAGAAAAATGAAAAAGCGCATCAAAGAATAATTTTATTGAAAGCTTTCTCAAGTAGGTGCTAACAGAAATCGTATATAAAATACATATATAAAATTACAATATATATTTGATCAATATGTCATTTCTTTAGCTCTTCGTAACTAAACATGTCAAAAATTTTGGTATTGGTTATCGCCACAGTCGTTCTAATTCTTTGTTGGATTCTTCAAATTGCTTTTTGGTGGCACTACAATCGTACGTTTTCCTCCTATCGGGTTCATGAAAAGAACCAATTGACGCCGAAGGTCTGCGTATTAATATGTGCTAAAAATGAAGAAGAAAATTTGCCAAAATGTCTTAATTCAATTTTTAATCAAGACTATAGTTACTTTGATCTTCTCGTCATGGATGATTATTCTCATGACGGAACCGCACAAGTGTTAAAGAAGTATCAACAACACCACAAAAACCTTTTTATACATAGGCCATCTCAAAATATTACTGGTAAAAAGCTTGCTATACAAGAAGGGGTAAGGCTCACAGATGCCGATTGGATATTGATGACAGATGCCGATTGTGTCCCAAGAAGTACTTTCTGGATTAAGAATATGATGTCTGCCATTCAAAATAAGGATACTGATTTGGTCCTTGGGTTTGGTGGTTATAAAAGGCAAAAAACACTCTTGAATATGTTTATTCGCTATGAAACAGTATATATCGCATTACAATATTTTTCTGCTGCGATAAAAGGCAATACTTACATGGGAGTAGGAAGAAACATTGCTTTTAAGAAAAAAACCTTTATTGACAAAAAGCCTTTTAAAAATAATCGAATGGGACCTGGTGATGATGATGCTATAGTCCAAGCAATTTCTAATAAAAAGAATACTTCAATTTGCCTAAACCAAAAAGCTCATACCATTTCAACACCGAAGACTTCATTCTCCAAATATTTTCATCAAAAGAGAAGGCACCTTTCTCCCGTAAAATCACACACTCACCAACAACAATTTATTCTCGCTTTTCTAGGTTTTTCTCATTTAGGAGTATTCATTCTAACTCTTTTTGTTTGTTCTGCAGGTTTTTGGAAATTCGGTTTGGCTCTTTTACTAATTAGGTGGGTCTTTATGGTCGTATTTGCACATAACCTCTTCCTGCTCTTTGGTGAGAAGAATCTCCTTCGAATCCTTCCCCTTGCAGATATATTTCTAGCATTATTCTATTTCTTTCAGTTGCTTTGTATACCATTTCCAAAAAAACAATGGTAATTCCGTGGAAGAGATAAAACAGTACTTTCCAAATCTCAGTAAAAATCAAATAGTCCAATTCGAGCAAATGGGTGCACTATATACCGATTGGAATCAAAAAATAAATTTAATTAGCAGGAAGGACATGGATCAGTTTTATGTTAGACATGTTCTGCACTCGTTGTCAATTGCCAAGTATTTTTCATTTTCTCCAGGAA
>MDSX01102321.1_pt1 | contig 26507 bp, 20 predicted proteins | sample 811141 | NCBI WGS metagenome assembly MDSX01 (sample SAMN05326642, study PRJNA326480) | marine metagenome | isolation source: seawater | place: Atlantic Ocean: South East | collected 2010
GGAGCCATAGCAAAACCAGTCTTGTATGCTCTTCCATAGCCTTTGCGAGATTCAAGGTAAACAGTTGCTCCCTCTTGTTCAGCCAATTCTCTTGTCTTGTCTTTTGAATTTCCGTCTATCACAAGAAAGTCAAGCTCCTCACACCATCCATCATTTGGTACTGAGCGGATAGTATCAACTATTGCTGCTTCTTCATTTCTTGTGGGTATTACTACGGTGACGTGTACGGGTAGCGTCTCTGTCATATTTCTCGTTTAGGCGAACATTATTACCTCTTTGAATCAAACTGATACGTGTCCTGTGTCCAATCGCTTGAAAACAGGTTAACTAAACGCAGACATGATACTGTATGCACATCGCGATGTTGTCTGCTGAATATCCTCCTCGTTGGGGGGGCATGGGTTCAACAGTTTTCCATCTCTCATCTGCTCTAGTATCCAGGGGTCACCAAGTTACTGTAATTACTAGAAATGGTGGTGGTAAAAATATTCCATCTATTGATGGAATTGATGTGATTACCGTTGGATGGTTGAGACTACCAATGGAATTTACGAGATCTTACGGTCGTTCTGCACTAAAAGAATTGAAAAAACTGAATGAAACAAAACCTGTCGATGTGGTACATTTACATTGCCCAATGATATCATGGAATAAAAAACAATTTGAAGATTGCAAAAATAATATTGCTCCTGTTGTTTCATCTTTACATGGTTCTTGGCTTGGAGAGAAAGATGGATTAGTTACAGCAGCAAAACAGAAAGAAGCAGCAGTATGGGCAAATCCTAATGATTTAGCAATCTTATTGTCAGCGAACAGATATGCAAGATTTGAAAATGCAGCAATTATCAATTCTGATGTTTGTGTTGCAAATTCTGAGGCTACAAAAAAAGACTTTTTGGAACGTTATCCGGCTCCTAAGAATTGGGATTGTGAAGTTATTCATTGGGGAGTTGATACTGACATGTTCACACCAGAAAATCCAGTCAATAATGAGTTAAGAAATCGTTTTGGATGTTCTGAAAATGGAATATTATTACTTGCAGTAGGACGTTTAGCAGCTAGGAAGGGATACGGCTCTCTATTGAAAGCATTTTCATTAGTCAATTCGGAATTACCAGACTCTCGCTTAGTAATAGTGGGAAGAGGTCATTTGCGAAGACGCCTATTAAAGCAGGCACATAAATTAGGGATATCATCTTCAGTTTATATCGAGTCTAGTATGTCATTTTCTGAATTAGCTTCATTATTTAGGAATGCTGATCTTACTATTTATCCATCATACTATGAAGGTCAAGGATTAATTCCTCTCGAATCAATGTCCTCAGGGACTCCTGTTGTAACTGTCGACCACGGTCCACTACCAGAAATGGTCGACTCTACAGTAGGGGCATTGTTTACAATGGGGGATGTCAATTCTATGTCCTCTACAATTCTTCATGAAATTAAGAATAGAGATTCTCTAAATAAGAAAGGCATCAAAGGTCGTCAAAGAGTAATTAAAAATTTCACATATGAAATTGATGCAGATTATTTTATCAAGATATATGAGCGAATCTAAGTTATTGCCGGGAAACCCTTGATGAATCAAAACTCCTCGCAGGCTTAGGGACGCACATGACTTCTACAAGAGCATTCAGAGGGATTCCAGTAAGTACTGTATCAGATATCTTAGTAATATTGTTCATATCTATACTTGCAATCATACACCTAAAAGTAGTAATTCAACCTCTTGTGATTGCTACTTTACTATTTTTATTGATAAGGCCACCTGCTAATTGGTTAGAACAAAGATTTGGGCATCCTCTTTTAGCCTATGGGGGCTTGATGACAATTATTGGTTCAGTCATTTTTCTTGCATCACAGGTACTTTATTCCAACCTTACAGAATTCACAGAAGTTGATACTCAGCTACGAATTACAGAAGCATTCTCAGAAAAAATGTCTCGTCTTGAAAATACTCAATTTTTTGGATATACAATCGATACCTCAGGGCTAGAAGAATTAGTTAGTATTGATGTTATAACTAATTTCGCAACTAATTTCGTGGGTTCTATAGCAGGATTCACTGCTAGCGCTGTGACAATTTTCATTTTCCTCTTATTTATCATACTTGAAGCCGAGACACTTCCTAATCGAATTAAGGCAGCTTATCCTGATGAAGTAGAAAGATTCAAGCAAATAGCTTCTAATTCCGGTGATGGGATCAATACTTATGTCATTACAAGGGCAACCGTTGCATTAGGTCAAGCAATATTCGCAGCAATGATTCTTTGGTATTTAGAAATCCCTGGATGGTTCCTTTGGGCTTCAATTACATTCTTTTTGGATTTCATACCCTATATTGGAGCATTAATTTCCATGATACCCCCTGGTATTCTTGCTTTAATTTTATTAGAACCTACAACTGCTTTAATCATGATAGGATTATTAATCGCAAATCAGCAAGCATGGGGTGCATTTGTGGAGCCACAATTATCTGGTCAGAGACTTGATATGTCTCCTATTGTATTACTAATTTTAGTTTCTTTTTGGGGTTGGGCATGGGGCATTATGGGGGCTGTCCTCGGAGTTCCTCTTGCAGTAATTATGAAGATAGCATTAGAAAGTGATCCTCGTACTAGGCCAATAGCATTACTTCTTTCTCAAAATCCAAAGCCATATGCCGAGGAAGAATGATTTTACTTTTCAATAATTAATGCTATTATTCCATCAGTTTCAATCATTATTTCTTTATCATTTCCTTTATTATGAAGTCCCTTTGTAGACATTTCTAGTTTCTCATTTTTTAATTCCCACTTAGCACCTTTAAGAGTAACTTTTTCGCACCTTGTCAGAGCAAAAACTGAGAAGAATTGTTCTTTTCTCATATAAATCTTAAACTGACCAATTTCCGAAGTAACTCTATATGTTGTAGCATTATGATGATGTAATCGTATTTTTAGTCTCGGCGCGGACTCCGCCAATGATCCCCATATACCTAAAATATGGCCAGGTGAACCTCCGTCAATTCCTAAAATATCAAATTCAACATATCCTCTTTTTGATAATTCTAGTATTGTTTTAGTTAAGTCACTAAAAGAATCATCTGATAATTTTGTCATTTCGATATTAGATTCCTCTAAAATGGAATCTAAATCGCCTAAAGTTTCTTTTACAACGTAACCACAAGATTTTGCTTTTGTAGTCCCCCCATCTACTCCAAATAAAGGAGATAAATCATCTAATGATTTAATGGTCTCTAGACTAGGAGTGTCGCCATTACACCAAAGAAAAGCTCTCATACTCTCATTTCCTTCGAGCTATTATTTTCCCATCTTTGACCAAGTCAATATCTTGTAATTCAATAGTGGGCTTCAAAATCACTCCTCTCATTTGTAATCCAATATTATTTCTACCACCATAAGCTGAGTTATCTCCTAACACGAAATGTGCAGCGCCACGAACGACTTGATCTTCAAGTAAATTACCGACTACTTTAGCTCTTGAGTTCATCCCAAAACCAAATTCAGCAACCGTTTTTACTAATGCTGCTTTTGATTTGTTTAATGGTTTACTAACTTCAGCGAATATTGAATTTATTTGTTCCGATATCTCACTTTCAGAAATATCAGTAACAATCCCATTTTCTACTTCCATTACTATTGGTTCTTGTAATAGATTTCCCTCCCATGAACCATCAATAACAATCTTTCCATTCATAGTTTCTTCTTTAGGGAAAACAAATACGCGTCCTGATGGTAAATTCATAACTTGTCCTGGTCTATTGCAAATCCCATTATCATCTGTTCTCCACTTTGCTCCAATGCTGAATGTAATATCCGTTCCTCCTGCTGATGTGACCCTAACATCTCTTTTTCTTCGAAATACGGAGGTTAATCCTGAAATTTCTTTCTGTAGAGCATTATAATCTGCAGTCATGCCTCCAATAGAAAACATATTTTCATTAATCCCTGGCATTGAAATAATTCTAGTTCTTCCAGTCCTTGAAGCATTTATTCTTGCTTTAGTATGTGTTAGTGAACTTTTTGTAGCTAGAATAACAACATCTTGTTTTCTCATTAATTCAGCTACATAATCTGGGGGTTCTCTTCCTTTTTTATTAGATGTAGGCATCATCATCATAAGTGTCCTATCCGTTACTTCTGCAGCTGCTTCATACAATGCCCTTCCTATGGCAGAACTTTCTGGATCAGTTACTATTAGAACTGGTTCAAATGGACGAATTTGTAGACAAGTACGAATTACTGATCGTGCCGAGGTTAGCATAGACTCAGTATCATCTACTGAGCCACCAGCGTTGTTTCCTAACTCTCCGCTCATCTATTTTCGCCCCTACACAAGAGCACCACTTCTTCAACACAACGACTCTAAATGTCAAAACAATTAACCATGTTTATGATATATGCTCTCATATTGCGATATATATGAGAGAAGTTTTAGTTGTACGAATTTTCTCTCTATTCGCAGTAACTTGTTTGATTTCAGGAACTATAATGATTCTTAGTAATTCTAGTGAGGAACAACTACAAATAGATAATTTTTCAGAAACAGATACCGAAATGGCTACAGAAGATATAACACCGATAGCAGCCCCTGAATCAAGAGATAACATAGATACAAAAAGTTCTACAGATAAATCTGTTGAATTAATTCTCTTAGGAGCAGGAGGATTTTCTTCTCTTCTCCTGGGGTCACTATTCTCTGAAATATTCAAAATCACAGTATTAGTTTCTTTATTGACTCCCTTAGTTTCTAAAACTAAGAGTCATAATGATCTTCTTACAAGAGGCCGTATACTAGGATATCTTGAGGCGAATGCAGGTATACATTTCTCTGCATTAAGAGATGCTTTAGGGCTAGCTAATGGAGTGACTGCGTATCATTTACAAGTATTAGAGAAGAATGGTAAGATAATTTCTTGGAAGGATGGGAAACTAAGGAGATATGCTATTTCAGAAATTTCCAAATCAAAATTAGAAACTATACGTAATCCTATCATGGGTACCAGATTGGCGATACTCGAAGTTTTATCAAATTCTGAAAGAATTGGTATTTCTAGTTCTGAAATTAGTAAAAAGCTTTCAATTTCTCGACAATTAATGAGTTACCATATTTCCGAATTGAAAAAATATGACTATATTGATACTATTTCAGATTCCAGAAGACCCAAGTGGATCCTCACTAATTTAGGGAATAATGCATTAAATTCCTCAATAATCTTTGAAAATTAACGTAAAGTATCATTATAAACATCTTTATTGATGTTATATAGTAATTATTTGATGCATCAATGACTCAAAAGAACATTTATATTAAGTATAGTCCTATTGATAAAGTTTTGATGGATCAGGAATTGGACATACAAATTGCCGCGCTAATTTTCTTAGCTGGCACTCAAAGCCTCGGCTCCGATCATGCAGACGAAGCCGTTGAAACATCGACCGCCATAGCAAATGAAGAATCCGATGAGATTAATTCGGAAACGGTGGAGGGTAATCTTAGTTTCTTAACAGTAAATCATTATTTAATCGAATAATTGTCAAGTCAATATACCAACTCATTCATAATCAACAACCAAGTGGAATAATTATGGATATGAAACCAATAACTAGTATAATTGTATTATTTACTTTGTTGTCTTCTGGATGCTTAGGTATTATTGATGATATAAATGATGATATTGATAATAAGATAAGCTTCATTGATGGAGAGTATCCTCAGTTGGATTTATCTGAACGTATTTTTGGTTCTCCTGAATTGATAAGTTATGATCGGTGTGATAACTTATTGGAAGATTTGCGGAATTCTGTATATGATGAAATGATTGTTCAATTAGATCAGCAATCATATTACCATTGGTCACCTAATCCTTGGATTACATGGACGGATGATATTGCATTAGCAGAAGGCACAATGGTAGCAGACACTTCACAGTATGAATCTTCATCGTCTGATCGAGATGGCGAATTTTCAGGCACTAATAATCAAGAATCCGGAGTCGATGAAGCAGACTTCATAAAAACAGATGGCAATCATATCTACATGTTAAATGGAGATAAATTCTTAATTATGGAAGTGCCAGAATTTGGAGAATTAGATTTGATATCTAATTTGACTATGTTGGGGAGTCCGATGCAGATGATGTTAGAAGGTGATCGAGTAGTAATCACCTCTAATATTAATTCTTGGAATCTAGATACAAATCATCCACTTTTAGAATTAATGGGGCATGAAGAAAGCTATTCATATTATGATTCCAGTGGTATTGAAGAAACTTACACTTATACAAGATATGAAAGTTTAGTAATGTATTCTGTTGTTGATATAAGCGACAGGAATAATCCAGTAATAGAGAATGAATTATTCATCGAGGGAAATTATCATACAGCCAGATTAGTGGATGGGACAGTTCGTTCTGTCACACATTTGTATACATATTTTAATGGTCTCAAGACCTGGGTTGATCTTCCTAATTATTATTATCAGATAGAAGACTCTGAAGAAAGAATAGAAATTTGGAATGAATCATTGATGAATACTATTACTACTAATACTGAATTGATTGAATCATTATCATTAGAAGATTTTGTACCTCAAATGTATCAAATGGATTCTAATGGAAATTATTTTGCTACTACTACATATTCTAATGACTGTAGTGAGTTCTCCGCTAGTCAGCATACCTCAGTACGCGGATTAACCACAATAATGACTATGAAATTACTGGGTGAAGATGTTGAGTTTGAAATAGATCATATTACTTCTAGATGGGCTCATGTTTACTCTTCAGGAAATACTCTCTTATTGGCAGAACCAGTAGCAGATTGGTGGTGGTTTTGGAGAAATAATGATTTCGAAGATGCTACTAATATTCATGCATTCGATATTTCAGATAGTAATACAACATCGTATTTAGGATCTGGTAGAGTTTCTGGCACAGTTCAAGATCAATTCTCAATGAGTGAGTTCCAAGGATCGATTAGGATCGCTTCAACCTCTGATTCCTGGGGACGATGGTGGTTATCGGAAGTAACAGATGAGAACGATGAACCTATTTTTACGGGACCATCTAATCAAGTTACAATTCTTCATCATCAATTAGAAAATTGTTTGAGTTCACCTTGTAATTCTTTAGTCCAAGTGGGGATCATTGAAAATATCGCTCCAAATGAGACAATTTGGAGCGCACGATTCATTGGTGAAAGAGGCTATCTTGTAACTTTTGAAAATATTGATCCACTTTGGGTCATTGATTTATCTGATCCATTTAATCCATATATTCTTGGAGAGTTGGAAATACCAGGAGTTTCAACTTATATCCACCCGGTTAATGATGATTATTTGCTGACAATTGGTATTGGACCTGGTGAAGGGGGACTAGGTCTCGATTGGTCAAATACTCAGGTTTCCTTATTTGATGTTAGTGACCCCTCTAATCCCTCTTTGACAGATGTAATGTCTATCTCACCAATTAATGAAGATGAAGAATGTAATTCAAATGGTTGTGGATGGTCTTGGTCATACTCTGAGGCAACCTATGAACACAAAGCGTTCACATACTGGGCTCCAGAAAATCTTCTCGCAGTACCGCTTTCAACATATAGGTACACTTATGATGAGATTGAGATAGATGGTAATAAATTGTATAGCTATGGGTATGAATTCGTTTCTACGTTGGAACTGATTAACGTAGATGTGGATAATGGGACTCTCTCAACTCATGGTACTGTGGACCACACTCCCTTCTACAACTCTGAAGATGGTTTATCTTCCAGGTGGTTTGGTTCTACTAGTGTTAGTAGATCAATATTCATGGGAGATTATGTATATTCCTTCTCAACTGCTGGGGTTACTGTGCATAAGACAGATAGTTTACAATTAACCATTCATTTAGATCTTCCAGGATTTAATATTCCAGATGCGTATTATTATGGAGAGGAAGAATCTGCACTAGAAGAATCTGAAGTTGAATGTGAGTTTGAATATGAGGCAGATCCTTTCGCCGATTCAGTAGTCAGTTTTCAACCAGGTAATGGATCTGGATTTGGGGAAGAAGATTATCCTGAAATTGTATTAGGTCCACCATATGGTGGAGGAGAAAATTCCGGTAGTTTAGATGTATTAAGTCTGGGTGAAAATGGTAGTATCATTCTAGCCTTTGAAGACTGGATTGCCGTCGATGGTGAAGGCGCAGATATTCTTATTTTTGAAAATCCATTTACAGATTGGAATGAACCGGGGATTGTCTCAGCCAGTATTGATGGCGAGACTTGGTTTGAATGGCCATGTGATGCTACGGATGCAGCCAATGGGTATCCAGGCTGTGCTGGAGTTTCTCCTGTAATTTCAAATCCTGACAACAACTGTGTTGATGCGACAGATCCTGAATTAGCAGGTGGAGATGCCTATGATTTAGCAGATATTGGATTAGATGAAGCGGTATATATCCGAATTGTCGATGCTGGTGTCTCTGGACCCGGTGGTTTTGATTTGGATTCCGTATCGATTGTTAATGGCCGTATTCCATAGATATCTTTCAGTTGAATCTCAGAGGTCTTCCTGATTCACCTGCTAAGGCTTGAGAAAATCCTCTCAGTGAGCCATCATTATCTCTACGATGAACAATATTTCCATCAACAATAGTATACATCGGCCACCCAGTCAAAGAACGCCCAGCGTAAGGAGTCCATCCTACTCTAGTCCATGTATCAGAGTCTGAAATGGTTCTATTTTTCTCTAAGTCAACTAAGACAAGATCGCCATCAAAACCCTCTTTCAGAAATCCCTTATTCTTAATTCCGTAAACTTTAGCCGGGCCAGCACACATCCATCTAACAACATCAGATACTGAACACTTTCCTTCTTTTGCATGGGTGAGCATAATTGGAAGAGAGGTTTCGACTCCGGGCATTCCGGCAGGAGCCTTTGGGTATCCTAATGATTTTGACTCTAAAGTATGAGGGGCATGATCTGTTACGATACAATCAATTGTTCCATCTTTGAGACGCTTCCACAATTTTTCTCTATCTTCGGTGTAACGAATAGGAGGATTCATTAATGCCCGAACTCCTAATTCTTCTACATCATTTTGATCAAAAGTAAGGTGTTGAGTGCAAACTTCAGTCGTAATTAAATCTCCTTTATTGCCTACTAACCAGTCCGCTTCTTTTCCACTAGTTAAATGAACAATGTGTAAGCGATGGTCATGATCATTAGCTAAAGAAGCAGCTCTTTTTGTAGCAATCAGAGCACATTCAATATCTCTACACTCTGCATGTGCTGCAATATCTGTACGATGATTAAATTTAGGAATTCTTGATTGTAATCTTTCTTCATCCTCTGCATGAGTTGCGATAATGCCTCTTGTATTAGCAAAAATATTTTCTAGATGTTTTTGTTCATGTACAAGTAAATCTCCGGTGCTACTACCCATGAAGATCTTGATTCCACAGACACCATCCATTCCTTCGATACTTTGTAGATCTGGAACATTATTTGTTGTAGCTCCAATAAAAAATCCATGATGTGTCACACATTTAACAGAGGCAGAAGCAATCTTTGCTTCAAGAGCTACACGATTAGTAGCATTAGGAAGTGTATTTGGCATATCTAAAAATGAAGTAATCCCTCCCGCTGCTGCTGCTCTGCTCCCACTCTCTAAGTCTTCTTTTTCTGGATGTCCAGGGTCTCTAAAGTGGACATGAGGATCAATCGCACCCGGCAGCAAATGCAATCCTGTACCATCGATTACAAGTTCTCCTAATTCAGGTTGTAATCCTTCCAGAGGTGCTATGGTTTTGATTATACCATTAGCAACGCGTAGGTCCCCTTCTACAACTCTATTTGGTAGAACCATTGTAGCATTTTGTATTAGTAATCCATTTTTCATACCGTTCTCAGTATTGCGGGTCAACTGGCACCACATGACTGTTATCATACGTTAATGTGCAAAAATCTTTCTAGACGTCTTCAAATAAGTAAGGGTGCAGGGTTGGCTATCGAGTTGGAGTAGTCAGGTTATCTCGTCGGGCTCATAACCCGGAGACCGGTGGTTCAAATCCACCACTCGATACCAAAACGAAATCTAAACTAAAAGTGAAAAAAGAGCGTACTGAGAGATAGTTAATCTCTTTTTCACTTTCAATTATGATTCGGGGTCTTTCATTTATTCATATACTTTCTAATGTCCCGCAGTATCATAAAAGGTGATTAGATGGCAAAGAAAACTGCGAGTGAAAATATAGATGAAGATGAAATAACAATTGATATAGATGAACCAGAGATGACAATTGAAGATCTTCCTGGTGTTGGCCCAGCTACAGCAGAAAAACTTAGAGAAGCTGGATTCGAAGAATTACTTGCTATAGCTGTAATGAGTCCAATGGAACTAGCAGAACAAGCAGAATTAGGTGAAGCAGTTTCATCAAAAATTATTCAAGCAGCTAAAAAGTTAGCTAATATTGGAGGTTTTATTAGTGGAAATGCACTATTAGATAGAAGAAAAACTGTTCAAAAATTAACCTCTGGTACGGCATCAATAGACGAATTATTAGGTGGTGGATTTGAAACTCAATCAATATGTGAAGTATTCGGAGAATTCGGTAGTGGTAAGACTCAAATCGGACATCAACTAGCAGTCAATACAATACTTCCATTATCTCAAGGAGGACTTAATGGTGAAGTATTCTATATTGATACTGAAGATACTTTCCGACCCGAAAGAATAGCACAAATGGCTGAAGCAGTGGGAATGGATCCACAAGATGCCTTAGATAGAATACATGTAGCTAGAGCATATAATTCAGCTCATCAGATGCTATTAGTAGATGAAATTAAGAGGATGTCTAAATCAATTGATGTTAAGTTAGTAATAGTAGATTCGTTAACAAGTCATTTCCGTGCAGAGTATGTTGGCCGAGGAATGTTAGCCTCTAGACAACAAAAATTAAATCGTCATTTGAAAGAATTAAAACAACTTTCAGATGTTCAAAATGCTTTGATATTAGTAACTAACCAAGTAATGTCTAATCCAGCAGCATTATGGGGGGATCCAACAAAAGCAATAGGCGGACACATAGTAGGTCACGCTAGTACATTCCGACTTTATCTAAGGAAATCTAAGGGAGGTAGGCGTATTGCACGTCTTATCGACAGCCCTAACCTCCCAGAAGGTGAAGCGGTCTTTACCGTGACAGCCGAGGGTCTGACGGATTAATCTTCAGACTCCGGCTTGTCCGACTAACTATTTATCTCGGACATAGCAATTTCTACTTCATTGATTAGCGAATTTAGATGTTTTTCATCGAAACCTAATTTTAATTCTGCCGCTTCAAATAAATCAGGTAATGTTTTTGTATTACCTAATTTCATAGCATTAGAATAGTCATTTAGAGCTTTTTCAGGGTTTTTTCGATGAGTTTGCCATAGCTGTAATGCCCCTAATTGTGCAATTCCATATTCTACATAATAAAATGGAACTCCAAATAGATGGCCCTGTTGTTGCCAAGAAAGTTCTCTAAAATCTTCATTTCCCTCCCAGTCCATAACGGAGCCAAATCTTTCTCTCAGAGAAATCCATTGCATTTTTCTTTCATCTCTTGTATGTTCTGGATTTGCATAAATCCAATGTTGAAAAGCGTCGATTGTTGCTATCCAAGGTAATAGAAATATCACTCCTTCTAAATGGCTAATTTTTGCTCTATCAGCATCATTTTGTTCCTCATAAAAGATATTCCATTCAGGCTGCGTTAGTAGTTCCATCGACATTGATGCTACTTCTGCAAATTCAATAGGATAATTTCTTTCATCAATCAAGTCTAAATGACCGCAATAAAGTGAATGGAATGCATGTCCAGATTCATGAATCATAGTTTCTAGGTCTCCTTGTAAACCTGCAGCATTCATGAATATGAAAGGTATTCTACTTTTTTCCAGATAATACTGATATCCTCCTGGTGCTTTACCTTTTCTTGTTTCTAAATCTAGGGTATCCATTTTTACTAATTTATCAAATTTAGTTCCCAAGTCATTTGACATATTATGGAATAATTGAGATAATTTACTAACCATCTGATCTACTGTTTCAAATGGCCTTAATGGTGGTTCTCCAGCAATATCGGGGCCACTTCCAGATTTTTCATTTACATCCCAGGGGGATAATGTAGTCAATCCGAAAGCAGACTTTCTTTCTGAGTTTATTTTCCTTACAATTGGCATACAAACTTCTTCTATTGATTTGTGGAATGTTAGACAATCCTCAATCGAGTAATCAAATCTGTGCATTGCCCTAAACATATAATCTGTATATGATTTAAATCCTGAATTTATTGCTATTTCATGACGAATTTTTATTAATTTATCAAAAATATCTGATAATTCGTCTGAATTGTTCATCCATCTTGTAACCATAGATTTCCAAGCCTTTTCTCTCTGCGTTCTATCATTTGATTCTAAAAAACCTCTCATTTCTGGAAAAGTTCTTTCTTTCCCTTCAAATTCTACTGTCATCGCTCCTGTAATTCCTTGAGCCTTAGTTACTAACTTTGTTTGTTCTACTCCTAAAGGTATATTTTCTACTCTAAATATTTCAATATCCGATTTAATCCCTCTAATCATTAAATCATATCTTTCTGGTAAATTGTCTACTGAAACATGATCTACTATTCTACGATTTAATTTATCTGAAAACTCTGAAAGTTTTGGTCTAACATTTTCTACAAATCTTAGAAACTCATCTTTTTTTTCTTTATCCTCTGTATCGCAAGTCATACCGATATAAAGTAAAGCTCCAGTTTCTGAGATATATTCCGCTAGATTCGATGAGTCCAAAATAAGAGTCTCTAAACAATCCGAGGAAGTTAATTCTCTATTTAATAAATCATCAACATATGGTTCAATATTTTCCCATGATGAGGCATCAAAATCATCCGATACAAATTTCACCTTTTTTCACCTCTTATTGATTGATTTAGGACCAACAGGTAGGTGATACTCATCTCGAGAATATTTAGCAAGTTTCCAAACTGTTACTGCATTTTGAACTCTCTCTCTTATCGCATCAAGTTCAGGATGATCTGGATTTTCACGTTGTATCCAACAAGCTGTACAATATCTTTTACCCTTATTATCTAGATAATTTCCAGGGGTACATTCTATTCCACAATCAAAACATTTCCTATAACCGTAGTATTTTGCCATATTATCCCTATCCTTTGCTCATGGCTATTGCATATCAGTTTGCCCCTCTGGATATTTCTAATAGTACTATATTTTTGAAGAAACCAGGTGTAAAATGAAGCATTCTTCTAACGATTGCGTAGTAATTTCTCTATTATAACCAATTCTTTTTAATCCTTCTATGATAGGTGCTGGCCTCTTAGATAATAACCCTCCGTTCATTTTTTCGATTAAAATATTGGCTTCTTCATCATAATTATTATATGAATCTCGATTGATAAATACCTGACTTATTTCATCTCCTATTTTTCGCTCTGGTAATCTTATAATCCAAACTGATTGATCTCCATTACGAATTCCAGCATTATTGAATGCAACTCTTACTTGATGTGTGCCTGCAATCAATCTAATAAATTCAGCATCTATACTTTTAGCAATCATTTTTCCCATTTTTTGATTTCTCATCACAGAGTACCAAGCTGTCCATAAGTGTTTTTCACTAGCTGCTACATCAAATGCCAACAGTAACCATCGATCATCATTTTTATACTTATTAAATGATTTTATTACCTCAGCCGTATCTTCAATTTGAGTAGTAAACTCCATTCCCCAAGCAGGAAACCAAGGCATCTGGTCATGCATCACCATATGCTCCGATAGGCTCTAATTCAAGAAGGCCAAGGGTTATTTTATACGTTTAGATACTTGTTTTGCATTCTTTACAGTATTTTCAACAAGTTTCATACTCCATCCTCTTAATTCTGATAGCTTAATCTTATCATTCTCAGTAAGAGATGCAATATCTTTTACATTTGATACTCCTAAATTATTTACCATTTCTCTGGCTCTAACTCTCCCGACTCCTCTAAGAGTGATTAGAGCGAGTAAATCTGATTTACAGCCATGTCTTACTCTTCTATGAATCTCATCTATTGCCTCAAACAATATTCGATGAGATTTTTCATCCATATTTTTTAGTTCTCTATCTTCCATTAAGATAGTTCGTGTAGAATATAGGAGCCATTCTGCCAAGTCAACTCTACTTCTTAGATCTCCTGGTTGAACATTCCATTCATCTTCTAAGTCACTAATACTTAATTCCTCAATCCAAGATTGTAAAACTAAAACAGCTTTCATTCTTCTTTCATCGTCTAGATCGACACTATTTGTTAATAGTTCTCTTTCATGACCGTATAATGCATCTTGAATTTTATTTAAATCCTTTTTTTGAGGCCATAGAGCTATGAAATCTGGGGTGCAAGTAACTAAGTGAAGTAAACTAAATGGAGAAATCTGTCTCTTTTCATCGAGTCCTGTTAATATCTTCATTGCATTATTTAGACCATCTTTAATTATTTTCCCTGAGATTGGATTAAGATATAATCTAGATACTCTCAGCCCTAATGGTGTTGCTGAATAAACCATAGCCTGCGTGTCAGGTTCCTCAACCTCTTCAACTTCAAAGGAACTTGCTTTCTTAAATCCAAAAATTGCAGGGCCTTTTCTTGGAGTAATTTCAGACAAATCTGTATCTTCATTAGCGTATATGTCTACGCCATCAACTTCTGCTGCTGAGTTTGCCCATGATGGTAATTCATCATCCCAATCTTCTTTAGATGATTCAGCAGTTTTCTCAGATAATATTCTTTTTCTAACTTCCTCTGATTCTCCTTCTTTTAGTATCATTCCATTATCAAAAAGCCATTTTATCACTCTGTCAATTTGATTTTCTAGAGATTCAGGCTGCATATGTGTTGAAAGGAATGTTTTACTGAAAAATCTTCCTAGAGAATTTCTATCATTCATATCACTAGTAGCAATCAATGAAAGAATATGTGTTAATAGTGCAGGATCTTCTTCAGCACTATAGGCGTTAGGATTAGCTAATTTAGAGGTAATATCTTCAGGTTTCCCTAAAAGAAAATGTTCCACAAATTTTAGTTCTTCATCGGTATTTTTTGCTAAAATCCATGCATCCCCCTTTGAATCATATTTCGGTCTACCTGCTCTGCCTAACATTTGTTTAATTTCCATAATAGGCATTGGCATATTTCTTCCTGCAGCAGTATTCCACCTTTTTACATCTCTAATTACTACTCTTCTAGCAGGTAAGTTAACTCCTTGAGCCAATGTTGGTGTTGCAATTATGCAGTGTAAATCTCCATCTTTAAACATCTCTTCAATTTTATTTCTCTGTCCAGTTGTCAAACCTGCATGATGGAATGCAATTCCTCCTTTAATGGAATCAGCTAATTTTTTAATCAAAGCTGAACTATCTTCTCTTTGTTTTAATGATTCTGAAAATCTTTCCAATTCTGCTATTTTGTCACCATCAGTATATTCGTTATTTTCTTTTCTTTTTTTTATGATATATTTGGATAATTCTCTTGCTTCTTTTTGCGCTCCTATTCTGGAGTTTACGAATACTAATAACTGTCCACCTTCTTTTATTGTATCATCCAACGCTGCTTGCAAACTTTTACCATTAGTTCCTTCAATAGTTCTAGGTTCAGGCCATTCATCATCTCCTTTCCCATCAATTCTATGAATCTTTACTTCTAAATTTGTTATTGTTCCCGAATGTAAAGTTACAGGTCTCCATTCAGAATATATCAGTTCAGCATCTAACCATTTTGCTAATTCTTTACAATTTCCAACGGTTGCTGATAGAGCGATAATCTGAGCATCTGGTTTCTTATGACGTATTCTTGAAATTAAAACTTCTAACGTTGGTCCTCTGCCATAGTCATGTATTAAATGAAACTCATCGCTCACAATAATTCCTATTTTAGAAATTAGTTCCGAACGGTTCCTGAGAAGTGAATCTAGTTTTTCACTTGTACAAACCAGTATATCCGAGCTCTCTATTGAATTATTTTCTCCACTTCTATCTCCTATTGCAAGACCAACTTTCAAATCAACAGTATCCGCAATTTCTTTTAATTCGTCATATTTTTCAGTTGCTAGGGCCTTCAATGGAACGATATAGAGAGCCTTTTGTCCTTCTAAATCATTCTTTAACCTATGAGCAATAGTTAGATGAGCTACTAGAGACTTTCCGCTCGCAGTAGGTATTGTTAACATTATATTCTTACCTGAAAGTGCCGCAGGTAATGCTTTTTGTTGAGGTGGGTATAATTCTTTGATACCCCATTTATTTGTTAATAAATCTACTAAATTTGGCGAGAGACCTAATTTTTTAATACTCATTTTCCAGTCTCCCCTGAGTACTCCACAAACATTCTTACAATCGGCCGTTCTAAAGGATGCCGTGTAAGTCAATTCCACCTATGATATGCAGGATGACCTTCCTTTACTGCTACAAATAGTCCTTCTCCAGTAGCACAAACTTTACCATTAGCTATCAAAGTCATATTTACATCCACTCTATCTCCTATGATTTGAGATATGTTTGCAGTTATTTCTAATTTTGTATCTATGGGGGTTGGTCTTCTAAGTTTCATACTAAATGATGCAGTTACAGTACATGGAGGGATGTCATCGCCACTTTGGTCCATTAGTGCTATTGTAGCTGCCCAATTACCGTGACAATCTAATAATGTTCCAATAATTCCTCCATTTATCATACCTGGAAATGCTTGATGCTCACTTCTTGTTTCGAAGACCATCTCTAGTCCGTTTTGTGTTCTAAATGATTTTATTTGCAGCCCTTTTTTGTTCGCTGGGCCACAACCAAAACAGATACTGTTTGGTGCATATTTTTCTTGAACTGATAAGCCCTTAACATCACTCATGATTGTTGACACATGGTCAAAGGAATTGAATGATTGCTTAAATGTCTATCAGACTATCTTAATTCTAGAACCTTCTCCGAAGATTATTGTCACCTACTGAGGATAAACAGAAAACTTCGGCTCCGACTCCCAAAGAGTCGCCAGCGCCACGTGCTAAAAGGCGTCGTCATAGGCCTCTGAAAGTTGCAAATCAATTATCTCAAAAACGTCGTAAAGAAATCGAAAAAGCATTAGAGAGAAAATCATCCTCTCCCAAGAAATGGGCTAGAGGATTAGGTTCAAAGACACATCTATTTGATAGAAAAAGGATAAAGTCTTCCTCAATAAGAAAACTTGATTTTAGCCTATTAGATGTCCAGATTGGAGAATCTTGGCCTATTCCTGTAACTATTATTCATGGATCTAGACCCGGGCCAGTAGTGACTATTCTTGGCGCAGTTCATGGTAATGAACTAGTTGGCCCATTAGCTCTAACTTACTTATGTGGTCCAAATTTTATTGGAGAAGGTCAAGATATAGATCCTACAATGATGTCAGGTACAATCAGGATAATACCTATAGTCAATATTCCAGGATATCGCAGACAAAATCGTAAATTTCCTGATGGTCGTGATTTGAATAGAAACTTTCCAGGGAACGATGAAAGTAATACTACTTCTAGAGTTGCGAATCGAATTTGGGAATCTATTGTTAAAACTTCAGATTATATCATTGACTTACACACAGCTGCTCCAGGCCGTACTAATATGCCTCAAATAAGAGCTAATCTAGCTCATCCTGAGAGTAACAGAATTGCAAGATCATTTGGTATAGAAACAATCCTAGATAATGTAGGTCCAAAAGGCTCTCTAAGGCGAGCCGCAAATAATTCAGGAATTGGCTGTATAACCTATGAAGGCGGCGGTTCTAATGAGGCAGATCCAGAATCAGTTCAGGTTGCAATTTATGGGATACTGAATGTCCTTAGAGGCTTAAGAATGATACATGGCTATCCTAATAGGCCACATTTTAGAATTCTAGCTTCTGGTTCAGTATGGATCAGATCAGATCAAGGCGGCCTACTAGATATTTTAGCACCAGCTGGTAGTTTTGTGGACGAAGACGAGATAGTTGCTACAATTACAGATCCTGAGAGACCCGGAATTAGTCATGATGTTCTGTCTCCAAATAGGGGTTTACTAATTTGTACAGCAACACATCCATTTGTAACAGCCGGAACTCCAATAGGCCACCTTTTACCAATGAAAAGTGGAATTAAAACACTTCAAAAAAGACTTGATGATGAAGGATGTTTAATCATCAGTGGATCAGACGGGGAGCCTCCATGGAGAGAAGATGATGACGTGGAAGATATTTCCATTGAAGGTGAATGGTCTGGAGGAAGTCCCGATGCAGAATGGGGCCACAGTGATATTTCTTCATTAGAAGAAGAATCTTAATGTTATTCTTCTATTATTCTTGAAGGTAAATCTACTAGTTCAACGGTATCATAATCGTCAACTTTCCTACTTGGAATATTAATTAGAGGTATTTTCGCCGGTAATTCTGGTATTTCTCTGATAGGTGTAGGATCATATGCTATTGATTCTAATATTGATAAATCCGGTGCAGAAGGCAGCTGAGTCTTAGAATAATCCTGATTGAATTCAAACTTCACTGATGGAATATTGTAAGCGGTATAAGCTTCCTCTAATTGTTTTCTCTTCGATATTCTCATATTAATCAATAAGACAATAGCTACTACTGCTAGAACTATACTTGACAAAAATACTAATCCAATACTACTAGTTAGGAATGATAAAACAATTTCTAAAAATGTAGGAGGAGGTATCCAAACAACCATATCAATTTCCCATGTAAATTCTGTGGTAACTCCTGAATCTACAATTGTTGCTCTTATTTCTTGGATACTAGTTCCATTCCCGCAAAGCAATATTGTGAGGTTATCAGTATTCTTATCACATTTTAGTTGATTAATGACTAATCTTGTATCTTCATTAGAGAGATTTTCACTTAAGCTAAAATTGCCAATCTGCCATGTTATCTGGGTTTCTACTTGATTAGGGATATTATTTAGCCCTATTACTAGAGTTTTATTTACTGCATCCCAATTATAAATTGTTTGAGTTTGTGGAACTGTTAATACCAGATTTTGTCTTTTCAAATTATCATCTATTACCTCATTACAATCATCGTCTAATCCATTCCAAACTTCAATTGCTCCAGGGTAGACCTCAGGATCCAAGTCATTACAATCCTCAAAATCATAATATCCGTCATCATCATTATCAAAATTAAATATCAAAGGATTTGACATTTTTACTAGAACTTCTGAACCATCGTTTATACCATCGCCATCTGTATCCTCATCATTATGATTAGAATTAATAATATTAAATTCTTCATAATCAGATAATCCATCTGAATCAGAATCTATTATTCGATAATCTTCATCAATCTCGTCATCACAATCATTATCTTTCTTGTCTAATTCTTCAATTAGTGAAGGAGATCGTTCATTATCATCATCTGCACAATCTTGGAACCAATAAGAACCGTCAGCATCATTATCTTCATCGAAAATTAAAGGATTTGCCCCTAGTTCTGCATATGTATTTACTTCTATACCATCTGAGAGGCCGTCACCATCAGTATCGCCATTATTAGGATTTGTTGAAGTATTATAATATTCTACATAATCTGATAATCCATCTGAGTCAGAATCTAAATCAATAAAATCTTCATCAATTTCATTATCACAATCATTGTCAATTCCATCTAATATTTCTGTAAGTCCGGGCGATTTTAAGCTATTTTCATCATCACAATCTTCAAACCAATACCATCCATCATTATCTGAATCTTCGTCATAAATTAATGGATTAGCTCCTTGGTCGGCATAAACATTTACTTCTGGGCCATCTTTTATACCATCTCCATCAGTATCTGAATTTTTATAATCAGTATTATGTATGTGATATTCTGGCCAATCTTTCAGCCCATCATTATCTCTATCAGTGAAATTATATCCTTCATCGACAAAATTATCACAATTATCATCAAATCCGTTTAATTTCTCAGGTTTACCTGGATTGATATCTGCATTTTGATCATCACAATCATCGAAGTGATAATAGAAATCAGAGTCATTGTCAGCATCATAAATTAGCGGATTACTTTGCCATAAATTAATTTCTGCTCCATCTGTTAAGCCATCATCATCTGTATCATCATTATTTGGATCTGTTTGATATACAGAGATTTCCACTGAATCGGTAAGTCCATCAGAATCAGAATCAGCTAGATTTGGATTTGTCAAATAAATGAAAATCTCATCATAATCATTTATTCCATCATTATCTGTGTCTTCATTATACGGGTCAGTACCCCAAACTAGAGTTTCATTTTCATCAGATATTCCATCATCATCATGATCTAAATCAATATCCATTCCATGAGTTATCATCTGCCATGAATTTAGAGTTCCCGAAGAACCAGATGTAGTGTCTCTAATTTTCAGGGTCCATGTTCCTAGGCTACTTTCATCCCAATGATGGACTGTATTAAATAGCCAATTAGAATAGTCATTTCCTCCATCATTATGCTCTTCTGCAAGCCATGATTGTGTCCCATTTGGTGATTCTAAAACTATATCTAAATCTCCTCTATCAGGGTGATCTATATCTACTATAATATCTATACTTTCCAGACTAATATCTTCATTAACTTGTACATCAAATTCACTCCAAGTGTTCGATGAAGTCGGTATATCAAAGGAGGGATTATATGGACCGAATGTTTGATTTATCTCATTATCTACATTAGTCCAATTTTCAGCCAAGGAAACAGCTAAACCTGCATCTATAGCTCCAAATCCATATTTATGTGATACGTCATGACCTGCATCGTTTATCTCCCAACTTGAGTCATTTGGATCATTTTTTCTAGCACTGTTTACTAGTATATGCTGCAAATCTCTCCATGTTATATTTTCATTTGCCTCTAAAATTAATGCAATTACTCCTGCTGCTAAAGGTGTAGCGCTAGATGTACCTCCAAATGAGTTTGTGACATTTCCGTTATCATAACCTGCATCATCTGAAGAAATATCAGGATTATCATGAATATCTGTAGTTGTTATTGCTTCTCCATCTCCATTCGAATGTGCTGCAATTAATATATTAGCTCCTGGTTCTGAGTAGTATGATTGTTCTCCATAATGGGTGATTGCAGATACAGCAATTGTAAATCTACTATTTGCCCAGCCATCATAATTCGCATTATCATCGCTTGTGAGTCCATTACCGGCTGCCCATGTAATTATATTGCCTAATCCATTTCTACCTTGGTAAGCATCTTCTTCGAATGCAGCAAGCATTAGTGGGCCCGGTGCAGACAAAGTTTGTCCATTATCGCTTGGACCCCATGAATTAGTATAGATATCAATCTCATCATTTAGGAAACTTAATGCATTAGCCTCTAAAGAATCTCCTGACCAACATGCAATCAGTGTTGATCCACCTAAAGTTGCGTTATAGGCAGCACCTGAAACATGGATTGAATTATCTCCAGCAGCAGCTGCAACTCCTCCTGCTGCAGTTCCATGTCCATTGTTACTAGTAGGTGTTGGATCAGAATCACTGTTACACCAATCATAAGAATGAGTTGGTGAATAATTGGGTGATATATCTGGATGATCTTTATCTAAGCCATCATCTACTACGCTGATTATTATCCCTGTTCCCGTGTAGGAGTTCCATACTGATGTGACATTAGCATCTTCTCCAGATGTTCCAGATGTTTGTCCAGTATTTCTTAGATGCCATTGGTCATTGAAATCTTCATCATTAGGTATACTTCGAGTAATTTGCTGATTAGTAATAAGAGGGGAAAATGACTCGATATCGCCGTTATAGTATAATTCTTCAAGCTCTAACACTATATTCGAAGATGATTCATAACTCCATATGTATGCACCTTGTAATACTGGTGCCACTTCTACATAATCGGGTGGGAAAATATATGACTCTTGAGTCTCTATATCGTCTACAGTTACTATTAGCCATCTTTTAGTATCTTTAATCTCTTCAATGGTGTACTGATCAAGGTTTGAAACTCTTTCAAATGCTAATTGTACTGCTACTGAATATGTTGGAATGAGTAATTCTTTGTCGATTTCAGAATCTAAATTAAAATCTGTATCTGCAGATACTAAACCTGAAAATGGCGCCAAAAATAAAATCAAAATGGCAATTAATGCTGAACGCATGTACCTGTCGAGTCCAATGAGGTTTTAGGTATTCGTTAATCTTGCATTAACAATAAGTCATCATTTGTTCCACTCAGATATAGCAAAATGAACTTCATCATCATCCATTAATCTTCTTTGTTTTTTTGCAATATCAAAGAGGTACGCGACTAAATCATCCGTTATTTGATAATTATTTTTAGTTAACCACCAAGTGATATTTGATCGTCCACTCATGTGTCCGATTCGTATTACTTGTTCTAATCCATAATCTTGCGCAGGCACTCCCGAATAGATTCGATCTGCTAACCAGTCATCTCCTTTTTTCATTGCTTTGACTACAGCACTAGCATGCACTCCTGTCCCTGTCTCAAAAGCATCTTTACCAAATACAGGATAATTTCTTGGTAGAGCAACTTCAATATATTCATGCGCTTTTTGCATATACTCATTAAGTGAAGTAAGATCATTATTAATCACACCCATCAAACTCAGATTGACTAATGTTTGATCTAGTGGTGCATTACCAGCTCTTTCTCCAACTCCTAATGCGGTTCCATGTATTACATCAGCTCCAGATTCTACTGCTGCAAGATTATTTGCTACACCAAGACCTCTATCTTGATGGCCATGCCAGTTCACTTCAATATCTCTACGTTTTACTCCTGAATCAGGAATCACTTCATCTTGAATAAAAGTTAGTAATTTTCTAACACCATTAGGGGTGACATGACCACATGTATCGCATACACAAATTCTATCTGCCCCAAGTTCTATAGCACGAGTATATACTTGCTTAATTTCATCAGGTTTACTTCTGGTTGTATCTTCAGTAACAAACATTACCGGAATATCATTATTCACTGCGAAGGTAACCGCTTTTTCTGCTGTAGACAGAATTCTCTGCATATCCCATCCTTCTGTATATTGTCGGATAGGGCTAGTTCCAAGAAAAGCACTTGCTTGTATTTGTGTTTCATGTTTTGCCTGAAGTTCCACCAATGGTTCAATATCGCTCACCACTGTTCGTACCGCACATCCCGGCCTTAATTCATATGAATTCTCAGTCATGTGTGAAAGCATTGAGTCTATATGTTGTATGTGAAATGGTCCAGCGCCTGGTAATCCTAGATCTACTTTCTGAATTCCCAATTTCTCCATATAATCAATTAATTCGATTTTTTCTTGAATTGTTGGATTTCTAGCACTGGGGCTCTGTAATCCATCTCTCAGAGTTTCATCATCAAACCAAATTTCATGTGGATGTTGGGAAGGTATTCTCTTGATTTCATAGTCAATCGTATTCCAATCAAAAATCAAGTCCTTCTCTTCCATCATCGCCACCTACTTGTTTCGTGCTCCAACTATATACCAAGTGCTTGAATCCATCGGATACATAAAGTCCCATCATCTCTCATTCTATCGCTCTTCTGTTACGTGATATTAGGACAATAATTAATATTAAACTTATCACTGAACCTTCGATTCCAATACTCGATAAAACAAGAGCTATGAACATGAATGCTAGATAACTCAGAGATATAAAAAATGAATATGAAGCAGATGGCATTCTATTGTTTATATCATTTTTTTCGGTTATATCTATTTTCCATACAGTTAATCCATACCATATGCTGAGTGTCATTGTATTCAGGATAATTAAAAAATTACTAAGATCTAGATTTATCTCATTCCATATCTCGATACTGTGATAACTTAGAGGTGCAGTTATTGATAGTATTATCAAGATTATTACATAAATTTTCATTTCCAATAAAGTTCTTTTTTTTCCTTTTACATTGGGTAGCATTGGAACTCCAACTTTCTCATATTCTTCTGAACGATACAAAGCGAGAGCCCAGAAATGCGGAGGTGTCCATAGAAAAATCAGTAAGAACATAAACCAAGGCATATAACCTCCAATATCAAATATTGAATTTATGAATTCTTGCAATGAATTTATTGAAATCTGTAAATCTCCTTCTGCTGCACACCACCCTATAACTGGTGGTGTTGAACCAGCAATTCCTCCTATGACAATATTTTGAACACTAGTTCTTTTCAGCCATATTGTATAAATGAAAACATAGAATAGAATACTAAAAACCGCCCAAAAAGCAGCGACTTCATTTGCCATTTCTACTAGCCAAATTGTTCCGACTATCGAGATTATTATTCCAAAAATTAATGCTGCTCCAGGCGAGATATCCCCAACTGAAAGAGGCCTTTTTGCTGTTCTATTCATTATTGGATCAATATCTCTATCATACCACATGTTGATACAATTCGCACCACCGGCAGTTAAGTATCCTCCAACGAATACAATAATTATATTTTCTAGAGTATTACTATCTACTGTTTTGAACTCTATCAAATCGTGACTGAGTATAGCACACATTGCCGTAATCTGTAATAGCACAACAACCCTTGGTTTGGTCAGAGAAAAGAGAGTTTTTCCCAGTGCCCGAGTCTCTGACATAACGGCTCCTATTGACACTAGTCTTTGAAACTCATTGATTACTACTATCACGTGTTACATATTTTTTTTCATAAAGTGTTACTACATTTATAGCTAATAATAGTGTCGCTATTATCATAAATGTCAGTGATGCGATCATTAAATGAATTAATGATAATAATTCAAAATATGTTATTTCAAATCCTTCTATTTTAGCAGAGAGAACATATAATCCTCCTAATCCCATATTGAAAAAGTACAGGATAGTTGCAAACCATATCCATTTACAGATTAATGAACCATATTCGTCCTCTTTACTTTCTTTCCAAATAATATAGCTAGTAAACAAAAGTATCAATCCAACTATACTGACTACAAACCTATGTATGATTTGTGATTGTGCTTCATAGTCGGTGATATTTTCTATTACAGCACTGTTACACAATGGCCATGAATTAGGGAATCCTAGAACTCCACATCCTTGATTAGCTCCAGGTGTAGTGGAAACAAAAACTCCTAAGAACAAGGCTATGAAAGTCCCTAAAGACAGCAAAGCAATACGATTTTTCCATTTCCTAGCTAAAATTGGGTCGAACATTACCCAATTTGGCAATTCATCCTTGTCTCTAATAGAAGATAACCAAATCCATACTAAAGACATTAAGAATAATAATGCGGATCCCAAGTGAAGTGCTACACTCCAATGGAGATTATCCATCTTAACTGTAACAAATCCTAAGAAACCTTGCCATAATATCAAAACTACTGAAGCAGAAGAAACTAATTCTACCTCTCTTGATAGTTCTTCATCTTTCCTTATGATCCACCAATTGAGTAATACTAACGGACCTAAAAGAACCCCGGCTAATAGTCTATGAATCCACTCTGTAAATATTTGGAAAGAAGTATAAGTATGCCAAGAACCCCTAGAATCTGTTTCATCAGGATTTTCTTGGAACCATTTTGTTTGGTCTTCTTCGGATATGTCAAACCCCCATGTTCCAAAACATGTAGGCCAATCTGGACAAGATTCTCCTGCATCATAAATCCTTATTACACCACCTGCGGCAATAACAATTATTGTCAATGCAATAATAGCCGCTGTTAGCTTTTCAACCTTGACTCTTTCGAATCCCACTATCTCACGACCTAATTGCCATAGATATATTCTTGTTTATTCTTCAAGATGTGGTTCGACATCAATAGGTATTCTATGTTTTAGATATTCTAAAGTTGCAATCTTCATTGGATCTAGAACGACTCTCTCTTTGGCATCGTCTACTCCATAAAGTTGGATTAACTCTCCAGAGAATTCATCTCTTAATTCATCCTCTGATACGAACAAAGGTGCTCCCATACTGATTTGTAGTGCTCTCGCACCAATAATTCGTGCTTTTTCGAAGCGGGTATGTGCTCTTGCAGGCTTGACCATGAAGCAGAACGGCCAGCGACCCCCACATAAGGGCATTGACTGAATAAATGACATTTTACATTAAGAAATTTGGTACTTAGGCTCATTTTCTTTCTATTAACATGGCAACTGCATTACCGCCGCCTAGACAAATAGTCACTATTCCTTTTTTTCCACCAGTTCTATTCAATGCATTAATTGTAGTCATTAGACATCTTGTTCCCGTTGAACCAAGTGGGTGACCTAATGCAACAGCCCCGCCATGGACATTAAATCGATCTTCAGGTACTTTTAGAGCCATTTGTACTGCAACTGATGCTGCAGCAAAGGCTTCATTATGCTCTAGAATATCAATATCCATAATATCTAAATTATTTCTTTCAAGAATACTCTCTACCGCAGATACTGGTGCAATCATCACTCTTTTAGGTTCAACTCCTGATGTTGCATAATCTATTA
>MDSX01067335.1_pt1 | contig 26496 bp, 26 predicted proteins | sample 811141 | NCBI WGS metagenome assembly MDSX01 (sample SAMN05326642, study PRJNA326480) | marine metagenome | isolation source: seawater | place: Atlantic Ocean: South East | collected 2010
CGTTCACCTTTATGTAGATATAATTTTTGAATAATCAATTGATTCAAAATTTCACACTTCAAGTCACCTGGATAAAATGACATATCCTTTTTTGCTTGAATATATTCTGCTTCTAAGTCTGAACGTAAAATTATATGATTCCCAATTACTGCTACTATCTCATCTAGCACAGGTTGGTTTTGGGCATAACCCTCAAAACCAAAAATCAGAAGTAATATTAATAATGTTTTTTTCAAAATAGCTGTATTTTTTTGTTGCGGTATGCTTTATCTAATAAATCGGACTCAATGGTTTTCTGAAGTTCTTGTTGGCGTTTCATTAAAAGAATCTCCTTTATTTTTTGCCTCTCAAGAACAAACGGAGACAACATGCTTCGTATTTTAAAATCATTAATTTTAACAAAATAAACGAAGTCCCCTTCGTTGATACGAATATACTTATGGTTATTTAAGTAGTGTTCTTGATTGTATGTATTGATAGGTATTTCCTTAAGAATATCATCAAAAAACACCCATGAGTTTCCATTTTCATAGTAATTACCACCACGACTTGATAAAGACACTAATGTAGGATTTATAGATTGATCATTAGCCTTAAAACTTGACCATAATAAATCTAGATTTTTTGACTTTAATGGAATCTTGTAAAAAACTAGTTTTATAATATTCTGAGTTAATTCAAATTCATTTTTATTCTCATCATAATAGAGTTCTAATTCTTGAGTGCTAAATGACGTATCTATCTCTTGTCTAACAAGTTTATTAAGAAGTTCGTATGAAATTAAATCATGCTTGTATGCTTCCAATTCCTTTGACTTATCTTTTTCCTGACTATTTAGTATTTGCTCTGCTTCATTCAATAAAACCTGTTTTGAAACCCAAATATTAACGAACTCTTTGGTAAGAAATACGCTATCTTCGAATGAAGCATCATCGGAAATCAGATTTGCAATATCAGTGTCATACAACTCGTTTCCAAATGCTCTTGCAATTACTTTACCGGAAGAACTTGAGTCACATGAAACAATAGAACAGATAGTTAATATGATAAAAATCTTTTTCAACTATTAATCATTGTAAAGTCTTGAGACGTTATCCTCATATACTTGAATTGGGAATTTATTTTTCAAGTCTTCAATCCAACTTGCCTCCAAATAATTTTGATAGTCAGAAGTGATAGCCCCTCTATTTTCATCCAATAATTTTTGTGTTGGAGCAAGTATATCGTTGATTCTTACAAACCTAAATTGTTGGCTTTCTTCTGCTATCTTGTATACTCCCTTTTCCAAGTCAATTTTTTCTAATAACGGGTCTTTTGATTTCTCTATTATTTTGGAATCAATAGTCACAGCGATTGGATTATTAGCATTACAACGATTCAATATTTCCTTTGTTGACTTACCTTTCTTAGCTAATTTCATTGCTAACTTTCTTGCTTTGGAATCACTACAGCTAAAAATATCTACATCCGCTCGCTTGTTCCACATATAATTCTCTTTATTCTGATCATAAAAAGTTTGAAGGCCTAAAGTATCTCTTACTGCTCTACTCCATACTTTCTTATCCGTGAGTTCAAACAATAAAATACCGTCCTTGTATTCTTGCATGATATTTTTGAATGCTTCATATTTCTCCTCAAGCAAACCTTCCTCATAATCTAAATTGATTTGTTTTACGAAAGCTTGATAAATATCCTCAACTGCATTAGTCAATGACTTATTAGATTTTGATTGATTTGTTGCAACATATCCAAAAAAATAGCTATCCGTATAATCACGATCTCCAATTTTACACAACACTATACCACTGCCCTTTTGTTTTTTATATCTTGCTTGTAATAAGTCTGCTGAAAATGAATCTCGAACGGCTTTCAATCCTGAAACTTCTTGAAAATTATTTTCTTGCTTTAACCTTGCAACAACCACCTCTTTATTCAACTCGCTTCGACTGTCTCTTTCCACCTTTCTTCGAATAAATTCTTTTCTCTCTTCAAAAGAAGCAATTGGCTTTATCTCAATTCGTTTAATAATATGCCAACCAAATCTTGTCTTAATAGGATCACTTATATCGCCATCCTTCTTAAGTGTGTATGCAACATCTTTAAATTCAACAGGTATATTAGGAGTTGTTCGGTTTATCCAGCTTAATTCGCCTCCTTTAGAATTGGTATTGTAGTCTTCAGAAAATTTCTCGACTAAAGTTGCCCAATCTCCACCATCTTTTAATTTGTTATGCACCGCATCAATGCGTTCTTTAGTACTGTCAATTTGAGAAGGATTATAATATTTAATCATAATATGAGCAACTTTCATATCTCCCATCGATTCACGTTTATCTGATACATAAACCAGGTGATACCCGTATTTAGTTCGAATTGGCAGACTTACCTCACCCACCGGTGTGTTAAAAGCTGCATTTTCAAACGAATAAATCATCTGAAAACTTGTAAAATAACCAAGAACTCCGCTGTTGTTTTTTGCTGAGGGATCTTCTGAATAAGCTTTTGCTATTTCCTCAAACTTTTCACCATTTTTCATCCTAGCTCTTAAACCTAATATTTTTTGATAGGCTGATAGTGTGTCGGCAGGCTTTGCATCAGAAGAGCAATTAATTAATAAATGACTTGCGTTTACCTCGTAACGGCCTCGGTCATAAGCTTCTTTGATTAATCTGTCTGTGACTGTTTTGTCAGTCAAGTATGGTTGGGCTAGCTGTTTTCTGTAACCGGCAAGCTCTTTCATGAAACTAGGCAAAGTGTCCATTTTCAATCGATAAGCCTGTTCAACTTTTAATTTAAACTTGACATATAAATCTAGATATTCTTCTATTTCTTGTTTAGTTGGAGAAGAGTCTCCTTGCTTGTTTTTGTTGAAAACACGCATAAACTCATCATCATAAACAATTTTATCTCCATAACTAAAAATTGGGAATGTTTGATTAGCATCTTCACTAATTTGGTTGGGACTTATTGTCACATTTTGAGCATTAATAGTAAATGTGCCTAGGAGTAATAATAAAGCAAAAAAATTAACAACTTTGATCATAGTGTTCATGTAAAATATTTTATAGAACGCGAATTTAATATTTTATCATATGCATAACCTCCTCAAAATAAAATAAAACCTTTCATGATATTATATTATGGCATAGAACTATCCTATTTTTGAATTTGTTAATTATAATTAATGAGCTTCTTTAGTGCATATTATTCCAATGACTTTGAGGATAAATTATTCGTTAAAGAAATCATAAAAAAATGGAATCAAGGAGATAATGAGTTCAAGATTTACACTTCAGGAACAACAGGCAAGCCCAAGGAAATTACCCTAACTCGAAAAGTTCTAAAATGGAGTGCAATATCCACTCAAAATAAACTCAATTTACCAAGACATAAAATAATGTGTTGCCTTTCTGTTCAAAGAACAGGAGGTTTTATGCAACTCATTCGAGCTCTAATATGGCAATGTGAGATCCAATTTTTCAAGCCTTCGAATAACCCACTAGGAACAATTCAACAGCATGATTTCACGACAATATCACTCACCCCAGCACAATTTAAATCAAGCCTAATAAAGTCTCCAAAACAACTCAATAAGTTTAAACATATCTTAATTGGTGGTGCACCATTAAATAATTCTTCTTCACTCACCTCCAAATTAGATCACCCTCAAATTTGGTTAACATACGGAATGACCGAAACTGCAAGTCACATTGCCATGCAAAATTTATCAAATAATGAAACTGTATTATACCCATTACCAGGTGTAAAAATTAGTCAAAACGAAACCCTTCAAATCTATATACCCGAATTAAATATTCAACTTCAGACCAATGATATTGGAGAGTTTCGAGAGGATGGTTTTGTAATATTAGGAAGATCTGACAACGTGATAAATAGCGGCGGCATTAAAATCCATCCCCATCAAATAGAGGTAGTTATTGAAAGTGTATTTCAAATGATGAATCTTAAAAAACAATTTTATGTGTCCAAAGAAAATCATCCTGAGTATGGTGAAGTTCCAATTTTGATTATAGAAGGTAAACCTGACTTCAATCAAAAACCCTTCATTAAAGCATTAACACCTCTTTTACCTAAATACCACGCACCAAAAAAAATTTATTTTACCCCGAAAATTTTAAAAACAGATACAGGAAAGGTAATTCGAGAAGCCCATTAAATTTGTGCTGTGGGTAAGAAAGGTAAACTACAGAAATTTGCAGAGGTAACGGCTTTTAGCAATTGCTACGAAAGAGCAGCCGAGCTAAAAGGAAAATGGGCAACGCATGTATTCAAAAACAACAACCCCATTACTCTTGAACTCGCCTGCGGAAAAGGAGAATACACCTTAGGTTTAGCAAAAAAGTTTCCTGATAGAAATTTTATAGGTGTTGATATAAAAGGCAATCGTATTTGGAAAGGAGCTAAATATGCACTTGAAAACAACATGCATAATGTGGCATTTCATCGGATTATGATTGGCAATATTGAAGATTATTTTGCCCTTGGTGAAATCGATGAATTTTGGATTACTTTTCCTGATCCTCAGCATGCAAAAAAAAGAAAGAGATTGACAAATCCGATGTTTCTTCAACGATATAGGAACATATCAAACCCTCACCCTATCATGAATTTAAAAAGTGATTCTACTAGATTTTATGAATACACATTAGAGGTAATAGCAGAACAAAATCTAGAAGTATTCGAAAACAGTGATGACATTTACCAATGGGATGCAATACCCGAGTATCTTGCCAACATACAAACATTCTACGAAAAAATTTGGCTTGAAGATGGTAAAAAAATCAAGTACTTAAAGTATAAACTCTAATTACTTTTAAGCAAAAGCTAAAGATTATTCTCGATGTAGTCAATCAATGAATGAATAACCTTTATATGAATTTCTTGTGCCCGATCAGCATAATCACTCTTGGGAGCTCTAATTTCAACATCACATAAGTTTGCCATTTTACCCCCATCTTTACCGGTAAGACCGATTACTTTAATTCCCTTGTCTCTTGCAGCTTTGATTGCATGAATCACATTCTGGCTATTCCCACTAGTACTGATTGCAAGTAGAACATCTCCTTCTCGTCCAACACCTTCTATATATCTTGAGAAAACATACTCGTAACCATAATCATTACCAACACATGCCATATGGCTAGCATCGCTAATTGCAATAGCACCAATAGCCGGCCTATTGTTGCGATACCTTCCTGTCAACTCCTCTGCAAAATGCATCGCATCACAAAGACTTCCACCATTTCCACAACTAATAATTTTACCATCAGATTGGATACTATTCACAAGTAGTTGACCTGCTTTTTCAATGGATTCAAAATTTTCAGGATTTGAAATAAATGCCTCTAAAACTTCTTTTGCTTCTATAAAATGTTGTTGAATACTCATATTATCTACTTTTCTTATTCATCATTCTGACTTGATACTCTGCTAAACCATCCTTTAAAAATTTGATATACCCCTCCACATCTAAGTCATAGGATTTCGTGGGTTGAAGTAGGTTTCCCTTGTTATCTAACAATGCATACTGAGGTTGTGCATTAGCGTCGAAGAAGCATTCTTGAATCGTACTATTTTTCTTTGCTAATGTCTTAATTAGTTTTCCTTTTTTATTGTAAAACCATTCATCTTCAGTTAGCTCCACCGTTTTTTCGTCAACATATAAAGAAATCACCAGATATTCTTCGTCAAGTAAATTATGCACCCTTGGATCTGACCAAACACGAGCTTCAATCTCTCGACAGTTAACACAACCGTGACCGGTAAAATCTAGGAAAACCGGTCTTCCAATTTTTCTTGCAACTTCCATACCTTGTTCATAATCAAAGTAACCTCTAAGGTAGTCAGGTAGGTGCAACTTATCTTCATACAATGGTTTAACACCTGCATAGTAAGGTTTGTGATCATCCTTTGATTCTAAGATATTAAAATCATGAGTACTCATCGGAGGTAAATAACCAGCTAGAGCTTTTAGCGGGGCTCCAAATAAACCAGGAACTAAGTACGATACAAAGGCAAATGTTGCAATAGAAAATAATAATCGGGGAACTTTCAAAAATGGCATGTCGCTGTCATGTGAGAATTTAATTTTACCCAATAAATAAAAACCCATTAACAGAAATATAACAATCCAAAGTCCAATATAAATTTCACGATCTAAAATGCCCCAATGATATGTTTGGTCAGCTACACTCAAAAATTTCAAACCAAAGGCAAGTTCAAGAAAACCAAGTACTACTTTAACAGAGTTTAACCAACCTCCAGAAGTCGGTAAGCTATTTAACCAATTAGGAAATATTGCAAATAATGAAAATGGGATTGCAAATGCTAGTGAAAAGCCTAACATACCAATTAACGGTTTCACAAATGCTCCTCCGGCAGACTGAACAAGAATACTCCCCACTATAGGACCAGTGCAAGAGAAGGAAACCAATACAATGGTAAATGCCATAAAGAAGATACCGATTAAACCTCCTTTGTCTGCTTGTTGATCTGCCTTATTAACCAACCAACTTGGCAAAATAATTTCAAATGCCCCAAAAAATGATGCCGCAAAAACAACAAAAATCAAAAAGAAGAAAATATTCGGTAACCAATGAGTTGACAACCAATTAGCTGCTGCAGGACCAGCAATAACAGCTACTAAAGTTCCAATAAAAACGTAGATAGCAATAATGCTTACACCATAGATAAACCCATTCTTAATAGCCTTAGCCTTGCTTCCATCCTTCATGAAAAAAGATACCGTCATTGGTATCATCGGAAATACACACGGTGTCAATAGAGCAGCTAATCCAGATAAAAATGCAAGGATAAATAAACCCCAATATGTCGTAGATTCTTCATTTGATTCACCCTGAAAAGTTTTTACCTCACACAGAGTTGTATCCTTTTTTGAGACTGCTTGATAACTTGAATAATTTACACTATCGGAAGAAATTAGCCCTGCAAATGGTGTATACCCTTCTGTACTCGAATGATTATTATTTATCGTTAGAGGTTCTTTATCAATTATATTTTGTGGCTCAACAGCTTCAATCTTTGAATCCTCTGCTATTGAAATAGGTTTGACTTCAGTAGGCTTTTTATCAGAAACCAGCGATTCCCCTGATACGTTAAGTCCATCAATATGAAAATCATACTCGAAGATTACACACATTCCATCAGATGTACACATCTGGTATTCTAGGACACCTTCAATATCTGGGTTTGATGTCAGTAGTTTAATCTGCTGTCTAAATTCGGCCTTATTCTCAAAGTCAGTAACTTCACATTCAAAAATATCATCGATATAGTGATGAGATCCAATTGCTTTTGCATCGCCTACAAGATCAAATGAGGAATTTTGATTGTATGTGAACTGTGCTTTTACAGGTGGGCAATCCCCATAGTCATTAGAATAAATGTGATATCCCTCAGGAATAGGTGTGGTAAATGTAACCTCGATTGCTTCTCCAACTTTTGCATTGCTTTCGTTAACAGCATAACTCCAATTAGCGGATGGTACTTTTTGACCAAAAACAGAAGAAGCTAAAAAAAACAATCCAAAAAGAATTAAGTACTTTTTCATAATAATACTTTTATGACTTCAAATTAAACGCTTTCTGATACAATTCATTATATCAAATGTAGATAAGTGTATAAAGTAGTATCTATGATGATTTTAAGGACTCTAAATTTGAATCCAATAACTTTACCTTAAATGAGACCATCTTTAACGATACTTCTTAGCTTTTTAATTCTCATATTACATGCACAGAAACAGACTCCAACCCAATATATTGATCGATATAAAGAATTGGCCATAATTGAAATGCACCGCAGTGGAGTACCTGCAAGCATAACTTTATCACAAGGTGTTTTGGAGAGTAGTAGCGGGAATAGTCGATTGGCAAAATTTGCAAATAACCATTTTGGGATTAAATGTAAAGGCAATTGGACAGGGAAGACAATCTATGCAAATGATGACGCTCCCGATGAATGCTTTAGAGCGTATGGATCGGTCCTAGAATCCTACAAAGATCATTCTGATTTTTTAAGAAAAAACTGGCGTTATCATGAATTATTTGAACTAAAAATAACAGATTACAAAGGGTGGTGTCATGGGCTCAGAAAAGCTGGATATGCAACTAACCCCCAGTATGGAAAAATATTAATTAATCTCATTGAAAGATATGAGTTATATCAATATGACACCCGTAAGCTCCCAAAAAAGAAGACCCCTGAAGAAGGAGAAAAAATCAATGGAGTTCCTGTAAAAATTGCTTCCAAAGACGAGACAGTTCGAAGTATTGCAAATGAAAATTATTTAAAGGATAAGCACATCAGAAAATGGAATGATTTGCCGAGAGACGAAGAAATAAAAACTGGAGAAATTGTATACTTAAAACCAAAAAGAAGGAGAGGATCTGAACAAAAGCATATAGTTACAAGTAGCGATAACATGCGAAGTATTTCTCAAACTTACGGCATCAAACTAAAACACTTGTATAAAAAGAATCGCATGGAAACTGGTACTGAGCCAAAAGAAGGAGAGGTCTTATATATGCATAAAAAAAGAGCTAGTGATGATCCAATTAAAACAGAAGTTCAGAGACCCAATTGGGAGGAAGAAAAGAAATTCATAAACCCGAGTGCGGAAAATCAAAGAATCATTGATTCTACTCAATTTAATAACCCTGGAGCAATAAATAAAGTAACTATCGAAGTCCCTGACTTTCATATTATCGTTAAGGGTAATAACATTTACAGGATCGCTGAAAAATATCATGTATTAGAGGAGGATATTCTTAAATGGAATCCGAATTTAAATCCAAATGCCATGCGTATTGGGCAAAAAATAATCCTCAAAGAAGAGTTATCTTCTTCTAATAATTTGAGAGAAGAAGATGACATTAAAGAAAAGTTATCAAATGAGGAAACTGAAAAAATTCAAAAAACAATTGTAGTAGACGGAACAATGACTCACATAGTAGTCAAAGGAGATACGTTGTACAATATTTGTAAGCGATATAGTGTTACCATAGAGCAACTTAAACAATGGAATAATATAGAAAATATTACTATTCAAATTGGGCAAAAGTTAATTGTATCTCCATAAATGACACCAACACAAATACTTATTGCATTAGTCAGCTACTTTTTAATATTAATCGCAATCTCATGGGTTACTGCAAAAAATAATGACCACAATTCCTTTTATACAGGGAATAGAAAATCTCCATGGTTTCTTGTTGCTTTCGGAATGATTGGTGCATCCTTATCAGGAGTCACTTTTTTATCTGTTCCAGGTTGGGTAGCTAGTAGTCATTTTGGGTATCTTCAAACGGTGATGGGTTATATGGTAGGATATGTCATAATTGCCCAAATTTTAATTCCTATTTATTATCGCCAAAATCTAACATCCATATACACATACTTAGAAAATCGATTTGGAGAGAACTCCTATAAAACTGGTGCTGCTTATTTCATTTTAAGTCGAATCATTGGTGCATCATTTCGATTATTTCTAGTAGCTGGTGTTTTGCATACATTTATTTTTGAACCCTACGGAATACCTTTTTGGGGTGCAGTTGCAATTACAATTGTTCTCATATTTCTTTATACTTCAAAAAGTGGTATAAAAACTGTGGTATATACCGACACCCTCCAAACAACATTTCTAATTACTGCTGTAATATTGACATTAATATTCATCATTAATGATTTGGATTGGTCTTTTGAAGATGCATTTGGCCATTTAATTCAAGACCCCAATACTCAAATATTTCATTGGGACGGAAATGGGAGTAATGTTTTCTGGAAACAATTTTTAGGTGGTGTATTTATAGCATTAGCTATGACAGGGCTAGACCAAGACATGATGCAAAAAAACTTGAGTATCAATTCTATAAAAAATGCTCAAAAGAACATTTACATTCAAATGGGATTATTCATTATTGTCAACATCATCTTTTTGAGTCTTGGGGCACTTTTATATACGTATGTAGATTTAAAAGCTTTAAATTTTGAAGGGAAATCAGACGAACTATTCAGCTTTGTGGCTATGCAACATGCCTCACCAATGGTAAGCATTGCATTCATCATAGGACTAGTTGCAGCTGCATACAGTAGTGCCGATAGTGCATTAACTGCACTCACAACTAGTTTCTGTATTGACTTTCTGGAATTTGAACGTTCAAAACCCACTAACATAAAAACAAGAAGACTTGTTCATATAGGATTTGCTCTGATTCTTTTCATAACGATCCTTATCTTTAATGCCATCAATAATGAAGCCGTTATTAAAGAATTATTTCGTGCTGCTGGCTTTACTTATGGGCCTTTACTCGGATTATTTTCATTCGGGATATTGACAAAAAATAAAATCAACGATAAATACGTTATAATCATTACCCTCCTATCTATTCTTTTAACAGGAATCTATTTTTATGGGATGCCTGTTATAGTTCAAGGATTCGAAGCAGGGTTTGAATTAATAATCATTAACGGATTTTTTACCTATATTCTGCTTCATTTCAATAGCTATTTATTGAGTAAAAAGTCATAAACAATCAGAAAAAATCATGGAAAATCAATCAAACGAACGAATAAAAAAAGCATTTCAAAATAAAAACTGGCCAGAAATTAAAAGCTCAGACAGTTGGAATATTTTTAAGGTCATGGCCGAATTTGTAGATGGATACGAAACACTATCCAAAACTGGACCGTGTGTTTCCGTTTTTGGATCTGCAAGAACAAAACCAGGCACCAAGTACTACGAAATTGCTACTGAAATTGGGCAAAAGCTCGCATCAGTTGGACTTGGAGTGATTACTGGAGGAGGACCTGGAATTATGGAAGCAGGTAATCTTGGTGCTCACAAAGAAAAGGGTGCCTCTGTTGGGTTAAACATCCTACTTCCTTTTGAGCAGAGTGCCAATCCATACATCGATAGAGATAAACTCATTAACTTTAATTTCTTCTTTGTAAGAAAAGTTATGTTTATGAAATACGCTCAAGGGTTTATTGTTCTTCCAGGTGGATTTGGAACATTAGATGAGTTATTCGAAGCACTTACCCTCATTCAAACACAAAAAACAGCCATGTTTCCTATTATTTTAGTTGGATCCTCTTATTGGGAAGGTTTAATGGACTGGCTGAAGAATACGATGCTAGAAGAAGCATATATAAGTCCAGAGGATATGGACTTATTTAAAATTGTAGATACGGCAGATGAAGCAGTCAATGAAATATTTGACTTCTACAGTAAATACAGTCTAAGCCTAAATTTCTAGTTGTAGTTCATGACCAACTTCGAGGATACAATTATAGCACCAGCCACACCCTCTGGGGTTTCGGCTCTTGCCGTAATTCGTGTTTCAGGCAATGATGCACTAACTATTGTAAACTCCTGTTTTTCCAGAGAAATTAACCATGCGAAAGGATATAGCATCCACTATGGGCATATTCTTGATGGAACACAAAAAGTAGATGAGGTTTTAGTTAGTATTTTCAAAAATCCTCAATCCTATACAGGGGAGGATTCTGTAGAAATATCTGGACATGGATCTCCCTATATCGTACAACGAATTATTGAAACAATCCTTAAAAAAGGAGCACGAATGGCAGAACCTGGTGAATTCACCTTACGTGCATTTTTAAATAAAAAGTTAGACCTCACACAAGCAGAAGCGGTTGCCGATATGATTAGCAGCAACAGTGAAGCTAGTCTGCAAATGGCCATCCATCAAATGCGAGGAGGGTTCAGCAAAGACATTGCAAAACTCAGACAAGAACTCATAGACTTTGCTGCATTAATCGAACTTGAAAATGATTTTGGAGAGGAAGATGTTGAATTTGCAAATCGACCAAAACTAAAAAGTTTAATCGAATCGCTACTTCATCAAATTGAAAAATTACGAACATCATTTTCGGCAGGAAATGTGCTCAAAAATGGAATTAATACTGTAATTGCTGGAAAACCAAATGCTGGGAAAAGCACATTGCTAAACTCCCTATTAAATGAGGATAGAGCCATTGTTTCTGATGTTGCTGGGACTACTCGTGATACCATTGAAGAAATTTTTACGCTTGAGGGTATCCAATTCCGGCTCATTGATACTGCAGGACTTAGAGATAGTTCAGATAATATTGAGCAGATTGGGGTAAGTAAGGCCAAAGAAAGCATTCAAAAAGCTGATTTAATCATCTATATCTTTGATGCCCAAACAACCAATCGAATTGAACTCGAATCTCAGTTAAAAGAACTTCCTCCTTCGCAACGGTTAATTATACTCGCCAACAAGACAGACAAGCAAACATACAACACCAAAGATTGGCCAGAAAACACCTTATTTATTTCGGCAAAAACAAAAAATATTGACCCGTTGTTGGATGAATTATTAAAGATTGCTAGCCAATATGAATATGGCAATGAAACTCTGGTAAATAACGCACGTCATGCCGATGCGTTGAGTAAAAGTTCAATATTGCTTCAGAAAATCATAACGGGAATTAATGAGGAAATTCCCAGTGACTTGATTGCCATTGATATTCGAAATACCTTGTATCAACTGGGACTAATCACAGGAGAAGTTACTAACGACGAAGTATTGGATTCTATTTTTACTCGATTCTGTATTGGGAAGTAATTCACTTCACCACCAAATTAATGCAACCTGACCCCAAGATACTCCAACAATTAGTCAAACAAAAAATGCCCTTTGGAAAATATAAAGGGGAACCTCTTTCCGACCTTCCAATCGGTTATCTTGAATGGTTTAAGCGAAATGGTGGCTTCCCTAATAGTAAGCTAGGCGAAATGTTAGAAAATGTATACGTAATAAAACTAAATGGCCTTGAAAAAATCCTTAAACGGCTTAAAAAAGACCGCATGTGACTACCTCAAAAGCATGATTTCTCCTTTTGATTGAAACACCTCATTTTTGTAATCTTTACCAAATGCGGTATAGTAGTAAATACCCTCTTGTACCTCGTTTCCATTGAATGTCCCGTCCCAAGAATCATTCATATCTGATGATTTGAAAAGCACCTCTCCCCAACGATTAAATATCATTATACTAAATTCTTTAACCCCTCTGTATTGGATAGAAAATACATCATTGGTATTATCATCATTTGGACTAAATGCGTTGGGAGTAAATAACTTAAAAGCATCTTCGACTTGCAACAATTTTGTATTCACATCAATACAACCTAAATTATTTTCTACGGTAAGTGTAACCTTAAAAAATCCAGTGTCAGCGTAGCTATGTGAAACTCCAAATCCAGAGCTTGATGCCCCATCTCCAAAATCCCAGGAATAATTCGTTGCATCCAAAGATGTATTTGTAAACACAAAATCAGGTTGATAAATCAATATTATTTTCAGATTTTTAATTAATTGACAACCTATTTAAAAGTTATCTTTGAAGTGAATTTAAACGAATGGTCATAGAGCAGATATACACGAATTGCCTTGCACAGGGAGCTTATTTTATTGAGAGTAACGGTGAAGTAGCTATAATAGATCCATTGCGAGAAATCGATTCTTACATCAATAAGGCTGATAAATTAAATGCCAAAATAAAATATATTTTTGAGACTCATTTTCATGCTGATTTTGTAAGTGGCCATGTTACTTTATCCAAAAAAACAGGAGCCAATATTGTTTATGGACCATTAGCTAATCCAACTTATGATGCTGTTATAGCAGAAGACAAACAAGAATTTAAGATTGGCAATATCACCATTATTGCCTTACACACTCCAGGACACACTATGGAAAGCACCACCTATCTGCTTAGAGATAAAGATGGGAAAGATCATTGCATATTCTCTGGAGATACATTATTTCTAGGAGATGTTGGACGACCTGATTTAGCTCAAAAATCAGCAAATATTACCCAAGAAGAATTAGCTGGAATATTGTATGACAGTCTTCGAAATATCATCATGCCCCTGGCAGATGACGTCATCGTATATCCTGCTCACGGAGCAGGAAGTGCTTGTGGGAAAAATATGATGACAGAAACAGTTGATACACTAGGCAATCAAAAACAGATGAATTACGCCTTGAGATCGGATATGACCAAAGCTGAATTTATTGAAGAAGTCACTACTGGGTTGTCTTTACCACCTGCATACTTTCCAATGAATGTGATGATGAATAAGTCTGGTTATGCAAACATCGATGAAATTATCTCAAAAGGAAATTCGCCGCTTAGCCCCTCCGATTTCGAGAATATTGCTAATGAGAGTCGTGCCATTATCCTTGATGTTCGGCACGAAAAAGAATTTATTCAAGGCCATATCCCTCAGAGCATATTCATAGGTATCGACGGAAGTTTTGCTCCATGGGTCGGAGCCGTTATTAAGGATGTAAATCAACCCATCCTCATAGTGGCTGAGGAAGACAGAATAAATGAAGTCATTACACGATTGAGTCGAGTAGGTTTTGACAATACATTAGGATATTTGAGGGGGGGTATTAAAGCTTGGGGAAAAGAAAACAGAGAGATTGACACTGTTCAGTCTGTTCCAACTAGTCAATTTGAAATAGACTATAAAACAAATAATAATCCCATTTTTGATGTCAGAAAAAAGGGCGAATGGGATATAAGCCATATTAAAGATGCTCATCATGTTTGTTTGAGTATGCTTAACGAAGAACTTGCACAATTCCAAAAAGAAAAAAATTTCTATGTGCATTGTGCGGGGGGGTATCGATCGGTAATTGCATCATCTATCTTAAAAAAACGGGGCTATCACAACGTGATAAATATCGCTGAAGGTTATGATGCCATTCAACACTCATCCATAGAACTTGTTTAATAACCAATTGTTAGATAACACAATTAATTTTAATTCGTTAGTCTAGACAGATAATAGAAATGATCATACAAATTAGCCGTATTCTTCTAAGTTTCCTTTTTGTTTTTGGAGCCATAAGTAAACTAATATCTATGCCATTTTTTGATGGGATGGTAGCTGAATTAATCTTAGGGCCCGATTATTTTAATCAGCCCAAGAGTATGTTGCTAGTTCAATGGCTAACCCGAATATTAGTAGCCCTAGAATTATGGATTGGAATTGCTCTTCTTCAAAACAAAGGATTTAAAAAGATTACCTTACCGCTTACCCTAATTACATTGCTTCTTTTTACTATTCATCTAATTTATGAAAGTTTGAAGAAAGAAAATGGATTTATTGAAGGGAACTGTGGATGCTTCGGGGATGTACTACCTATGACAAACCTTGAATCAATCATTAAAAATACAATAGGGATTGTACTTACGATCTATGTTTGGGTTAAGTATAAAGGTCAATCATTTCAAGCTTGGGTACCATCTTTATTTGTTGGATTAGTTACTCTTTTCACACTAAGCTTTGGAGTAAAATCATACCAAAATTCTACTGAGACACTGTACTCCGAAACATCAAATACTCCTCTGTTGGATACGACTAAACAAATTAAAAAGATGTTCAACAATCAAGGAAACACTGATATTGACTCTACATCAAACCCGATAATAGAAGAGAAAATCTCAATAGTAGAAACCGAAATAAAACCAACTTCAAAAGACATAGAGACTAAAACATCTCCTAGGAATAATACTTCAAATTCTATCCAAGAAATACCTCTATCTACACTTGAGCTGTTGGACTACTATGTGCCTGATTTAAAAAATCATCTTCAAAAAAATGACACTATGCTCGTTTGTTTATTTAGTATGACATGCAGTCATTGTCAAGAAGTATATCGTGATATTTCCTCCATGAAATCATCTAAAAAACTCCCCCTAATTTATCTTGTTAACTATGGCTCGGAATATGAACAAAATTATTTCTTTACCCAAGCAGGAAGCAAGGAAGATCCGCATTATCGAATTGATGATTTCACCCTATTTAAACGACTATTAGAAGGGAAAACCTATCCTAGAATCTTATATGTGAGTCAAGGGGAAATAATCAAAGAATGGGATGTTGACAGATACCAAAAAAAGAACTTCATGAACCACTTTGGTATTCGTAAAATAGAAAAAGAAGAGCAAAAAAATGGGTTACAATTGGACTTGAATCAGGGCAATAGTCCTTGGTAATTATCTGATTTTATATTCCAATCCAAACTGGATTGCATTAGTTTGAGGAAGCTGGTCGTATGACTTCAACATCGAATTTATACCATAACCATATTGATAACTCGATCGAATCCCCCATAATTTAGTTAATCCATATCGAAGACCCACAGATCCGCTAAGTCTAATTAAGGTGTTATTCAGTAAGTTTTCATCTAATTCTACAACCCCCAAAATACCATTATCTGCATTTGCAGTATAATAACCATTGGTCTTTTTTAGAATGTCGATATTTATACCAAGTCCACCAAAAAATAAAATTCGATTTTTAGGTACCGTCTGATAATTCACTTGAAATGGTACGGTCCAGTAATCAAAATTAGATAGGCAATCCACACATAAATCTCGCTGTAATCTAGATATTGTGCTATCTACAACAACATCTCCAATTAAAGCAATGGATTTACCTCTTGGCGAAATGATATAATTACGATTTAGTAATTTCTTTTTGGTGATGTATGTTTTTTCTATTGAAGATAATATGTAATTCGTTTTCTGCTGTAACGTAATCACACCTATGCCCGACGTGAATTTCCAACGCTTTTTCTGTGCAGCTAAATTTAATCCATAACCAATACTTCGCATTACACTTTCATTCGACTTGTGATTACTTTCATCCACAAGATTATTTAATCGAATTGTGGTTTGATGTTGAATTGATTTAATGTAAGGTGATGCATAAAAGGACCACTTTGAATAAGGGCTTTTTAAAATTCCAATCGCTTTAAAATTAGGATTAATATCATACATGAATCCACAGATATCTCGTGAATCTAATTCAGACATTTTAAATTTAATTTTATCGAAATCCATTAAATTTGAAATGGATTTTATGGCCGTTTCATTTTTAGCTAAGACGATATCTTTTTGAATGAATAGTTCATCCAATTTTGTAATCGATTTCTTACCGACTTTATCATTTCCTTCAAGCTCAGTTTGATATTTATCAGTTTTATTTTTCTGATAGAGCAATTTGCTAAAATATGATCTTTTTTCGGGTGATTTTTCAATCATTACATAATCTTCAACATCATTCGATTTTCTAAATCGAACGGTTTCATCTGAATTAATCAACGATTCTTGACTTGATTCTGTCTCTTGTACCAGATCTGGTCTAACCTCATCATGATCTTCAGCATCTATGGTAGAAAATTTATCTGAGTCATCTTTATGCGATTCCTGTTTAAGGACTTGTTGTTTTTGTTCATCCTGCTTTTTAGTTGTTATTTTTTCTTGACCATCTATATCAAAATTATAGAAACATACCCAAGCTAAAAAACCGGCTACCATAAGAGCAATGGAAGATCTAAACCACCATCTGTATCGGATGAAAAAACTTGCTTCTTGATCCAATAGTGCAAACATAGCCTTCCAATCAGACTCCGAGTATTTTAACCCTTTGTCGGAAAGTCCGTCTTTAAATATGTCGTCTATTTTACTCATTTCAATTTTGCTAATCTTTTTTCTGCTTGTATTTGCCGTTCAAGCATTACTTTTAATCTCTTTCGTGCATCATTCACATGCCATTTGCTCGTTCCTTCGGGTATCCCAAGGTAATCGCTAATTTCTCTATGCTTATATCCGTCTATCGCAAACAAGTTAAAGATTTTTTGAGTAAGGTGTGGAAGTTTTCTCAACATCACAAGTAAATCTTTTTCGTGAATATTGGATTCCCCTATATTATAATCCACAGGCACATTAAAATCTTCATATGCCGTCACATGAACATGAGTAATGTATTTTTTTTCTTTTCTATACTCATCAATCAGATGATTAATCATTACATTTCTGATCCAAGTTGCTATTGAATATTGATTGTTGTACTTTTTCATATTTTGAAGTACTTTCAAAAACCCTCCATTGAGCTTATAAAGAACCTCAGCCTCGTCATTACAATATCGAATTACAATGCTACTCATCAATGGAAAATATTTTTCATACAACTTGTTCTGACACCTTCTGTCATTTCGAATACATCCTTTTATCAGTTGGTCGTCAGTCATATAAAACAATCATTATTTAGAAAAGGGCAGAGCAACATATGTAACTCTACCTCTTAACCAAAAAACTAAGATTTCAAATTATCTAGCCAAATAAAGTCTGATACTTTTCAATTCATCACCTGCACGCAGATTCACGAAGTAGAGACCATCACTCAATGAGCTGAGGTCCAGCTGTGTTTTATTGCTTCCAGTAGTTAAATACGTTTCGTTTTGAGCTAATTGCTGCCCCATGCTATTCATTACACGCATAGTCATTTTAGCTCCTTTTTTACTATCAATGGTAAAGGTAAACTCACCGCTTGATGGGTTTGGATATACATTTACCCCAGTGAACGCAGTTGTTTGTTCTTCAACTCCAAGCATTGCTTCATCGATAACCGTAATACCAAAACCACTAGTTTTTAGAATATTACCATTAGAATCTAATCCAACACTATCGCAATAGGTTGAAGAACAAACATTCCCATTGGTAATGGTTAAGCAAATAGTATATAACCCAAAGTTAGTATACTGGTGCGTTGGATACTGAGCATTAGAAGTAGTTCCATCTCCAAAATCCCAGAAATATCGTGTATTTGGTGTTGTTCCCGAACTATTGTTTACCAAGTACAATCCAAACTTATTATTTGAATCCAACGCTACATAATATGAAGCTTTGCATGATGGTGTATTATTATTTCTTACAACTACCGTCTTTGTAACAAAGTCACAGGTATCACCTATGCTATCAATTAAGCTGTAAGTCACATTATAGGTGCCGTTAGCAATAAATGTATGAACTACATTCTGACCTGTATAGTTTTTTGTATTTGCATCGTAAATTGCCCAATGGGGTGTTAACCCGGACCCTGGAGTACTCCCACTAAAAAAGTACTTCAAACTATTCGCTGAATCTATACCATATGAAAAACTTGCATTGCAATTATTACCCCCATTATTAGATATGGTGATATTAAAGCAAGTAGAGTCAAAACATTGATAAAGAGAATCATAAATTACTAAACAAGCAAAATAGGTTCCTGGTGCATTATATGAATGGTAAACTTGATTCCCATAACCTGTGCTGCCATCACCGAATTGCCATTCCATTTCGTGATTACCAGATTGAGAACTAGAAGAATCATCATAAAATAAAACGGTATTACCATTTTGTGTGAATGATGCTCTTGCTTTACACCCAGCATAAACAGTGTTAACTATTAAAGCAAGTAATGCTGTTAAAAAAGTTGGTTTTAAAAACTTCATAATTTCTAATTTTTTTTGTTATTTACTAACATATACGAGTGTTTTCATTATGGGGTTGAAATTTATTTAAATTTATTTTCTAGAAATCCTTTTTTGCCACATCCAAGCATGGTATATCATGTCGTGTAAGTCATACTCCGCTTGCCATTGAAGCACATCATTTATTTTGTGAGTATCCGCAAAAATTTGTTCTACATCACCCTCTCTCCTTGGTCCGATTCTGTAATTCAAACGTATGTTGCATCGTTCTTCAAAAGCTTTAACCACCTCCAAAACAGTAGAACCATGACCCGTTCCTACATTGAATACATCCACAGAATTAGGCATCTTATCTGCAAATGTCATAGCCTTCACATGGGCTTTTGCTAAATCTACTACGTGGATATAGTCTCGAATACACGTACCGTCAGATGTATTATAATCATTTCCATGAATCACTAACTGCTCTCGAATACCGGCTGCAGTCTGCGTAATGTAGGGTACTAAATTACTAGGCACACCATTCGGCAATTCACCAATTTGGGCAGAAGGATGGGCTCCAACTGGATTAAAATACCGCAACAAAACGGTCTTAATATTTTTGTGTTTTGCATAATCCTGAATAATTTCTTCACCAATTATTTTAGTGGTTCCGTAGGGGCTTTCAGCACTTTTTATGGGAGTGTCTTCTGTCACAGGCAAATCATCAGCTATTCCATAAACTGTACAACTCGAAGAAAAGATTAAATTTTGAACGCCATGCCTTTCCATGGCTCCCAAAAGGGTAATTAACCCTGAAACATTATTTTCATAGTATTTAATTGGGTTATCAACTGACTCTCCAACGGCCTTGTATGCCGCAAAATGAACCACCCCATAAAAATCATGTTCCTTAAAAATTCGATTCATGATTGTTTGATCATTCACATCTCCAATGACCAAGTCAATCGAACGACCAGATATCGAAACGATTCGTTCTTTTACTTCTTCTGTCGAATTATCTAAATTGTCAATTACGACTACATCATAACCTGCAGATTGAAGTTCAACTACAGTATGGCTTCCTATGTATCCAAGCCCACCTGTAACGAGTATTTTTTTCATGTGTGTAGCAAAGGTAAGTCAACGAGAATGAAACACGACTTATTGCAAATTATCGGCTGAATATATCATTTTAAAATGCTGAATACCTGCTTCTTCAAATTGATTGCCCACGGTACTAAACCCATATTTGTTGTAAAACTCAACCACCTGAACTTGAGCGTGTAAATAAATCATTCGATCATGATCTACTGCAGCTAAAGCCGCTTTGAGTAAAGATGCACCAACGGATTGAGTCCTGTACTCCTTGAGTACCGCAAAACGTTCAAGCTTAGTTCCCTGACTTGTATTACGAAATCTACAGGTACCCACTACGCGATTGTCGTAAGTTGCAAAAAGATGAGTACTCGAAGATTCAAACTCATCATACTCTTCCTCTTCACTCACAGACTGTTCAATTACAAATACTGCTCTACGAACATCAAAAATAGCCTCCATGGATTGAGGAGAATCAGCAACTTTAACAATTATTTCTTTATCCATAAAATACAAAGGTAGGTATTAAAAAAAATGTACATTTGCTCTGCTATACTGCATTAATTTGAAATGATAAAAAGCATTCAATATGAGTTGGTTTAAGCGAGCAACAGAAGGAATTCGAACAGAAACAAAAGACAAAAAACCTACCCCTGACGGACTTTGGTATAAATGTAAGCTATGTAAAACTCCGACTAGTACAAAGGAATTTGAGCTTAATTTATGTGTGTGTCCGAATTGCGGTCATCACGAACGAATTGGATCAAAGGAATACTTTGCCATTCTTTTTGACGAAGGTAAATTCAAAGAGTTAGACGTCAATCTAAGTTCTGGTGATCCTCTGAAATTTAAGGATACAAAAACATATCCTGATCGAGTAGAAGCCTCAAAATCCAAAAGTGGTTTAACTGATGCGGTTAGAACAGCTATTGGAAAAATCGGTGGTTTAAAAGTTTCTATGGCGGTTATGGATTTTGCTTTCATTGGTGGTTCTATGGGTTCGGTAGTAGGTGAAAAAATTGCTCGATCTATTGATAAGGCTATTGAACTAAAAATTCCGATGATTATCATTTCCAAAAGTGGAGGTGCCCGAATGATGGAAGCCGCTTTTTCACTTATGCAAATGGCAAAAACATCCGCAAAACTTGCTCTTCTTGCCGAAGAAAAACTACCTTACATATCTGTACTTACTGATCCAACAACTGGAGGAATCACTGCTTCATTTGCTATGCTTGGAGATGTAAATATTGCTGAACCAAAAGCATTAATTGGATTTGCAGGACCACGAGTTATTAAAGAAACAATTGGCAAAGACCTTCCAGAAGGATTTCAACGCTCTGAATTTTTGCAAGAAAAGGGATTTGTAGATTTTATCGTAGAAAGAAAAGACTTAAAAGAAAAAATACACAACGTTCTTAATATATTTGGAACTCATAAACGATTAGCAAAAGCATAACTGTAATTAGAATTGATTAAAAGATGAATTTCCCCGATAATTTAAAATACACAAAAGAACACGAGTGGGTGTCTATGGAGGGCGATGTTGCAACAATTGGCGTAACTGAATTTGCCCAAAGTGAGTTAGGAGACATTGTATTTGTTGAAATCGAAACAGAAGGTGAAACCCTCGACCAAAATGAAGTATTTGGTACAATTGAAGCTGTAAAAACAGTATCAGACTTGTTTATGCCTATAAGTGGAGAAATTGTTGCCATTAATTCTGATCTTGAAGATGCACCTGAAAGTGTTAATGAATCTCCTTATGAAAATGGCTGGATGGTCAAAATCAAAGCCTCTGATTTGTCTGAGGTGGATGGTTTGATGGATGCAAATGCATACAAATCCCTAATCGGACAATAAATCTACCACACCATATGAAGCTCAAACGAGCACGAATACTCGCCATAATTTGGACAGCCTTCATAGCTAGTTCTTGCTTGTTACCTCCATCACTTTTTAAACCGTTTACCTTCCAAAGTTTATTTGGTTTGGATAAACATATTCACCTTGTTCTGTACTTTGTATTTGTCCAACTTTGGGCAATAAACCTAAAAAAGATAAATCGGAAAAATAAACTAGTCATTCTTCTAATCGGTATTATCTATGGCATCCTCATTGAATTTATGCAAAGCACAATGAATATAGGTAGGAGTTATGAAATTGATGATATGATTGCAAACACATTAGGGTGCATTCTAGGAATTATATTTTTGACAATAACACAAAATTCAATACCGTTAATTAAAAAGTATTTACCTTTTCGGCAGAAAGGTAATTAAGGTATAAATTTTTTACGTTAATTTTGAATTACAAATCACATGGAAGTTAAAAAGTATCCAAAACCTGAAGTTAAAAACAAAAGAATTGACTTCTTCCTTGCCGGGCTTGCTTTTTCTTTATTGGTTGTTTTTGGAGCTTTCTCATATAGAATTTATGATGATAGACCAGATCAATTAGAAAACATCATTATAGAGGAAGACCTAGTTGTTATGGAAAACACTGTTCAAGAGAAAAAACCACCTCCTCCACCTCCTCCACCAGAAATTGAAGTGGTAGAAGATGATGAGGAAATTGAAGAGGATCAACCTGAGATTGAAGACAATGAAATCGATCAGGATACGGAGATGGAGATTTATGAACAAGAAGAGGAAGAACCAGAAGAAACCAATGAAGTTTTTGAAATCTTCGATGTATCTGAAAAAGCATCTTTCCCTGGTGGCGATGCCGGTCTTCAACGATTTATCGCTGAAAACATAACATTCCCACCAATGGCATTAGAAAATGACATGCAGGGTACGGTAAACGTAATGTTTGTGGTCGATAAAAGTGGTCGAGTACGAGATGTAACAATTTTGGGTAGAAAGAAAGGATTTGGCCTAGAAGATGAAGCGATGCGAGTAATCAAATTAACTTCTGGCAAATGGCGTCCTGCAAAACAGCGTGACAAATCAGTAAATATGCGATTTAGAATTCCGGTGAAATTCCAAATATTTTAAATTTTTTGTTCAGATATCATAGATCCCTTTGTATCTGCAAGGGGATTTTTTTTGCTTATAAAAATGATGAAATGATTACTAAAATGAATATAATCATTTCATAATGAGTCATTTAAATTACTTGCAAGTGCTTACAAGCGATTATAAACGTAAGTGAGTACTTAAAATAATCATATTGTTTGGTGCATGCATTCAATTTGTAGTGTTTTTCAAAAGGAACAGCAGAATTAACTACATATAATAATCGTCTCACATGGGACACTAAACAAAACAATTTAATCACTTAACAATTATTATGAACGCATTAAAAAACAAAGTACAATTGATCGGAAACCTAGGAATGAACCCAGAAGTTAAAGAACTCGATGGAGGAAGAAAAGTCGCTAAATTTACACTTGCTACGAATGAGGTTTACAAAAATCAAAAAGGAGAAAAGGTGCAAGACACCCAATGGCACAACATTGTCGCGTGGGGCAAAACAGCTTCTCTGATGGAAGAACTACTTAGCAAGGGAAAAGAAGTACTTGTGGAAGGAAAATTAACAAACCGAAGTTGGGATGACAAAGAGGGCAATAAACGTTACATTACTGAAATTGTCACCTCAGATTTTATAATTTTAACTCCCAAAACTCAAAGTAAAAAAGAAGAAATCCCTTTCTAAAATAATTCTTCTTTAAATAAAAAACCACTCGCTGAGCGAGTGGTTTTTTTTATGCTTTCAAAATCTGGTCAGTGTGTTCCTTGGTTTTGACTTTGGAAATCACTTCTTCAATAACTCCATTTTCGTCAATAATAAAAGTCGTACGTGCCACACCCATATATTCTCTACCATACATACTTTTCTTTACCCAAACACCGAACATTTCACAGGTTTCTTTTTCAGTATCTGCTAGTAAATCAAAAGGCAAATCATACTTTTCAATAAACTTTTGGTGCTTTTTTTCACTATCTGGACTCACACCTAAAATAGCATATCCTTTACTCAAAAACTGATCATAGTTATCTCTCAAGTTACATGCTTCAGCAGTACACCCTGGAGTATCATCCTTGGGATAAAAATAGAGTACTAATTTTTTACCTGCATATCTCGAAAGTGAAACTGCATCTCCATTCTGATTAACTCCTGTAAATTCTGGGGCCTTATCTCCTTGTTTTATATTACTCATAATAGTTCAACAAAATTATTGAAACTTAGATTATCAAAGTACAATCTTTTGCTCAAATTGTGATTTATTATTTCGATTGTCGTTTACAATCAGTTTGAGCATATACTCCCCAGGTTTAATCCAATTAGGAATGATTCCTGATATAATATTGGTCTTAGGTTCATATTCAGCTAGAATCCATTTGTCATTAATGGAACAGGTAAAACTTTTTAAACCAGTCAAATTATCCGTCACTCTGAATCGATAAGATTTACCCACCTTAATTGGTTTAATGGTAGGAGGAATGTCATCATATCCAATCGCATATTCCCCCAGTGATCGTGTTTTGAATTTTAGGATGTTTCCGCTAAGAACACCACCCTCGTAATACCTTCTTGAACCTTCCATGCTAAATGCACACAATTTGGATCCATAACTTAACCATTTATAGGGTACAGTGTATGAGACATTGATGTATGAATGAAGTGGGGTATATGGATAATGCATTTGCAGGGTCTTACTCAGCATGTCTGGCTTCGCATTTTTGATTTTCAACTTAAAATCGAATGGATGATAAATTGATTTTTTAGGCACGTTAATATCCCATTCAAAGTATTGAATTCGCGTATTGTTTTTTACACGTTTGACTTTATCGCCTCCACCCCCAATTGGTGGTGTAAATTCATTTGCATTTTTATCTCCATGCAATACCCAAGACACCGAATCGACCATCCCAGCATAATCTTTAAGATACAATCGCATAATAACAGAATCTCCTTCTCCAATAGTCACATTCCCATTATTTTTTTGCTGGTAATAAGGTAAAGGATTAAATCGCTCCTTAAAAAGTCGAACATAGGTTTTTTTATCTTTCCATTTCAAAAAGGGATCGATATGTGCATTGATGTATCGTCCTTGAGAAAAATTAAACTTATTTACTTGATAAGAAAAAACCAGCTGATTGTCAGCAGTAATCCAACAATAATTTATTCCCAAGACATTTTTTTTATCTGTAAAATAATCATTTGCCCATACCCCAAAACTATACTTCCCAGGTTTGAGTTTAATTGGTTTTTTCTTCTGAATTTGATCACCCCACTTGCTGATTGTCATGTATGGATAATTCCCCGATGAATGAAGTACTTTTTGATCTCTTTTATAAATGCTAATCCGCTTAATTTCGGGTTTCAATTGATCTTTAATGGTAAGATCATGTAAAAGCGGGTTTGTACTTCGTCCACTCGGATTTCTGATTTCAAAGTGCAGATGTGGACCACCACTTCCACCAGTATTCCCACTAAGAGCAATGACTTGTCCTTTTTTAACTGGCAATTCTCCTGATTTAGGAAACAATTCAATTTCAAATTTTCGTTGCTTGTACTGCCGTTCTTTAACATAATTCGCAATAGCCCCTTTAAATTGCTGTAAATGCCCATATACCGTAGTATAGCCATTGGTATGACGGACATATAAAACACGGCCGTAACCTCGTGTGCTAATCTTAATACGTTCGACATAGCCATCAGCAGATGCACGAACATTCCAACCCTCAACACCACCAGTTCTCATATCCATACCCGCATGAAAATGGTTTCCTCTCAATTCACAAAAACTACCCGAAATAAGTATGTCTCCATCAAGAGGATTGGCGAAATAGTTGGTAGTATATCGATAAATTTGTTGTTTGAAGTTATAGGGTTTTATAACAATTTTTGGAGCAGGTGTTTTATCCTCTTTAAATAATTCTTTTTCTGATGAAACTTGAAAACTTGTAGAGTCTGAATTGGAAGTACTGGAATTCGAATCCTGTGAAGAATCTGTACCACACCCCAAAAGTACCAAAAATAAACACCCTACAAACATCCTATTTAAAAGCATAACACCTTTTTTAAAACAAATTTAACGACACAAA
>MDSX01006054.1_pt1 | contig 26484 bp, 10 predicted proteins | sample 811141 | NCBI WGS metagenome assembly MDSX01 (sample SAMN05326642, study PRJNA326480) | marine metagenome | isolation source: seawater | place: Atlantic Ocean: South East | collected 2010
GCATCCCCATAGGTCCAACCATCTTGAACCCTTTTGGAATGTCTTTGCATACTTTATCAGTATAGCAATAATATTTTCCGTCCGGACACTTCTTTTTCATTGATATAAAATAAGGTCTCTTAGTATTTATAGACCAATGATTGTAAGAGGGTTAGACATCACAGTAGCAACACCAGATGTGTTATCAAACTCAATTCTATTGCTTTCATAATCTATTTTTTTCATATTTCCTAAATCAACACCATCACTAGCAATACCAACAGCACCACTGCCAGAATTGATTGCACTTATTAGTCTAGGCATCAGTTTGCAGTCTCCAACACAGATAGAAGAACTTTAAGAGTGGTGTTAGCACCAGCTTTGATTTTGATAGAGTCATTAGTTTGTAAAACTAATTTACCATCAAGAGGAATATAAGCATCATTTACAGGGACAGCTGCTTCTTTGATAATCTCTGTTGTAGTAGAACTTCTAATATGAGACATTGTAACTGTGGTCTGTGAAGAACCATAGTTAGTCACATGAGCATAAAGCACAATACCTGTATAACCAGTGGGTGCTGTATATAATGTCTGATCTACTGTTGTTAACTGAAGTGTTTCAGTCTTAAATCTATTGAGTGCTAACTGTGCCATTTAACTAAGTGCTAGAATGAAGGGGGTCATTTCTGAGAACAAACTCTTGGAGAATGCTCTTCCACTGATTGTTCCTGTTGACTGATTTATCTGAAGGTCATCACCTATACGGAAATTACCTGCTTGATCTGTGCTTGTATAAATTACTCTTCCACCATTTTGACTCTTAACTTCATTTGCTTGAATTGTAACTCCACCTCTTTTTGGAGTGGCAGATGTTATATTATTTCCAGCACCAATGTATTCAAAAGTATGAGAACTAGCAATGATTTTACTTTGTTGGAAGAAGTATGCAGTTGATGCAACCCCAACTGTATTAAGTAAATTTTCAGCAAGTGTTAATGTAGTAATTCCAGACACTATGGGTGTAGCACTATTTATTGTGTAGTAAGTATCTGCCATTACTGCTGTAGCAGTAGCAGTTGTGCCAGAATCAGGGGCAGAAATAGTGACTGTTGCATTTCCAGTATATTGACTTCCACTGCTTATTATATCAATTTCTGTAACTATACCACCCTCTAGTGTAGCAAAGGCAGTTGCTACCTCTCCATTTGGACCTGTAGGGGATGAAACAGTAACTGAGGGTGTAGATGTATATCCACTGCCTCCATTAGTGATTGTGATGGATTCTACAGATTTAAACAGTTGATCAAAATAAACGACTTGTCCATCATAAGGTCTAGTTGTAATTGCACCAACATTTACAACTATATTATCTTGACTAACTGCAGCAGTAGATGTAACAACACCAGTAAATTGTTCATTGCTTACGCCATCTGCAACCAATCCAAGTGTTCCAAAACTACAATTACTGTTGGCAACATCTGCTTGACCACCTTTATGAACAGTTATTGCTTCATTGCAGCAGATTGTGAATACAGAAACTAACTGTGCATATCCTTCATTAGTAACTGCAACTCCTACACCTCCCTGATTGTATTGTGTAAAGGCATCAACATTCATTGATTTGGTCTTTACTGCCTTATCTCCATCAACTCTAATTCCAGTTCCAGTTGTAGTGTCACTAGTGCAGTTTTGGATGTAAGGTCCTTTCCATTTTCCACCACCTACATTTGTTGCACCAGCAGATGGGAATGCAACAGCAGCAGCAGGAGCAGTGTGACCAGAGAAGGTCATGTTTGCTAGTTTACATCCTTTGTTGACATGGAACAGATCTTGTGTTGCATTACTTGGTAATACTTTACAACTTCTAAGATCATCTCCAACAATTGCCACAAATGCAGGAACTACAATTGGATTACTCTCCACATAATTTCCTGACAAAATCTTAATCACTGATCCAGATTGAGCAACTCCAACAGCACTAGCAATAGTTAATTTTGCATTATCAATTGATGTGCCATTATTAGAATCATTGCCATCTTTAGCAACATAGAAGACATTAGGTGCTGAGTTAATACCTGTTGCACCAGCATTAATTCTTACATTATCACCAATAGTGACATCTGAATTGGTGATAGTAACAATACCAGTTGTAATAGTGTTATTGTCACCATCAATGGTTACAGACGCAGTACCAATGGTAAGGATCCCAGTAATTCTGGCATCACCACGAACAAGTAAAGCAGTGGTTGCTGAACCTGTATTTACTTCAACTCCACTTCTAAATGTTGACAGACCAAGAGAATCAACATGTCTTACATCATCATAAGTGATTGTTCCTCCAACATTTACATTACCTGTTGCTTCAATATTACCTACAACATGAAGGGCAACCCCTGCTTTTGCTGTTGTTGTATTAATACCAACAAATTTTGTTGTGTGAATACCAACTGAATCTACACCCCAAGTTCCTGCTGCACCAACAGCAATAAATTCATCACTACCAATACCAACCCATTTTGAAGTGGTAGAATTGTAAATTAGTAGTTGACCATCTGTTCCATCAAATGTTACATCATCAAGGTCTTTGATGAATCCTGCTCCACCACCACCCATAGTGGAAAGTTGAGTTTGTACCCTGTTTATAAACAACCTGTAGTGTTTTGACAGATCATCAAGGGTTGCAAACTTTTGATCCATTGGTGTTAATGGATCAGTTTGTCCTCCAGCAGTCTCTTTTTCACTGGGTGGTTCATTTAACAGACCCTCAGCGAGGTCAACTTGTGCTTTTTTAATATCTGCAGATATTTTTTTAATATCTTCAAGACAACTTTTAACACTTACCTTAACAAATTTTACATCTTGTCTAAGTGAGTCAATCTCATTGTCATAATCTTTAATCTCTGGAAGAGAATCAAACTTTTTACTTACCTCTTCTTTTAAATTAGTAAAATATGAGAGAATTGTCTCATCTGTCTTTACACTCTCCTTATTAATCCTCTTGATTTCTGTCTCAAGAGTTTGTTTTAACTTATTTTGCTCACCTAAGAGTGCTTTTTTTAGTTTTCTATCATCATCCTTGAATTCATGCTTATGGTCATAAACCCTTAGAGTGATTTCTTTAAGTTCTTTATAAATTTTGTCCTTAGATTCTGAATATACATTCTTTAAATCTTTAAAATCAACTTTTTGCTCAAAATCTTTGACTTCAATTGTTTCAACTAATTCAGAAACTCTTGAATTAATAGTATCTTTGATTAAATCAAAATGAGTTTCTACCTTTTTAAAGTCATCATCAATAACACCAAAGGTTTTACCAATCCAAGAGAAGTCAGGTACTTCATTTACCTCATTGACCCACTTGGGAAAGGTTGGAATATTGTTGTTGACCTCTTCAATTCTTGATTTTAAGACATCAAGATCATTTTCGTAGTATTTTACCTCAGGAAGAGACTCAATTTCTTCCTTAATTCTTGATATTTTACCATAAATTAACTCAATATCACCCTCATAGTACCTAACCTCTGGTACTTCAGGTATTTTTTGCTCAATTTCAGTTAATTTTACCTCAAATTCTTCATTTTTTGCCCTTAGATCATAAATTTTATCACTTTTTAGATCATACTGAGAGAAATTTTCTTGAATTTCTGCAATTTTTTCACTTATCTGACCAATTTCATCATCATATGACTTAATTTCAGGTATTTCAGGTATTTGTTTTCTTACATCATTAACTAATTTAACTAATTCTTGCCATTCAGGTGCTTTTACAACGTCAATAACCTCTGCAAATGTGTTTCCATTTGCATCTTCAATTGTTTGGTCCTCTTCTAAAGGATAAGTCTTATATTCTTCTACTGATGGTAATTCTTTCTCTTCTTCAATAAAATTCTTGTAAGAGGGCAGTTCATTATCCTCTAGATAATCATTTATTGACGGCAAATCCTCTTTTTTAGACATTCTATTAGTATAAACTTTGGGATTTCTCTCCCTGATGTATTATTTATCAGTATTATTCTTCAATAGTTTTTGTAGTTCTGCAGTTGACCCAACAAATAAAGCATTATTAACTGTTGTTGGACCTTTACTAACTTTTTCTTCTTCTACATCCTTTAACTTCTGTTGAAGGGTCATTAGTTTATCAGTAGCATCAGCAACATTCTTTATCAACTGACCAGCGACTTCATATGCTCTTGGCATCTCACTTTCTTGGGCAAGTTCTAGAATACCATTAATTGCTTCTTGACCCTTTTCAATAATAGAGTACAGATTACCCCTTGTATATTCATAATCCTTTTCTACATCATTTTTGGTAAGATGAGCAGGTTTTTCCTTACCTGGTGTAATGTCTATGATACTATCATCTGTCATAACATTCCACCATCAAAACCAAAGTTATCACCAATATCAATGAAACCGGAATCAGCTGCTACAATTTGAGAGACATCTGATCCTAATACATGGTTACTTGGAGTTGTTTTATCTTGTCCTCTCTTGACAGTCAGTTTATTGCCATCAATGGATTCAACAAACAGTTCTTCATCACCAAGTGTGATGTATTGCTTAACAGTGACTTTTGAACCATCACCAACACTGATTACAGTCTCAGTGGTATCAACATCTTCAGCAAGTTCTGTGACTACATTTCCAGTATAATTCTTGGTTGCTCTTGGTACAACACTATATGAAACATCTCTAGTATATGCTTGACCAGAAGAAGTTCTTTGGCCAGATACATATCCAACTTGTACTTTTTTGATTACATCACTTGAAACATCACTAATTGGTCCATATAGATTTGTCTTTGCAGAAAATCTCAGGGTGTAAACAAGTGCTCTTCTAGTGTCAAAATTACCTTCATAATCATCTTCCATTGTTACATTTTCAAGTTGAACTGGAACATTTACAACTTCTCTAAGATCACCAAGAAGTTTAATTGGAAGTGTGTAAGATGGTTGGAAATAAGGTAAAATTTGCTCTATAATCTGCAAAGCATCATCATTCAACTTTGTCATAATTGAAAGTTCAAAACCCATGTTATATGGAACAGGCATAAAAACTTTTTTTGTCTTTGTGCCTGAATCAGTTACAGGGTGAAATGCTTGAGTTTGGGTTGCCTTTCTAACAGGATCATACTGAAGGTCAATAAATTCAAATGACATTCTTGGTAGGGTCATCTGAACTGGTTTGTTTAGATCTGCCTGCTGCTCAAGTCTTGCTAAGAACTTTTGAGTAGGACCATACGCTAGTGGGACCTTTATAATACTAAAGGTATCATCATTAGCATCTTTCTTATGAATTTCAATTCCATTGAAGAGAGATCCAAAAGCAATGATTACTGATCTAAAGATTTCATTGTAAAAATGTTCAAACATTTTCTTACTTTATTTTTTTTATTTATTAAGGCATCCCAAAGGGATTAGTTTTACTGAAGTCAATGATTTCATCTGCTCTAATTTCAATGTTGTCGTTGTCAGCAAATGGATCAATAGTATCAAACTTATCTTGAGATTTCATTGAATGTCTAGCACCAGATTCGCTACCAACTATTGTTTCACCTGGTGTAAATGTTCCATCAACAATGGATACTTCAAGAATATTGTTCACAGCATCATAAGACTTAACTCTTGCAGTGGTCCCAGAACTTGCACCAGTTACAACTTCATTGAATATAAATGATCCAGTGCTTGTTGACACAGGTTCAGAAATTGTAATAGTTGGTGTTAATACGTACTGACTACCACTATTTGTGATTGTGATACTTGTAACAACACCAGCAGCATTTGTATTTGCCACACCAACTGCTGTGGTTACACCAGATATTTGATCAACATAATTTTTAAATCTAGAATTATTTGATATGGTAACTGTTGGTGGTGATGTATAACCACCACCACCATATGTGAGATTTATTCCAGTTACAATGCCACATTGATCAGTACCAATCTCAAAAACTGATGTTGCAATACCAACATTTGTTGATGCTTGATTAAGTGATATTGATCCAGCACCAATACCACTTACAAAAGTATCTGTTGGTACAAAGTTATAATAACTATCATGTCCTACAGAAAGTCTGACTCTATCACCAACAATTATACCTGTTGTAGTAATACCAGTAATTGATGTGGATGTGGTTGAAAGTGTTCCTGTGGTTGAAATTGAATTGAATCTGATGGTTGCTATACCAGTGGCAGTAAATTGTGTTGTTACACCTGCTGGTGCTGATATTGTGACTGTTGGTGCTGAAATATATCCAAATCCACTATTTCCAATAGCGAGACTTGTTACTGAACCACCAATTGAAATTGTTGCAGTCGCAGTTGCTTGAACAGGTGATGGTGACCCAAAAGCAATATTAGGAGCAACAGTATATCCTGCTCCAATAGTTGCTGAAGTTCCAACTGCCCAAGCATCAGCAGGGTTAAATGAAACTGCTGTAATAATACCAGTAATAGGATGAATAGTAGCAATACCAGTAGCATGTTGTGTTGGTGCATCCTGTCCAGTAGATGTGGTAATTGCCACAATTGGAGCACTTGTATATGCTCTACCTGTGGTGCTGAATGCTATAGAACTTGGGTTTATAGATGATCCAGCAATTCCTATGGTAGCAGAAGCAATACTGATTCCAGGATGGGCAATAGTTACTGTAGGAACTGATGTATAGAACTTCCCTTCATCAGTAATTGATAAAGAATTAACTCTACCACCACTTATTGCAATATCTTGAATTGTTGATGTGGCATTTGCGTTGTCTCCTGTGCCTGTTGGATCTGAGAATGTAACAGTAGGTGCAGACTTGTAGAAAACACCACCTGTAGTGCCACCAGGGAACAGATAGGTAGCAATACCAACACTGATTGTGGTATCAATAACACTTGACCCAGCACCAGGATTGATTGGAATGTCAATTGTTGCAGTTGCTGCTGCTCCAACATGAACTGGGGTTGATATACCAACAGTGGGAGCACCAACATATCCACTACCACCTGATGTAATGCTGATTGGGTTGATACCACCAATAGTTTCAATACCTACCACCTCAGCAGTGGCACCATTACCACCTCCTCCTGTTATTGTTATAATTGGGTTTACAGTATAACCTAAACCAGGATTTGTAAGTTGTATCTCAGTTATGGTTCCACCTTTTGTTCCATCACAACCAATATAATCATTGGTGAGAACTGCTACTGCTTTGGCATCTATTCCACCATCTGGTGCAGAAGAAATTGCAACTGTGGGTATTGAGGAATAACCACCACCCATGTTGGTTATTCTGATACTAGAAATAGTACCAGTTCCAATACCAATAACAGATGCTGTTGCAGGTGTTGCAACACCTATTAATTGTAATTTTTGAATATATCCAATCTGCTCAATTTCATCATCAATTGTTTCTACACCAGTATCAAGAACCTCATCTTCATATCTGTAAAGTTGACACTTCAGTGTGTAAACATAGTTTTTTTGTAATTGATAAAATGGTTGCTCATGTTCAACATAATTTATTTCAAATAATCTATCACCTAATGGGAAATAAATTAAATCACCTTCTTTTGGTCTAGTTGATAATTCAATATTTGGAACATCTTTGATGAGAGGGGTAATATAATTTTCATATCTTTCTCTTGACACAACTAATGTCAAATCATCTACTTCTTGAATTCCAAATTTTGATAATAATGTACCCTGACCTCCATATCCTTCATAACTATCAAGATACGCTTCTATTGGATATGCATTATCAAATTCTGACTGTATTACTTCTCTAATAACAGTATTCTTTTTTACATACCTTCTAGGAATGTAAAATATTTCAATCCCATACATTTGCAACTGTTCGTTGACTAGACTCTGTATGAGATTTTGCTCTTGTTTAGAGTTGTTTAAAAAATATGGATTGAGCATGTGATCAACCTATCAAATCCATTGGTGGTAACTCATACTTACTTAACATCTCAACCTTGATTTCATCAAGTTCTCTTTGACCATCATCAAACAGTTGTCTTCCATTAAATTCAATGCCTCCAGGTAGTTTTACACCTGTAAACTTAATAAGGTTTTGTCCCCATTGTCTTTTGATTAAAGCAGTCAAATATCTTTTTAAGAAGGGGTCATTATATACTCTTGTGTAATCATTTGGATTAAGTGCTCTATAGCATTCAAGAATAATAAATTCATCCTTTTTCAGATTATCCCAATCTACATCAAGATACATTCTATCTTGTCTAATATTAAATCTAATTCTCTTGTGAGTATTAAGGAGAAAATCCATTGTCTCCAAGTAACTCATTGACATTGAATATGAGAGCAGGTCAGTGCTTCCAAAGTAGTAAATATCATTCAAGAACAGTTGGTACTTGAAACTGAACATATTTGAACTACTTGCTGCCTGAGCATCATCATATTTAAATATTCTTTCAATACCTATAACTTGAGGTGGGACTTGAATGTAATTGCTATTTTCATAAAAAGCAAAATTGGTAGAATCTCCTCCTACTGTGGTATTTACTGTGGTTGAAGTAATACCAGTTTGAGTAGTAGCACTTGATGCTCCAGGAGGTCTTGCTTTACCTCTCTCAACATCCTTTTCAGTAATCTGATACTTTAAGAATGCCTTCTCAACACCATCATAATGTCTTTCTTGAAAATGCTGAATAGCATCATCCATCAAATCTTGGAGTTGTTCTTCAGCGACATTAATTTCTAAGACAGGGGCACCTAACTGTCTTAAACAATAATCTATAAGTTCTTGTCTTGAAGAAGGTTGTGCCATTATACACTATATCCTTTTCTATATTTAGTTAGACGGAGAGACCCCCTTCTACCACTATGTTTCCTGAAACCATTTTATAAACTGTTGATGCTGAACTCACAACATTAATGTCATAATAATATCTTCCTGGTTTTAAATCCTTTGTTATAGTATCTGTAAGTGAAATATTAAATTCACCACCAGCAGCACTTGTAATACCAGCAGTAAATCCTTGAATTCCACCAGTGGATGCTCCAATAGCAACACTTTTTTTCATCTTTCCATGAATTGCATAACCAGATAAATCAAAGGCAGATTTATTTTCTTTATTTACTTTAAATGTAGACTTAAAGTCAGCACCTTCCAATATGGTAAGATTTACACCATATGCAGTATTGGAATTTGGATTAAAGGTGATAGTATTGTTAGCCATTAGTTAGTGATTTTAACATTGATTTGATTTCATCTAGATCACCCTTTAAATTATCAACTTTTTTTTCAAGGGAGTCAACTCTTTCTTTATCAGATAAAAGTTTCTCCCTATTTTTTATGTATGCGTTAAATTCATTTTTATTTGTATTAATTAGGGCATTAGTTTTCCCATCTCTCAACAGGTTTTTATTGCCCTCAACTGGAATAAAACTCATGCTAATGCTAATACTCTAAGGTTTCTAAATTGAGGAACAACTGCTTGATTAGATGATGTTCCAATCAATTTAAGTCTAAATGACTTGAAAGGTGGAAGATTATCCATAGTGAATTTGTATTCAGTAAAGTCATTTATTGCAGGTGTTTGAGTCAATTTATCACTTTTCTCTTTCCTGGTATCAGGAGTTCCATCTGACAATGAAGGATCAATAATGTTTCCAAAAGTATCAATATTATTGATACCTGGGAATGGTTTAAACTTAGTTTCTTTTGCACTTACATTCTGGTCAAGAGCATAGAAAATTCTCACATCACTTGTATTTGCAATGTAAGCATCAATGAATACCTTCAGAGATGTAGCAGGATTTTCAAGAGTTACATTTTTAGTAACATACAACATGCTGTTAGGATCATTTGGAATACCTGTCACTCTTGGATCAGTAGCAAAGTTTGAAATTGGACCATCAACTCTATTGGATACAAATACAACAGATGAGTGATTAAGGTCAATCATAGGTGAAATTCTCTTATCATAAGTAAGTAAATCAAGGTTCAAAGTAAATGATTTGTTACCAGGGAATTGTGTAAGATTTTCATCTTGATTGACTGATGATGCAACCATTCTTTGTGATTCAAAATAGTTCTTTTGGTTAAACTGAACATCTTGGAACCCTTGGTCAACAAATGCTACTTCATTACCTGAAACAGAAGTTTCAGAAATGGTCCTGGCAGATGCAAGGACATATGCACCTTCTGGTGTTGTTGAAGTAATATCAGGTATGATTAATGAGTAAGGAATATTGTAGGATCCCTTGGCAACACTAGTATTAGTAGAACCATCAGTGAGATAATTTGTTTGAGGAATAAATGTGCCTCCAGTTCCTGTTCTATTTGTTCCATTTGAATTCATATCAATTTTGATGTGATAGGAGTCAATTGCCAAAGCATCCTCTTTGGTCACATCTTGAAGATTGTGAGTTGTGTTTATTCTTCTTAAAGAAACATCATTAAACTCATATTTTGTGACAAGATCATTTGCTTTATAACTTGCAGCAATTCCTTCTGCTGCTCTACCAATACCAATCAATGTTCCAGATGTACCACTGCCTGATGTAACACCTTCATATTTGATAATTTCTTCACCAATCTGAACATATCCTGGATTAGTATTTGAAACACCTACATTTTCAAAATTTTCAAATCCATTTGTGTTTGCAATTGAAATGTTTGCAGTGCTTGATCTTGCTATATTAGAAAGGAGACTTGTAGGTGCGCTAGTTCCTTTTACATTTCTCACTTTTACTTTATTTGTACTAGAGTACATTCCATGATTTCTTTGCTTGATCTTCATATGAAGACCATCAGTAATAAGTGTTGTACTTGTAGGACAAACTGAACCACCAGCACCAGCATTAATTGAGAGTCTGGTTCCAGCAGTAGAATCATATACAAGATAATCAGTGACATTAGTACTGAATTCACCTTGAACATTATTTAAAATCATTGCATTCTGTGCTGTAATAATACCAACTGTAAGTTGACATTTAGTTCCAAGTTTACTAGTGCCAAATGGCAGAGGTGTCAGAACATCACCTAATGAATAATTGCTTCCTCCAGATCTGACAGTTGCACCAATGGCAATACCATCAAGTACAGTTATATCAGCAGTTGCATCAACACCTCTTCCAGTTACTGCTGTTAAACCAACTCCTGTAAATGTAAATGAACCTGCAGATGGTGTAAATCCAATACCAGTGTTTGTAACACTAAGTTGACCTGTAGCAATGCCAGCAAACTTTTTAAGGAAACCAGATGCTCCAGTGTTTGTTTGGATAACTTTATTACCAACAATGAGAGGATTTGCAGCAGATCCTTGATTTACTGTTGTGCCAATACCAACACTAATGCTTCTAGATTCAGCAAGAATTGCACCAGGTCCAATTGCCTCATTTTTATCATCAAGTTCAGGATTATAGAACTGAATATTACCAGTTCCTATAAAGTCACATCTATGAATAACAAACTTCATATCTTCATATTGACTTGGAGTCCATACTGAAGAGTTTTGTGATTTAAAGAGTGAACCAAGCACAGGTTGCTCAGTTACTAAGACTCTACCTGATTCTGTGGCAAGAGTAGTTACATCTGCTTCTCCAAGTCTGGAGATCCAGAGATTGTAAGTTGTTACACTTGAAAGAACGACTAAAGCATATTCAGCACCTGGTCTGAGATATACAGGTGATTCAAATCTAAACGTTGTTGATGCTGTACCATCAGAGGAAATATTAATATCATCAGGATCAAGAGTTACCTCTGAAAAAGCAAGAATAGCATTATTTGGTGTTCCTAATGTTGTTTCTCTAATCTGTACAGTTACAGGTAGAGTATCATCTTTAGTTTGGAAGAATAAATCAACCTTTGTAGTATAGACTCCAATAGATGAGTCAATCTTGAAGGTCTGTGCAAGTGGGTCACCTCTTCTTGGAGGTGCTGGTGGTGGTGGAGGGGGAGGAGTTGGTCTTAGTGTTGTGCTATTAATAATTTCCAGATTTACATCAGAATCAATAGTTTGAGATTCTGGAAGCACATCAACTGTGCTAACTCTTGCATTTCTAAGGGAAAGAGTCACTTCTTCTGTAGTATCAATATCACCTTGTGAATAGAAAATTTCCTCTGCTTCAGTGGTAGTGGTTCCTTGAATTCTGCTATTGATTGCACTACTTGTAAGTTTAAATACGTTTCTTCCTGTATTAAAGGTTTGTATTGTTAAATCATCCTCTCCAGGAACTTCAAAACAACCCTGCAATGTGCCAACTCTATCTGTAATAAGATTGACATTTGTTACAGTTGCTTCAGCTCCACTTGTTTGACCCTGAAGAATCATTGTATTGACAACATGACCTGTAAAGGTTGGATTTTCTTCTGATGCAAGTGTAACAGTATCTACATTAAGTATTGTGCTTTGAGCAGAATAAACTGAAGGCACAGCATTAGATCTTAAATAAGGATTGCTATCATAGAAGTCAGTTGGATTATTAAAAGGACCATACTTATGATTGGCAGCAGCAACCCTAAATCTTATTGAACCTGCATCTACTGAACCAGGAACTGTTCCAACAACTTCTTCACCAACTTGGAATACACCAGAATTCATTGCAATTTGAATCAATTTGGGGGTGCATCTTAAGGTTACATTTACATTATCAAAGAAAGCAAATACTTGTGTATTTGGTTTCATTCTAGTGCCAGTAAATTCAATATTTCTCTCTCTCATAAAGTTGGAGATAGATCTATTGGTAATTCTAGTACCAAGTGATTCTGCATCTGTTAAAATTTCATTTACAGTCTGCTGAACACCTGTTCTATTTTGCTCAATATTAATAGTACCATCAATTGTGGTTGAATTAATTGTACTTAAACTTGCATTATTTCCACGTAGACCTAAAGCAGCAGTAGATCTACCAGTTCTTCTTGAAGCAGCTGCAAATGTTTCAGTTTGAGTTGATCCTGAAAGATCAAGACTAATTCCAGTGGTTTCCCAAGAATTCCATAAAGTAGGTGCTACACCTGTTCTTAAACCATCAGCACCATCAGTTACATCTGCTTGAAGTGCATCAGCAATTGACTCAAAATTGCCTTCAATAATAACATCATTAGTTTCAGGTGGTAATGTACTTACCCAAACATCAGAGGTTGGATTTAATGCAATACTACCTTGATAAAAATCAATCAAGAAAGGAGTTACATTTTCAACTCTAGTAGCATATGGTTGAGATATCTCAGCAACTTCAGTATAGTTTAAACTAATAACATCACCAGTTCTTCTTACATTTTGTCCCGCCAATGATGCAAATCTTGCATCAGTATTTGCTGGAGCATCTGCTCCAACTCCTGGAATAGCAGAACTACCAACTTGAAGATTTACTGCTGTTGAGTAATGTGCAGGTCTTAAGACTTTTTGCACTGGATCAATACTATTTCTGATACCAATACTTACATCTTGTGGGGTATATGAAGAGAAATTATCTATAAAAATGCCAGATTTAAATCTATTCAAACCATTGGCATCAGAAACAAAAGTATTAAGAGTATTTTGCTCAAGAAGATTAAGTGAAGTGTAATATTCAAGATTTTTAATTCTTCTTTCAAGTCTTGCGATATCATTCATCTGATATCTCTTGTGCTCAATAAATTTAATACTTGAGTTTTCTACATTATAGAGATAAGGGGGATTAAAAACATTAGCAATGTTTAAAGCACCAGGAAGAACATCAGGAAGTTCTGGTCTATCAGATGGAGCTCCAAGAGTAACTTGAATATCACCATTTTTAGTCAGATAAACCCTATCTGCTCTGCCAAGATAGTAGTCATATGCAAGAGTGGTTGATTCATCACTTGCAAAAATGTGTTTTGAACTATGATTACCATTACCAAAGTTTCTTCCATCAAATTCAAATGGTGAATTTCCACCCTCAGTAACACTATAATCTGAAACTCTAGGTCTCAAATCAATTAAATCAGTATTTCTAAACCCATCAGTTGATTGAACTTCATTAGAGTAATCACAATTAGTATATGAGTTTGCAGTTGTTATATCACCAGTATCACTGGAATCATAATCAAGGAATCCATAATAGATGAGGATTTTTTTGGTAGGTGTATGTGCATTAAATCTTCTTCTTATTCTAGAAATGTCATAAATGTCACTTCTTTGACCATTATCAAATTCAAAAGATGATGTAATATTTGGTGAACCTGCTGTGATATCAGCAACATTTGTCTGAACATCAGTATTTGTAAAACTTATAATTTCACCATTTTGGAATGTTTTATTGTTGATATATGCAAAAGCAATTGAGGTTGAAGATAATTGCTCAAGATAAACTGCCTTAGCATCACTTAAATTGCCAACAAATACATCACCAATTTGAAGATCATTTGTATTACCACTTGGTCCTGTCATGTTACTGACAGTTAATGTTGGACTAGTGGGGGTATTTACATCTAAAGATTCAAATATTGCATGTACAATGTAAACATCTGGTTTATTCAGAGAAATTACATCATCTTGAATCCTTGTTCCAAATGGATAGTTTCCATAATCAAGACCATCATTTAAAGTTGTGCCAGCAAAACCTACTTTATCAGTGCCTGATATGGGATTAGATGATTTATCAATTGTTAATTTATTAACAATATTTTTTCTTTTTACTTTTGAACTAAGTTTGTTTTGTACAACAGTTCCAACTAAAACAGCAGTGCCAGTTCCAGTCAACCCTTGAATAGTAAGTTCTGTTCTGGCAGAATTGAATGAGAACTTATCATTAGTAAGAATTTGAGTTGTTCCATCATCACTTTGAAGAGAATATCTTTCTTCATCAAATGAGGACCAAGTTTGATTAAGAAGGTCATCAACAGCGATAGCTCCTGTTTCACCTGCTGCACTAATGGTTACAGTTTTCTTAACTCTAATGATTGCACTTGAACCATTTAAGTTTACAGATTTTACATTAATATTGGGTAAGACACTGTAGAGAGAATCTTTACCTGCATCATTTCCACTGTTTGAGGAGTTTGTTAATTTTGTTGTTACAATTTTGAGATCATTTGCATCAAAGGTGGCAGTTGGAAGACTACCATTAGCAACTCCATTTACTGTAGATACTGCTGCAACTGTAAAGTTAGTTGATGCAACAGAGACAACCCTTGCAAAAGAAACATCATTTAATCCTGGTCGTTCATACTGAATTATGTTTCCAGAAGTAACAACTCCAACAAATGTGTTTCCACCCAATGAAGGACTAGTTACAGTAGAAATTCCTCCACTTGATGCACTAATTCTTGCATTGTCAAAGGTTAATATAGGACTTTGAATTATATCAGCAGTAAATGTATTAGCAGTTCCAACAACTCCAAAAATTGATTTTGCATCAGATAAGGAATATTGTCTAGTGGCAACTAAAAATCTCTGTTGGTCATCATCACCATTTAATGTAACTGCTTCTCCAATTTGGAATTCACCTCTTACATTAAACAAAGTATGTGCAATACCTGTAGCAGTTGTATGAATATAACCATTTGCACCACTATTTTTACCTTCAATAAATGTTGATTTTGCTAGTGTGGCTGACAGGTTTAAAGTAATTTCATTTTTAAATTCAATATCAAATAATGAAAGATCCCACTGATTTATATTTGAATTTGCTACATCATATGAACCAGATTCTAAAGCAAAGTCATAAATTCTTGCCTTACCAATTTCATTGCCAGCAGCAGCATACTTATCAGACCCAACTCTTTGGGTTCTTAAAGAAAGTGTATTAGTTGTGTTAAAACCAATAGGTGCATTTCCAGTTACATTGTTAAGTGCAATTGTTGGAGCAAAATCAAAAGCAACACCAGTATTTCCCATACTTCTTGATGTTCTTGGTTTTGGAACATCAACAAATTGTGGTGATTTTATTTCAGTTTCATATCCTCTTACATATGCTTTGCCAGGTGAAATCTGAAAAACCATCAAATCATCAGATGGAACATTTCCACCCTGAGTCAGTTGGTCTGATTTATATACACCTCTATTACCTTCAAGATTATTTAAACTTTCTTTAATTTTAGTCTGTAATTCTTTAACATAGTAATGACCAGATTCATCAAATGTTCTTTTCGCTAACTCATTGCCAAGAATATTATATCTTGAGGTATTATTAATGGCATTCTTCAGTTGACCATTATTAATTTCAGCAATTTGTACAAATCCTTGAGTATCAAAATTATCAAGTGCTTTTTTTGCTAAATTAGCAGTAATTTTTAATCTATCTGCACCAGGTGCTGTAAAGTTATTAAATCCACTTGCATTATCATAAAGTGAATTATCATCATCTGCAGTAATAATTTTTTCTTCAATTTGGAAACCAATTCTGTAACTTGAAGTTGTAGTATATTGATCAAGAATAAGAATTTGATCATCAACAGTAACAAAATTACCTCTAAGAAAGAAAATACCAGCACTTAGCGTAAATGCAGTTCCAACTGCTGATGCACCTGAAACAGTAGTATTGGCAAATCCTTCACCAGCAGAAATAAATGAGTTTCCAAATGCTATTGGAGAACCAGACGTAAGAATTTCATCATCAAAGAACACTTCAGTTGAATTACCATCATCACTAGAATCTTCATAATTCAAATATAATGTAAAATTGCCATTATCAGACTGAGAATCAGTAATATATGTTACAACTTTTGCTGTTACACCTGATGTTCTTCCTGTAATTTTTTTACCAATTAAAGAATCAAGATATAAATTTACTGGGACACCTAAAAATTCTGGTTGTATTTGAATACATTGAAATCTAGGTTTATAAGATGAATTGCCAGGAATGACAACAGTTCCCTCTTTAAAGAGGTTGTCACCCATTGCTTCAATCTGTCCTTGAAGAAGAGATTGTATATTATTTAACTCTCTTGCCTGAATTGGATAGGCAGGTTTGAATAAAACTTTGTTGTAGTTTTTAGTTGCGTCAAAATCATCAAAATAAGGAGCAACATTGAGATTAGTTTCCTGTGGCATAATTCTTTAGAATTGCAAAATGATTTTGACGTCTTCTTTCTGGGAAGTAGACCTAGTAACTGGAGGTCTATTATCTACATAGACAATGTTTCCTGAATATTTTTTAGATTCAGGATTTGCAGTGCCCATTGCAAATTCTTGCCCAAGATTATATGTCCTATTATTTATTACAGTACTAATACCTGTAAATGAAGTGCTGATCTGAAGTGTTGCTGATCCACCAATAATATTAACATTTCCACCTATATTTGATTTAGCATCACCATCAAATAAGATATTAACAAATCCATATTTAGCACTAGCATTTTGTGAACCGTCAGAATTAAATCCAACATTAGTTCTATCTTGCCAATACTTTAAAACACCAGTTGTTTGATCATATGAAATAACTCTTCCAACTGCTGTTGAACCAAGTCCAACTGTTTGTGTAATTTCACTATCAGCAGTAAAAACTACCGAACTATATCCAACACCAGTAAGTCTTAATGCATAAGTTGCTGCTGCTTTGTCTGAAGTAAGGAGACTAGTTGAACCAAACTGTTGTGGGTTCTCAATAAGACCAACTCTTGCAAATTGATTTCCTGTAATAAAGTCAGGGTTTTGAGCATCATTATCATATCTTGAATATGTAAGTACATTTGATGCACCTAATTCAGTATAAATGTCATGTCCATGACCTCCAGCAGGAGGAATAATTACATCAAAAACTGGAGATGTTGTTGCTGTTATACCTTTTTCTGAAAGATCAACTGTTCCATAAGTATATCCTGAACCACCATTTGTAACAGTAACTGATTGAATTTTACTATCAGCATTTACTACTACAGTTGCTTTACCATCTTTACCATCACCCTTAACAGTAAGGCCAGTGTAAGTATTGGCATTTCCTAAACCAGCACCTCTATTTCTAATAGTGATAATTTTTAATTGACCACTTGTAGCAGCATTTGCCTTGACTGTAGATGTGTCAGTAGTATTACCCCAATCATTAGGAACTGGAATATATTTTGTTGAGTCAAATTTAATTGCATCACCTGGTTTAATAGTATAAAGATATTTCCAAATGTAACCATCACCACTTGAACCTGCTGCTCTAGGTTCTAAGTCAGTAAATGTTGGTTCATCTAGTGAAGGACTACCTTTGAAATTATTTTCAGGAGTTGCATTATTATAAAGACAAATATAAACTCTAAAATCACTGTTCATCACATAATAATTTGCATTGTATATGTTAAATGAACCAGATGGTTGTGAAGGATTTGATCTTGAAATATCATTCCTCCACATATCATAGATGCTGCCAGATGACCAAGTGTTTTTATTAACAACTTGAGTAACATCTCCACTACCTACTTTTTTCAAGGCAATCATAGTATCCCAATAATCATTTGATTCATCTAAATTATCTTTGGGAGAGGGTGGAAAACTTTCCCAAGTAGATGAATAATCACTGGCATTGGGGAGACCAATGAACGTATAATAAGAATTGGTACTGGATTGTACTCCAGCAACAAAGTTTTTAGCATTTAATATACGAAGTTGATCAGTTATAATCGCAGCCATTTTATTAGGACTTTTTTGTTTATTTATAGGGGATTAAGTATAGTTTTTAAATTTAAGAGATGCAGTCCTTTGAACCAAACCAGATGTTGAAATTCCAATGACTCCATTATCATTATATGAGTCAAAAGACTTGGTATTAGTTCTTTCTTCAAAAACAATTTTACCCCAACTATAATTACCCATAAATGGTCTTGCAGTGTGTGCAATACCTGGACCAAATGTATCAACATTACACTTGATTCTCATAACTGCTGTTGTAACACCAGCACTGTTTTCAGTGTAAACTTTCACCATTTCAGTTGATGCTGAACCAACTTTGTAAACACAATCAAGGAAAGTATTACCAACACCAACATCAGATGCAAATGTGCTTCCAGTTGATAAGAATGTGTCTTTAATAACAATAATATCACCAGATTGGACATTACTGAGTGTGATAGCAGTTCCAACAATATTTGCATCTCTCATAAATGAATCAGTTGGAATGTATGTGTCAAAGAACAATTGTTTTTGTGCTCCAACTGTTGTGCTTCCAACACCAACAATTACACCATAATCCCCTGTGTACGAATTAACTTTAATTGTTTCTTTTGTTATTCTTGGTGGTTGAATCAACACCAGTGGTTGTGTGACATAATCAGTACCAATACCAGTGATAGTGACACTAGTAACAACTCCTGCTGTTACAGAGGCAGTAGCAGTTGCCTGAGCAGTTGTTATTCCACTAGGTGCAGCAATAGTTACTGTAGGTGTGAAATCATAACCTGCACCACCATCACTAATGTTAACTGATGAAATAGATCCACCAGTTGAAACTGTAGCAGTAGCAGCAGCACCAGCAAATGCATTTTGTGAAATTACAGTTATGGAGTTTTGGAATGAAGTATTGAATGATTCATTTGCAATATTGAACAATGGTCTTACACTATCAACATATGCCTCAGTTGAGTTGATTCCAATTGGAGTTGTAAGATAGGCAGCAGGGAAAATATTAGGTTCATATTTTGGTCTATCTTTACCAATAAATTGACCATTTATTTTTTTATCAATTGTTTGCTTACACCAAGTTAAAGGTCTTTCAACAGTTTCATCATTAGTAAGACCAGGACCAGGATATACATTAGTTTTAACAGCATCAACAGTTGTAATACCTGTAATAACTCTCTTATCTTGATCAAGAACCATACCCTGAGTAGATTCAGCATTCAGTTCAACAGTATCACCAATTTTAATTGTTTCTAAAATATCTGTAAATACTACATCAGAATCACCTGCACCTTTATAGAACATAATTCTAGATGAATCACCTTCTGGAATGCTTGAACCAGGACCTTTAGGTGCTTCATTAAATGTTATCTGACTTCCACCTTCAAAGAAATAAGATTCACCAGGAATTTGAAGAATATCATTTATAAAGACAAAGAGGGTTTGATCTACTTCAATGGAAGAGTTTCTTGATGCAAAGATGGATATAGGTTCACCTTCAAGTGTTAATGGGAATACTTTCTTTTCTCCATCAAATCTATTATCTACTCTATCCAATACTTGGAATTCACCTGGAGAATATGCATTGAAATCATCACTGTAGGTGTCTTGAACTGTAATTTGAAATTCATTGAATGTAATAGAAGTATTTGTTGGGATACCAGTAGTACCTCCTACAGGAATTGTAAGCACATCACCTCTATTAAATCCATAACCAAAATCATTAATTTCAAACTCAATTACACTTGAACCTTGACCAACTTTTACATTTATAGTTGCTTCAGTACCAACACCTGATGAGGATGAAGAATATTCAAGAGGAATATCAGTATAGTTAATTGGTTCATCAATGACTACAACAGGTGCATTGGAACTTGTAAATCCAACTCCACCATTAGTAATATTAAATCCAATTACATGACCATTGCTTACTAATGCAGTACCAATATGAGTTAAGACTGGTAATACACCACTATAAGTCTGTACGCCTACATTATATGCTGTTACAACACCTGTTCTATATCCTGAACCACTATTACCTATACTTATTGATTGAACAGTGCCTCCAGCAGATATAACAGCAGTTCCACCAGCACTTACAAGAGGTTGATAACCAGCACCTTCAAATGAACCAACAGAAACAATCATTCCTCCAATTGGAAGACCTCCAAGATTTTGGTCATGACCAGTTGGTGTACCAGAATTGGTATTAAATCTAACAGTGGTTACACCTGCACTTTCAAAGTTCTCATATTCACCAATTTCAGTTATATTTGCTCCTTGTGGTGATTGGAATATATTATTGGCAAGAAGGAAAGTATTGCTAGTAATACCACTTACATTTTGATTGTCTGATTTCAGAACAAATTCACTAGTGATTCCAGTAAATTGATGTGATATATCATCAAAAACAAAGTTATTATTATATGTTTCAGTTGTTGATAATTGAACTCCATTCTTCAATAAAACTCTACCACTAAAAGTAGAACTTGTAGTGATTCCTGCAAAATCTCTTTCATCTGGTGGATTTGTTGTTGATCCAATGGGAATATTACCATATGGAGCACTTACAAAATTCAGTGTATTATCTGTCACTGTAAAATTGCCAACAAATTTGTCAATGGTTGCGCCAATACTATGAATACCAATTTGAGTTCCAAGAATGGGTCTTTGAACAAAGATGGTTGTTCCAGTTCCAGTAACAGATGTTACTCTCATAAATTCATCATCAATCTTAATAATATCATTTGATGAGATAGATGTGATTCCACTTGTGGCAAATTGTGTTTCAAAAATAATATTATTTGACAATGTTGCAGCAATACCAGTTTTAGCAATAGGTGCTTGAATCATATTGTCAACTGATACCACCATTTTAGTGGTTTGCTTAGTAGCAACAATGAAGTGTGAATTACCAACTCCAACACTACTAAACTGAATAAAGGATGGATTTATTGCTTGTGCATCAGTTGGACTAGTTGCAAATCCAATCTGAGCATCATTTACTTTAATTGCAAATAAATCAGTTGGCAGTAAAGAAGTTGAACCAACACTACCACCAAAATTAGTTGTAACAATTCCAATTCTTTGATTAGTTCCAGTAACAACGTATTTGATTGCCTCACCACTCTGGAAGAAGTGATTTGGTAATGTGAGTTGATTTGTTGTTAAATTAACAGCACTTGTTGATGCGCCATCAAATTGTCTTCTAAAAATTGGATCACCTTTGTGTGTCAAATCAAAATTAGTCTTGACAGAATTTATTGTGCCAAAATAATTTCCTGTTTGTGCTCTTAAATATCCATCATTAAGATCAATTTTATTATCAGTAACATCTGGAGAGATTTCTCTGAGATCAACAAAGAAAGTTTTTACTTCAACAGCAATTCCTGGATTAGGTGTATATGTAATCTGTACTAAATCTCCACTTGTTGATACACCAACTGTTCCAAGAGATGAATCAGTTTCTACATTTCCATATGGTGTAATTCCTTGTGTTGGAATAGTAAGTGAGTTTATTACTCCTAATTCAAACATTTCATGTTTGTTATTTGATGTATCCTCTACAGTGATAACTTGATAAGATGCACTATACTTATCAGAGGGAGACCTTGTATCATAACTTGAGATTACATGAGCAGTGGGAGATCCAGAAGAAGCAATTGAAGTATATGCACTACCAATTCTAGCAGTGTTCATTGTTGTAATACCAGGAGAACTAGTCCCTCTAACAGTATTAACTATTTGACTGTATGAAGTTGCTGCAATACCAGCATTTGGATGAAACTTAAGAAGAATATCAGTTCCACTAATTGCAGCACTATAAGTTCCAATACCACCACCATATAATATGTTTGAATTTTCATCAATGTTATTATATTCTACAAAAGAAACATCACTACCATCATGAATGATATTCAGTTCTGCAAAGTGATAATCATCACCAGTTACTAAAAGGTTCAATACTTTTAGTGATCTGAAACTTGTTCCTACAGAAACAATATTAGTGGTTGTTGCAGTTGCAACATTTACTTCTTGACTTTCATAATGAACAACATCACCAAATGAAGTTATTGCAGCTCCACTAACTGTAGGTTCAAAGGCGAATGAGAATGATGAAACAAGATAGTTATTAACAGTAAATTTATTGGGATGGAATACAAAATTCCATTCATTTTGAGTTACACTAACATCAAAGAATCCTAAATCTGGGAAAGTGTTTAAGTTTGCATAACTTGTCAAGTAAGAAAATTCATCATCAACTATAGTAGTGCTAATCTGGAACTGTCTCTCATCTGTGAATGTTGTATCTTGAACATAGAATAATGATTTAACAAACTTCACACCAGGTTCAAAATCAGATATATTAGCAAAAGCTTCTGGTCTAACAGTGCTATTAAAAAGATTACTTACATCATCAACACTTAAAACTCTATTTCCTTTTGATTCAAAAGAGTTAGTCAGAATAACATTTTGTAAGAAAATTGTATCTGATAATCTTTCACCATTAACAGTATAAACATTTTCTTCTGCAATATCAAAATCATACACACAATTTAAATCACCTTCACCAATACAATCAACAATAAATGACATTTCAGTATCATCAACAAAGGGTGAAAGATTACTTTCAGATTGACTTGTTATCACTAAATCTGAGAATTTTTTAAATCCTGATGTATGGTTTAGTGAACCAACAGTATTATCCCATTTGTCAAATGGAACTGGTGATTTAAGTGCATATGAGAATCTTTGATAGTAATCATTATCTGGCATTCTTTGAAGACTGTCATTCAATACACCAATGTCATCAGACCAACCATAATTGATTGTTGTACCAGCACCAGTTTTTACATCTGCATTAAAGTCCCACTTCTTAACAACAATTCCTTTTGTTTTAGAGGAAGTTCCTGTGACTATATCACCAATTAATAAATCATTTGATGTTTTAATTTTAAGAATATCTGTATCTAGATTATAGTCATCTACAATACCAGATTTTGAGTCCCAACTTACAGATTCATCATTAAGGAATTCATTTTTGCCCAGTATTGGTTCAAATAATGGCAGTTGTGATTCTGCAATCACTCTAGCAGAATTAAGTGATAATACATTACCAAGAACATCATTTGTACTAATATTATCTTTCATTTCATATTCAACATATGCACCTGAACCACCAGCGTTAGTTTTTACACCAACAGTTTCAAAAAGTTTGTGCTTATATTGTTCAGAATTGTATCCTTTACCAGTGGTTCCAATACCAATGTTTATACCTTCAACATATACATTATTACCAATTGAGAAAGGATATTCATCATTACTATTAAATTGATTGGTAAGATTTAATCTAACTGTGGTTCCAGTTACTGAAACACTTCCAATTTCAAAACCATTAGAATTTTTAGTTGCTATAATTCTAGGAGTAACTGGATAGAATCCTTTAGAGTTAGCAATAATCTCAACTTCTGAGTCACCTAGTTCATAAGTTAAAACACAATCTACAATCTCATCAGTATATCCATCTCTTACTACAAGAGTAGGTGGAACAAGATAATCTCTTCCAGATGTAGTGATACCAATTCTTTTAAATGATGCAAGTGGATTTACCTCAACAATTTCTGGAATATTTGCAGTTGGTTTAAGAGTCTTATCAGTGGGATAATTCCAACCAATATTATTAGATTGAAACTTTTGATTTTGAATCACACCAATAGACTTTGATTCAGCAAAAAGAATAGCGCCAGTACCAACACCACTCTTTACTGATGAGATGCCAGGTAGTGTTTGATAACCATAATTATTATCAACTAAATCAACATTTTTTATAGTGCCATATGCAGTTTTTGATGTGGTTGTATATTCAGGTTCTGCTGTTGTTCTGTTGTAATTTGAAATAGGTGAAGTATTATCAAGGTCAAAATTAAATGTTGTAGTTCCAATTCCTGTAATTGAATAACCACCATCAACAAGTGACTTAGATTTAAATATTGTATTTTTAGAAACAACATCTTCATCAACAACTAATTTTTTATCTTGTACAATAAAAGATGCATTTACATTACTGAATTTGTAATAAAGAGCAGATGGTGTTTCTTTTGTATTAATAGTAAGTTGTCCATTTGTTCCAACAACACCTGATGTTTTCACATTGAAATCATTATCACCATTAGAAGAAAGATATTGATTAATAAACAGAGGATCAGTAAAGATCTCCATTTTAAATGCAGGATACTTTATTGAATTGGAGACAAATGATAGTGATGCATCTGACAAATCAAATTTAATATTTGTATGTGCAGTTACATTTGGATTAATTTTTGATATAGTGCCAATACCAGCACTAGTAATATCTACAAAGTTTGGTGAAATTTTATTCAGTTCAAATTTATCTTCAACAAGTTTCAATGTTGTTGGAGAATCCATGAAGACATAATACATTTTTTCATTCACTAAACCACCAGATGGTGTATTTGATGAATGAATTACTTTATCACCAGTTTTAAAAATATTTTTATTAACATCAATTGTGTTTGTAGTGGTATTAACACCAGATGCTGCAAATGTTTGAGGATCAAATACTATTCTTCTATTAAAATTATTATATTTGACATCAATAGTTGTTTCATTTATAGCATTCAATGAGAACACAATATTATCATCTTTTCTAAGACCATGAGAACTTGCAGTTGATACAGTTACATCAGTTCTCTGAGCAGTGCCTTTTACAACATCATCAAAGTTAGTAACTAAACTATGATATGCACCAGTTCCTACTCCAGTAAAATACAATAGACCAACTGTGTCATCAACAATTCCAACATAACCTGATGTAGTCAATCCAACTTTGGTAGATGATAAACCAATTAAATTACCATCAAAGGGAGCTACAAAAAGTGATGAGAAGTGACTTAATGAGGTTTTAGCAATTCCAGTTCTTCCAGTCCAAACTTCAATTGAACTACCAGTGTTTGTTTTATAAGTTACAGTGTCATTAACTTTTAAATTATGATTAGGGATAAACAATTGTTGTTCTGGTACAAATATATTTGTAATACCTGCTCCTGGATTTGAGAAGACGATAGTTCTTCCAATCCCAACAGTTGTCTCACTTCCTATTCCTAATGATTCATTTGGATTAAAATATAATTCTGTATTAGTCTTAAGAATTTTGGTGGTTTTAATTGCCCCAACATTAATTGAGAATGATCTTGAATCTTGAAAAAGTTTTACATTTCCTGTGTGAGCAGCACCAACTGTTCCTTCAACTGCTCTTAAAACTCTTACTCTATTATTAAGAGGATCACTATTCAGAACCTTTACTTTCTCAGACTCAATATTAATAATATCATTGGGTCTTACTGATGGATATTGGAATGCACCACCTACATCAAAATATGTCACAATGCCAGTGACTGATGAAGGTCCCACATTATCAAGAAGAACATAAGAACCAGTATTAATACCAATACTATAATATTGATCTAATCCTGGAAAATAATCAGAAAGACCAGAAATTTTAAATCTAGTTTTATCTTTTAAATTATGAGGTGCAGTCATAAATCCAACAAATTTATTGGAAGCACCTGCATTCAAAAATTCAATATTACTAAATGAGGTAGTATCAATGTTTACAAAATCAACTCGCTTGCCTCCAATTTTATTAATAACACCTCTAGCAGTTTTACCAAATGTATCACCTTTAAAAACAACTCTGTCATTAATTTGGTAATTTGAACCTCCAGTTAATATACCAACAGAATCTACACTACCCTTTGAAACACCAGTGATTTCAATAACTTGTTCTTTTAATTTATTTGAATTAAAAATGTAGTCATAACCACCAAATAATGAATTAATTTTGTATGGTGTAGTAATTCTTCTCCAATTATTTTTAACTAAATCATAATCAACATGGTTAGATGTTTTTTTGTAATTAAAAACATTCTGTTTATGTTGGAATGAATTACCAATTAAGTATGGGA
>MDSX01076815.1_pt1 | contig 26434 bp, 38 predicted proteins | sample 811141 | NCBI WGS metagenome assembly MDSX01 (sample SAMN05326642, study PRJNA326480) | marine metagenome | isolation source: seawater | place: Atlantic Ocean: South East | collected 2010
ACTGACGGCACAACAGACACAACCACTGACGGCACAACAGACACAACCACTGACGGCACAACAGACACAACCACTGACGGCACAACAGACACAACCACTAACGGCACAGACACAACCACTGACGGCACAGACACAACCACTGACGGCACAGACACAACCACTAACGGCACAGACACAACCACTGACGGCATTGTGGATGTAGGGGCCATTGCTGATCCGATTGTTCAAGCTGCAACGACAACGACAGTAGAGCAGCCAGTTGTTGATACAGTTGTTGATCCAGTTGTTGATCCAAATAATATGCCACTAGACCCAGTTGCAGACAGCATCATAAATGAAGATAGCTATGCGGAAAGGGATATTTACGGCGACTTCCAGCGGCGTAGAAGAGGCGGCTCTGGAATTGGAGCGCCACAATACATGCGTAGATATATGAGCGGAAGAGTTATAGATGAAATGGTGAGGCGCGTTGAAAATGCTGATGGAACTGTGTCTTATGTAACTCCAGACGGCAGGTATTTAAATCCGAAAGACTTTATCAATACCGCCGCGCTTGGTGACATAGAACAAATTAAAATTGGGACAGAGCGGTATGAAGAATGAGTTACAACCACCAATCTAACCACTGCGGAAAATATAACGTAGCAATCCTGTCGAAAATTAACTATAAAAAACAAAAAAACCCATAGGAGGCCGCAATGCCTGACATCACACAAAACCCCGACTACCAATTGGTTATGAAGTTCCTGCAAAACATTACTCCCGGTGATATGGATCAGGAATCCTCCGAGCAATTGATAGCCATTGGCCAGCGCATTCAAGCTGGTGGCGCACTGAGTGATCGTGAGCGCGAGATGTTTGAAGCAGTTGTTGGCGCAACGGAAAGGTTTCCTACTGAGCAAATGGGTTCGTTCCCACAGGGCGGTACAAACCCAGATCTTATGAGGGACACTGGCACTGCAATGACAGACGAAGAGCGTCTGTCATACCAAGTTGATGGCGGCATGGAGCAAATGACGCCAAGTCAAATGACGGCTATGCAAGAATCTGGTGCGATCACTCGCGCCCCGTCCAACGTCATGAACATGGATGATGCAGTCGCAGCAGGTATTGTTAACCCAACACGCCCAGTGATGCGTCCAGTGCCGCCCCCAACCGCACCAATGAAATCCCTACGCCCAGTGATGCGTCCAACCCGATAGGAGGCCATAATGGCTGAAATTAACGTAGAAAACATGGAAGAAAACGCCACTCTTTTTGAAAAAAGAATGGGCTTCCCACACACTGCGGCAGGTTTAGATCTTACTGATGAGCAATTGGTAAACTTCTTGCTTTTGTGTCTTCGCCTACACGGCATAGAAGGTGACGGTCCTTATTATGAGGGGGTTGAGGAAGAGGACATGGATTATAATGATGGCCACGAAGACGAAATGATGGAAATGCCCCACGGCAAGGATGTCAAAGTCAAAGTCATGAAGCTCGACGGCGACAATGTTCATGAGATGATGAACAAGCTGCTTGGTGCCTATTAAATGCCTGTCATGAAGGTCAAGGGCGGCTATCGCTGGGGCAGCAAGGGCAAGGTTTATAAAACCAAAGCCGAAGCTGAAAAGCAGGGTCGCGCTGCCTATGCCGCTGGATATGGCAAAAAGAAAAAGGGCAAGTAGATGGCAGGGCCGTTTAATTTAAATGCTTTATTGAGAGCATCGACAGCAACAGGAAATCCCATTGGCGCTCTTGGCCCCTTAGTCAGTGGCAAAGTGCCGGGCGCTAATCCTTCATTCGGGCCAACTGGCCGCATTTCGACCCGTGTTCCAAGAGAAGGAACGCCGAAAACTGGTGGTGAACGACCAAAGCCAGAAGTCTATAGTGGTGGTTTAACAATCGGCAGATCAGCTATGGAAGGTCTTGGAAATGCAAAAGATAATATATTAGGCAAAAATATGGAATTTTTGGCGTCTGGTCGGAAAGCGGAAGCAGACCCAAAGAAAAATACATATGAAGATTTGGAGACATATTTTCCCGGCTTTAAAGGCATAAGAGGTTTACCAGAAGCAGATGCAGCAGATTTTGTCAGCGCAATGCAGCGCGAAAATTTAAACTGGATCATGGATAAATTGCCTGCTGGCTTTCAAGATCGTGCTAAATATTGGTACGTTGGTGCCAATAGATTTTCTGAAGAGCTTGCAATTAAATACGGTTTACCAAGGCAATCAATGTCTGGCGTATTGGCGGCTCTATCACCCCAAATGGATTGGTTTAAAAACGCATCTCTTGGTGAGCGCGTTGTAGATGCCGTCATTAATAACCGTGCATTTCCTTGGTCAGAAGAAATGACCAATGTTGCGAAGCGATATCCAACATTTGTGGCAACAGAAAAAAATAGCCCCAATAAAAGAATTTGGGAAAGCATTAAAGGTAAATCGTATAAAGACCTTGAGACTATAGAGCAAAAGGCAATGTGGGTTAGAGCATATGATCAAGCCCACAACCCCAGTACATATCGCGCTCTTACGCCAGAAGGCGACATTGGCGACATAATTGGGACAAAAGGTAAAAACACTGCCGCAAGCATTGGCTGGGGCAGCTTTGGCGACATTGGAAAGGCCATTCAAGCCATTGAAAGCGGTGGTGATTTTAACATCATATCTGATGCAATGGGTAATAACCATAAAGTAAGAAACTTCTTTAATAATATTGAAGTTCCATTTTCTGACATGGGCGATGTTACAATCGACACACACGCCATTGCTGCTGGTATGATGCGGCCATTGGCTGGCAACGATCAGCTAACGTCACAAGGTTTGGGCATGGCTGGGGGATCATCAAAAGGAACGGGTGCAAAAGGATTATATGGATTAACGGCAGATGATTATAGATTTGTTGCTGATCAACGTGGACTTTTACCAAGAGAAACGCAGTCTATTGTTTGGGAAGGCATAAGGGGTCTTTTCAACAATAAAAGCGTTGATTTAAAAACAAAGGTAAATTCTGTTTGGTCTGCTGTTGATCGTGGAGATCTTACACCAGATCAGGCGCGTGATTTCATCGAAGAATATTCTGGAAAATTTAACACTGGCGTGATTTCCCCAAGAACAGACCGATCAATTGCTGCTGGTAATAGCACTATGTTTAGTGTGCCGTTGGCAATAGGTGGCGCTGCTTTAGGCGCATTGCCATCTGAAGATGAACTTCCACCAGAGGAGGACGGCACCTAATGGCGGCAAAGAAAAAAAAGAAAGCGAAGCGAGACGCCTGCTACAGTAAGGTCAAGGCGCGATACACGCGCAACGGTGGCACATGGCCGTCAGCTTATGGCTCTGGCGCTTTGGTGAAATGCCGCAAGGTCGGCGCAAAAAACTGGGGCAATAAAAGTGGCAAAAGCAAAAAAAAGTAGTAGCAGCGATGGTCTGCGAAAATGGTTTGGCCGCAATAAAGGCAAGGGCTGGGTCAATTGCAAAACTGGTGGCCCCTGTGGCCGCAAGAGCCGCAAGTCTGGTGGATCATATCCCGCCTGCCGTCCCACAATGGCGCAATGCAAAAGCAAGTCGGCCAAGTCGGCAGCAAAGCGCAAGACATCTGCAAAGCGCGTAAACTGGAAGGGCAAGAAAAATGGCAAAAAAAGCGGTTGAAGCGCCCAAGGGCTATCACTGGATGAAGTCGGGCAAAGGCTACAAGCTAATGAAGGGCGACTATAAGCCTCACAAGGGCGCAGTTAAGAAGGCTTCATTTGATGTGCAGAAAGTTCACAAGTGAGTGGTACACGTCTTCGCATTGGTTCTATATATCGGTATTGCTGATGATTGTAAGCTGGTCAGCGATGATATGTTGTTTCGCAAGCTAGAAACGTGTACATATTTTGCGAAAGCAATCGTTGGGCGATGGGGATACCACAGCAATACAAAAGATTTTGGCGTTGCATACTGTGTTCCAAGACTGGTCGATCCTGACAAGGCGAGGGTTTATTGAATGGCAAAATACAAAGGCAAGAGCGTCACACTGAACAAGCCGCGCAGGATTGCAAAGGGCGAAACCAGCTACGGCAAGAAAAAGTCTGTGGTGTACGTTACAGACGGCGACAGGGTAAAGCGCGTGACCTTTGGCGACCCCAACATGAAAATAAAGAAAAACCAAAAGGGCCGCAGATCTAACTTTAGGGCGCGTCACAACTGTGATAACCCCGGTCCCAAAACAAAGGCCAGATACTGGTCATGTAAGGCTTGGTGATAATATGGCACTTTTGACAGTAGATGGACGGCAAGAAGAAAACTTTTCAAATGTGGCGTATCGGCCAGATGGACAGCTAAACATTCCTTCGCAGGCTGCGGCTGACGAGCAAAAATCTCTGCGCGAAGAGTTTTTGGCATTTGAAAATGCAATGTTGGAAGACAGAAATCCCAGCAAAGGTGATCCATTTCCACAAAGCAATTTTGCGTATGATGATGGCACTGTCCCAACGCTTCAAGAAATGGCGCAATATGAAGAAAATAGGTTAAGACAAGATGCAATAGACAGTGGTATTCCACGGGCTGATATTGGTGCAGCCGTTGCTTCACAAGAAAACAGAGAAGAAATGTTGTCGAATTATGGCTTTCGGTTTGGCAATAAAATGTTCAGAAATGTTGGAGCAATTGCAAAGGCCGCGCTGACTGGAGAAGGCACAGCAGAAAAAGCCCTTGGCTCTTGGGATAAATATGTTGGAGGGGCGCAGGCAGCATATTTAATTGGAGGTGCTGCCGATTTATCATCATCAGCAATACTAAGTGCATTAGGATTGCTTGGATATGGCGCTGGCGCTATTGCGGAACAAGTTCCGTTTCAAAGCGAAAACCAAGAAGACAGGCTGTCCCGTGATTTACTGGCGATGCCAGAAGCTCTAGACCCCATTTACGCCCAATTCGGCGCATTAATCCCCATAGCAAAATACGGCAAGACAGGCTTACAGACCGCACCTTATGAAGCTGGGAAAGGCGTGAATGTCGTGCGCGGTGGAGCAAGAGATGCAGAAACCCTTGGGCCTACAGGAAAACCTTTAACCGCCGTTCTGCCAGGTGGCAGGAGAATTGAAAGCCGTGAGATAGCCAATATTGCAAGAGCAGAAAAAGATTATTTAAAAAGCAGGGGCTTGCCCACTGAAAGCGAATTTGACGTATCTGGGTATCCAGAATTTGACGAAAGAAGAGCGCAACTTATTGCAGCCGCTTACCAAGAAATGAAAAACGATCCCACTAATCCTGCGGTTCGTGCGTCATACGAAGCAATGGTTGAAGAGACATTGGCGCAGCTTAAAAGTTTGAAGCGAAGCGGAATTGATTTTAAATTTGCCACGCCTGATCGACCATACCCATACCAAGATTCTCCAGCCGAAGGTTACGAAGATATGCTGCGAAATAAGCAGCTTTATGTGTTCCCGACTGAAGAAGGCTACGGCACAGGCGCGTTGTTTGATGCGTCAGGAAACCCACTACTACGACCTGTTGGTAGGGTGGGCGACAAGTCTGATGCTTTGGCCAATGACGCTTTTCGTGTTGTTCACGATGTCTTTGGCCATTATGGGCCGGGAAACCCTCAATTTAGATCAAAGGGCGAGGAACGGGCTTGGTTGAGGCACAGCCGTATGTATTCACCAGACGCAATCCCCGCAATGACCTCTGAAACCAGAGGTCAAAATAGCTGGGTTAATTCTGGCCCTTATGGGAAAAGAAATAGAGGCGCTAGTGGAGAAAAAACAATTTACGCTGACCAAAAAGCGGGTTTAATGCCAGACTGGACATATGACCCCGTTGGGATGCCAGACGGCGCAGAGCTGCGTAGGCTGCAAAAGATCATTGCCGATTGGAAAAGTGAAAACCAATAATGGCTTTATATGAAGATAAAAAATATGGTTCCTTGACTGCCGACGATCTTCCAGAGGGCAGCTACCAAGTTGCTGGGCCGCTAATATTTTTGAAAAACCTTGCCAACAAACTTCCTGAATACAAACCAAAATTAGATGAAGTTATCAAAGCAGAGGATGAAGGTTTTGATATTTGGAAAGATTTTAGATCTTTTAGAGATCCAATAAAAGGCGAGCTAACATATGATACTGGCACTGCGTACACTAATGTTGATTTACCAGAATATAAAAATGTAGAAGAAATCCTACAAGACCCTAACGCCATGTTACTACAAGACTATCTAAGCAATAATGAAGTTGGACAAATACTTGGAAATGCAGGCCGTGGCGTAAAAATTGGAAGAGTTAAAGAAAATAATCTTGCCGCTGGCGTAACTATCAGAGACAATCCAAAAGAGTATTCTGCTTTATACATTGGCCCTAATAAAAATAATGCAGGCAAGTGGACTGATCAAGAACTTATTGATCACGAAGTTGGTCACGTTGTGCAAGAAAAATTTGGTATGCCAATAGGAACTAATTCTTCCATTGCGCTAGAATGGTTAAAGTATTTGAAATCTCAGGGACGCATTAGCGATGATGTTTTTTTAAATGCCACAAGAACAAGAAACCCGTCTGAGAGTTTGACAGGTGACTGGGATTATAACGAGGGCTACCGCACAAGCATGGGAGAAGCTCTTGCCAGAGCGGGAGCAAATGTGACGCAAAAAGGTGGTGACAGACCTACACTGCAAGACTTTGCAGAGGACGGTTTTCCCATTGTCAGAGAAAACCTATGGGAGTTTTTTCCAGAAGATGTTAAGAAGGCAAAAGACTGGAGAAAAGCTGGCGGTTGGAAATGGGAGTATAAGCCATGATGGATACGATGTTTAGAGTGCCTGAACGGTATCAGATAGCCCAAATGTATTTTACGCCATTCGAGCAATGCTTGTTTGTTAGTTGGCTATCAAGAGAACATAACAAAGAGAAAGAAACGCAGGAGGCGGCTCAAAATGGCTAGAGCGGCAGTTAAGCGCGTAGCGCAGGCAGAAATCAGGGCAGCAAAGAGCTTCCTAGAGCGGCGTGGCTTGGATAGCGATGACGTATCGCCACGCAAGTTCGCTATGGCAGCTAAGGAGCTGGACAAGGGCTTTGCCGATACGCTCAAGATCCTAGCCCGTGAGTTATCTGGAGGACAAGTCTAATGAACCGCTCAAGTTTCGGATCTTTAATGTCTGAGGGAAAGAACGTATCAATGTCAGGAGGAAAAAAAAAATGAAAAAGAAAGTTGCTAAAAAGAAGAAAAAACCTGTAAAGAAGAAGAGCATTAAGAAAGGATACTAAATGTCAGAGGAAAAAAAGGATGTGACTATTCACGTCACTGGCGTATCCATGCGTGGAGGCGTTAAAGATGACGGTAAGCGACCTGCTTCAGCAGATCAGAAAAAATCTGGACAAGCAAAGGCTGGAGATAGCTGAGAGTATGGTCGATGGTCGGATGTCCGACTTTAGCTCATACCAAAAAAACGTAGGGATCGCAGAGGGCTTAATGCAAGCATCTGAGATTATCCGCGAGACGATCAAAAATATAAACGAAGAGGATGTATGACGTGTCTCATCAACATGATAGAACTTTTACTGACGATCAAACTGAACAAACAATCGGATTTGATCTACTACCAATTCCACTGAATTGGAAAGTTTTAGTCCAACCAAATCAGGTTAAGACCAAAACAACAGGCGGCATCTTTCTGCCAGAATCATCCAAAGACAATGAAGAATACCTAACTGCTCACGGCGAAGTTTGTGCATTGGGCGACTTGGCATATCGGGACCGGGACACTGGTAAACGCTGGCGTTCTGACGTTAGTCCCAAGATCGGTGATCGCGTTACCTATGGGAAATACGCTGGTCAAAAAATTGTTATAAAAGGCGTCAAATTCCTCCTGCTGAACGATGATGAAATCACATCGATCTTGCCAGACGGAGTTGATGTCGCAGCTTATGTAGGATGATTCAAATGGCAGAGAATGACATCATGAATGAAATTGAGGTCGAAATCAAAAAGGCCAAGGGTGACGTGGAGGACTTCGAGATTGAAGTTATTGACGATCCCGTAAAGGAGGCCCGTGAAGAGGCTGTGGACGTTGCTAAAGAGCAAGAGGTGCCAGAATATGGCCCCAAGGTCCAGAAGCGCATCCAGAAGCTCGTAAGCCAGCGCCGTGAGGCTGAGATCCAAGCTCGACAGACACAGGAGCAGAACGCACAGCTCCAGAAACGTTTGGAACGCTTAGAGCAAGGCTCACAGCAATCTGCTGAACAGAACTTTAATCAGCGTTATGCTCAAACCAAGCAGGCTTTACACAAGGCTGTGGAGGAGGGCGACACGGACGCGCAGGTTAACTTCCAAGAGCAAATGGCCGACATGAGAGCGGCTATGCGTATTGCAGAAATGCAGAAGCAGCAACGACAGCAGCGTGCTGCCGCATCGCCACCCCGCGCACAGCAAGCTGCAAAAAACCCAGCTCCCCCTAAAGCTATGTCTTGGTGGCAGCAAAACAACTGGTTCAATGCCTCTGGTTTTGAGCGAGAAACGGCTGCGGCCCGTGCTATTGATGTCCAACTTGACCTCGAAGGTTTCGACAAAAATTCGGACGAATATTACGACCATTTAAACAACCGTTTACAAAAAGTATTTCCTGAGTTATCTTCTGGATCAAGTCCGAGTAAACCTAGAGCAAAAAGTAGACCACCAGTCGCCCCCACTACAGGCGGTTCTAGCTACAAGGGCAATAGAGTGAAGATGTCGCAAGATCATCTCAGAATGGCACGGGAACTTGGAATTAATGACGCAAATGGCCTTAAAAAGTATGAAGCCGAAATTCGTCGTCAACAGAGGGAACAATAATCATGACTGAGAAAAGAAATGTTCGTGCGGACGAAGCTCGTAATTCTGTGCGCGATGAGGACTCACGTCCTATGACTGCATGGAAACCCCCAGCACTTTTGGATGCACCTGAAGCACGTCCCGGTTATGTCCAACGGTGGGTAGCGACCTCGATTCAAGGGAAAGATACGCCAGATAACGTATACAAACGTATGCGTGAAGGGTGGGAACCGCGCAAAGCTGAAACTGTGAAGAGCAAGTTGTTTCCGACTATTAATCACGGGCAGTGGCAAGGTTGTACAGGCATCGAAGGAATGTTGCTCTGTGAAATGCCAGAAAAACGGCATGTCGCAATGAAAGAATACTATTCTAACAAGAATGGTGAGCAAAACGAATCCGTTGCGGGTGACCTTGATGCGTTAGGACGGCGCCATGGACAACCGATCCATCAGGATCGTAGGTCCGAAACAAGTCGCGGCAGATCTTTATCTGCCATGAGCGATTAACCTTAACGCTATAGGAGCGAAAAAATGGCAAATGTTGATGCTGCCTTTGGGTTTGTCCCAATTCGTCACATGAGCGGTAATGCGCCACGCACAAATCAGTATACCATCACCAGTGCGCTTGCAGAAAACATCTTCAAAGGTGATCTCTGCATTATTACCTCTGGTGGTGTTGTGACACCGCATACTGCTACTGAAGTAAATAACATTGGTGTGTTCGACGGGTGTTCTTACACCGCTGCGGACGGATCATACATCTACAGTGAATACTGGCCGTCAGGCACAGTGGCTACTGACATCATTGCTTATATATATGATGATCCGTACACCGTGTACCGCGCTCAGAGTGCTGGAACTACTGCACAAACAAACATTGGCAACTGTTGCGATGTTGTTGCAGGCGCTGGTTCGACCCTCACAGGTCAGTCTGGCTTTGAATTGAGCGGCACAATGGCTGCGGGAACTGCTTCCTGCAAGATCCTTGCGCTTTACCATGCACCAGATAACGCTTTTGGTGCGAATGCTATTATGGAAGTTCTCGTAAATGAGCATCTTCTTAAAGATAGCGCCGGGATCTAAGGAAGGATTTAAATCATGGCTATGAATAGAGCAAGTTTTGCTAAAATGCTTGAGCCGGGTCTAAACACCCTCTTTGGCCTCGAATACGACAGTTACCCTGCGGAATATGAAGCAGTGTTTGAATCGAATACCTCTCAGAAGGCATTCGAGGAGGACGTGCTTCTCGCAGGTTTTGGCTCTGCGCCAATTAAAAACGAAGGTTCAGCGGTATCTTATGATGACGCTGGCCAGCAGTGGACTGCACGTTATCAGCACGAAACGGTTGCTTTGGCATTCTCAATTACTGAGGAAGCTGAAGAGGATGGCCAGTACGGCTCAATCGCTGCTCGCTATACCAAGGCACTCGCACGTTCTATGGCTTCCACTAAGGAAATCAAAGCGGCAAACGTCTTGAATAACGCGACTTCTGTAAACATTGGCGATGGCACTACTCTTCTGAGTACGTCACACCCAACACAGAACGGCAACCAGTCTAACACGTTAGCCACAGCGGCTGACTTGTCTGAGACATCACTTGAAGCCATTCTTATCCAAATCGCGGATATGAAGGACGAACGTGGTCTTCGGATTGCTGCCCAAGGTACGCAGTTGGTTATCCCAACGGCCTACACGTTTGTTGCAGAGCGCCTGCTGGAATCCCAGCTTCGCACTGGTACTGCTGACAACGACATCAACGCGATTAAATCTGGCGGCTACTTGCCAAAAGGTTATCATGTGATGCGCCGTCTTACAGACTCAGATGCGTTCTTTGTGACCACTGACGTTCCTGATGGACTGAAAATGTTCCAGCGTTCGCCTATGAAAAAAGGCATGGAAGGCGACTTCGAGACTGGCAACGTGCGCTACAAAGTGCGTGAGCGTTACAGCTTCGGTGTTACTGACTGGCGCGGCCTCTTCGGTTCCGAAGGAGCATAACATTTCTCCAGAATGTTAGCATTAAGGGGCGGTCTTCGGATCGCCTCTTTCTTTTTGTTTAGAGCTGTTGTATCGTGCAGACATCCCTGACAGGCGCATGATGCGGCTGACTTAACCCAGACAGGAGAAACTCATGGGTATTACTACTTTCTCTGGCCCAATAAAGGCTGGCACAATTAAAGATACTACTGGCACAACGCTTGGCTCTAATATTGCTAACGTAGGTCAAGTTGTTATGACGCAGACTTTTTCAGCAGATTTGTCTGGCGGGGCATTAGCCGCAGTCGTACAAGATGTTGTTATTCCTGCTAACTCACAAATCATTGACTGTGTAATTGATGTAATTACTGCGGCGAATGCTACAACCAACTTGAGTGTTGGTGATACTGTTGGCGGTGCAGCAACAATTCTTAACACTTTTGCGAGTGGAACAACTGCTGGACGCAAGTATCCGACAACTCAAGCAGGCGCTGCTTTGGCTTGGCAAGATACAGGAACAGCAGATATTCGTTTAACTGTAACTGCTTCAGCAGCAACAACTGCGGGTTTGGTTCGTTTCACTATTCTATACGCTCAAAACAATAACTTAGCGTGATCCGTCCATAAGGAGTCTTTAAATGGCTGACATTGTATCAGTAAAAAAGCTAAGTGACAGTGTAAGAGAGGCCGTTTTTGCGTTCCAGTATCAATACGTTGATACTGGAGACGAAAACGCCGTATTAAAGATCGATGTGTCAACACTCGCACCAAATGCAAATGGTGAGCCTTGCACTGCTGTTCGCATCATCGAAGGTTGGTGGGTTATTAAGAGTATGACTGTTCGTGTTATGGCGGATGCTGACGTGGACATTATTTTGATGAATATTGGTGATGACGATATTGGTTATCATGATTTCTCTAAATTTGGTGGGCTTCCTTCAACCAAGTCTTATGGCACAAACCCAACTGGTGATGTGAAGTTCACAACAGATGGCGCTGGGGCAGTGGGCGATTCTTATCAATTGGTCTTGAGGGTCATCAAAGAATACTAAAGGAGTAATCGGATGGCGACTTCTAATACAGTAGCGTTTCGCCCAGACGTTGAAGAAATCATCACTGAAGCCTTTGAACGCTGTGGCCTAGACCCACAGGTCCAAACAGGTGATAGGGCTGTGTCCGCAAGGCGCAGCCTTAACTTGCTTTTCTCTGAGTGGGCAAACAGGGGTATCAATTACTGGGCAGTAGAACAGCAGGCTTTGACGCTCATAAACGGGCAGACAACTTACACTTTACCAGTAGGCACTATTGACATCCTTGACGCCGTTGTTCGTGATAGCTCTGGGACAGATACGTCTGATCAGATAATCAACCGCGTGTCGATCTCTGACTATAACCAGCTTCCAAACAAAACTTCCCCCGGCAAGCCCAGTCAGTACATGCTAGATAAACAGTATACGCCTATAGCCTACTTCTGGCAGGTTCCAAACAGGACAACGTACAGCATGGTATACTGGGCCATACGCCAGCTTGAGGACGTTACAGCGTCCAATCAGGACGCCGACATCCCCTACCGTTGGAACGAGTGCATCTGCGCTGGTTTGGCCAGCAAGATGTCTCTAAAGTTTGCAAATGAGAAATTCACAATACTGAACGAAATGTATGAGCGAGCCTTTGCGTTTGCGGCGGCTTCTGATAATGATGGTGTGTCTTTAAGGATTCAGCCAACTGCGCTGAACTTATCATAATGGCAAAATACGCAAGAGGAAAAAAATCTCTCGCAATAAGCGATGTAGGCGGTCTTCGGGTTCCATATACCCAGTTGAAGACCACTTGGGATGGCTTGCGTGTTTCTCCAGAAGACTTTGACCCAAAGCAACCACAGCTAACGCCTGCAAAAAACGTAGTTGATGCGACAGCACTGTTTAACCCACGCCCAGACACAGATCCAGAAAATGTTGTTGTCTTTATCGGATACACCCAAGACTGGACTATAGATCCACGATTGCGCCCCGGCGTTGGGGTGAGCGCCCCCGGTTTTATTGGCTTTACTGGTTTTGAAGTTGAACGAACATCGCAGACAGGTGTTGGTGGATCAGGCGGCGTTGGCACGGCAGAGGCCACAATCCAAACTGAAATTATCGCTGTTGGGCAATCTGGCGATGGTGAAGTTGGAGCCATTGTTAGGGAAATAGTGGTGACTGGGGTCAGCGGGACCGCAGGCGCTGCAAGTGTAGGTGTCGAGGCCCTTGATATCTCAATAGACGAAGCGGGTGTAGGAGGCACTGGCGGCGTTGGTACAGAGGCATTCCTATTGGAAGCCACCCCATCTGGCGTTGGTGGGTCTTCTAATGTAGGCAATGAAGAGCCAGTAGGAGAAATTAATGAAGTTGGCGTTAGCGGCGATGGTGAAGTCGGAACCGCAATAGTAGAAGATCCATTCGGTTGGGGTATAGGACCGTGGGGGCTTGGTCCTTGGGGCGATACCGAAGGTAGGCCACACCCTGTTGGACAGAGCGCAACAGGCGGTATTGGTTCAGTATCAATTCTTGCTGATAACGCGGCTTACCCAAGTGGAACTGGTGGGTCTGGAAATACAGGTGACGAAAACGTTGAAATAGACTATACAGGCTTTGGGTATAATGCATTCGGTGAAGGAACGTGGGGTCAGTAATGAATTACACACAGCTAGTTGAAAACATTCAGAACTTTTTGGAAGATGACAGCCTTGAGCTGCAAGGCTCAATTGACCAAATTATAGATCAGGCGGAGGTAATGATTTTCCAGCGCCTGCCAAACATGCCGTGCTTCCGTAAGACCGTCACAGCAAATATGGTGGCTGGGACTTCTGATTATACTGTTCCATCTGCCCGAATGATCCGTCAGGTATCTGTTATATCCTCCAATGTTGTTTCATATCTAAACCACAGAATTGATTCATATATCCGTGACTATTCGCCTAATGCTACCACGCAGGGTGTTCCAATCATGTACAGCACTAAAAGTGCAGGCACGGCGGGATCTGTTATAACACTTGCCCCAACGCCAAATTCCACAGATACATACCAAGTAGACTATATCGCCCCTGAAGAGGGGCTGAGTTCAAGCAACGCAAACAACTGGATTGGCGACAATGCGGAAAACGTGCTGCTTGCCGCGTGTCTCTATGAAGCCTCAGCATTCCTCAAGGCTGGGGAGACATTGGCGCTTTATAAGACACAATTTGACGAAGCAGTGCAACTTGCAGTACAAGAGATGCAACGCGACTATGCAGCAGAATATAACGGAGGCTTATAATGGCTATCACACAAGCAATGTGTACACAATTCAAACGAGACGTAATGCTTGGACTGCATGATCTCGACACAGATACAATAAAGGTCGCTCTTTACACCAGTTCAGCTACCTTGGGCGCAACTACAACCGCATACGCCACAACCAATGAAGTAGTCGGAACTGGATATACGGCTGGCGGCGTGACATTGGCAAACGCCTCTGTTATAACCAATAGCACAAGCGGTTGCTTTGACTCTGACAATCCAGAGTGGACAAGCGCAACATTTACGGCTCGCGGGGCATTGATCTACAATGACACAGAAAGCGATCTAGCAATTGCGGTCTTGGATTTTGGTGGAGACTTCTCAGTTGCTGGCGGTACATTTCGCATTGTTTTCCCAGCTCAAACTGCTAATACAGCAATTGTAAGGATCGACTGATATGACTTCAACCTTTGTAAATGACCTTCGCCTAAATGAGATGGCAACTGGCGATCAGTCAGGCTCATGGGGAACAGTCACGAACACGAACCTTGAGCTAATTGGCGAGGCGTTTGGTTACGGCACAGAGGCCATTACTACTAACGCCGATACTCACACAACAACAATTGCAGATGGCGCTACAGACGCTGGTCGATCTATGTTCCTGAAGTACACAGGGACTCTAGACAGTGCGTGTACGATCACAATTGGACCTAACACTGTTAGCAAGATGTGGTTCATTGAGAATGCCACCAGTGGATCTCAGAACATAATCATCTCTCAGGGATCTGGAGCAAACGTCACGATTGCGGCGGGTCAAACCAAGGCTGTCTACAGCGATGGCGCTGGAGCAGGCGCTGCCTTTGTGGATGCCTTTGCTGCTCTGAATGTTGCGGGGGTTTCTCCTACAGAGCTTGCAATCCTTGACGGTGTTACGGCTACCACAGCCGAAATTAATATCTTGGACGGTGTTACGGCTACCACAGCCGAAATTAATATCTTGGACGGTGTTACTTCTACTGCGGCAGAGTTGAACTTAGTTGATGGATCTACTGCGGGTACTATTGTAAACAGTAAAGCTGTTATTTATAGTTCTGGTGGTCAGGTAAATGGAACTTCTTTAGCAATAGCAGGCACAGCGGTTACCTCTACGGCGGCAGAGTTAAACATCCTTGATGGTGCCACGGTCACGACAGCAGAGTTAAATTACAACGACATTACTACCTTGGGCACCTCTCAGGCTAGTAAAGCTGTGACGGCGGATGCTAATGGCGTCGTGACGTTTGACAATGGTATCTCTGAAGAAAGCACAACGATTACGTCCTCTTCTAATGCCGCGACATTAAACTTGCGTGATGGTACAAATTTTCTTCACGATTTAACGGAGAACGTTACTTATACATTTAGCAACCCCGCAGCGTCAGGGAAGGTGTCGAGTTTCACGCTGAAAGTCATCCAAGACAGCACGGCAAGAACTATTACGTGGCCTTCATCAGTAGATTGGGCGGCGGCTACTGCACCGACGATCACCGCAACAAACAACGGTGTGGATATTTTTGTGTTCTTTACGAACGATAGCGGCACGACTTATTATGGCTTCACTGCTGGGCAGGCAATGGCATGAGTTCTACTGCAAGAAAACTTATGTCGGCTTCTGGTGCTGGTGCTGGTGAAGTCCTGAACGTAGAGGATGTGTTCAGCACTTACTTGTATACTGGTAATAATAATGGCTCAAGTGCTGGCCCAAACCCAACCCATGCCATAACGAATGGGATTAATCTCGCAGATGAGGGCGGTCTTGTCTGGCTTAAAGCCAGGGACAGCAACCCCTATAGTAACAATCATTTTCTTCTAAGCAGTGCTGATAACTACGCTAACGTTCTGTTCTCCAACAACACTGACGCTTCGAGTAATGCTGGGCAATACATTATTGATAGTGTTCAAGAAACCGGATTTACTCTTGGCTACTATGGTTGGACTAACTACACCGACGACCTGATGGCCTCTTGGACATTCCGCAAAGCCCCAAAGTTTTTTGATGTGGTGACTTATACTGGGAATGGCTCTAGTCAAAACCTCAGTCATAACCTTGGTACTATTCCAGGATGTGTCGTCTTCAAGAGAACTGACTCATCTACTAACTGGCTGGTTTGGCATAGAAACATCAACGGTACGGACGCAGATGGTTCCATCAAACTCAACTCCACAGCCGCAAAGCAGAACGGGCAGCCGTGGGATTGGGATGGTGTAACTGATACCTACTTCCCGCTTACTTCTGACTGGACAGAAGTTAATGCTTCTGGTGGAACCTACGTAGCCTACTTCTTCGCCCACAACGATGGTGACGGTGACTTCGGCCCTGATGGTGATGCTGATATTATCAAGTGTGGGAGTTATACTGGTGATGGTACGGAGGACGGCTCCAATGTAGTAGACTTGGGCTTTGAACCTCAGTGGGTTCTAGTTAAAAATACTTCAAGTTCATGGGGATGGGTGCTACAAGACAATATGCGTGGATTAACTGTATCAAGTAACAGTGAACCTTTTCTTAGCCCAGACTCAAGTGCCGCTGAATCTAGTTTCGCTGGCGGTATAGACCCAACGTCAACAGGGTTTGCTCTTAGGACAGACACGCCTTATCTTAACACCAGCGGAGACACCTACATCTACATAGCAATTCGCCGTGGTACTAAAGTTCCTGAGAGTGCTACTGAGGTGTTTGCTATTGATGAAGGTGATGGGGTTGGCGCAGTTTCAGCCTACACATCAGGTTTTCCAGTAGACTTTGCCATAGATAGAACTGCTACGGGAACTTCGCCTAATTATGTTGGTACTAGACTTTTGCAAGGAACAAGACTGCAAACAAATGATAATAATGCAGAGGCATCTGAAAGTGCTTATTATTTTGACTACATGGAGGGGTGGAGAAAGTTTTCTAGGGCAGCAGGTAACTACTCTTGGATGTGGAAACGTGCGCCTAAGTACTTTGATGTCGTTGCTTACACGGGGAACCAAACAGCAGGACGTACTGTAACTCATAACCTTGGTGCTGTGCCTGAGATGATGTGGATTAAATCCAGAAACGGAAGCGGTTCTTCGTATAATTGGATATGCTATTTATCTGCACTAGGAACTACACATTATGCTATTCTTAATGAAACTTACATAAACCCAGACACTAGTAACGTTCACTTCAACGGCACTGCACCAACTTCAACAGTGTTTTCGCTTGGCACATCCCTTGCTGTTAATAGAAGCGGCTATACTTATGTAGCCTACCTGTTCGCAAGCCTAGCTGGCATATCCAAGGTGAGTTCAGTAACGCATTCTGGAACAACAAACGTGGACTGTGGTTTTACGTCAGGCGCTAGGTTTGTGCTTCTGAAGCGCACCGATGCCGATGATAATTGGTATGTTTGGGATAGTGAGCGTGGTATTGTGTCAGGCAATGACCCGTATCTGCTGCTAAACACAACAGCGGCAGAAGTGACAAACACGGACTACATTGACCCGCTTTCGTCAGGTTTCACAATTACCAGTAGTTTCACTGCGGGTGACTACGCCTTTTACGCGCTCGCATAATCAACTGACACAGGAGATCATCAATCATGTCAGAATATCGCAACAGAACAACAGGGGAAGTGAAAACCCAAGGGCAATGGCGAGCAGCTAACCCAAATATGTCTTTACCTAGAGTGTGGAACAGCAATGTCCTAGATGCTCTTAACATAGACGCAGTGCTGCGTAGTCCCGCAGCTACTACAACACAGTACCAAACATCAGTGCGTGATGGAGTTAAGAAAGATTCATTAGGCAACTGGGTAGAAAAGTATGTTGCAAGAAACATGTTTGCGGACACAACTGAGGACGGAGTAAAAACGACCAAAGCAGAACATGAGACAGCGTATCAGAAAACACTTGATGACAACGTAGCAAAAGCTAACCGGCAGACGCGAGACACCCTACTATCAGCCACGGACTTCTATGCTCTAACGGATGTACCTATGGACGCGCCAATGACAACCTACCGTCAGGCTTTGCGCGATATCACGGCGCATGATAACTGGCCTAACTTGGCTAATAATGATTGGCCCACTAAACCATAGGAATAAAACATGGACAGACGTACAGTATCATCCGCGCATGAACGGATTGATGGCCTTGAGAAAGAGGTGATCGCCATCAAAACTGAAGTAAAAATCCAATTTAAAGACCTGTTTGGTCGCGTGAAGCGCATGGAAAGCATTATGATTGCTGCGACTGCTTCTATTATTGGTCTACTCATTGCCGTCTTGATGAAAATGTAAGATTTGGTCCTTTTTCCAATTGCCCCGCGAGGTACATTGAAACATGATTGATCCTATCTCAGCCATGGCCGCTGCCAGTGCAGCCTATAGCGGTATTAAGAAAGCTGTGTCTGTTGGTCGGGAAATCAGCGGAATGGCGGGTTCTATATCTAAATGGAGTAAAGCTGTAAGTGATTTAGACTTCTTAGAGAAAAAAGCTCAGAATCCACCAATGTACAAGATGTTCAGTGACACGCAATCTAGCGCGTTAGAGCTTTGGTCCCAAAAACAAAAATTAGCAGAAATGAGGGAGGATCTCCGCGCTCATATTTCTTGGCATTATGGGCCAGCCGCTTGGGAGGAAATTGTCAGAATAGAGGCTGAACAAAGAAAACAACAGCGAGAACTCGTTTACAAAAAACAAGAATTTATAGACAACTGCATTAACTGGTCCGTTGGTATTTTAGCTTTGTTAGCAGGGTCCGGGATTTTATTTATAATAGTCTATTTTCTTGGAGCTAGGCAGGGCAAATGGTGATGTGGTTTTTGGTTTGGTTTACTTTTACAAACAACAAACTGGAACATTATCAATTGGGTCAGTTTCCCACCATGAACGAATGCGCTGCGAAAAAAGAAGAGGCGAAAGTGTTAATTCGAACGCTTACAACTGCGGTGTATTGCTTTGAGGTTATACCAAAATAGACTGGGAAAATACGTTGTGTGTGACAAACATGGAAAAATTGTTATAATAACGCATCACCAAGGGATAGCGAAGGCGTGGTTAGAGAAAGGAAAGCGCGATGTCAACAAAACTTGATGAATGGAAAGTTCTTCCACGGCTTATGATGTTGGTTACAACTATCATGTACATTCGCTGCTTAGAGTGGGCGATTTCTCAACCAGGCTTGTCTGTCAGTCAGGCTGGATTAATTTCAGTCGTAACCGGAGCTTTTACGGGAGCTTTCGGCATATGGATGGGTAAAGAGTCCACGACCACGGTTACATCAAACAAGATTGTACACGAAGAGAGGTACGACAAATGATCACATTACTTGGAAGCCTACTTGGATTCGGCACATCCTTTATGCCAGAAGTGCTTAATTTCTTCAGGGCGGGTCAGGATCACAAGCACAGTCTTGAGCGCATGAAGCTAGAGATGGACCTGATGGCTCGGCGCAATGAGTTAAAGCTGGACATTCTGGACAAGCAGGCTGAGATCAAAGAGACAGAGGGGCTATACAAGCATGACAGCATGGACGCTGGAGGTTTTATTAACGCACTACGAGGCAGCGTCCGCCCTGTCATCACTTATGTTTTTTTTGGCCTTTTCGTTGCCATCAAGGTAACAGCTATCGTCGCGTTAATGGGCGCGGGTAATGACCTTGGTAGGTCGTTGTCGCTTATCTGGGATGATGCTACGTCTGGTTTGTTTGCGGCGATAATATCGTTTTGGTTTGGTGGCCGTGCTGTATCTAAGTATATGAAAGTTAAACAATAGGAGAGAAAAATATGGGTGCGTTGAAACAGATGCAGATTGAAGAAATGGATCGTAATGCGGAACGCATAGAAAAAGAACAGGAAAGTTTTTGCATTGATGAGGGCGTAGGTTTTAGAGAGCCTCGTGAAAAAAATAAACCAAATGATCTAAAAAGGTCGAACAATGACTTATAAACTTTCAAAACGTAGCCTTGATAGGCTAGAGGGCGTAGATGAACGCCTGATTGCGGTTGTAAAATCTGCCATTCACAAGACCAAAATTGATTTCGGCGTGATTTGCGGCATGAGAACTCTGGAAGAGCAACGCGCCTTGGTGGAAAAAGGCGCGTCTCAGACTATGAAATCCAAGCACCTTGAAGGTTTGGCCGTCGATTTAATGGCGTATATTGGTTCACGCGGATCTTGGGAGTTAAATCTTTATGATGACATTGCTGACGCTATGGCCGAAGCTGCCCGTGAAGTTGACGTTCCAATCGTGTGGGGAGCCGCGTGGACGGTCCCTAACATTGCCCAGTTTGACAGCACGATGGAAGACGCTATGAACAGTTATATTGACGAAAGACGCGCTCAAAATCGTCGCCCATTTATCGATGGCCCTCATTTTCAGATCACAGTTTAGGAACGCAAATGCCTTTACAAATTCTTAAATACAACCCCGGCGTTGTCAAAGACATCACGGAGTATGCGGCAGGCAAGAATGGCCCCTACTGGGTCGATAGCGATCTTGTGCGGTTTAAGAATGGCTATCCAGAAAAACTGGGCGGATGGCAGAAAGACACTATTTTTGGCTTAGACCCATCTGGAAACATTACTACAACACAAATTTCCATTGAAGGTATCGCCAGACGTATGGTTTACTGGAGAGCTTTTGCTGATGGGGAGGATCGCCTTGCTGTCGGTACGCACAACCATTTGTTTATTTATCAAAACAACGCACTTTTCGACATTACGCCACTGCGGAAGACCTCATCTGGCTTGAGCAACCCAATAGCAACTGTAGACGGAAGCGCGACTGTAACTATCACAGATACCTCTCATGGCGCTACGACTGGTGATTGGGTGGTTCTAAGTGGAACTTCAGCTACAGGCGGCATAGCGGCTGATACTTTAAATGATTACTATGGATACCAGATAACAGTTATTAACACCAATTCTTATAGCATTGTTGTCCCAAGTGCAGCGACATCAACAGTTTCGGCAGGCGGTGGAACTGTTGCAATTAAATATTTAATTGGGACTGACGCAGGTTTGGGCGCACAAAGTTCTGTCCCAGCCCTTGGTTGGGGCGTTGGGGGCTGGGGCCAAAGCACTTGGGGTACAGCCAGATCCACTTCAGCTTCTGACGTTTTCTTGGACAATAGCTCTTGGAACTTGTCTCTGTGGGGTGAAGACTTGATAGCCACAGTCCGTGGCGGCGCGATTTATTACTGGGATACCTCCGCAGGCGTAACCACTAGGGCGTCTCTTGTCTCGGCTATAGCAGGCGCTGAGAGCGTCCCAGCAGTGGCTAGGATTACCACGGTGTCGTTCCCAGACCGTCACTTCATTGCTGGGGGGTGTTCCGCATACGGGGGCGGCGGAAACGTCGATAACATGCTTGTCCGCTGGTCTAGCCAAGAAGAGTTTACCAAGTTTGCCCCCACAGCAACAAACACGGCTGGTGACCAGAGGCTGGAAGTTGGAACTAAGATCGTTGCGATGGTTGCAGCCCGTGAAGAAACAATCATATCTACCGACGAAGCAATATACGGCATGACCTTCATTGGTGGTGACTTTGTGTTCTCATTTCGCCTTCTGGCCACTGACTCTGGAGCGGCTGGCATGAACACAATGATCAGTATCGATGGTGACGTTTTTTGGCTTGGTAAGAGAAATTTCTTTAACTACAACGGCGTAGTAAACGAATTGGCATGTTCTGTTCAATATTATGTATTTGACCGTATGCAAACAAATTTCATTGATAAGACAACCGTTGGACACAACAAGGCTTTCAAGGAAGTCACATGGTTTTATGTGTCAAACGACAATCCAGCAGGGGCTATCAACCCAGAGCCAGACAGCTACGTCACATATAACTATGCAGAAAAGGCGTGGTCGGTAGGCGCAATGGACCGCACAGTTTGGAGCGACAGCTTTGGCGCACGGAAAGTTCCGTTTGCATTCGACCCAGATGGACACCTGTACGAACATGAAACAGGGACTAGCGCCAATGGCGCTGCCATGAATAGCTACATCGAAGGATCTCCACGCGAAATAAGCGAAAGTGGTGAGACGCTATACATGGTTGATCAAGTGATCCCAGACGTGACTATGAGTTCAAGCACCTCTCTCTCTCTGTACATGAACACACGCAAATTCCCAAATGGGGCTGAGACAATAAAGGGTCCATTTGTCATCACGCCATCGACAGATAAAGTAAGCACCCGCGCCAAGGGGCGCCAGATCTCTATGAAGTTCCAAAGCACAGGACTGGATGATGATTGGACGCTGGGAGACTTTAGGGTCAACTCAAGACAGGATGGGTTACGGTAATGGCACAGGGCGCTCCACTCGCAGTTTTAAGGCTACCAAGCCCACCATCTCAATACAATCAAGGCTACATGGCCAGATTGACCAACACGCTTGAGCTTGAGAAGCAGGCGACTTACTTTGCAGCCTCAACGGGCCTTCAAAATGCGGTTAATCAAGCCGAAGCTACAGCGTGGTTCATATCTTAAATGCCCAATAATTATAAAAACGCAAAAATTGACCTGACAGGTACAGGCGTCACCGTCTTGTATACTTGCCCCGGCGCGACAACTGGGTTGGTGAAATCCATACTGGTGTCTGAAGATACTGGAAACGCGGACACGATCACAGTTACAATTACAGACGCCAGCGCGGCTGTATTTTCTCTCTTCAAAACTAAGGCTGTTGGTGCTAATACTACGGTAGAACTTTTAACGGAACCGCTGGTTGTGCAGGAAAACGAAATATTAAAAGTCACAGCGGCAACTGGAAATCGGTTGCATGTGGTGGCCAGCTTACTGGAGATAAACTAATGGCTATACAACCAATTGTTATGAAATCGCGGCTAATAAGTGACAACCTTGGTGCGTTACCTAATGTTTACAATAATAATAACTACACAAACCCAGATCCTGTACGGCGAGATCCTACTACTAGAAATGTCACCTTAGACGAAGATGGTAATGAAAAAATAACTTACACGATCCCAACGTATGAGCGCACACAAATTGATATCCCTGATGACTTTGACTGGTCGCAATATGGTAAAGCTGGCAATGCCCTGCGTTTCTTTAATCAAGTCAGAACTGGCGAAATTGAATACGATCCCTCAAAAGATCAAGCTAATATAGATGATTTGACTACAGTAGATCCAAACGCTCCACCGCTTTCCACTGAAGCTGAAATGATCAAGCAAGAGCTAATTTCTGTTGCAACAATGGCGGCTTCTGGCGTGGGAGCGCAAGTTGGGAGATCTGTTGCGGCTGCTTCCGTCGCAGCCCCAGGCGCTGGTGCTTTAGCAAATATAGGTCAGGGCGTTAAGGATTTTGGCTCAAATTTCAAGGCTATGGACTTGTTAAGAGCGCCACCTGCTCCGTCTCCCGCTTCTAAGGTTCTATATAGTCCCCTAACCCCTAATGCAGAACTTGCAAAGTTAAATACAAAAATTGCGGCAGGCAAAAATGTAACTGCGGCAGACGTCTTGCTGGATAAAGGGGCAGCAACAACTACAGTTAATGCAGGAAAAGAAGCTGCAAGAGCTAAAGCGGCGCTTGTTGCCAAAGGTAATACAGGTTTCATTTCTGGCATAAAAGACCGGGCAAATTCTTTTGGTCCGGGCGCTTCAGCCGCTGGTAAAGCAAACCTATACGGCGCTGGTGGCGCTGGCTTATTTACTGTCGCGGCTAACTTATTATCAGGTAAAAACTTAAAGGAATCTGTAAAGTCTGGCGTTAAAACTAGCATCGGTACTTATATCGGAGGGTTGTTTGGCCCAATCGGAGCCTTGCTAGGCGGTATTCTAGGTGGTCGTGTGATCTGCAACGAACTTATGCGTCAGGGCATCATGACCCGCAAGCAGGTTGTTCTGGACTACAAATTCACCGAAGACTACCTGACACCGCAGCACGTTGCTGGATACCACGTCTGGGCCGTCTGGATGGTGCGTCAGATGCGTAAGGGCCGCTTGGTCAACTTCTGGGCGCACGTTGCTGGACATCGCGCTAATGAGATCGCCTACATATACGGTGAGCGTGACAAACCCGATTACTTAGGTAAAGTATACCGCAAGATCTTAGAACCGATCTGCTGGTCTATTGGCTTCTTCTGCCAAAAAACAGACTGGACAGTTCTCTACAAAGAAAAGGAAATTTAATATGGCCCGTGAACCAATGCCAAATATGGCTGGCGCAAATATGAGCGCCGATAACCCAATGCGTAATTTGCCACCAGAAGCAATGAAAAACTTGTTAAAGCCAGATGAAGATATAGCGGCAATGCTTATTGCACGTCTATCAGCCATGTCTGAGCGCGAGCTGCAAATGCTGGACTCTGTCATCACTCCAGAGGTGGCGCAAGTTCTCATGAAGCTCCTCCCAGAGCTGCAAGAGCTTATTGCGGCAGTAGAGGGCGGTGGCGCACAACAGGCTCCACAGGCCCAGAGATCGGCTCCACAGGCCCAGAGATCGGCCCCACAAGCGGCTCCAGCTATGGGCGCACTGGGCGGCATGACTTGATATTAAGATTGGCGACAGTCGAAGACTTATCTGATCTGTACATGATGTTGCTTGTCATGCACTCAGGGACAGTTGACGGCACGTCGCCAGTCAAATCTGAAAAGTTGACTTCCGTAATTAGTGATGCGCTCCACAGGGGCGTTGTGATTGTGGCAGAAGTTGACGGTAAAATTGTCGGATCTATCGGTGGGATGGAAACGTCCGACTGGTGGTCCGACAAATTATACTTGGCTGATCTCTGGTTTTTTGTGTATAAAGAGCATAGAAAATCAAGAGCTGCTATAACGCTAGTGAAAAGTTTTCTAGAAATAGGCCGAGACGCCAACATCAAAGTCAAACTTGGTCATATATACTCTGGCGATATTGACCGAAAAGATAATTTTTATGAGCGACTTGGCATGGCCAAGGTTGGATCGCTTTACATGGAGGCTTAAATGGGCGGCTTTTGCACACCATCATATACTGAGCTACCAAGCTCAAAACTTGTAGTTGAAGGCACGGAGCTACCAGAATGGGTGGCCGCTGGTGGCCGTGAGGCGTTTGACGTTGCAACTAGCATTGCTGCTGAACCTTACCCTTTGTATCAAGGCGATAGAGTAGCGGGTATGTCAGACCAAGAAAAACTTGGTTATAATATGCTCGATACTGGGGCTGAAGATTACCTGCCGTTTATGAACCGAGCCAGTGAAGTTGCTAATACATTGGGGACTGGCTATGGGGCCATGACCCGTGAGGAGCTTCTGGGAGAACCTTTCAGCCTTGAAAGCGCACAGCCATTTATGGACATATATCAGTCCTCTATGGACCCCGCTGTCCGCGAAATTGAAGAGCAAACCGCTCGCGCACAAAACGAGGCCCGTGCAAGGGCAAGCACAGGTGGCGGCGGGTTCGGAAGCCGACTTGGCATTATGGAAGGCGTAACCGCTGGCAAAGGCGCACAGGCCGCAGGAGACTTGAGGGCGGAAGCTGCCCGTGAGGGTCTTTCCTTTGCCACGGGTAGGTATGACACGGATCGTGAAGCTCGTTTCGCTGCTGACACCCAAGCACTTCAGGGCTACGAAACAGATGAGGCTTCCCGCATTCAGCAAATGGAAGCGTACCAAGGAATGGCCCCCTTGATCCAAGATCTACAGAAGCAGGCGGCGGCGGGGCTTATTACGGCAGGCGAAGCGGAGAGGGCGCTTGATCAGGCGTCTATGGATATAGCATACGCTGACTTCCTTGATCAGAAAATGTATCCACAAGAACAACTCAACTTCGTCCTTGGTGCGCTTGCAGGGACGCCGTACAATTCGGTTAACCGTAGCTATACTACTGGCTCTACAATGTCTGCAAACCCGTCTCTGTTTGGACAGGCATTGGCTGGCGCAGGTGGTCTGTACAGCGCATATAAGATGGTAAACAGCTAAGTTAGGATCAAGTTATGGGTATAAATGATAATCTGCTGGGCGCTTCTGGCACAGATATGAACACCCAACAATACGGCATCCTAAAAACTTTAGGTGGCAGCGCAAAAGCTGGACAACAGGCTATGGATTTTGCCAATCAGCTTTATCCACAAGTCGAAGAAGTTGACCCTTGGGAAGCTGCGTTCCAGTTCTTTTCTGAGATGGGCCGTGCCGCATCGCAGCCCGGCGCAACTGTGCTTGGTTCTGCTGTTGGATCAATGCAAGTTCCTATGGATTACCTGAACGCCAAGAAGAAAGAAAAGCGTGAGACAGACCGTGCGCGATTGCAGACTGCTGTCTCCTTGGCCCCAAGTTTGAAGCCGAAGGCGGTTAGTGTTGATTACAATGATGTGACTGTGGATGGCGTTCCGCAAGTTATGACAGACGCAGAAATACGAGCAGCGAAAAAAGCTGGTAAGACTGTTTCGCCTTATGAAAAGCCGTCTGCTTCTACTTCAACATTCAAAGA
>MDSX01025189.1_pt1 | contig 26425 bp, 20 predicted proteins | sample 811141 | NCBI WGS metagenome assembly MDSX01 (sample SAMN05326642, study PRJNA326480) | marine metagenome | isolation source: seawater | place: Atlantic Ocean: South East | collected 2010
ACCATGTACATTGCATCGTGCTCAAGCAGTGGTGAATCCGAAATTAAAGTCATGTCTAGCCATGCACCTTCTTCAATAATAAACTCAGCAAGGGGTTCAAAGTTTAGGTCAGATTTCTTGATTTGAGTATAGTGCATTGCATTACCCATTCGGTGTTCTACTCCAGAGAAGTGACAGTAGAACTCCTTGGTTCCAATGGTTTCTCTTACTTGGTCAAACAATTCTCCATAGTCTTCAGATGTTCTTAGTCTGCCATGACCACGGGCGTGAATGTGAGCAAGGTTGAGGACTGGAATTGTGCCTTCAACGTGGTTTACAACCTCTAGGACTTCTTCCAAACTGCCCCACAACTCTTGGCGACCGCTAGTTTCAACTCCAATTTTAGAAGGGGTGCCTTCCTTTAGCCATGGGAATACAGGATAGAGATCTTCATCATCATTCCAAATTTCTCCAATTCTTTGAACGATTCCTTTGAACACACTTGCAACTTGTCCGTTAGCTGCTTCCCCTCTTCCGGTTTCTCCATAATGCCCTGCATGCAATGTAATGTGCCTTGCATTGATGGTTTTAGCTGCTTGTAGAGCGGCTTCGATTTTTGCCAAACTTCGGTTTCTCTGTAATCGGTCTCCTAAGAGTTCAGAATAGTATGGACCGTGGATGTTCATTTCGAATCCTGCTTTGTTCGCAAGTACTCCTGCTTGCCAATACTGTTCGAAGTGCTGTGGCGCAACCATGCGCACAGTTTGGACTTCCATTGTCTCTAAACCTAGAGAAATAATGTCGTCCATTCCTTCGACGATAGTACGCCCTTTACATGATAGTGGAACTCCCGCTGGACCTAACTTTACCGGCATAACCCACTCCCCGCAGAACAGGCCGAAGGGCTGCCCTATGTTAACCCCTTTCCGTCAGAAGTGGAAAAACAGGGTAAATTTGCATGGATTGGTTTCATTTGTGTGAACCCGGCCGCCTCCAACATGGAGCCACATGTTGAGGCGGCTGTCGCGGCCTTCCGTAATGGAGACCCTGTCTGCTTATTTGATGCAGAAAATCGCGAGGGAGAAACCGATTTGTTGTTTCCTGGCCAATTTGCAGAAGCAGCAACAATGAGGCAACTCAGATTTGATTGCGGTGGCTTACTATTCCTCGCTATTGGGCATGAAGTAGGAGAGAGATTTTCTCTACCTTATCTACAAGATTTGCATATGGATGAGAGGTTGATGGCAGACCATCCTGTATTAAGAGAACTGCAAACAGATGATTTGCAGTATGATACTCGTTCAGCATTCACTCTGTCTTTGAATCATCGTGACACTTTCACGGGGATTACAGATAGGGACCGTGCATTGACTACCAGAAGGTTTGCAGAATTATTTTCTGAATTGGAAGATGGCGACAATGCATTAGAGATGTTAGGAAAGGAATTCAGAACACCAGGACATATCCCAGTTTGTCGTGAAGCTGAAGGCGGGCTCAATAGAAGACAGGGGCATACTGAACTAGCAGTAGGGCTAGCAAGACTTTCCGGAATGGTTCCTGTGGTTATAGGGGCCGAGATGTTACAGCCAGATGGCGATTTGGCATTACCGGTTGATGATGCTAGAACATGGGCTAAAGAGAGGAACATACCATTCCTTACTGGAGAGGAACTCATTAAAGCGCTGGGCCTCTAAGATTCATGCCTGAAGGGGAAGATGCAAGATGACCAGAGTGATGGCAGTAGGCGTTTTTGACCTATTACACGCAGGTCATTTACATTACATGGAACAGGCAAAATCTCTTGGAGATTATCTGGTGGTTGTTGTAGCACACGATGATACTGTTCGCAAACGTAAGCACGAGCCAGTCACTGGCCAAGATTTACGTCGCAGAATGGTTGAAGGTCTTAAGCCGGTGGATGAAGCGGTTATCGGTAATCCTCCGGATGTTCCAATCTTTGATATTCTACCTGCTGTTAAACCAGATATTATTGCCTTGGGTTATGACCAAGAACATGCGGAGGAAAGGATTCGAGCCTCTCTAGATCAAAGAGGACTAGGCCATATCAAGGTAGTTAGGGTCGAAGGATTATCTGATGATCTTGATGGCACAAGAAAAATAATTGCTAGAATTTTGGAACTTTCATCGAGCAAAACCCAATGATTTGAGGAGATACAATGTTCACAGGTATAGTAGCTGGAACTGGGAAGATTTCCAGTATTGCCGGAGATGATGTAATCCGCTTCGTCATAGATTTCTCTTCAGTTTCAACCGACGGTTTAGTAACAGGAGCATCCGTTTCAGTTGACGGAGTTTGTTTGACTGTGGTCGAGATAAACCCTCCTGAAATTTCGTTCGATGCAATCCCTGAGACTCTAGAAAAAACTACTCTCGGCTCCAAACAAGTTGGAGACAGTGTAAATCTTGAAAGGGCCCTAAAAATGGGCGACGAACTTGGTGGGCATCTTCTTTCAGGGCACATTATTGGCATGGGTAAAATCTCAAAAAGAGTTGCTGGGGATGAAAATCTAGATTTGATGATAGATTGTCCAGAAAAAATCATGAAATTTGTTCAGGAGAAAGGCTACATTGCGATTGATGGCATCTCACTGACCATCGGAGAAGTAAATGAAGGCTCGTTCTATCTCCATTTGATACCGGAAACGATCGCATTGACGACGATTGGTAGCAAGAATTTAGGAGATTCAGTGAACATTGAAGTTGATTCAATGACTCAAACAATAGTAACAACAGTTGAGAGAATTTTGGAGGCCAAATCATGACGAACATTGCAATTATATGTGGTAGTTTTCACAAGAATGAGATCGAGAGAATGTTAAGCCTAGCACGAGACCAAGCCGAGAAAGAAAACCTAACTATCGCTGAGGTAGTTTGGGTTCCTGGTGCAATGGAAGTGCCACTTGCCCTTTCCCGAATAATCGGGAAGCCAGAAATTCATGGTGCCGCTTGCCTCGGAATTATCGAGAAAGGCAGCACCCAGCATGGACTAGCGATGGGCCAGGCTGTTCTGAGTTCGATCATTGATTTACAACTTGAAACAAACAAGCCGATTGGCTTGGGAATTATTGGTCCAGGAGCAGAACCTCAGCACATCGAGCCAAGACTGGAACCACATGCTAGAGCAGCTATCTCTGCAATATCTTCCATGCTCTAGGTCTTAGTAGAACGTGGTTTTCTCTTCTGAGTATTACCCACCAGATTCCTAGTAGTGCGAATAATTGTGGGAACCAAAACCACCACGTACTCCATCTTACTCCATCGAACGCCAAGTCGCTGAATGGGTGTAAAAACGGTGTAGGGAAAAATCGAAGGGTGTGTCCAGGGATGTCGATTAAAATGTGGAAAAACCAAGGCAGAACAAAAATCCATGCCATATATCCTGGTTTTTCATGGCCTCTAGACTTTAGGAAATAGTAAGCACAGCCGTAAAGGAATGCAACGATAGTAAGCGAATGGGTCCATTGGTATATCTCCCAAGCGAAAGGCATGTCAGAAGTTACGGTATCATCATCAACACTAGTTCGGGGTATGCCATTGGACATCCTGTAAATCGATGCAGGAATAAATGCCAGTAAATCGGGCAGTACTCCCATTGGGCCACTAATCTTCCATGACACCTTTTTCCGAGTGAGGGCTACGCTCCACAGCCAATGAGAAAAGATGTCCATGTTTCCTCCGTATCGAAGTACATTCATGAATTTTGAGAGAAAATGTTCAAGGAGGTTATCGCCTTGGAAGAAAGCATGAGCGACGACATTCGTAATGTGATAATCATTGGAAGTGGACCTGCAGGGTACACTGCGGGCCTGTATACCTCGAGAGCGATGTTGGAGCCGTTGATGTTTGCGGGTTACATGTCTGGAGGACAGTTGATGCTTACAAGCGATATCGAAAATTTCCCAGGTTATCCTGAAGGAATTGGAGGTCCTGAAATGATGATGCAACTACGAGAGCAGGCTGAAAGATTTGGTCTTGAAGTTCAAGATCGTAATGTCGAGAGAGTAGATTTGTCAGAGCGTCCATTCAAAGTTTACACAGAAGGCGAAGAGTTCCTTACTCACTCGATTATTGTCTCAACTGGTGCCGAATCGATATGGTTAGGTGCTGAGGGAGAAGAAGAGCAGAAAGGACGTGGGATTTCGACCTGTGCAACCTGTGATGGTGCCTTCTTCAAGAATGAGGAAATCCTTGTTGTAGGTGGAGGAGATTCAGCTATGGAAGAGGCAACATTCCTAACACGATTCGCTTCAAAGGTTACTTTGGTTCATCGCAGAGATGTATTCCGAGCATCTCAGGTAATGTATGACCGTGCAGCTAATCACGATAAGATTGAGATTCGTACTTTCAGACAGGTCACAAAATGGCTATCTGATGAGTCTGGACTAACGGGAGCAGTTCTAGAAGATCCACGCGATGGCTCGACTGAGGAAATTGCAGTCACAGGAGCATTCATTGCAATCGGACACACGCCTATCACAGGATTCTTGGAAGATCAATTAGAGACAGATGATGAAGGATACCTGATTCACAAGAAGCATACAATGACTAGCGTACCAGGTGTTTTCGCAGCAGGAGATGTTGTAGACACCAGATACAAGCAAGCAATCACAGCAGCAGGATTAGGATGCCAAGCAGCGATTGACTGTGAGCGTTGGTTGGAAGATAATGTACACTGAGGAATTCAGATGGTAGATTTGGACCGTCACTCTAGGCACATTTTGTTGCCTCAAGTCGGTGCAGAAGGACAAAAGAAGCTTACCAATTCACGAGTTCTTTGCCTCGGAGCAGGTGGTTTAGGCAGTCCAGTCATTCAATATCTAGCAGCAGCGGGTATAGGTCATCTTACGATTATTGATGATGATTTTGTTGAAATCTCAAATCTCCAGAGGCAAGTCATCCATCGAACTTCCGATGTCGGACGTCCCAAAGCACAATCCGCCGAGCGTTTTGTTAACGACCTTGATCCAAACATTTCCGTAAATGCAATCAATGTGCGAATTGACGAAAAAAATGCAAGAGAATTGTTTGAGGGCCATCATCTAATCGTAGATGGCACCGACAATATTCCTACAAGATATATTATTGATGAAACATGCAGAAATTTAGGAATTCCTTGGATATATGGTTCGGTTTATAGATTCGAGGGGCAGGTGTCAGTATTCAATTTCAAAGGCGGCCCGACCTACCGAGATCTGTTTCCAGAAGCACCCCCTGATGATTTGCTACCATCTTGCTCTGAGGCAGGAGTATTGGGTGTTTTACCAGGGCTGATTGGCAGTTTACAAGTTAATGAAGTAATCAAAATCATTGTTGGAATTGGAAAACCATTGTCAGGTCAATTATTGATTTATGATGCGCTTGATTCTACTCAAAAAATATTGAAATTTGGTAATTCAAGCAATGAACATGTTGAAGAGCCAAGCACCTCTCAATCGCAGATAATGTTCCACGAAATCGACTCTATGAATGCGATTACAAAAATGAAACAGGGTTGGAGTCCCTATTTTATCGACGTGCGTTCACAACAAGAAAACGATGAGGCTAGAATTGCTAAAGCTGTTGATTTATGTCCTCACACAGAAATTTTGTCTGCAATTGAGAGAATACCAAAGGATGTAGATGTTCTAGTTCATTGCCGCTCAGGAATGCGTTCTCAACTTGCTATTATGCTATTGATTGAAGCAGGTTATGATGGTGCAAAAATGTACAATCTATCCGGCGGAATCATCGGGTGGGCTGAAGTCGACCCTGATGGCATCATTCAGGGCTCATGAACATCGTAAATGGGTCAACCTTCAAGGTGTTAATTGTCAGACAGTAGAATGTGCCGAAACTCATCGTAGCCGACGAGAATGAAGGTCGGCGCAATCTGCTAGCGAATACATTGGAGCGGGCAGGCTATGATGTGACACGAGCAGGGACTCTTCGTCAAGCGGAAGGAACGGCATTAGCAACCATGCCTGAAGTAGTTCTTATCGATGGTGAGTGGAAAGTCAGTGATGCAATCGATGCTTCGCAGAGATTGATGACAGATCCTGAATTCGCTTTCAAATGTAGAATTGTGATTCTTTCAAGAAACACATCTAGTGACTATTTGACATCTGCAGCCCGTGCTGGGGTTAGCGAAGTAATCTCAAAACCGGTTGATATGAACAAGTTGTTAGCACAATTGGAGAAGCATTCCAAGAAACGGTTTGTGCCACCTCCTGCCGAAGTAGCAAATGCAACCGGGACAGGTGGTGGAGGAACATTCGATGTGTCGATGGTCATGAGTGACGGGAAATGGGCACTTCCTATGTTGAAAGGAATTGTTACACCGGAAAAAATCAATGTTGATTTCATCAATGAAATTCTTGCTCAGTTGGGCGAAGAGGGTATCGAAGTCGATGAAGGTTTAGATCCATCATTGATGTCAAATATGCTAAGAATTGCTCTGAACAGTATTGTCAGCGATATAGATTCGAGTGAGGCTTCTAATCAGAACCCCGCTGGTTCTTCTTTGCCTACAGCGAAAAAAAGCGCAAAGTTAGGCTCAAAATCCCATGTCAAGAAAGTCGGCGGTTCATCCATGGAGGAAATACTTCAAAACCAAGCTGACGGAATCGCCAATGATATCGAAGGCATGATGGATAATATCTTGGATGAAAAACCTGAGATGGTGGCTTTAATACCCGACAGGGAGCAAGTTGTAATTGACCCAGCAGTTCTGAAATTCACAAAATTAGTCGCTGAAACAGCGCATGAATTGATGTGGGATATAGGCCGTCCTGGGAATGTCAGTGATCTCACACTGATGACAAGAATAGAAGACGTAACTGAAATGCTTGGTGATGTTATCTCGTCACTTCCAGAAGGGGATGAAGAGGAATGAATGACTCACAGAAACGTTGGGCGTTTTGGGCGTTAGCAGCAGCATTTGTAGTCGATTTCCTAGGATATGCATTCATCGTTCCGATTCTTCCTTCGTGGAAACAGGAATTTGCTCTCTCTAATACAGAAGCCACCGCACTGGTATCTTTGTGGGCTGTTCCTTTGTTCCTTTTAGGCCCAAAGACAGGCAGAATCACTGATAGATTAGGTGCAGGGAGAACCATTCTATTTTCGTTGTTCAGTCTTACAATAGCATCTCTATTGTATCTTGTAGCAATGGAAATTACATTCGTAGACGGTTTCATAATTTTAGCAATCGCAAGGCTGATTCATGGTGCTTCTGGTGCTGCAATATTGACTGCTGGTTTTGCAGCAGCAAGTGATATTTGGCCAATGAAATTTGGAGAAATATCTGGTAAATTAATTGCCATGGCCACCATTGGTGGGCTTCTTGGTCCGGTTATTGGAGGAGTTGCTTACACCCTTGGACCTCATTATGCTTTTATCGGACTAGCAGTAATTACTGCCACAATTATTCCTCTTGTTTATGTCACTACGAAGGAACTAGGCATGGGTGGTGAACCTGCTCAAGGCTCTGTTCCGCTGAAGGTTTTCATTCAAAATCCGGTTCTATTCCGCATAGGATTACTCGTAACCATGACTACCTTGGCCACAGGCGCACTTGAGGCCGGAGTTCCTCTATTCTTGGAGGAAAACCTTGGCCTGAATGCAGCTTGGATCGGCGCTGTGTTGCTAGTGATGGTAATCGCTCAAGGGATGGGTGGTTGGATTTGGGGCGCCCTTGTGGATCGTAACGGTCCGGTTCGCTACATGATATTCGGATGGTACATTGTCACAATTGCAATGTTAGCAGCAGGTTATGTCGCTTATTCAATTAGCGATGCGGTTCTTGCGGCATATTGTATCATAGTGATTTTAGGAATTTTCCAATTTGCAATTTCTGCAGCACAGGTCCCAATGTTACCTATGATCGATACAGCCACTTCACAAGTCTATGGCAAAGGTGGAGCAGGATTGGCATTCGGTGCCTTTGGTACAGCATGGGCTGCTGGAACAATAATCGGTCCAATGGTAATCGGGCCTGTATACGATTATACCAGTTCTTGGGGAATCACTCTAGGGATATTGGCAATTCCTATGTTTTGTGGGCTACTGATCACTCTTGGCAACCGTGATTTACTAGCAGAATGTTATGATTCTGAGATGTCTAAACGTCATGAATCAGAATAATACTCAATGGCATGGCTGATAAGAAACATCCTGCTCGGAGTAGTGGGATGAACCATGACTCAAGGACAGATTCCGCCGATTCGTGGTAAAAATTGGAGGCCTGATGGCGCTCTTGAATTCGTTAATTCATTACCTGCAGATGCAGCTAAGAGCGAATTATTGCGATTCGCCGCAGAGAGGCATGATGGCCATTTGCAATTAATTGGCGCAGTATGGGATTTTGTCCATCGCGACGAGCAATCGTTTGATGGGGAGCAGTGGCACGAATTCTCTAATCGTTTTATCGATGCCTTAGGGCAGGGCCTTTCTGGGAGAACTAAAGTCAAGGGATTAACTGAAGGAGAAATAATCCCTCGTAGAATTGCTGAAACCCACCTAGGTCGTAGAGCAGATAGATTCCTAATCGACATTACACTTTGTTTGCGCAGGCTAGCCCATTACATGTCTGTAAGCAATGATATGCGCATGGAATGGCAAAGAATGATGACTAGGACTAGAAATCTTGACACTCATCTCAAGGAAATTTTCACCGTAGGAATGGATACACCTGACGGAGGTAAATTCGGAGGCAAAGGTTTCCGTTCAACTTGGCAAGAAGCATGTGTTGCTGTCGCTACTGCATTGAAGCGAGAGCCTGAAAACCCTCCTGGGTCACCCTATCATGGAGACTTTGTCGCACCCATGATTCGTGATATTGGGCTGTGTATGGCGATGGGAGATACCCCCGCAGACCTGATGACTGCACAGATGGGCAAGGTCGATTCAGTAATGAATGGTGGAATCGAAGGTGCAGGTGGTAGAGATTTGCACGTCGGATGCTTCCACCGCGGAGTGCTTCCCCCTACTGCCCCGCTTCCTATTGCTAGTGTGACTATGACTGGAATGGCTCTATCTTCATGGAAGAAGAATGAGCAACGTTTCCATGTAGCTTGTATCGGAGAAGGCTCTTCTTCATCTGGAGAATGGTGGGAGGCACTGAATCTTGCTGCGACCAGAGGATTACCAATTTCTTACATTTTGCAGAACAATCAAATTGCTCTTGATACGCCTCCTGTGAATCAGTCCAATGTGGAGTTATGGGCAGACAAAGCAGTAGCAATGGGAATGCCATCGTGGACAATAGATGGTTCAGACCCTGCTGCTTGGCATTCGTCCGTAGCATGTGCTAGAGAGTTCTCAATGTCTGGAGCAGGCCCGACATTGATTCACGTTGAGACCATGCGTGGCTGTGGTCATGCACATCATCACGATGATTTGTATCTCGGAGCACCTTCTGGAACGCCACCAGGATATGTAGACCGCGAATTACTTTCTTACTGGGAGGCTAAAGACCCTATTCCGACACATAGGGGTCTACTTCTCTCGTTAGGTATTTCTGAAGAAGAATTAGAAGAAATGGAAACAGAAGAAGGCGATTTAGTTGATTCAGCTAGAGAGCATGTTGAATCGATGGATTGGGCAGATCCTAAGACGGTAACTAAGGGAATAACTACCTTGCATGATGCAGATACTCACGAAGATCACCTAGCGCGCCTATCTAGCAGTTCAATACATGGGGAACAAGAAGCAGTACTTGGAGTCGGCGAGTGCTTACTTGAATATGCAGAGAGTGGGGGATGGACTTATTCCAGAGCAATTCAACAAGCCATGTGTGATATTGCAGAACATTATGGTGATTCTACAATTTTCATGGGAGAGGATATGGAAGTTGCTGGTGCTTTTGGAATGAATATTCCTCTCAAAGCAAACGGTCACCAAGATAAGTTACTCGATATGCCTCTGTGTGAAGCGGTGATCATACACTCCGCAACAGGGGCTGCTCTAGCAGGGATGAGGCCTATGGCTGAAATTCAGTTCGGAGGCTTTGCAGCATTAGCTCACAATGCACTCCTGAATAACGCAGCAATGCTGCGATGGAGATGGGGCGCTAATGTGCCGCTTACTGTAAGGGTTCCACTCGGTGCTAAAACGCGCAGCGGGCCATTCCACGCAAATATGATTGAATCATGGTATGCTAATGACCCAGGTTTGGTTGTAGTCGCTCCAGGTACTCCTCAAGATGCCTATGATTTGCTAAGAGAAGCAGCAGAATTAGAAGATCCAGTATTATTCCTAGAGCATATCGGATTGTATGGTCTTCGCGGAGGTATGACCGGTTGGGGTCAAAATATCAATCAAAATGTTGATACTAAGCCAGTCAAAGATGCAATCGATTCTGGAACTCGTCTGAAGATAGGTAAAGCAGGAGTTGTTAGAGGAGGTAGAGACGTTACCTTAGTAACATGGGGGGCAATGTTACACATTGCTAAACAGGCAGCAGATATTCTCTCAAAAGAAGATATTGAGGTAGAGATTATTGATGTCCGAACCTTGATACCATTTGATGCTGAAACATGTGTGTCAAGTGTTACAAGAACAGGAAGATTAGTTGTACTGCAAGAAGGACAATGGTTTGGAGGGATTGGGCATTCAATGCAATCCAGAATAATGGAAGAAACATTCTACGCATTGGAATCCGCACCTCTTGTAATCGGTGCCTTAGATACTCCAGTTCCATTCGCACCTCCTCTGGAAGACCATACTGTTCCGGGCCTAGAGCACGTAGTCAAAGCTCTTCGTCAAGTGGTTCAGGGATGAAGTTCGCCAACACCGCTCCTATAACTGGTGCAACGGTATATAGAATTAGATTACCTTGTCCAGTCACAATATTTGGGCCTAAGGTCCTAGCCGGATTCATACTTGCTCCAGTGAATCCTCCAAACAAGAACGCCAAAACTGTGACCATCGAACCTACTCCTAACGCGAGAAAGAAAAGGTTGGCCTTCTTTCTAACTAGGACATGAATGGAATACATGAGAAGTAATGTGATTGCAATTTCTATTCCCCAGGATTGACTTGTTGAAACGCTAGGAGTAGTAGAACCCGCTACCACGATCAATGCAGCAACCCAACCACCAAGGCATTGAGCGATAATATAGCCCGGAAGGGCTTCTCTTTCCAGATTTCCTTTTGCAGCGAAAGCTATGGAAACAGCGGGGTTGATGTGTGCACCAGAGATCGGTTGGAATAGCATAATTGCTGTAAATACGCCGAATCCAAACGCTATGCTGATTGCCAGATTACTCCATCCCAGAGCAATTGAGCCACAGCCAAGTAGAACCATCAGAAAAGTACCGCTAAATTCAGCAGCATACCGGTTCCACATAGGAGTACTACACTCGAAGAGATTGATGAGTTTTCTCTATATATTTCGCAACCATCAAAGAGGAGTTTTCCATCACACAACCATGGCGGAGCAGTTTGAGAAGCAAGGTATTGCTGCTCTGCTCCAATGGAACGCCCTCCTAATTTCGTTCGCCCTTTTTGTTACACTAGCGATTTTGGGTACAATAAGCGCAAAAAATGATTGGACCAACATCGGTATACTGCTAGTCTTGATTATCATCGCTCTCGCATTGCTAATCACTTCGGCAGATTTCTTTGTAGAAGGAGCAAAAGGTCTTGCTAGAAGGGCAGGAATGGCAGAAGTAGTCATCGGTTTAACCATCGTCAGCATTGGTACTTCTCTACCAGAAATTTTGGTTACTGCAACAGCATCTGCAACCTCAGGAAACGACCCAGCACTAATGGACTTAGCAGTAGGAAACATCTACGGTTCAGTTCTAGTTCAGATCACCTTAGTTTTGGGTATTGTAGTTGCATTCAAGCCGTTGGAAATTAGACCTGCTTGGTTGAGAAGAGATGGATTGCTGATGCTAATGTCGGTAATTTTGCTGACTGCTTTACTTTGGGAAGGGGGTGGCCTTTCCAGAATCGAAGGAGGGATTCTCGTTCTGATTTACGGCCTTTACATTACTTGGTTGCTTAGTGACACTGCAAAGATTCGTGAAGATGAACAGCAAGTGGTTGATAATATCAAACGAACTGATTTCACTTGGACTGGAACCGCTTACACGGTAATGGTAGTGATTGGTTTGACTTTAGCTGTATATTCTGCGAATCAACTTGTGAAGTATGCTTGTGAGATTGCATACCAACTCAACGTTCCTCACGCTATTGTAGGTTCTACGATGTCAGGTTTAGGTACTTCATTGCCTGAATTAACTGTAGCAATGGTTGCGGTAAGAAAGAGCCAAGGTGTCGCTATTGGGACGTTAATCGGCTCCAATATTACCGACCCTCTGCTTTCTATCGGTATTGCTGCTTTAGTTTCTCCAATTTCACTAACTCCGGTATCTTACGACCTAACAATGTACTTGATTATTCCAGCAACAATCCTCGGAGTCTCGCTTTGTCTAGGAATGATGTGGACCGGTTTCAAGTTCAGTCGTCTAGAAGGTGGCATCCTCATTACATTCTATCTGCTTTTCATCCTAGCGCTTGAATTGGAAAGGCAAGGGTATCTCGTAATTTGATAACAGCACTGCTTATGCTGAATGGCCTTCTGGGCTTAGCATGGTCGACTTCCAACTCGATGAAATGCAAGAGATGTTACGTGAACTCGCTCACGAATTTGCAGTTGATGAAATCCGTCCAAATGCAGAACATTGGGATCTTAATTCAGAGTACCCAAAAGATGCGATAAACGCTGCACACGAAATGGGAATTCTAAATTTACACATTTCAGAAGATTACGGTGGACCTGGCTTAGGAATAATGGAAGAAGTGTTGGTGAATGAAGAATTAGCATGGGGAGACCCTGGATTCGCAACAGCTGCTTATGCAACCAGCCTGGCATGCGCTCCAGTCATCACCGGAGCGACCCATGAACAGAAGGACAAGTACCTACGCATGGTTGCCGAAGAAGGAGCATTAGCGTCCTATGCGATTACTGAGCCTGGTGCAGGTTCTGATGTAGCAGCATGCCAAACATTGGCAATCAAGGATGGAGACGACTACGTTATCAACGGCTCCAAAATGTGGATTACTGGAGCCGGTAAGGCGGATTGGTTCTACGTTTTGGCAAAAACAGACCCAGATGCAGGTTACAAAGGAATGTCTGGATTTATTGTAGATGCAGATACTCCTGGTCTTTCTCTCGGAAAGAAAGAGAACAATATGGGTCAGAGATGTTCCGATACAAGGTCGATTTCGTTTGATGACATGAGGGTCCCTGCGGCAAATCTGGTTGGCGAATCAGAATCAGGCGGATGGATGAATGCAATGAAGGCATTCGACATGTCTCGACCAAACATTGCTGCACACGCGACTGGTCTTGCTAGAGCAGCCTATGAACACGCACTGCAATACTCGAGTGAAAGGCAAACATTCGGCAAACCTCTTCATCGCCACCAAGCTATACAATTCATGCTTGCAGATATGAAAACAAAAATCGAGGCTTCTAGAATGTTGACTTGGAAATCTGCTTCAGAAGGTGATGCTGGTGTCCGTAATACAGAGTCTGCGGCACACGCTAAGAGATTCGCGTCAGATACTGCAATGGAAGTAACCACTGACGCAGTACAAGTCTATGGAGGATATGGATATTCAGAAGAATATCCAGTTGCTAAGCTGATGCGTGGCGCTAAGGTCATGCAAATCTATGAAGGAAGCAGCCAAGTTCAAAGAATGATCATCGGCCGTGAAATAACCAAGGATTTGTGAGTTTATGGCCAAAGGTGTACCTGCCATTGTTTTGGCGGCGGGAGCATCATCACGATTGGGTCAGCCCAAGGCTTTGGTGAAATGGAAAGATGAATCATTGGTATCCCGTTCAGTGCGTTTGTTACTAGAAAGTGGTAGTTCACCGGTTATCGTTGTAACTCGAGCAGAATTGCAGGTGGATGTAATGCTAGAATCCAGTGGAGCTACAGTTGTCGTCAATCCCTCTCCCGAGGAAGGACGAACTGGCTCCTTACAGGTTGGTTTACTTTCTTTGATTAGCGAATTAGGGCGAACGCCGAGAAGAATCCTAGTTTGCCCAGTTGATAGATGTGGATGGAATCTTGAAACGGTATCTCGGCTACTAGAATGCACGACTAATACTTCTCCAAAACCTAGTGGCCATCCATTATTGCTTTGCGACATAGAGGAAGTTCTGGCATTATCAAAGAGTGAATCTCTTAGAGATAGTCTTGAAATTGAAAGAATAGATGCGCCCGGCGAACATATGAACATTGACACCCCCGGCGATTTGGAGGCATTGGGATGACTGCTCGTGTTTTGCAATGGTCTCTAAATCAGTTATCGCTGAATAGAAAAGTCGCTTTAGCAAGCGTTATTTCAACTGCTGGGTCTGTACCGGGAAAAATGGGTGCTAGGCTTGCTCTTACTGAATCTGAAATCGAAGGAACTGTAGGTGGAGCAGGTCTAGAGATGAAGGTAATTTCTCGTTTGAGAGAATTGCTTCAAGAAGCGACTAAACCATGTGGAGAAGTGAAAACATACGGACTGAATAAAGGGGCTAAGGGCTATGAGGTACAACCTCTCGACAGTCTTTGTGGCGGCCGTGTAACGGTCGCTTTGGAGGTCCTGATTCCTATGCCGCATATTCTACTAATGGGGGGAGGTCATTGTGCTAAAGCTATTGCAGAAGCCTGCAAACCGTTAGATTGGAATTATTCAGTACAAGATTCGAGAGCAGAATACGCTGTACTCGAGGGTGCTAGTGAAACCCATCATTCGTGCCCTAAAGATTTCTTGATGGCAGAAAATAAAGAATCTCTCTCGCGATTTAGTGACATCTTACTTCTTGGTCATGATTGGAAAGAGGATGAAGAACGCTTGCTAGGCCTATTATTCGCAGGATATGACGGGCGCCTAGGGGTTATAGGATCTAAATCAAAGTGGAATGCTTTCACAAAGGTTGCTCTTGAAGCAGGAATTGAACAAGACTCTCTTGACAAAGTAAATTGCCCTATAGGGCTAGATATCGGCGCTGAAAGCCCTGAAGAGATTGCTATTGCTGTACTTGCAGAGATTCTAGCGTCTCACAAAGGAATCAATTTGTGAACACATGCTCTCGATAGTGGCGTAATTCTTCTATTGATTCAATAATATCATCCAGTGCTCTGTGGGCCTCTTTTTTGTGGTATCTTGGTAGGTCGGGGTACCATCTATTTACCAATTCTTTGATTGTGGAAACATCTACAATTCTGTAATGTAACATATCCAATACCTCTGGCATTTCCTTTGCTAGGAAAACTCTGTCATTGTGTATTGAGTTGCCACATAGAGGCGCTGCACCTAGTTCTATATTTTCTCTCAAGAAGTCACATGTTTGACGTATTGCCTCTCCGAGGCTAACTCCTTCGTTACGAACTCTATCGACAAGCCCCGAAGCAGTATGGTGAGTTGTGTTCCATTCATCCATTCCTTCCAGCAATTCGTCGCTGACTTTGATTGCTAAGTTAGGGCCCTCTGCAATAATATTCAATTCCGCATCAGTTACAATGGTTGCAATTTCGATAATCGATTCGACCTCGATATCTAGGCCAGTCATCTCCAAATCGATCCATACCATTTCTTTCGCCATAGCACTCCCATGCTGGCGAAGTGTTTCATCATGGCGGATGAATCACAATGGCACGAAGTCAATTTTCAAATTACCACTTGGTGAAACCGAAACTACTGGCTTGAAACCTTCATGAGGAGTGCTAGCAAGCGAGTCCTGAATTGCAGACATTACAGATGGGTCCAACAGTAAATCGTATTCGAACATCTTCTGCTCAACAGCTTCTTCAATGATTGCAGAAGCCTTTTCGCTAATTGTATCCTCAATTTCCTGCTTTAACATAGGCTGTGTCTCTTCTGCCTCATCTTCATCGATGTCGATTACTTCATCCAAGTCTTCGGCTTCGTCACTTTCTTCAGAATCATCTTCCATGTCTTCTTCAGAATGAACAGGTTCGGGGATTGCTTCAATTTCAGCCTCTTCTTCCTCACCATCACCGCCAAATTGGCCAATGATTGCATCTTTTGCCTCCATGAAATCTTCAGCAAATATTGTTGAGACTTCTCCCATTCTAGAGAAGTAAGCGAATCCGAATCCAAGAGCTACTACTCCCATGAACATCCAAGTTACATTTGTGTAAAGGTCGGTTTCGAATGTCAATGAGAGCATGAATAGAGCGAATACTGTACCCATTGAACCGAATCCTCTTCTCCAAGGGGTTTCAGTTTCATCTCTGAATCCTTGAACTGCAATTCCTGATAGGAATGCTGCCCAAACAACCCACATGAATTGCTCAAGGTTCGTTTCTCCCAGTGCCCAGGATATACCGCTCAAGAAGTAAACAATACCTAACTGTCCAGATCTGTCAATCCATCCATAATATTCGATTTCATCTAACCAATCAAATATATTCCAATTCCATGCAAGGTCTACTTTCGATGCAATAATTGTGAAGAGTATGCCACTTAACATTAGTACTGTACCGACTAGGTAATCTTGTGTCAAATCAGGTTGTTCTAACCTTTCTAAGACGTTCCAAACTGCGAATGCGTGAAGCAGCGGGAGGATGAACAATGAGTATTTTTGTCCATTTGCAAATGCATCATATGTGGCCCATATTGCACCAATTATTGTACCAATTCCTTTCAGTGCTGTCCAAGAGAATGTTAAACAAACAATTGTCCAGGTTCGAGTTATTGTGGTTAGTCTGTCACGTGCTTCATCAGTTCTCAGGTCGAATACACTGATTACTGGCTCGCCATCAATCCCTATTTCTACATCTGCTACAGTCTCGTCAGACCACTTGTACAGCCAGCCCTTTGCACTGCATTGGTTGAGAATTAGGGTGAATATACCGGTTCCTAGTAAGCTGTTTGTGATGTAATCGATTTCATCGAAATGATTGAAATTAGAATCATTTGTAAATCCTATCCAGAACGAGAAGAAAGTCAAAACTGGAGTCCATGGAATAAGATCCAGTTTTCCGATTAGCCAAGAATAGATTGTCAGCAATATAGTCAAGGATAGTAATATCCAACTTGCCTCTGGTAACACTCCGAACACACCAATCGTCATCCAGATTGCAGGTATTGCTACCGGCGTTTCGAATTCTAAATCCTCCCCATATTGTCTATCCATTACAGCCTTTATCAATACCACTAGGTTTGTTATTGCCATAATCATGTATGAAAATCGGCTTAGATTGAGAAGGGTAACTTCTGTTGGGTCATACGCAGAGATATTGATCACGCCAAGAATTTCTGCCATGATCGCACCATCAGAAACGAACCTGTCTCCTTCGATAGTATCTCCAAACATAAACAGAGCAATTGGTGCTATACATACGATGAATGCAAGTCTGTGCTTCAATGCTCTTTGGAATACTAGTAGGTACATTGGGACGAATAGCAATCCTCCAGTAGTATCAAACAATCCTAGAATTAGTAATCCGATTAATGTAGTAATGTCGGCACTTCGATTCAAAGATTCTTCATTCAACCCTTTCTTGTCCAGCATTATAGAAATCCCTAGAGGTCCTGCTAGTAACATCAAGTCGAAGAAAATCATTGAATTGTATAATACACCGAAATCACTTCTAGCATCATTTAGGCTATATGCCATAGGCGCAGTGACTGCAATCATTGTCAATGTTGCAATCATCCTTCCAGATGATGAAGCATTTTCTTCTCTAATGACTTCTGCAATGATAATTCCGATTGGAACAATCATTAACAGTGTCCATATGGTATTTTTCGCTAAGTCCTCCAATCCTACAGAAGTCAGTGCAACAGTGAATAGAACCATTGGTCCGATTAGACTCATTCGACCTAGAGGACCCCAAGAATAATCCATAGGGTCTTTCGATTCACTATTCTTTGGAACTACCCAAGCGTTGGTAGTTGAATCGAAGACAGGAATGACTTTCTTTCTTTGACTCTCAGCCCAGTTGAGTAATACTCCAATATCTAATTCAATTCTCTTGAATTTACGCATTGAAGCATAAACTATCAGTCCAACTAGCGCCAATGTGATATTGAATCCATCCAGGTTAGAAGAAATATTATCTGGAAGTGGTACTTCTAGCCTGTCGAATAGTGATAGAATAATAGCAATAAACATTGATCCTGCGGTAGCGGCAGAAGCGTCGAATGCAGTTTTCTTATCTCCGGTTTTCTCTGCTTCCATCATCATCATGAATGATGAAATAATTGCATAGAGGAACAATGCCCAAGGAGTGTATGGGTCGTCACCGAATAATACAGATTCAGATAGAACTAGTAATCCCAGCGTGACGAAGTGGGCCCAATCTGAGAGATGGCCCTTCTTTCTACCTATTTCTCCACTGAACAATACTACAATCAGTATTGTAAATTCTAGCCATCCAGGTTCGAAACCTCCAGTGAAATGAGATTGTGCGAAGAATGAGAATCCAACGGCTAACATTGTCAAGTTAGCAACCCAGTTTCTAGTTACCTTTGAGATAACTAGCAAGTATGGTAGCATGATTAGGGTTGTAACCCAAGGTATCAGTCCAGCTGTTGGAGTGATTATGAACAAACTGGCTGCCAAACCTATTGGCATGTAAGGAATTCTTCGTTTCAATGTTGCAGGGAAATAGGAGATTAGAACTGCTAGCCATAATCCTACCTGCAGAGTCAAATATGGCTCTAGTGTTCCAAGTTCGGACTGTCTAATTGGACCTAAAATTAATTCAAAATCAGCCTCTCTTGCAATTAGCATTGCAAGTACTACTTCTCCGACTAAGAAGGCCGAGGTCCATTGCATCAAATCCTGTCGTAAACGTCTGTCGGCGGCAAGTATTCCTTGTACTGCAATAATGAAGACAAGTAGAGAAATTGCCCCTCCATTACCTACGTCTTCGTTATTATATTCGTATAGAAGAGGGAGCAATCCTGATGTTACTGCAACAACTGAGAAAATAATTCCACTATTTGCTCGCAAAGATAACCACATCGACAGAGATGCCAAAGCGATCATTGAGATTCCCAATTCCCAGGAAACGTTGTTGTTTGACCATTCCATCCAAATGCTAGAACCTATCAATGCCACTACTAGCGGTGTGAATGTAGTGACCGACCATCCGAATGTGGTAACACCCTTTAGGCGCATCAAGTAAACAGTTTGAGCAAGTGCGAGAGATAGTGTAGCAGCCATTTGTACGTAAATTGCGTTGGCTGAAGGGATCCAGCCTTCTGCGCTAGGATCTGTGCCTTCTGGAATGAACCACTTGATATCTTGCAATGCCAACTCTCCTACTAGCCACCTTGATCCCCAAAGAGTTCCAACTGCAAGGAAGAAGAATCCTACTCCTAGCATATAGTCGTGAACATTTTGTAACTCATTACCACCCTTTCTCCTTTGGAATTCAACTAATGAAATCGCAAGTAATCCCGAAAATAAACCTCCGAAACCTAGTACCAGGAACTCGGACTGACCGGTTTCTTGATCTCCTCCGGGGAACGCAATATTGAGCAATCCTGCCCATATTCCCAGCATTGCTACTCCGAAGAGAATAAGTTGAGCGAATTTCATCAAGCTATTATCTACCATGTTAGCAGGTGTTCCAACAGTTCCCATTTTCACGGAAGGCGTTGCAACAGCATCTGCGGAAAGATTTCCTGCACGTTGCGATAGAGTTTTTGCACTAGTAGGTCTTTGAGGTCTAGATGGTGAATCAGCCATGTTTCTCAGGGGCTGGTTCAGCCTTTCGCCTTTTGAATGTTGAGCCGGTAAATACACCTTAGATGCCTTATTCAACAAATATTTCTCTATTCGAGAATTTCTGCTTCAACCACTTCTTCAATGTCGAAATCCCGTTGATGAGATGCTTCTTTGTCAGTTTCATTTCTCATGAAAGCAACCACCAGAACAATTGAGAGAATAACAGCAGCAAATACTGAGCCATATATTACGAAATTCATCGAAGATGTTTCAGAATCTTCTAAGTCAACTAGTACTTCTTCAGTGAGTGTGATGTCGATAGAAATCAGAGGACTAGATGTAGTTCCTTCCAATCCTCGTAGAGAGATTGTATGGTCTGCATGAAGAGTAGTACCTGGTAGATGTTCAAATTCATGAACAATTTCTTCATACGTCAAAACAGCTACTGTATCGTAGTTGTACGAATGGATATTTGACCATTCGTCTCTCAAGTCGTTACTCATCCATTGTACAGTATCGATCTTTTGATTCAAGTCGATTTCAAACTTTGAGCCAGGGCCCAGCAACACAGAACCGTTCAAGAATTCAGATTCAGAAATAGACAGGGAAATATTGGAATTGAAAGTGTACTGTTGATTGTATTCAGCAGCTTCAATTACAGCCTCTAGAGAATTGACATGGCCGTGGCCATACACATTGTTTTGCCTGTTCTTTGGAATCAAATCTTCTAGGCATGGTTCGTTCGCTCCCATGTAGTGGCATTGTCTGTAGGTAGCGGTTTCCTGCATGATGTTTCTCATGTCGAAAGGTGACAAATCGGGGTTCGCTTGAAGCATTAGCGCCCCAACTCCTGCGGCGCCAGGAGTTGCCATACTTGTTCCACTCATTGCGGTATATTGGTCACCGGTGTTGTATGCAACGGACATAATACTGCTTCCCATATATGCGACATTTGGTTTTACACGCCCTTCCTCAGTTGGGCCTTGGCTTGAATAAATCGCGATTGAAGTGTCCTTGTCTAACGCTCCTACGGTAATTACATCTTCAGCAGAACCGGGAGTTCCAATTTGCGCACTAACGCCGTTGTTACCAGCTGCGATGAAAAGAGAGATGCCTGCACTTACCATTTCATTGGCTTGGCGATTTACACTGTCCTCTTCGGAAGAAGTCCATTCAATAGCGCCTGGTCCACCAAGACTCATAGATGCAATTTTAGTGTTGAATTGATGCATTGTATCAATAGTCCACTGCATTCCTGCCATTACACCGCCAAATGAACCTGAACCCCCTGAATCTAGTACCTTAACTCCAACGAGGTGTGCTTGTGGAGCCATCCCTACGTGGTCGTATGTGGGGGCGCCAGTTCCTGCAGTAGTACCTCCACAATGTGAGCCATGACCTTGGTCATCGTAAGGGAATACATTACCAGAGATGTCGTCAGGACTGTTTACTGCATCATAGAATCCGATAATTTTGGGGTCATCGGTAGATGGGTCATCGTCTTGATCATCTAGACTAGTATGGTTTCCATCAAGGCCAGTGTCGATAATTGCGACCGTTGTTCCAGAGCCATCATATCCAGTTTCTTCGAATGTCATATCGACTCCATGTCCAATTCTTGCATCGTTATTTGCAATTGTTAGGATTCCATCTAATTCGATCATCACTACTCCAGGCAGTTCTCTCAAAGTAAGTAGCTCACTAACAGGAACTCTGCCAGCAAGAGCATCAATTCCGTGAAGAATAAATTGGTGTTGGTAGTCAACATTTTGTTCAAGCATATCGATTTCATCTTGGCCAGGAGTATAATAGAAATCAATAATCAAAGGTAGAGTATCGTCTGCATCAAGGAAAATTGGATTGTCCATGTGTAGTTCAACCATGTCACCAATTTTGTTCTGGTTACGGTCAACGGTAGTTTCAGTCCACCATCCTTGAGGTTCATTTTCATCGTTAATGTCCACTGAAACAGGAACAGTAGCGACCACTAAAGGTGCCACTAGTATCAACAATCCGAAAAAGCAGAAACTTCGTCTTAATCCGTTCATCTTCTCACCGCGCTCCGCGCGACCGAGCGATAGTGTTTGAACCCTGTGTTTCTAGGTAAAATCGGCAGAGAAGTCAAAACCACCACTCTTCAGGCCTCTTCATGGGGATTCAAAACTGGTTCAGTCGAGTTTTGATGTCGACGTGGTTCCGTGAGATTACGGTTATCGATGTCGAGAACCTCCCCTCTGACAGAGGCGCAATAATCGTTTCATGGCATCCTGGTGGTTTGTTCGACAATATGCTTACACAAGGCCTCCTTCCTGGAGAACAGGTAAAGTTCGATGGATTCATCAGCAGTGATGAGGAATTGGAAAGGGTTGCATCCGGAGTGGCATCTGGGAAAAATGTAGTAGTCTTCCCTGAAGGTGAGGCGCATACCTCCCCCAAAACCAAAGAAATTCAAGACAATGCAGCAAGAATCGCACTCAGGGCCAGTGAATTATCTAAAGAAAATACACCTGTAATTATTCCAGTAGGAATACATTACAGTCGTAAGCACTACTTCCGTGAACGAGTTGCTCTTAGTGTCGAGAGGCCAATAGAGGTAGAAGGAACAGTCGAACAACTGAGTTCAATAATTTCGGGTGAGATCTCTAGGGCATCTCTTTCAAGAGAAGATTGGAAAGAGAGGGAATTGATCTGGAAAGCTCGCTCAATAATTCGCGCCGAGAGGAGAAGACAAAATCCCGAATTGGACAAGTTAGCGACATACGGCCAAGGTGTCATAGGTGCCAGAAGAGTTAGAGCAGCATGGGAATGGCTTGCACAAAATGATTCAAAGAAATGCGAACTATTGGAGCAGAGAACTCGGGAACACATGTCGGAATTGGGTTCGTTGGATCTAAAACCTCATCACGTTGATTCAAGGCCGAAATCGGTAACCCGTGGCGGTTTTATGAAATCCATTTTCCTATGGCTATTTGCTTGGTCATTCATGCTGGGCTTTGTGACCTTTAGTGCCATAGTAGGCTCCTTTCCACCATTCCTTTTCGTCGTTAGTGTAGACCGAATATTCGGTCGTAAGATGAAAGAAACCAGTCGTGGAGCGTTCAAATTATACACAGCATTGGCTGCTTACCCTATCTGGTGGCTAATTTCTGCAAGTGCTTTCACTTGGGCTCTTCTTTCAGATTCTAGTCCAATCGCTTGGCTTGCAGATTACAGTATGATTCTAGAATTCTTGTTTGCTTTACCTGCTGTTTTGGTTTTGCCTTTGATGATATGGTGGATGCCTACTGCGGGGAAGTTGCAAATGAAATTGTACTCTAAAGGTAAATCCTCATGGAGGAGAATGAGGTTGTGGGCAAAGTGGAGAAACACCGCTTTCGACTGGGATAATTTGTGCAAAAAGCAACAAGAATTAGCTATGGATTTGGTAAAGATTGGTGATGGCTTAATTCTTCCTGGGGACGAAGACTGGAAGGAGCCAGCGGCTGGAAAAGATGATTTCACAGCAGTCCTCATTCGAGATTAAGCAAACTCTTTCTCCAAGTTCTAATTTGAGATAATTTAGGTAATACTGAAAGGGTGATTCATTCTCCCCCCGCATAGTTGGCGTCTGATATGGTCGGAGAAGAGCATGTACCTATGATTCCATCAGCGCCTTCGAAAGCGTGGTCCGCAGAAGTAAATGGTCAATTCCGAGAGGTCTTGGCTCCTTCAAACGCTATCCTACTCGATGTTTTGCGAGACAAGGCAGGATGTCTAGGAGTGAAGCGAGGGTGCGACATGGGTACCTGTGGTTGTTGTACTGTAATGATTGATGGAGTACCTCGACTTTCATGTCTAACCATGGCTCATGAGGTCAGTGGCCGTGAAATAACAACTGTAGAAGGATTGGCAAATGGCTCACACTTAGCGCCAATACAACAGTGTTTTGCAGATCATGGTGGTTCCCAATGTGGTTTCTGCACTCCGGGCTTTCTTGTAGCGTCACAAGCACTCCTAAACAACAATCCTTGCCCTACAGAAAAGGAAATCGCCTGTGCTATCGAAGGCAATTTGTGCAGATGCACTGGTTACCAACAAATAGTACAATCAATACAAGCTGCTGCTGCGATTCATAGGGGAGAGGCCGATGCTGTTGTCTCGAATAATGCAGCACATTCAGACCCACACCCGAGTGGTCCCGAAATGTAGGTGTCAGCATGAGCAAGGATTACGTTCAGCAGGCAGGTATGAACAAGGACGTTCGTGTCGATGGTAAGAGAGTTGCAGGAAAATTAAGATTTAACCCTCCTGGTTCTGGAGGTTCTAGGCCCGAAATGGCTGAGCGTGATTTGGAATTTATTCCAGAACTTGAAGGCGGCAATGAACCTCAACCAGCAGGTGCTCACTCACATGATAGTTTTCGTACTGGAACTACAGTTGGAAAAAGAACCCCTTTAGTCGATGCGAACGCTAAAGTCACGGGACAAGCGTGGTATGGTGACGATATTAGGTTACCAAACGAAATAATTGGAAGGATAGTCAGATCTCCTTATCACTATGCCAAAGTGAAAAGTATTGATACGACAAAAGCGGAAGAATTACCTGGAGTTATAGCTGTATCAACTGGCGTAGATGCTCCAAGCAAATTTGGGGTTTTACCTGTAACAAAGGACGAGCATGCAATGGCTGTTGAGAAGGTTAGACATGTAGGAGATTTGGTGGCATGTGTCGCCGCAATAGATGAAGAAACGGCGCGTCAAGCAGCAGCGCTCATAGAGGTTGAGTACGAGGTACTTGACGCAATTCACGATCCTAAGAAAGGGCTTCTTGATGTAGACGATCCTATCCATTGGCGGGGCCCATATCATATTGGTTCGACTAATGTTCAAAAAAGAGTATTCCAAGAATTCGGGGACCGAGAGAGCCTCGAAGATACCACAAAGGCATTTCACAACGGAAAGTGGAAATTCATGGGAGTCAATCATGGATTCACAGAGCCTCACGCAGTCGTCGCTCATTGGGATTCTAACGGACGTTTACAGTTGTATACTCCTCAGCAGGTGCCTCATTATGCTCACAGAGCATTAGCCACTGTACTTGAAGTTCCCATGCACCAAATCAATGTCATACGCACATTTGTTGGTGGAGGATTTGGCGGAAAATCCGATCCCTTTCCTCATGAAATGTGTGCTGCAATTTTGGCGAGAAAGGCAGGTAGGCCAGTTCGAATAACCTTTGACAGAGAAGAAGTATTCTGGGTAAATCGTGGAAGACATCCTTCACACATTGAAGTGAAAATAAATGCAAATGATGATGCAAAAATTTCTGGTTTTGAAATCGATGCACTGATTGATGGAGGAGGCTTTGCATCATTTGGGCATGTTACATCCTACTACAACGGAGTCCTGGCAACAGCACCATATGAACTTGGGTCTTTCCACTATACAGGTGCTCGAGTGTGGACGAACAAGCCTGCCAGTGGCGCAATGAGAGGCCACGGAGCAGTAAACACAAGGTGTGCAATAGAAGTAGGACTTGACGACATTGCAGAAAAATTACAGGTTGATCCTATCGACCTCCGTTTGGCAAATTTATTGCCACCTCACTCTAAAACAATCACTGGATTTAGAATAACCTCGAATGGAATGCGTCAAGCGCTTGAAAGGGTTAGAGAAGGAAGCAATTGGGATGAAAAATTCCGTAAATTACCTATTGGTAAAGGAATTGGTATTGGCTGTGGGTTCTTCATTTCCGGTTCAGGTTTACCGATTCACTGGGACCCCCATAATTTCCCTCATGCAACAGTTCATTTGCAAATCGATATGGACGGAGGAGTAACAGTTCATACAGGAGCAGCAGACATTGGTCAAGGTTCGAGTACAGCGGTCGCTCAGGTGGTTGCAGAAGTCCTAGCTTTGCCATTAGAAATGGTCCATGTTCGTTCCCATGAAAGCGATACTAGTCCTGTCGACTTAGGTTCCTACTCTTCCAGAGTGACTTTCATGAATGCAAATGCAGCCATTGGAGCGGCCTTAGAAATACGTGAAAAACTTCTGAATGCTGCAGGTGACATCTTGGATTTACCGTCTGACAAATTAGTATTGAATGATAGACGGATATACTTCAAGAAGGATCCTACAATCGGTGTATCTTATCTGGATGCATTGCATAAATCTCAAGAAGATATCGGGGCATTGATTGCAAGTGGTGCTTACCGAACTCCACCTATGGGTGGAGTGCATAAAGGTGCAGCTGCAGGCCTAGCGCCTGCCTATTCATTTTCTGCTTATGTTGCTGAGGTCGAGGTTGATGTTGATACAGGATTGATCAAGTGCACAGATGTTTGGGCTGCTCATGATTGTGGAAAGGCTCTGAATCCTTTAGCGGTCGAGGGACAGATTATCGGTTCATGCCATATGGGCTTAGGGCAAGTTCTGTCCGAACAAATGGTCTATGGTAGAACGGGTCATTTGCAAAATCCAAACTTTTTGGAATACAAAATACCGAGTGTCCATGAGATGCCTAATGTAACTCCAATAATAATAGAATCATGTGATCCAGAGGGCCCATTTGGTGCGAAAGAAGCAGGCGAAGGCCCTCTTCTACCAATCTTGCCGGCGGTGGTCAATGCAGTGTATGATGCAATAGGGGTTCGAGTAAACGACCTTCCGCTAACACCCGACAAGGTATGGGCTGCTATTTCCAAGAAGATGAATAGGGAAAAGATAGATGATGCGAGAGATTTACCTG
>MDSX01053482.1_pt1 | contig 26360 bp, 24 predicted proteins | sample 811141 | NCBI WGS metagenome assembly MDSX01 (sample SAMN05326642, study PRJNA326480) | marine metagenome | isolation source: seawater | place: Atlantic Ocean: South East | collected 2010
GACGAAATCAGATCCCGTGTTGGTGGGTTTTGGCGTTATAGAGAATTCCTTCCCGTCACCAAAACTAAAAACGTAGTCGCCTTGGGAGAGGTAACAACTCCATTGATGCATCTACCAGCCATGGCAAAAAAACTAGGCGTGAATTCCGATCGAATAATTGTAAAAGATGAGGGTCGCCTTCCTACTGGTTCCTTTAAAGCAAGAGGTTTAGCATTGGCTGTAGCAATGGCCAAAGAACTTGGCCTGCAACATTTAGCAATGCCTACTAATGGAAATGCAGGTGCGGCAATGGCAGCTTACGCTAGTCACGCTGGATTAAAAACAACAATATTTTGCCCTGACGACACTCCAGAAATAAATATCTCAGAAATAGAGTTGCAAGGAGCTGAGGTATACAAGGTCAATGGCTTGATAAATGATTGTGGGAAAATTGTTGGCGATGGTAAAGAAGCCACTGGCTGGTTTGATGTTTCTACACTTAAAGAACCTTACCGTATCGAAGGCAAGAAAACTATGGGACTTGAAATAGCGGAACAATTTGGCTGGGAACTGCCTGATACAATCTTTTATCCAACCGGCGGCGGCACTGGTCTAATTGGAATGTGGAAAGTTTTTGACGAATTAGAGTCAATGGGCTGGATCAGCAACAAACGCCCTAGAATGATAGCTGTCCAAGCAACCGGTTGCGCTCCAATAGTCAAAGCTTTCCACGAAGGCGAAGAACATGCGCCGGTTTGGGAAAATGCACACACCGCAGCCGCAGGCATTAGAGTTCCAGTTGCGGTAGGAGATTTTCTTATTTTAAGAGCTGTAAGAGAGTCGGGCGGTTTTGCTGTGGCTATCTCAGATGAGGATATTTTCGAAGCGCGAGACGAGGTTGCGCGAGAAGATGGTGTACTCTTATGTCCAGAAGGTGCAGCAACATTTGCCGCATACAAGCAAGCATTAGCAGATGGCTCTATTAAAGCAAATGAAACAGCTATCCTATATAATTGTGCTACCGGTTTAAAATACCCCATGCCAAAAGTAGAAAAAACTATCGACCGCCATCAGCCAATCAATTATGGATCGTTGTTCAACAATTAATACCAAGACCAGCATTCCCAGACAAACTTCTCGCTAATCAAACTGAATTAATGACAATTATCAGCAGTTAATCTAGTCTTCTATCCTTTGACAAACTTGGTAAATATACGGAGATAAAAATGCTATTGGACGTAAGAACTTATACTTGTAGACCTGGCACTATTAAGAAGCACTTAGAAGTTTACGAACAATTCGGCAAAGCACCTCAGACAAAACATCTAGGGCAACCAGTTGCTTACTTGATAACCGAGACAGGAAATGTCAACCAATACGTCCATATCTGGGCATATGATAACGCAGGTGACAGAGAAGCAAAACGTAATGCGATGCAGTCCGATCCTGATTGGATAAAATACACCCAAGAAAGCGCAAAACTTGGTGCCTTAATCAATCAGGATAATAAATTAATGAAACCGGTAGATTTTTATGCTGACCCCAAACGTTCATCATAAAATTCCAGGAAACAGCGCATCAAATTTTATTGGTGCGCTGTTGCAGAAAAATATAGCGGTCTATAGTTTTTAAGGCATTGAAATATAAAGAACTGAAAACTTGAATCCAAATCTGTACAGGCGGAGCAGCCAAAATGGAGGTAGATAGCACATTACTGTCAAAAGACTGGGTTCTTGAGACAGAACCTCAGGAGAAATTTGTCTCAATATACAAGGTAAATATAAAAAATTTGATGCTGGAAATGTCTATTGGAGTACACCTGCATGAAAAAGAACAAAAGCAACGAGTTATTGTAAACTTGGAAATGGAATTGCAGTACCCCAAAGCTGGTTTTTATGATGCCGTGTATCGTAAAGTAGCATGCTACGAAACCCTAATAAGTGAAATCAAAACTATTATTTCTCGGGGACATATAACACTAGTGGAAACCTTTGCCGAAAAAATCGCTGACTTAACCTTATTAGATAAAAGAGTCTTGAACGTTTCAGTGAGTGTGGAGAAAATTGATATTTTCGATGACTGTGGAGGGGTCGGCGCAACTATAACTAAATCAAGGCTTCGTGCCTAAGGAGGCACGTAAGTGGCCATCGGGTAAATAATGAAAAACAGTCGGCATCAAAATTATAAATATTAAATTAAGGGTCTTCATTAAACTATGGAAAATCGCTGGATATATCACCTATCGCGACAAATAGATTGGCTGTCTTCAGAGACAGCCAACACTTATTCTGGCTCCAAGGAAGATAGGATTGATGGTTATTTACATTTCTCAACAGCCAAGCAAGTGATTGAGAGTGCAAATAAACATCGCAAAGGCGAATTAGATCTTTTGCTATTAGAAGTTGATACTAAAAAACTGTACACTTCTGACTTGAGGTGGGAACCAGCTCGCCGAGGCGAACTATTTCCTCACCTCTATGGAGCACTAAATAAAGACGCAATAGCAAGAGTTATCAAACTCCCTCTTGATGAGGAAGGAAAACATATTTTCCCCAATTTAAAAGAAGAAAGTTCATAATTAATGGTTCTGAATTCTATTGTTTTTAATTTACTGCGGAGTTTCGACCCAGAGCATGCACATTGGCTAACAATCCAAGCACTTAAACTTGGAATAACACCGAATTATAAAACCGATACTTGTAGTAAACTATTAGCTTCAAAAGTATTTGGGATATTGTTTCCAAACCCGGTTGGCCTCGCAGCGGGCTTTGATAAAAGCGCGGAAGCCCTGGCTGGGCTCAGCAAACTGGACTGTGGCTTTCTTGAAGTTGGGACTTTAACATTAAGGCCTCAACCAGGAAATGAACGTCCAAGAGTTTTTAGATTGAACGATGATCACGCCATAATTAATCGATACGGCTTCAATAATCATGGCTTGGATCAAGGAATCAAAAGAATAGCCAGAAGAAAGAAGTCATCTGGGATCATCGGGGTGAATGTTGGAATCAATAAAGATAGTACTAGCCCGGTCACCGATTATATCGAAGGATTAAAATTGGTTCTCCCAGTAGCCGACTATATAACGATAAATATATCTTCCCCAAACACCCCTGGGCTCAGGGATCTGCAAACCGCCGAAAAATTAGAAGAATTATTGAGTTCCATCGACAAAACTTTGCGCCAACAAGAAAAGCAATTAATAATCCCGCCAATATTATTAAAAATTGCGCCTGATCTGACAAAGATAGAAATACAGGAAATTACGAGGATCGCGCTCAACAAGAAAATTGCAGGTTTAATTGTTTCTAACACAACGATTATTCGTCCTAGTTTTCTAAAAAGTAAAAAGCAACAAGAGCTCGGAGGACTGAGCGGACCTCCCATTTTCGATTTATCGACCAAAAAACTGGCAGAAACATATCTCGCATGCAATGGGGACCTCCCATTAATCGGTGTTGGGGGGATAGACAGTGCAGAAACCGCATACATGAAAATAAAAGCGGGTGCTAATTTAGTACAACTATATACCGCTTTAACATATAAAGGCCCCGACTTATTTCGATCTATAACTAGCGGGTTAACGCAGTTACTGAAAAATGATAAATATAAGAACGTTCAAGATGCTGTTGGAGTGGATGCAGAATACTGGGCTAATAAGGCAATCTCAGATTAGAAAAGGAGCCTAAATAGTGAATAAAACTATGCTCGCAGTGCTCTCTATATTTGCGATATTTTTAGGGATTGGAATTGAATTTTTTACACCTCAGATTTTTCCTTTCTCAGGTTGGACAGTTACCCTTATCTCGCTGATATCCATATTAATTATGGAAATTCGCCAAAAGCAGAATGTAATTAAGAAAAAGCTGGAATTATTAGAGAACAGAGTAGAGGCATCCGATCTCAAGTTGATTAGCGTGCAAGAACAGTTGGATATAGCTGATCAAAAATTGAATAATAGTCCCGAAAACAAACAGGTCGCCTCTGAACTAAGAATGCTGCGAACTCTAATGAAAAAATTCGCGGATAAAGTTAACGATAACGTGAGCACAAATAATGCGAATTCAGTCAGTGAAACAGCTGAAAAACCGCAAACTAAAATAAGTGAACCAATTCTTAATTATACTAATAGTGAAATTTTACAATTCTTAGAGAAAGCTGTTCGAGAAGATCACATAGAACTCTATCTACAGCCCATAGTCCTACTACCGCAACGTAGCCACGCTTTTTTTGAATGTTTTTCCAGAATAGCAGATGACAACGGCAATATCATTCGGCCAGAGCAATATCTACCTGTAGCAAACTCCGCTGGCTTAACGGCATCTGTGGATAACCTGATGCTATTCAAGTACGTTCAATTAGTGCGACGAGCACGCCGCAATAAGCCTAATATAATATTTTTCTGTAATATTTCAAAATCTACTCTTACAGATGTTGATTTCTTCACTGATTTTATAGACTTCATGGCAGATAATATAAATCTGACGACTAACCTTGTTTTTGAGTTCAATCAAGAAACAATACTTGATAATGACTTCGATATTCAGAATGGATTACAGCGATTATCAAAACTTGGATTTCGTCTTTCTATGGATCAATTACAAAACTTAGATTTAGCTCTCCCTAAACTTGCTTCTCAGGGCTTTAAATTCATCAAAATTGATGCGCATTTCCTCCACGAAATCGCACGCGGAACCGCCCCGACATTAAATATGAAGGCTTTAAAAGGCGCTTTAGATAGAGAAGCCATGGATTTAATAGTAGAAAAAATTGAGAACGAAGAGATGCTATTAGATTTATTAGATTTAAAAATAGATTACGGTCAAGGATACTTATTTGGTGCTCCGAAACCTGCAGAAATAAGAAATTAATGAATACTCGAGAAATTAGTAGCTTAAGCATTATATCAAATCTTTATGAGATCTTTATTTTTGATCTTTGGGGCACAATTTATAACGGGCGAGCATTGTTTCCTGGGATTAAATTATTATTAGAAAATCTCAAAGCGCGGCATAAAACTATCATATTCCTATCAAACTCGCCACAGCTCCCTAATGTGGTTGCTCAACGCCTTTCGCGACTTGGGCTCTCAACTTTGCATTATGACTTGCTAGTTACGTCAGGTGGAGAAGCCAACGAACAATTACTCAGCGGTATCTCACCAGTGATCTCAAGTTTCAATGGGCTAGTTTTTGAACTTGGCCCTAATCGTTTCCCAAATACTTTACCTGTAAATAAATTCACCACTACAGAATCAATAGTAGAGGCAAACTGGATATTTAACGCTGGCCCAGATAAAGAAAGTAATCAACTAGGAGATTATAAAAATTTGCTTGTGGGAGCAAAACAAAGAGATCTCCCTATGCTTTGCACAAACCCAGATAAACTAGTTTTTCACGGTGAGGAAAGGCAATTGTGTGCGGGAGGAATTGCTGAATTTTATGAATCGATTGGAGGCAATGTTTCGTATATCGGAAAACCTTACCCAAACGTTTTTGAAAGATGTCTAGAATTTGTGGATAATTTTGACAAAAAAAAAGTCATCATGATCGGCGACAATCTAGAGACGGATATCATTGGCGCAGACAGTATTGGGATAGATTCTGTTCTTATCGCCTCAGGAGTTCATCAATTAAGTGACAGCATTAAAAACAGCATTTCTAGCAATCGTCTGCTTAATTTAGAGAAAAAACTTGGGACAAAGGCAACATTTATAATGACTTGGTTGGCCTGGTAATTGCACTTTACCTGCAACAATCCAGCCAGTAAACCTTGACGCAAGTCGACTACTGTCGTATATCGCTCTTTAATCGTTGAATACCAAGCAAAATAGAATATAAAGTGAGGGATTGTTCCGTGGCTCGCAGATGCTCGATAACCGGTAAAGGTGTGATGACAGGAAATAATGTCAGCCACGCTAATAATAAAAATCGCCGCAGATTCATCCCAAATCTGCAACGAACTTCACTTATGAGTGAAGCCTTGGGTCAAACAATCCGGATTCGATTAACTACCTCAGCCATACGAACAATAGAGCACAACGGCGGATTAGATGAATTCCTCAAGAATACGAAAACAGCAAAACTTGCCCCGGAAGCGCGGATATTAAAACGCAGAATTGTAAAAGCTTCCGAAAAGACTGCCTAAATAATAAATAGAAATATTTTTTGATCCAGTTATTATATGCTAACTTCTAGGTCGCTGGGGCTATTCGGTATAAAGAAATACCTTTGCTTACACTCCATAAAGCCCAAACACTCGTGCCAAACAGACACAGCCCACCAAATTGATGGGCTAATGCTAACTCCACCGGAACAAAATTGATTAAAGCTAGAACCCCTAATGAGAATTGCAACGTGACGACGGTTAGCAATGCATAAATTGGTTGCATAAAAAACTTCTCACTTTTCTTCGACCTAAAGGAAAGAGAAAAGATCACAACAGCTATGGCTGTAAAAGTAGCTAAAATACGATGGTTGAACTGAACGGCACTTGTATTTTCAAAAATATTTTTCCAAAATGGCACCAAATCACCGTAATCTGGCGGAACAATATGGCCTGCCATCAAAGGGAATGTATTGTAGATCAGACCAGCATCTAGGCCAGCAACAAGCGCTCCACCAATTACGGTTAACGATACCAACCCCACAACAACAACAGCCTGATAAAATTGAAGGCGAGATCCTATTTTTTGCCGATGTGCAACGAGATCGAGAATAGTCCAAATAAGTAGACCTAATATTAAAAATGCCACTCCCAAATGGGTAGCCAGCCTATATTGGCTTACGGATGGGTCAACAGACAGTCCACTTTTAACCATCCACCATCCAAGACCACCTTGCAGCCCCCCCAAAAAGAACAATACAATGATTCTTATCCTTAATTCTTTTTTTATGGACTGTGTCACCGTAAAAAACACAAAGGGTAGAAAAAAAACAAGCCCTATGAGCCGTCCCCACAACCTATGTATATACTCCCACCAGAAGATCTGTTTGAAATCCCCGATATTCATCCATGCATTTACGTGACGATATTCTGGCGAGGTTTGATAAAGTTTAAAAACACGCTCCCACTCTCTATCATCTAGCGGCGGCAACCAGCCTAATAACGGCCGCCATTCGACCATGGAGAGGCCAGACCCGGTAACCCGCGTGATCCCACCTATAACCACCATCGAAGCAACCATGAGGGCTACAATAGTTAGCCAAATAGCAACATTTTGATCAGAACTTCCCGCCCATCTTCTAGTATTTTTCTTAGAACACACCATACCATCGTAAATGGCGTTTACTTGGACATGAGTCAAGCGGCCCAAGTCAAATATCAATAAACTTTGAGACTTTGATTTTGAACGTTGTTTTTGTTAAAGTTTATTATGGAAATGAGGCAACCAATTAACCCCACGATGAAAAAAATACACCCAGTGATGTTTGTAATGCTGAGTTGTTTTTGGTTTTATGGCTGTGGAATATTGACTTCAGGGCCCATAGAAACTCACTATTTGTCTAACCAAACCTATCTCACGTCATTCCCAGAAGAAGCAAAGTGCACCATAACGGTCCACTCTGAGGAAACAACGAGTGCAAGAACCCCAATTCTTTTAAATTCATCAAACCTCTCAGGACCTATGAAAATTGCCTGTACTCATGAAGGATATTGGACCTCAAATATTCTATTAGAACCTATTGATGGCAAGACGCTCGCCAGTCGTTTGATTGGCAGAGAAAATATAACAATACTCAATGGCGGCTATAATGAAGCTGACCTGTGGCCGCATACTAGATTACCAAGAAAGCTCCATATCGTTTTGAGGAGGAGTGCTTTTGGTACCTCTGAAGCTAAAAACTTATACTATGCTGATGAAATACTTTATGCAAAAAAAGCCTGGGGGCTATTGATTAGTAACTTGTTATCATCCTGCAAACACCAAAACGATATGCAACCGCCAGCAACCAGCAAATTATCCAGCAGTCATTGCCGTTTTGCAACTAAGAGACTACAAATGTTAGGGAGAAATGACTTAATCAAAATTGAACAAGAAAGACGAAGATCTAGTGTTGAATAACTTCTCCATATCAAGTAAGGAAATAATAGATCTTTGTTAATTATGATCAGAGAAAATATTGATTAGAGTAATTATGGGATATTTAAGCGTATTTTATAACATGTGTTTCGATGGAGCACGCTAAATGCAAGTTGGCGTAATAAAAGAACGACGAGCAGGTGAACTTAGAGTGGCTATTACACCTGAGACAGTCCAAAAATTTGTGGGTATGGGCCTATCTGTTGTAATTGAGACCAAAGCTGGGTTAACGGCAGCTATAACGGATAAATCATATCAAGAAGCTGGTGCCAATATCGTTAAAACACCTGACGAAGCGTTAAAAAATGCTGATATAGTTTTAAAGGTTCGAAAGCCACTCAGCTCGAAGGGCTCAGGTACAAATACTGAAGATGAAGTTAAAATTATGAAGGCCGGTGCTGTTCTCATCTGCCTTATGGAACCGTATAGTAGCCAAGAGCTAATAAAAATTTTAGCAGACCGAAATATTATTACATTTTCCATGGAGTTAATACCACGCATTACCCGAGCACAAACCATGGATACACTTTCATCACAATCAAATTTAGCAGGCTACAAAGCTGTTCTCGAAGCAGCGCATGTATTTGGGAGAGCTTTCCCGATGATGATGACTGCTGCCGGTACCGTCCCCCCTGCTAAATGTTTGGTAATGGGTGCGGGAGTTGCCGGGTTACAAGCGATTGCCACAGCGCGCCGTCTGGGGGCTGTAGTTTCTGCCAGCGATGTGCGGCCAGCCGCTAAAGAGAATGTCGAAAGTTTAGGAGCAAGCTTTGTAGCTGTGGAAGATGAAGAGTTTCAGCAAGCAGAAACTGCAGGCGGTTACGCAAAAGAGATGAGCGACGAATACAAACAGAAACAGGCTGAATTAATAGCATCTACCGTAGCAAAACAAGACATTGTGATTTGTACTGCCCTTATACCAGGGCGGCCAGCACCTGTTTTAGTCAGTGCCGAAATGGTAAAAACTATGAGACCAGGGTCGGTATTAGTTGACCTCGCTGCAGAACAGGGAGGAAATTGCCCGTTGTCTGTCCCTGATAAGACGATCATTAAGGATGGAGTATCTATAATTGGTCAAACTAATTTGGCCAGCGCAGTAGCAATTGACGCTTCTATTCTATTTGCTAAAAACCTATTAAGCTTTGTGTCCTTAATGATTAATCAAGAGGATAACCAATTGGTAATAGATATTGCCGATGAGATAATTAAAGAATCGTTACTAACGAAAAATGGAGAAGTCATTCAAACTTTCACCTAGACATCTCTGATTGAGCGATCACCCAACGGCCTTAAACCAAGTCCCAAATATTAAAAGCCATTAGACTCGCACCAAAACTGTGCGGCTAGAGTATTGGAAAAAAGAGTTTCGAAGAAAGGATAATAATGTGCAACCTCAAGATGTAGATCCGTTTATATTTGGTATTACAGTTCTAGTTCTAGCATGTTTTGTTGGTTATTATGTGGTTTGGCGCGTAACGCCTGCGTTGCATTCCCCTTTGATGAGTGTCACTAACGCAATTTCCTCTGTAATAATAGTGGGTGCTTTGATAGCGGCAGGTCCGGCTGAAGGTAATTTGGCTCAAGTGATGGGTTTTTTCGCTATAGTTCTGGCTTCTATTAATATCTTTGGTGGTTTTATTGTGACGCAGAGAATGCTCTCTATGTTCAAGAAGAAACGTTGAGAACGGGGCCGAACATGACAGATGATATCTCGGCTTTTCTTTATTTAGTATCAAGTGTTTGCTTCATTTTAGCCCTACGAGGTCTGAGTTCACCTGATACAGCACGTCAAGGGAACATCTTTGGGGTGACCGGGATGACGATAGCTATCGCAACAACGCTAGCGCTCCCTGGGGTACTAAGTTATGAGGTAATAGTTGCGGGCTTGGTAATTGGTGGAGCGATAGGAACCTTAGTCGCACGCAAAATTGAAATGACAGCATTACCACAGTTAGTGGCAGCATTTCATAGTTTGGTTGGATTAGCGGCATGTTTTGTTGCTGCAGCTGCTTTTTACAGGCCAGAAGCATATGGTATTGGGCAGTTTTTAAATATACATACAGCTAGCTTAATTGAAATGGTGCTGGGCCTCGCAATTGGCGCAATAACATTTACCGGCTCTATTATCGCTTTTGGAAAATTGCAGGGTATTATTTCTGGTGCGCCTCTTACATTTAAGGGACAACATTTCCTGAATGCCATGTTAGGGATTTCGGTTTTTATTTTAATAATATTGATGGTAAACGAACAGACAGAAGTCACATTCTGGGCTATTCTTGCTATATCTTTTTTAATTGGGATTTTAATCATTATACCCATTGGGGGCGCTGATATGCCCGTCGTTATTTCAATGCTAAACTCCTATTCTGGCTGGGCTGCATGTGGAATCGGTTTCACCCTAGGCAATAGTTTACTGATAATAACAGGTGCTTTAGTGGGGTCGTCGGGCGCAATCCTCTCATACATAATGTGTAAAGGAATGAACCGCTCATTTTTTAGTGTTATATTAGGTGGATTTGGAGTTGAAAACAACTTACCTCATTCAGGGCAAGGCGGTGAAAAGGCGATAAAATCTGGCAGCGCAGAGGACGCAGCCTTTATAATGGAAAATGCTTCATCTGTTATTATTGTCCCAGGATATGGAATGGCTGTAGCCCAAGCCCAACATGCACTTAGAGAGATGGGCGATATTTTAAAAACAAAGGGGGTCAAGGTGCGATATGCAATACATCCTGTAGCAGGCAGAATGCCTGGTCACATGAATGTACTTCTGGCAGAAGCAAATGTTCCTTATGAGCAAGTCTTAGAACTAGATGAAATAAATAGAGACTTCTCACAAACTGATGTAGCGTTCGTTATTGGGGCGAACGACGTAACCAACCCAGCGGCTAAAACTGATACTTCGAGTCCGATCTATGGAATGCCCATATTGGATGTAGAAAACGCGCAAACTGTTCTCTTCATTAAACGGTCTATGGCATCTGGTTATGCTGGAGTAGATAATGAGTTATTTTTTCGTGACAATACAATGATGCTGTTTTCGGATGCAAAAAAAATGTGTGATGAAATTGTACAGGCATTAAATTAATTGTTACTTGTGTACAAGAAGGGCTAGTTTTCTATTGCTCAAGGATTGGAGCTTGCTTGTCACTTGCTTTGAAGGAGGCACGATCAGAAAGGGCAGAGACTCTCGGTGGAACCTTCCACGTAATAAGATCAAAACGGCCACAGTTGCCACATAAAGGAGACCACTCCTCACCTGTTGCCCCACAGGAATTACAAGTCCAACTATAGTCAACCGTTGCATTAATCGATTTTTCCAGCCATCTCCTCGCTTCTGTTTCATCATTCTTTTCTTGTTGTTCAAGGCTTGCCATAAGACGACACCCATGAATTGTCATATTATCTATCAAAATGTCGCCAAGGTATTTTCTAGCTTCCCCCCATAACTCTGCCTCTAATGCAATCTCAGCTAATATTAATCTTCCCTGAATCGATTTATCAGACTTCATTAAAAGTTTTTGTAATCTTTGAAAATGCTGAAGTGGCGACTCCTCGGACCACAACTTCAAATAGTTCATGGTTAATTCTCGGTGAGGCGTAGCAGATATGATAGCTTCCAAAGTTCTTATAATTTTTCGTTCTTTTTCAGGGTCCTGAGTAAGTTCTGCTCGTAGTATAGCCGCTGGAATGAAATTTTTATCATCCGTTAAAGCTTTATCCGCGTACTTTATGGCCTCCAACACCATATCATTATTCTTAAATTCTATTGCTCTCGCTGTACAGATAGTTACTCTTGGACCAACCGCTACTTTTTCGGTTTTTACTTTCCGGCGTAGAGATTCAGTTAATGTTTTTTGAGCATTTTCCCAATCCGCCATTTTTGTCTGAAGACTGAATAGCGTTTCACAGACAAAAGTAGATTCTGGGCGTTTTTCATATGCTTTTTTAGTAAGCTCAAGTAAGAGCCTTTGATCCTGATTACTCATTGCCTGACGCATTAAACCTACCAAGCCAACAAACTCTGTTTCCTGGTCCTCACTAAGTGCACTGAAATAATTCAAAGCAGCGGTTTCATCTCCATTTAAAGTCGCTGTTTGGGCTGATAACAAACGGGTGAGTAAAGGATCTTTTAAAAGTATATTTGCTTTCTTTGATAACCGGACGGCCTCATCCTTGTCCCCCGCAGCTACAGCAGCCATACCGAGCGTTAATGCTTTGTATCCATCCGATTCCCGACGACTTTTCCTACGACTAAAAAAAGTCTTTGGAGCCTTTAGTATCTTGTTGAAAAGCACGTAAAAAAGCCACAGCATAAACCCAATGAATATGATAAATATAAGAAAGATACTAAAGTGGGTGTCTATTTGATAGTTGAGCCAATTTATTTTTACCTGTCCAGGATTATTACTCAACCAGACAGCAAGAGCAATAAACGCTGCCACTTGTATGAGAAAGAAAATAATCCGTAGCATTTTTGATCACTCACTTTTTGGTGTTTTGGATAAAACCATGGACTCTAGTTTGGGGAGTATACCTTCCAAATTTGATAAACTTTGTGCCTCATCTAACCAGAATTTTACTTCATTAATAGAGGTCAACTCTAATTGTTTCATATGATTGATTGCTAATTTTAAGTTATTATTCTGCAAGGCTTCAATGGCAGCATCAAAAGATTTAGGGATAGATTTATCACCAGAATTTTTGATTTTTCGAATTTTGACTAATGATCTAAGTTCAATCAAGGCTCCTTGAATTAAACCACTCCGTTTGAGGCCTTCCCGAGTTTGTAGATTACTATATATAGAAACTAACCGTTTCAGTAGTGAACGTGTATTTGGGATTCCTTTAGAGGCATATTTCTCTAACTGTTTTATATATTTTTTTGCTTCTAATTTATCACCGACACTCAAACGGAAGGCTTCTAGTTGAACACGGAAGGGCTTTTCTTGCCAAATAGTTGTCAATAAATTGCTCAAACTTAAGATGAGTACTGGGCTATGCAAAGATGACTGCTGACCATCACTCGCCAGCAGATCTAGACTGCCTATTACAGAGGCAAGCCTGTCATTTATAATTGAGATTCTCTCTTGCTGCCGGCTTACCTCATCTCTTATTTCATTGGTATAAGACAATTTATCAATTCCTGTACCCTCAAGGGCTACTATCCGACTAGTTAGCTTTTTTAATGCCGTTTCGGTATGCTCCTGGGACTTAACCAATTCTTTTAATTTTACAAAATTTTTACCCGTTGGAAGAATATCTTTAGAGGAATATTTGTGATTAGTTTGGTCAAAAACACGGAACTGAGATTCTAAAGAATCAATTCTTTTTCGTAAGCTTTTTATATTTCCATCTAAATGTGAAGTGCTATTTTCAGATAAATGTGTGCTATCAGCGTCATCTTTGTTCTCTGAAATTTCGTTTGGATCAATATTCAGTGATTTCGTGTTAACCGTAATCGTTTTCGTATTAGGTTTTAAGTTCGAGATATTATACCAAAATTCTTCAAATTTATTTAAGCTACTTCTTACGTCAAAATTAAAATTGGGAACTACATATGTTAGTCCACAACCAATCAAGAAAATTAGTAATCCATATTTTAGAAGCTTAAATTTAAAGCTTCCCCCAACAATTCTTACTCCTTCCCCCAATATTTCATCATGGCCAGGGTCAAGTAACTTATTATCTATTGTTTTTATTTGTTCCTTGCTACTTTTTGTCATAAAAAGACCGCCATCACTAAGTTTAAATAATAAATGATAGATTAATAATTAAATATTATATTCTCCCACAAGAGCTAGCATTTCTACATTATTTGGCTTTTGGGCAATGCGAACATCTTTCCAGATTAAATTCTTGACTTCATTAGCAACAGCAGAACTCAGACAATAAACAACTAAACCGTGAGACATTTTTTGAAGATTTAGGCGCTTTATCACGTTGCACAGGATCCTAGCCGAACGTGGTGAATATAAAAACACACCATTAATTTCCTTTTTTTTGAGAGATTTAATCACCGTTTTACTTAGAGATTGTATTTCCTTGGCTTCGTAAACAATACTTACGTCTACTGTAAAACCTGATAACTCAAGTTTATCATTAGTACTACTGTTTGCATTTTGTCCACACAGGTAAAGTATTGGACCATCGGATGGCATTAAATTTTTTATTGCTAATTTAGTTAAATCACTTGCATCACCTGAGGCGGAAACAGCATTTAGAAAACCTAATCTAACGATAAAACTTGAAGTCGCATCTCCTACGCAATAAATCGCCATGGATTTTTTGATGTTCGTGTCAATAAGGCCAATAGCAGCATGCTTACTGGTAAGTATAATCGCTTGGTATTTTTCATAGTCAGGAATAACATTGAGTTTTTTTTGAATTTCAAGTAACGGCGATATTACAAAGCCTATATTCAATTTCTTTAGTTCATTTGCAACCTTTTTAGAATCTTCAATGGGCCTAGTTAATAAGATTTTCATTTCAAGTTAACCCAACAAATCTGAGCCTGCTTGGACTTTTAGGCGTTCGCCAACTACTATTCCAATATTTACTGCGTCTTTTATTAAGCCCGTTTCTTCTGCCATGTGTAATCGCTCCCCTCCGGGGGCCACCACATACCCAGTCAATGTTAAACAGTCATTATCATCAATTTTAGCATACCCTGCTATTGGGGTCTGACATGAACCATCAAGTATTTTTAACATAGAACGTTCGGCATTTATTCTGACAGCGCTTTCTGGGTGATTAACAGCCTCTAACCAGCTCCACAACTGCCGATCAGATCTGTTTTCTGGGATCCTACATTGCGCCCCAATAGCCCCCTGAGCAACAGCAGGTGGCATTTCATCTAAGGACATTATCTTCGTCACCCTATCTTGAAGGTTAAGCCTTTTCAAACCTGCCAACGCCAATAATGTTGCATCTACGTCACCACGGTCTAACTTTGATAGTCTAGTTTCTACATTACCTCTAAAAAGGGTAATTTTAAAATCAGGGCGCTTGTTTTTCAGCAATGCAGCTCGTCTGACTGAAGATGTGCCAATAAGACTTCCATGCGGTAATCCGTCGATGTTTTGGGCCTTTTTAGAAATAAAAACGTCGTTTATTTCCTCTCTTGGAAGAACACATGCCAATCCCGTTCCCTGAGTAACGTCTGTCTCCACATCTTTCATAGAATGAAGAGCTAAATCTATTTTTTTATTCAATAAAGCCTCTTCGATTTCTTTTATGAAAAGTCCTTTACCACCAATTTCCGCAAGCGAACGGTCCTGCACTTTATCCCCCGTTGTTTTGATTACTACGATCTCTATAGCACCAGGTTCCATAAGGGCACCATGGGCTAGCTTTAGACGGGTTTGCAACTCTTGCGCTTGGGCTAGCGCAAGTTTCGAACCCCTAGTTCCTATACGTACGCGAGCTTTGCTATTATTGTGTTCCATAACAGAATTGTGTAGACCGGAACGCAAAATAAGGAAAGCAAGAATGTGACTGGAAATAATAATAAATCTTCAAGTAAGCGTTCAAATAAGGATGCCATGATAGTTCTTGGCATAGAAACTAGTTGTGATGAAACCGCTGCTTCTCTTGTTCGAAGTGACGGAACAATCCTCTCAAATATTATATCATCGCAATTTGACACACATCGACCTTACGGCGGCGTTGTTCCAGAACTCGCAGCACGTTCTCATGTCGAAAACATTGATACAATTGTAGCAAAAGCCATGACTGCTGGAAACATTAAGTATAGTGAGTTAAAAGCTATCGCTTCAACAGGGGGACCGGGTTTAATTGGTGGGGTTATAGTAGGGGCAACATTTGGTAAGGCGTTAGCCCTCGCTAATAACCTGCCATTCCTGGCAATAAACCATTTAGAAGGACATGCATTAACCCCCCGTTTAACCCATAAAGTTCAGTTTCCATACTTATTACTTCTAGTCTCTGGCGGACATTGCCAACTTCTTACAGTGAAGGGAGTTGGAAACTACGATCTATTAGGGTCTACAATAGATGATGCTGTTGGTGAAGCTTTCGATAAAACAGCAAAATTATTAGGTTTAGGGTTTCCAGGTGGACCTGCTTTAGAAAAAGCAGCGCTGGATGGTGATAAATATAAGTTTAATTTTCCAAAACCATTAGCTGGAAGAACTGGATGCGATTTCTCTTTCTCTGGACTAAAAACAGCGGTTCGGTACACTGTGGATTCGTTTAAGAGTATAACCGAAAAAGATCAAGCCGATTTGGCCGCCTCATTTCAAGAGACTGTTGTATCAATACTCAAGGACCGCTGCGCTAATGCTATTTCTATGTTTCAAGAAAAAAATGGGAAAAATAAAGTATTGGTAGTCGCAGGGGGGGTTGCTGCTAATACACAAATAAGAAATGGGTTGAACACTCTGGCATATGATCATGATATGGACTTTGTCGCACCACCAATGAACTTATGTACGGATAACGCAGCCATGATAGCATGGGCCGGAGTAGAGAAATTGAAACTGGGGTATCGCACTGATTTAGATTTTGTCCCTAGGCCCCGATGGCCATTGAGTGAACTTTGATAACAAGTAGATTTGAGTAAACAGATGGATTCGAAATCAGTTGGCATAATTGGTTCTGGCGCATGGGGCTCTGCCCTGGCTCACGCGTTGAGCGTAGCAGGGAATGAAGTGACGTTATGGGGACGGAACGCCGAGACTATAAATGAAATCAACGAGATCCATGAGAATAAGTTTTACCTACCTAAGCTTAAACTTGATAAAAATATTCGAGCAACTACAGACTTAAAATCCGTTTGCGAAAAAAATGTTGTAATAATAGCAGTCCCTACTCAGCAAATCAGGACTCTAGGTGAAGAGATCAGACAATATATAACCCACGATACTCCCATAGTCTGTAGCGCGAAGGGTTTCGAACTTGGAACAGGTAAGCTCATTTCTGAAATTTTATCAGAAACCTTAATCAATAAGAACATTGCTATAATCTCCGGGCCTACATTTGCATCTGAAGTTATAAACAACTTTCCTACTGCAGCAACATTTGCCATGAAAGATCGACAATTAGGTAGGGCATTAGCTAGAAATTTTAGCTCCTCTAACTTCCGCCTCTACGGTAGTGCAGATATAATTGGAGTACAAGTTGGAGGTGCAATCAAAAATATAATCGCTATTGCCTGTGGAATAGCATCTGGGCAAGGGTTTGGGGAAAACACACGAGCGGCTATTGTGACGCGCGGTTTGGCAGAAACAAAACGTCTAGCTTTTGCGCTTGGGGGTAATGTAGAGACGTTATCAGGTTTATCTGGTTTGGGCGACTTTTTACTCAGTTGCACTAGCAGGCAATCTCGTAACTTCCAATTTGGTGAAGAGTTAGGTAAAGGGCGGTCTGCGAATAATACGTTAAAAAATATGATAGGAATTGTAGAGGGTTTTCATAGTTCTAAAGCAGTCACTAAAAGAGCCAAGGACCTAAAAGTCGATTTACCTATTTGCGGTTCTGTGCACTCCATTCTGACTCAAAGCACAGATATTAATTTAAGTATTCGGCGATTACTCGATCGCCCAATCAGAAGTGAATAAAATGTCATCCCCACAGAAGAATATAATAACTCCTTAAAGATACAAATACATTCGATTATTAATGAGTTTTTAAATATTTTTGTCGATTAGCATTTATTTTTCCCATATAGTTATAAGCTACTTTTTTATAATCCGTTTGACTAATTTTAAGGTACTGGAAACACCTATTTGGTCTTGGTATCGCTAAAAAGTTATTTTAAATAAACTACACAGAAGTTAAGGGGAATTATGGCTGAAGTTGGTGGAATCGCAGGCGAGCAATTACGTTCATATATAGAACGAATAGAAAGATTAGAGGCAGAAAAATCTGCACTTGCTGCTGATATTCGTGAAATATTTGCAGATGCGAAAGGTAATGGCTTTGATGTAAAAATTATGAGACAAATAGTTCGTCTGAGAAAAATGGACCACCAAGACCGAGCCGAACAGGAGGAACTTCTCGTGCTTTATCAACATGCAATCGGGATGGAATAGATTAGTATTGGTATCAAATATTAATCCGTCAGGATAATAATACATATTTGTGCAATTCTAGAACTCGTCTTTCAAACTTTTGGGTTAAATTCTAATGTCACCCTCAGAAACTAAGATTACCACATCAAAAGAACGAGTTCGACCTATAAGCGGATTCCCGGAATGGTTACCTGAGTACAGATTGGTTGAATTACAGTGGATCGACTCATTTAGAAAAATTTTTGAGAGTTACGGATTCACTTCCATAGAACCCCGGTCAATAGAGCCGGTCGAGGTACTTTTAAAACAAGGGGATACTGATAAAGAAATTTATTCTATTGGACGCTTATTAAATAATAATAGTGATGAAAACGAACCAAGTTATGCACTTCATTATGATATGACGGTCCCAATGGCTAGGTACGTTGCGGCTAATATAAACCAACTTAACTTTCCATTTAAACGCTACCAAATGCAAAAAGCATGGCGTGGAGAGCGGCCTCAAGACGGTCGTTTTAGAGAATTTTTACAGTGTGACATTGATGTGGTTGATACACGTCCTATTCCGCTTCATTTTGATGCAGAAATACCAATAATAATGCATGAAGCTATCGAATCAATCGGCGCTGGCCCCCTGACAACTAAAGTCAATAATCGCAAGATTTTAGAAGGATTTTATTCGGGGCTTTCTATCTCAGACACATCTAACACAATAAGAATAATTGATAAATTAGATAAAATCGGTACTGATGGCGTGGCGACTATGCTTTCTAAAGATCTAAAATTAACACCGCCGATTATCGATATGGTTTTAAATTTTGCTGAAATCAAAGGAGCAGGTCACTCTGTTATTGATCAAATACGGGACCTTAACGTAAAGTCCAGTTTACTCGAAGAAGGAATTAATGAATTAGAGTTTGTAATTCAGCAGCTCGAAAAATATAAAGCAGGAACCTTTCTGGTTGATATGTCAATAGCAAGAGGGTTGGCGTACTACACTGGTACGGTATATGAGTCTCGCTTCACAGAATATCCAAATTTTCCAACGATTTGCGGTGGCGGACGATACGACAATCTTGTTGGAGACTTTGTCAATAAAAAACTCCCTGGTATCGGCATATCAATCGGCTTAACTCGCATATTTGCCAAATTGATGCGGGAAGGAAAGATACAAGCTAACCGAAAAACACCAACTGATATTCTTGTTGTGCACACGCAGGGAGCGCCCTACGATCTTATTAAAGATACCGCCAATATTCTGCGTGCTCGTGGATTTAACGTAGAGCAATATCATGAAGATCGAAAACTTAAGGCCCAGCTAAAGTATGCAGGCGAAAAAATGATCCCATGGATATGGTTCCCACCAGCAGATATGAATGGTATACACGAAGTGAAAAACTCTGTAACAAGGGTGCAGGCGATTTCAGATCCAAAAACTTGGCTACCTGGATAGGATTTTTAAACTGTTATTATGGAATAAATTTTTAAGATTAACCCATAATTGGCATCAAGTGGATACACACTTGTTCCGATGCGCACAGTTATACGGGGAATACTGCACTCCATTGCTCCAAAATGCTCAAATTGCTACAGTGATAAATCTTCGAGGAGAGAACCCTCGCTCTACATGGTACAATCCAGAAAGAAATACATGCAATAAGCTTGGCATCGTTCATATCGACAGTCCACTGCATTCCCGACGTCTACCACAAAAAGAAATGCTATCTTGCCTTTTAAGAGCTTATAATAGTGCTTTAACTCCAATTCTTGTCAAATGTTCGGGAGGAGCGGACAGAACGGCTTTAGCTAGTGCGATATATTTGTTAAACATATATGGCGTAGATGGTTTAAAAAAAGTGAATCGCCACTTTAGGTTTTGGCCTTACCTGCATTTACCTGGAAAGCACCAACGATGGATAAAACATTTTCCAAACTTTTTCTCCGATACCCATAACGGATCGGTGTTATGTGATTGGGTTGAAGACACTTATACACCGGAATTATTTGAGCGGTGGTTAGTCGAGCGTCAACTAGGAGACACGTGGAGAAACTAAAAACTCTTTGAAGAATTATCAAACAGGGACAACGACCCCTCCTATAATTCCTCTATCATGCAAGTCTGCAATATTATGGTCAGGCATACCTAAAATATCAGATAAAACCTCATCAGTATTTTCGCCAAGTAATGGGGCAGCTTTTACCGGCATATTTGCCAAATCATGAAAACGTAAAGGTAGGCCTGCCATGGGATAAGACCCAATTTCTGGCTGATTTTTAACCTCAATTAGTGGGTTTTTAACTGAACAACGCGGATCATTTTTTAATAATTCAGTAAAGTTTTGATACGGCCCCCATAATACACCAGCTTTCTCAAGTATGTTTTTGACATTGCTGTAGTCACGTGATGCAACCCAAGGCTCTATCATAGCTACTATGTTATCTCTAGCTATATATCTATCCCCTTCATTATCTAAATTTAGATTTTTATCGTTTTCAAATTCAATTACAGGTTTTGTGATTTCGACAGCAGTTTTTAATCTTCGCCATTGCGCCTTTGTAAGCGCAGTTAACATTATTCGCTTACCATCTAACGTTAGGAAATCATGGCCGAAAGCACCATAGATATGATTTCCATCAGCTGTTCGATTTTTGTCCAATAATGACGCCTCTGCTATATGTCCAAGCGCACTAGCTACCCAAATCCCAATATCAGACAAAGCTAATTTTACTAAATTACCGCAACCTGTCCTACTCCTTTGGCGTTCAGCCGCCAGAATACCAGTAGCCGCCATACTACCCGTGACCAGGTCCCAAGCTGGGAGCAAATGATTAACAGGTCTTTCGCCTCCTCGGGGACCAGTTGCAAAAGGGAAACCCAATGCACAATTGATCGTGTAATCTACTGCTGGAGTTCCATCATGGCTCCCCAGGACATTGAGCATGATCAGATCCTTACGCCGAGCTTTTAATTTATCAAAATTGTAGGCTCCCCCAGGCGGATGGTTAGTCAAAAATATACCATTATCTGGTCCTGGTTGGCATATAAGCGCTTCTATGATTTCACGACCTTCAGATTCCCGAGAATTCACTGCAATTGATTTTTTCCCTTTATTTAAACCTGCCCAGTAAAGGCTGTTACCTTTGTTATCTAGGGGCCATCTTTTGTGATCCATCCCACCACCAATTGGATCAAACCGTATAACTTCAGCACCTAGCTGTCCCAGCGTCATCCCGCCTAAAGGAGCAGCAACAAACGCTGACCCTTCAATCACTCTCATTCCAGATAAAAGATTATACACTACCACACCTCTTTCATTACTATCTAACCAATAAAGTCTAATTAATAGTGCCGACGAGAGGTCGAGGATTTTTATTTTCAATAAAAATAAATACCAATGGCGACAGCTCTTAATCTCTATATTGAGAAGAGACGAAGCGCTTTATACTCGGTGAATACCTGCTGCTAGTATATCCTTTGAAACGCCTGCCTCAAATTGTTTAAAATTATTAGAGAAACGGACACATAAATCAGATGCTATTACGTCATATTTTTTTACGTCTTTCCATGCCTTACGAGGTTGTAGTATGTCCGCTGGAATATCTGGACATTGCTCGGGGATATTTAATCCAAAACAATTATCCGACGTCATAGCAACTGAAGCTAAACTTCCATTAAGGGCAGCACGTAACATCGCTCTCGTATGGGCAATCTTCATTCGTTGGGCACCATCACCTGCCGATCCTCCGGACCAACCCGTGTTCACAAGCCAGCACGAGCCCTTATGTTTAGAAAGCCTTTCACGAAGCATCTCCCCATAGACTGTTGGTCGTCGGGGCATAAATGGTGCCCCAAAACACGTTGAGAAGGTAGCTTCGGGTTGGCTCCCTAATCCTTTTTCAGTACCCGCTACTTTTGCTGTATAACCAGATAAGAAATGATACATCGCTTGTTCTGGTGTTAGTTTTGATATTGGAGGCAAAACACCAAATGCATCAGCAGTCAACAAAACTATATTATCTGGGTGATTAGCTAAGCCCGTGTCACTCGCATTTGCCATGAATTCTAATGGATAACAAGCCCGAGTATTTTCCGTTAATGTTTTATCAAATAAGTCCAGTTCTCGCGTCGCAGGATCAAAAACTACATTCTCTAAAACGGTCCCAAATCTTTGTGTAGTCGAAAATATGTCTGGCTCTGCTTCTTCTGATAAATTTATGACTTTGGCATAGCAGCCACCTTCAAAATTAAAGATCCCACCATCGGACCAACCATGCTCGTCGTCCCCAATTAAAGTTCTCGTACTATCAGCAGATAATGTAGTCTTTCCGGTACCAGAGAGGCCAAAGAAGATCGCGGCATCTCCATCTTTTCCCACATTGGCCGAGCAATGCATCGGCATAACATTTCGGTCCGGTAACAAATAATTTAAAATGCCAAAGATCGATTTTTTTATCTCTCCAGCGTAATTGGTACCTCCAACCAACACCATTTTTCTATCAAAATCGACAATTACAAAAGTTTCCGAATTAAGACCATCATCCAAACCGCGTGCAAGTAACCCAGGTACATGAAGTATTGTAAATTCAGGATTAAAGTCCATTCGTTGTTCCTTCGACGGACGAATAAACATATTCTGTGCGAACAAATTCGCCCATGCCGATTCAGTAACAACCCTAACATTGAGTCGATATTTAGGATCTGCTCCAGCAAAACAGTCCTGAACAAATACATCCCGTCCCTGTAGATATGCTGAAACCCGTTGATGAAGTAGTTCAAATACTTCGGCTTTAACTGGCTTATTAATTGATCCCCAATCTATGTTATCGTGAACACTAGGAGAATCTACTATAAACTTATCGTTAGGAGACCGACCGGTGTGTACCCCTGTCGAAACTGTTAAGGCCCCTCCTGCCGTTACAATCCCTTCACGTCTAGTTATAGCTTCCTGATAAAGTGCAGCGGCACTTAAGTTCCAATGAATAGCTCCTAAATTGTCCAAGCCATGCATTTTTAGGTGCCTGCCCGCCTCGGCCCCACCAATTATTGCCACTGCTTCCTCCATTAAAAAATAGTTACTAATCCACTCTTCATATATTTATTCCAAGCTTTTTCAAGTCCGAGTTTGAACAACTGTTGAAATAAATCGAATCTACGTGCTTATGTTATCGAGTGATATCTACATATGACAAGTCGATATCTAAAAATACTTAATTAAGTATAAAATTAAATTAAGATTTGAGCCCTTAATTTACTCTTTAAAATTGATGTTATTTCCAGTTCCAGACAACAAATAGATTGAATTTCAAAGAAGAAACCAATCCTATCACATATAAGTGTAACATAGAGCGCCTATGTAACTTTTTAGTCGTAGTCATTCTCACACACACAATGGATTAAATGGCATTAAGAAAATTGATACCCGTTTACCAACTTAAAGCCTACCTCACTAATGATAACCGCAAATAATGATTGGTATTTACTTTGATAAACAAACACAGGTCCCAGTCACCTGACCAGCGGGGTATTTCTATATATAACAATATCTGGTGACGCAGTAGCAAACTCAATTAGAATAATGGCTCGTCAAATTCTATCCCCACTGTAGATAAAACTTCCAACTTCAAGAACGCAATAACCAAGTTCGCCCAACCAAAGAATTATTTTATAGTTTGAGAGATGTCCGTTAATCTACCAAAGTGAAAAATCATTTTTCACCGTACCTCTAATTTTGTGAGACGGGTTAACTGGTCAGTCACGTTGTTTAGATGTCCCAAAACGTTATGCTACAATTGGAGAAATTTTGACTACAAAACATCAATAATTATACTTAATCGGCGATTATATAGTGCAATGCTCCGGTAGCATTAGAACAAACGCAACCAATCATTTATATAAACTGAGTTCAAATAGTGCTTGTGAATAAAGGTTAAAGAGTTTTCTATATCATGGACGCAACATCTAATATTTTGTCTAGTGAAGCTTTTGACATAACCTTGCCATAATTCAATTTTAAATTGATAGGCTAGTATTCACATAGAGAGGTCAACCATAATGTCAGGAAAAATTGCCCTAGTAGACGATGATCAAAATATTCTCACATCTGTTTCTATGGCATTAGAATCAGAACATTTTGATGTGGATACATACAAGGATGGTGAAGAGGCTTTACACGGTTTCCATGCCACGCCGCCAGACTTAGCTGTTTTAGACATAAAAATGCCACGAGTAGATGGTATTGAATTGTTAACAAAACTTCGTCAGACATCTTCAATTCCAGTGATTTTTTTGACCTCAAAAGATGATGAAATTGACGAAGTGCTGGGACTGGGACTGGGAGCCGACGATTACATTAAAAAGCCATTTTCACAACACTTGTTGATTGCACGAATTAAAGCTCTACTCCGCCGCCAGAAGTTTATGACAAACCCAACAATAACCGCGGGGAAAGAAAATATGGTCAGAGGTGAGCTTCAATTGGATAAGATTAAACATCAATGTGTCTGGAAAGAAAACAACCTAGAACTGACTGTGACTGAATTTCTACTACTAGAGTCATTGGCGACAAGGCCAGGGCACGTAAAAAGTAGAGATCAATTAATGGATGCAGCCTACGGCGATAACATTTATGTAGATGACCGCACAATCGACAGCCATATCAAAAGATTAAGAAAGAAATTTAAAGAAGTAGATAATGACTTCGACTTTATAGAAACCTTATACGGGATCGGATACCGTTATAAGGAGCACATTCACAATTAAAATCTAGAAAGTTATTTTATTGCAGAACGCCAAGATACTTATATGAAAAGTGGACGCTCAGCCAACGAGGTTAAAAGAAGATTAATTCTTTCTTCTGAAATAAAAAACCGTCGTTTTTCAAGTCTAACGCTCCGTATACTGGCCATTAATACTTTTGCCATTATTCTATTAGCCGTTGGAATGATTTTTTATTATGATCAGTATAAAAATAGCCTTATTCAATCTGAGTTAGGAGCACTATCTCAACAAGCAGGCTTATTTTCAAACGCAATTGCAGAAACAGCCGTGATAAATCATGAAAACGCGAGCCATTCCCTATCAAAACAATTAGTCCAGAGAATTATTAATCGAACAGCATTAAATTTGCCAACGCGTTCCCGTATTTTTGACAGTCTCGGAAACCTTTTAGCGGATAGCATGACCACAAGCGAAAGAGCTCGATCAGTAGAAACGAAGCCACTTGCACCCTTAACTCCTAATCTTTTTTTTAAATCGTTTGCTGAGGAGCTATACGAACATTTATTCAAAATCTTATCCCAGCAACAACAACATCAAATATATAAACAAACAACACTGCAACTGGCTAGTGAATTCCCTGAAGTCCTGCAATCTCTGCAGGGGATTTCGATTAGAACTATAAAAGCAAAAAAAACCAAAGGTTTAATACTGGCGACTGCAGTTCCCATTCAGAAATACAAACAAGTTGTGGGAGCCTTATTATTGTCTATTGATGGAAAAAAATTAGAGGTTTCCATGCAGGATAGGAGATTGAAGCTGATAGGCATCTGGTTCCTCGTTTCGTTAATAACTTCATCATTTTCTTGGTACGTTGCCCGTTACATCACGCGCCCCATTCAAAGACTGGCTGCAGCTGCAGAATTAATTAGAAACAGAAGTGATAGGAAGAGTGTGATACCTGACCTTTCAAATCGAAATGATGAAATTGGGGATTTGGCAAGAGCTTTACGACAAATGACAACTAACCTTTGGCAACGCATGGATGCAACAGAAAGGTTCGCCGCTGATGTATCTCATGAAATTAAAAATCCACTAACGTCTATTCAGAGTGCCGTCGAAACAGCAAGTAAAGTTTCTGAAAAATCCAAAAGAGATACCTTATTTGCACTAGTGCTTGATGATGTTAAACGGCTTGATCGACTAATAAGTGATATATCAGCAGCCTCCCGACTCGATTCTGAATTAAACCGAGAAAAAACGTCGGCAATCGATATAAAACAAATGCTTACGTCATTTCATGATATATCAATTTCTATAAAAAGATTTACACCTGATAAAGTGAAACTCAAAATCATAAATAACGATCTAGCACATATCGTGGACGGATATGAAGATCAATTAGTTCGAGTTATTGGAAACCTTGTAGATAACGCAGAAACTTTTTCTCCCAAGGGGAAACCTATAATTATTCGCTGTGAAGTAAAACAAAATCATATCTTAATAACCATTGAAGATAGAGGTGGAGGGATACCAGAAACAAAATTAGAAA
>MDSX01011123.1_pt1 | contig 26324 bp, 14 predicted proteins | sample 811141 | NCBI WGS metagenome assembly MDSX01 (sample SAMN05326642, study PRJNA326480) | marine metagenome | isolation source: seawater | place: Atlantic Ocean: South East | collected 2010
CTACCGTTTTACCTAAAGCAAAACCAGTAAGACCACCTAAAACAGATCCTAATATACCTTCATTAATTATTTCTTCCATAATAACTTCTAAATCTTTTCCGTTATTATGTTCTTCCATAATTCTATCTACTGCATTATCTATAGCAGTTTCTTGCTCCTCAGTTAAATCATGAGATTCATTTAGTAAATTTTGTATATCAATCGAATCATTTGTTGATTCTGTAAGATAGTCTTTAAATGTTTTCATTGCTTTTCTATTTGTTTATATATTAAGTTAAGTTAACTATGGTTTCTAAAACGTTGTAGCTAAATTCAATATCAAATGTTTGAAATTCAATTGTGTTACTTGAGAAGTTTAAATCTAACGCACTAACACTAGTCATTATCATATCTTTCAATTGAACAGTTACAAATATTTGCCCTTCACCATCAATCATCTGTAAACCAACACCTTCAGGTACAAATGGAGTTTTACCGCTCTGCTTATAATAATAATCAAAAACATCAACAGCCATCCAATAATTAATCCAACCATCAAAGGCTTGCATTGTAACGGTTAACGATTTATCAAAAAGTTCTTGTTTAGGTAAACTAGTTCTAAATTTTCTAGTATTACCTGGAAAGTCATTTTGCGATACTGGGTCAAAGCTCGGCCCTGGTAAATTCATTGCTTGTATACCGTAATTAAAAAAGTCTATAGGTTCTTTAATCATTGAACCTGGCATGCGATTTAAATATGATTTATACTTATCTGCAATTTCCTTTGGAATAAAATTTCTAGGGAATTCAAATTTAAACTGATTATTTCTTGCGCTTAATAGCATATTATTTTATATTTATACGAGAGGATCAAATGTGTTTGATCCCCCTGTTGTTCCCTGTAGACCATCACCGAATTTATCTAAAAAACCAATATCGGTGACAGCATTACTTGCTGTATTAAACTCTTCATTTAAAGCAGATGCATTTTCCCAATAAGAAGTATCATTAATATTAGAAGCGGCATTATTCATTATTTCACCTATACCTGCTTGTTGTATCATCCGAGATTTAATAGCGGTTACTGATGATTGCGCAGCTGCTGCCTGTGCGGCTACTATATCTGATTGTGCTTGGTCTAGTTGATCATATAGTAAAGCGTTCTCATCACTTAATGAAATATTTGATTGTTCTAATAGATTTAATGTTGCTAGCATTTCTGATATTGTTTGATCTCTTTGCCCTAATGTAGTGTTTAATTCATCTATTTCACTCTGTAATCTGGATAACTCTTCAGAATACAGTAATGATTGTGCATTCATTTTTGTTGTTAGTCTTTCTTGTGCTGCATCAGTTAAACCTAAAAACGTACCAGTGTATAAAACACTTTCATCACTAATACCAAATTCATCCTCCATTCTGGTTGATATGTAAAAGTTTTTATTATCTAATGATAATATCTTTTTTGAATTTTCTTTGTCTATTCTAAATAAGACTTGACCTTGTGCCAAGTCTACATTTTCAACTTGTGTCCAATTAGGAATTCGTATTTCATCGTTTTCACCAACAAAAACCAAAGTAAGAGTACCAACATTACTCAAATCAATTGGGGAATCTGCTAAATCACCATTTTCACCAGTCTCATCAAATATTGTAAAAATTACATAATCATCAAATGGTGAAATTCTTATTTGCCCATCACCTTGTGGTAACGGTTCTGCTGTAGGATTAAGAGATGTAAATCTTTTAAAGTATTCAGCCTGGTTAGATGTATATGTCTCGTTAGTTTGTACTGCCATCTTCTGTATCTGTTATTGTTTGTATTTTAGCTGGTGAAATTGCAGCCTTTACATTTATCCTATCTCTAAAAGTAGTAACATACTTATTTTTTATAACTAATTGTTCAACTATTTCAGTAGATGTCTGTCCTGGGTTATTTCCAACGCCTCCATTATTAACAATAATATTTGAACCATCATCATTAGCTAATTGGTTATATACATTAGCAACAGTAGGAACTACACCTAAATTAATTTTCATTAATCGTCTACCATATTTTTTAACATCAAACGAAGTTAGTTTTGCTGATTTTAAAATCTGTGTATTATCTGCTCTATTGTATAATCTTAATAAGTAATTAATTGAAAAAGATGTAGCAATAGCACTGTTTAAAATAATAGGCCTAAATAAAATAGGATTATCAAAATTAGTAGTTTGTGTAAATACCTGAGTACTAGTTTTAACAAATGAAGTATTTATTTGTTCACTTACATTAATTTCATGAAATACTACATAGTCACCTCCTGATGAATTTAACTGAGCAATAAAATTAGAAAAAGTAGAACCGGTTACTTCACCAGATAATTCAAAATAATCTCCACCATCTGCCTCTACAACACTTGCATATAGATTATCATAAATATCTCTACTAGGTAAACTTACTGCATTTATTTCCTCTACATTATAATAGTTATAACCGTTATCAACAACCGTTTCATAAATACCAGTAGCTTTAAATGTAATGGTAGGTGTACTAAGAAATCCTTGCCCTTCAGTTAAACGATATCCTAAACCGTTAGGTACAGTATTACTGAAACTGTTATTCATAAAGAATAATGAAGGTACTCTCCATTCTATATATGTAGCATAAAGATTATCATTAATTAAAACTGGATCTGGGTTAAATACAGGCGTATCAGTTTTTAAGAAATTTATAGAAGATAAATTAAGTAAAGTACCATCTCTCCTAGGAACTAGCGTTTCAAATATTATTCCGTCATAGCCTGTAAAAGTAAACCCTGCGACAAAATGTACTCTTATTTTATCATATGCTATATTTTGCTGTGGGTTAAATGTCTGTAGTAAATTTGCACTATCAGTTAACTCAGGATCAAAGTCATTATAAGGTACACCAATATCAGTATCTAAATATGCATATTGTGTTTTATTTTTATTAATCGCTGCCGCTGAAATATCACGATAGTTACCCATCTCTGCAGATACACTATCAGTATTAAAAAGATAGCTACCATCAGTATGACCATCTCTCATTATCTCTATAGGATAAATGGATGTATTAAGTTCCGTTGGGTTGGTTTGACTAGTGTATATGTACTCTAATAAAATACCGTCGGATAATTGTATAAATTTAGATGATTCCATTCCTTTTATTTATTTACCATTGTAAAAACTTTGGTGTATAATTTAAACCAATGCCTACATATGGGCTTATCTGCTCACCGCTTAAACCAACACCTAACTGTAAACCTAAGCCTAATGTTTTTCTATTTTCATATTGTAAACTTTTAAATGCTTTACTCTTTTGGTCAATTAATATTCCTTCGGCACTATTAAATGTAGTTCCAGGATAATCGGTTAAAAGATTTACAAATAATTCTTTTGATTTAGTATCTTTAATTAATGATGCAGTTAAAAATATATTTTGTTCTAGTCCTATACTAGCATTACCAAACGATATAAGACTATCAGAAGTTTCATAAGGTATTATAGCATCAATTGTTCTAGAGCTTTTACCCCATTCTTTTTTATCTGAAAATGTTAAAGCTGAATTAAAATCTCCAATCACAGTATTTATAACAGTATCAAGTATAAATACAGGTACCTCTACAATAACCTCTTTGATAACAGTCTCGGTTTTAATTATAGTTATTGGCGGTTTCCCTTTTTCAAATTCTAATTCATTTTCAATTTCTTCTAGCGATAAATTTAAAGCCATTATCTCAGCTACAGCATTACCGTTAGCATCAATATAATTTTCAATTGTGTCTAGTGATGCTTTCCAATTATTTTCAACTCGGTAAACTTCATTCTTTGCATCACCAGTAGCTTGGCACTGTCTTAATAGCAAAATACATAACACTACAATACCACCTAATAAAAACATTCTTGTATTTTTAGGGTCAGTTATTATAGCTAATATGTTTCTTAATATTATCATATGCTGTTTTCGTATACTTGTAATAATTTATAAGGAGTAACTTCGCTCTCTCCATATTTCTTTATTAATTTATCCATAAACTTTTTTTCATTAGTTTTCATGTCCTCTAATTCATCAAAAAGATTATCTCTTTTCTCTGCTAGACTTTGAATACTTTTTTGCATTAGATCGATCGAAGTTTCTATTTCCTTATATCTATCTACAAAATTTATTAATTCTTTAGTTTCTTTCTTTGTCATTTTTAATTAATATTAATTGTTAGCAATTTCATATGTAAACGTAAATCTATGATAAGATTGATATATGGCATTTCTACTTCCTTCAGGGGCTACTGGATTATTATTGTTAATTGGGCCTAATGCTGTGCTCGACGTTCCAGCTTCAGTATCAACTACTAGTCTAGTATTAGACGGGTTAGAATGAAGGTTAATCCACATATGAGTACTTACCCCACCAACAGAATCATGCGGTTGTGCTGGTGCAGTTGAAGATCCACCCTGTACTTCACCTGATGTTTGCGCGACTGGAACCGTGCTACCGGTAGCAATATTTGTAGACATCCAAGGTAATCTACCAAAACTAGTCCCTGTACCTGTTGTACTAAAACTATCTCCCTGTGTATTGATAGCATTTTTAATAGCTTGACCACCACCTCGTGCACCGCCATGACCTCCACTACTAATGAGACCGGTAGCAATACCTGATATATTAGAATTACTAGGAGATCCAGACAGAGTACCTGTTGTGGTGCCATTATCCGTAGCATTACCTCCATTACTTACTTGCATAGGAAAGGGTATTGGTCCTATGAATACATTTGCAATAGGTAAATCCTCTCCAGCTGGGCTAGTGGATCCACTTAATGAACTATAATCACTGTCACTAAAATTAGAACTCCAATAAGGATAAAGATCTATAGATGTATTTGAAGTACTTGATTCACCACCCGCCTGAGCAGGGCGTCGATTAGTTATGAATCTAATCATACCACTACCTGTTACAACTCTACCAACCCTCTGCCATTGATATCTATATTGAAAGCCAACTGGAATCCTAGGCGTTAGACCAACGGCATTCCATGCAGGTACACTAGGTTGAATATCTGCATTTTGATATAAGTCAACAGTACCTGACCACCCCTGTGAACCGCTCATAAATACCTGTTCTTGAATACTAGGACCGCTCCATGCACCACCAAACTTAGAAATATAATGGTCTCCTACATAATCACCCCAAACCTTAAACGATTGTCTATGTCTATATTGATCTCCTATATTAACACCACCATAAGGACCATTAGGCACTGGGTTTTGTGGCCAATATTGGTTAAAACTGGTTTCGTTGATACCTATACCTTGGTTAAGGGTAAGCCCACCTGATGAACCAGCCTGACTACCTGTACCCCCAGTTGAATTGAAGTTTCCTCTACTATACCCAATACCATATAAATGAGTTGTACCGCTTATATTATTTCCACCTTGTGTACCAGATGGCCCAAACTCGTCTTGATTTAAACCAATGGTTACACCACTACTAGTCTCACCAGTTACCGAGATATTAGTACCTATTGTATTAGCCGTACCCCATATTCTTATAGATGAATCCATGGTAGCTATTTGAGGGAATGGATAGGTTGCTGCGGTTGCAGCTTCATTGTCAGGTGAGTATATCCATATACCACCGGCCCTGTTACCACTAGTAGTTGTACCACCTTTTATATGTAATACACTTTCAGGTTCTTTTGTAATCTCTACAGCAGGACCTACAGTAGAATATGAAGCGCTCTCAGGGCCTTTTATCATTGCCCCGCCTGGGAATCTCTGCCACGCATTACCTCCTAGATTAGTCGGTGCAGGATCAGGGCCAAATCTTATTGTAGGATTATTAGAACCGCTACCGCCTGTTGGACCTGAGGATGTGCCAATTACTATAGCAGGTTTGTCAAAATCGCTAGATGTGTATATAGGATAGCCAAAGTATGCTGTCTTAGGTATCAGACCACCAGCATTAGTAGAAGGTATTGTTATAACAGGTGTTGGCTCTACCGCAGTTCCTGTATCTACCGATATTGCAATATCCCCACCGCTTCCTGTAGTTAATGATAAATCTTGACCTTTACTACGAAGAAATAAGTACCCAGATCCATTTGCACCTGAATCTATATTAATACCACCTCCCATACCAGGATTTAATGTTTGAAGATTTATATTACCTGCGCCCATAGCACTATCATCAGTAATAAGATTAATAGCACCTGCAGTTTGATAAGTGGATAATGAATTATATATAGCCCCATAACCTGCTGCTATTGTTACACCTGATTGATCGCTAGTCAGTGTAGAAATTAATACACCTGTCGTAGGTATACCATCGACATCATTTCCAATTACTATACCTGTACCTCCCCCTCCATTCATAAACGCGCCGTCATCACCTATGACACTTACCGTACCTGTTAAACTCTTAAGTTCTGCGTTAAGATTAGATCGTAGTTTTATAGTTCCTTTTGCATCAGCTTGGATTGTACCTGACTCTATTAAAGTAGTACCATCATATATTCCTGAAATACCACCTGGTAACAAAATATTACCACCACTCTGTATTCGATTAGCAGCACCTGCCCCAATACTAACAAAATTTAATTTAGCACCGTTACCGCCTGCCATTGTATTCAATTCAATATTTAAATCCGATGTTTCAATTATACCACCGATACTAGTACCACCACCTTTAACACCTGTTGTTAAATCAATCGACAAACCAGCCCTTAGATTTAATCCTCGTTCTGATGCGCTTAATTTTATACCGTAAGTGTCAGTAATACTTCCTGGTGCAGTAGCAGTTTTTCTTGTAGTTAGAAGTAATGAATCATCTGGTGCTAATTGAATTCCTGCTAATAAAGTTGGATCGTCTTGTTCAAAGTTGTCACCTATACCAGTTTCACCACCCATAAACTTAATTGCACTTACACCACTATCTTGTTGATGTACTAACATTGACATTACCGTAGTATCAACATTACCAGCCATCAAGGCACTTAAATTAAATTTGGCATTAAACCCAGCTTGATTATAGGCAATATCGGTCGGTGAAATAGCACCTATTACTACCGATGATAATCCACCATTTCCTGGCGTAGCACCTGCTGTAATAATTGCAGGGTATAAAGCATTTTGATTTACTTGTACATAAGTACCTAGTGGATTATTACCAAATGAATCCCATCCAATGGATACGCCAGCAGGTCCTTGTGGGCCAGTTAAGTTAGTATTTGTAATGCCCCAATTAACGCCATCATATTCCCATACTTGACCATCGGCTTGTAAGTAAAAATCATTATCTAATAAATCAGGTGAAACAATAATCGTATTAGGATCAGTTCCTGGGCTAACTGTAAGGTCTTGATACCATTCAGTTCCTCTTTCGCCTCGCCCACCAATAGGACCAGGTAAACCTTGTGGTCCAAATGGACCAGGTGCCCCTCCTCCATTTAAAATAAGTTGATCAAAATTAAAATTTACTTTATCAACGAATTGAGAAATAGTATCTGAGGCTAATATTTCTTGTATGGTAATTGCCATCGTATTCTTATTTTTTAACTATAGTAACACTAAACCCAAACGATTCAGTAAAACCTGTCCTTTTGTTATATATTAGGCTAAGATCAAATGGATTATTATTTATTAATCTTGACCCAACCGCCGTGTTTATACTTAATCCAGCAGCGGACTTTTCTGCGTTTGTTAATGATGCAGTAGAATAATCAATAGGGCTGTCATCCCTTGTGCTTTTTACATAAAAATCTATATTACCTACTTTATATAATTGTAGTATATTTTGAGTAATATATCTTATTACATCATCGTCAATAGTATCTAAATTACCGAAACTAAATTCAGGCTTTATGTATTTTACAAACTGTTCTTTAATAGGGTTAAATAAAAATTCAATTAATCTTTTCTGTATAAAATTAAAAAATTTAATTGATGTATCATTTTCACTAGTCATAAATGTACCTTCTATTAATGAAGGCTGGTTTATAGCGCCTTTTACGAATGGTGAGTATTCAAACGTTTCTAACTCAATTTGTTCAGGTACCTTTAAATATTTAGAACCAAAAAATGATTTCTTTTCTGTCATTGCTCTGGTACCAATAACAGATTCTACTTGAGATTTATCTATACTTTTCCTAAAGTAAGATGGCTCCCAGTTTGACGCAAATGCGTAAAAGTTTCTGTTAGCAATTCCTACTTCATTAATTAAAGGGTATAAACTTAAGAATGCACTGTCAATAGAAAGCTCTAATACAGTAGACGGATCTTCTTCATTAACTTTATGATAAAATAAATTCTTTATTTGTCCAAAGTTACTAACATCACTAGAATTAAATTGAGTGTTTGTATATCTACATAGTTCTAATACTTTCTCTTTATATATAGCATCTTCTGGTATAGGTGGACTAAAATCAACATTAAGATAAGGGTCTCTAAAATATAAAATATCTAGCGCAGTTGGTTGATAATAACCTGCATGCCTTCCTATGGGGGTTATCCTAGGTTTTGTTTGTAACGAAAGACCATAACCAATAATATCCGTTAAGTTAAATACGGTAGGTTTAGCAGGATCAGGTAATGCCCCGATATAAACAGATTTTAAAATATCCTCTTGTGACCTTAATTCAATAGCAAACGTTTGTGCAATGTTTCCATCAGAATCCAATATACGATTACCGTCTTTATCAATAGTTTCATAAATTATAGATGGATCTCCTAAATTAACATTATTAAAAAGTGTAGCAGAACCAACATCGGTTAATCTAGTAGAATAAGCATCAAACCCACCACCAATAGTAATATATGAAGTTTGTACTAAAGATGATGTTGTTGGTGTACCACCACCAGGGAAATACTGCACGCCATTTTTTGTTAGAGTAGATGCATAAAATTCAGTGTTAGATACTACTCTTACTATATCACTTATTTCAAATTGGTCTACTCCTATTTGGAATTTTATCGTGTTAAATAAGCCATCACTACCTCTCCTAATATCAGTTAAAAATCTAGTAGCATTACCATTTATATCAGGAATACCTTTTATAAGATATGCATTAATACTAGGTTCAAACTGCGCAGCATTTAAAGCAATGGCCCCATTTAAAAAACCCTTTGTATAAATATATTCATTTGTTACTGGATTTATTTCAGGTTTGCATTCATTAGGATTACTTTGTGTTACATATTCATTTCTTAAAGAATATAACGCAGTTCTATCAATAATTTGTTCACCGTTATTAAAACATTCATTATCTAAAGTTAAAAAGATCATCATTACAACAGTCTTCCACTTTTCATTTTTTACAAATTTTATTTGTGTAGTGGGTTTATCTGGTGCGTTAGGTATAAGCATTACAGAAAATCTATAATCATTAAAACTACCATCAGTGAGATATTTTAATGACCTAGCATTAAAGTTAGGTTTATCTTTAGGGTTAGCTTTTGATTTTGCTATAACTCTAACACCTCTTAAAAAGGCTTCTGAAAAATTCTTTTCATCACCACCGCTAAATCTACCATATCTAAGTTGTCTATCTATTAGATTAATAACCCCACCTGTAACAAATTTATCAATAATAAAATAATCATTAAAATAATCTTTATTAACTTTTTGAAAAGTACCTGGTGTATAAACAGCTCCTGTTATAGGATTAGCTTCAATAGTATCAGATGGTGCATAATCAATATAACTCCAAGAGCTCTTAATTGCTTCATTACCAAAATATTCAGGAAATTCACACAAGTAATACCACTCATGAGTAAACCCTTGTGCTATTTGACCTACTTCCCATTTAGATGGTGCAAAATTATTTTGACCAAATGCCTCATTAACATTCAAGCTATACGGTAAATTTCTAACATTTTTACCATCATTTACCCAAGACCATTTATTTATGTAAGGAATGATCCTAGAAGCTGTTGCTTGTTGTATTAGGTAATTTTCCTCAAGCCTATCGTATTCGGATTTTATAACAGTATCAAAAGTTTCGTCAGGTGATGCGTCTTTTAACAATCCTATTAACCTAGCAAAACCACCATCATCATAAAATGATCTAATTTCTGGATTAGCACTAACGTTAGTATAAATACCATCATCACTCATTTGATTATAATTCATAAACTCGAAATTAAGTTCACCTAATTTACTATACATAGTACTATAAAAATCATAATCAAAATCTTTAATAGGAAATATTGAAAATCTACCGAACGATGATCTATAATCAGAATATAATGCAACCTGCCCGCTACGGGTAATATTTATTTGATCGTCATTAAGTGTTATTATTACATTTTCGTCTACACCTTCATAGCCTATAATTTTACCAACTTTATTTCTTATAGGATTATCCAGATAAGGTACCCAATCACCAATTTGAGCAAACCCATCTTTAGATTGTATCCAATTACCTTTTATAAATCTATTCTGATCACCGTTTGTAACTTTAAGTAAAGATCCTTTTACATCATTACCTCCTACAAAGTTTTTAGTGTCTTCTGCTACTGACGATAAAGGATATGTTAAAATTGAGTTTACCATTAATGGATAATCTACAAAATCCATCTTAAAGCTTAGTCTATTAAATCTATCTCCAGCAAATCTTGATTGAACAAAAACAGTACCGTTGTTATAAGAAGCTTCAAAAAATCTAGATTCTAGAGGTATACCAATATTGATAGCAGATGTAATAGCTTTAGCAATTTCTTCAGGTGTACCGTTAGGATTAAAAAATTGAAACTTACTCTTACCTGGTTCAGGTACCTCTATTGAACTAGCACCTATTTGGCCTACTTCATTAATACCATCATAAAAGGTAATTCTAAACCCATCGGTTAATTCATCTAATATATCAAACTTACATGTGGCTTTACCCTGCTGTGGTAAGATTTGTGCATTAGCATAGGTATCAGGGTATTTAAATCCAGCAAGAACTGAAATGTCAATTTTAGTGTCAAAAATTCTTATTTCGTTATTGCCCCATAACGAGCCTTTTTTAACTGTATGGAAACTATTATTCTTATCCTTAATATAAAATATTGATTCTACTTCATTCACCCTCTGTGGTGTAGGTAACCCTGTAATAGTTGTGGTTTTGGCAGGATCTAAATAAATAAGCATACCGTTAGTGTTTGTCATTTCAAACGGTGTATTAAGTTGCTCGGATACTTCAGTTATTGTTTTAATTTTAGGTAACTGAGTTTTTTCTGTATTTTTATAAAAGCCTTCACCTGATATATCAAACAACCCTTCTTCTATTTCGTTTACATATAAACCAAAATAGCGATTAATAGAATAATCAGGAGCATCCGCATCAGAAAACAAAAATTCTAAATTTATTAAGTTAGCCAATAGTACACCGTTTCTCTGAAATCCTTCAGTAAAGAAGGACTCATTTTGTATTATTGTAGCATCCTTTGTTATTAAATCATTATATGCAAAACTACCATTTGCTGTAAATCCGCCCTTTGCATAATTAATACCTGCCCACTGCAAAGGTTCGTCATTTCTCCATGAAATATTTAAAGGTGTTTCTGGAAAAGATTCTTGGTTTCTGTAGTTTCTTATATAGGAACCTAATAAACTATTACTGCTTAAATCAAATGTTTTAATTGCAGTGCAATTCTCAAGAACATTTTTTGTAAATGCAGTAGATGTTTGTGCGTCTAAATAATTATTATTTTCTAAAGATTCATTTATATTGTTTACCGCTGCTGGGTTGTCTATTCTAAATATTACAAAATTATTAGGAATCTGTTCATTTAACCAAAGCGGTGATAACATCCCTAAGTTTTCAGAATATGCTTCTGACGCAACTGACCTTGTACCAGCAGAATAAAACATTTCATACTGATTTTGGTATTGTGAAAGAACTGATATATCTTGAAATTCTTGAAATACTTCATATGCTAAGTCTTTTGGAAATTTACCACCTTGAAAAAATTTAAAAACATCTCTATCATAAGTATCATCACCACTTACTTTAAACGCTTTAAATGTAGATGAAGCTAGCTGAGTATTTGCACTAAAAGATTCTAAGTATATGTTATCACCATTACTAACTATCTTAACATTACCTGTTAATTTAGGATTTGTTCTAATTATACCATAAGAAGCCTTGTCTAAAAGTTTTTCAGCCATTTATCTTTCTCTTTTTTTATTTATTCACCAAAGATAAAGATAAAATAAATTAAGAATGTTATTAGCCTATTGGTCCACTACCACCATTAACATTAGCAAGTTGTATTCTAGAAACTCTTGTTTGATTTACTGAAGGGTTTAATGCTGCTACTACTTTTTCTAAATCGTTTAATCCTTTAGTAACTGTCTGTGATGGGAATACATCTATATTTAAATTATCCGATCGGTATTTAGCAAAAACCTCAATGTCATACTGGAATACACTTTGATCATTAGGATATAAATCAAAACCAAGCTTCTTGGTGTATGTTACGTTTACAGTAGCCCCAGTAGAATCACCTGCAATATTACCTATACCACCAGATGACCCAGGCCCTGTACCAAAATAGTCTGTCATTCTATACTGAAATACTAAAGGTATATTAAGAGAATTTTGTTGACCGAATTGTACAACCTCTTCAGATTGAACTGAGTCTCCATCTACTTGAATATTTTGATGAGTATCGGTAGATACAAATAAATAAGAACCGCATGATTGCTTACCTAATAAATATTGGTCAAAACTATCAAACGCGGTTTTTACATTTCTTTCATATCCATTACCATCATTAGTAAGATCTGGGTTTACTGCATCATTAGATAAATTAGGTACGGCTACTAATGATGGGCTAGCGGCTAGCACTGTATTATTAGCATCATTAAAAGTAACAGGTTCAGTTAAACCTAATGCGATAAGATCTACTGCATTTTCATTTAAATATATTGATTGTTGTTTACCATAGCTTTCATCTGATTGCAAAGGTATAAACTTTGATTGTCTAAATAAAACATTAGCGGTTCCTGCACCAGCGGTGGCAGATGTACTAGTACAATCAATAGCACCTACCTGCACTGTTGGTAAAGTTGCGCTAACACCACCTAATGTATCACCTGTTTGTAAAATATAATTTGATCTATATGCAGTATAACTTTTAACATATGGGTGTTCAGTATGTACATCAATTACATCATCATTACCTGCTACATAACCACTAGCAGTAAAAGGTACTCCAGCTGCATCAAAACCACCACCCCAGAAAAAGTCAGTTGCTAAAGCTGTATTTACAAATGCATTTCTTCCGTAAAAATTTTCTGCTTGGTCTAGATTTATAATAAAGTCACCATCAGGGTTTCTATAACTATAAAAGTTATCTTCTGATGAAACATCACTAAATCTACTATATAAGAATTGGTTTTTATTTTGTGCTGATTGATATGGTGCAATAGAAACATCCTGTCCAAATTTCCATGAATTACTCGTGGCTGGGTTAGTTAATAAGATTGGGGTTAAATCATATTTTCTAATTGTGTTATAATCAGCATCATCAGCTGTGTATGTATTAATGCCTGAGCTTTGGTTTATTGAACTATTATCTAACCATGAATATGTTGCAGGCAAAATGGTAGCGCCATTAGTAACATCTGCATTAGTGAGATATGGGCTTATTGGCGGATTTTCAGATTGCTTAACCATTCTAGTTCTATTACCTGAAATCCTAGCTATTAATCTTAGTCCAGTTTGTGCAGTGTTTGCAATATTAATAAAGAAAGTTTTTGATATAATCGCACCTCTAGGATCATCTAGGTTAGCTACCTCTTGTGAATAAAATCCAGCAAAAATACTTGTTGTTGCATTTCTATTAAGATTTGTAACATTACCTTGATCATCTACCAAAGTAGTTTGTAATTCACCTTGTGCAGATTGTAAAATCTCAGAAAACAGATTTAACTGATTTTGCATTTCCGTTAACTTAGTAAATAAATCAATAGGTGTCTGATTCTCGGATAAAAACCCAGACGCAATAACCGGGGATGAATGCGCATAATATGTTTCATTAGCAGTAAATGAACTACTTAAATGTTCTTGTATACCTAGTTCATTTAAATCTTGTTCTAAAGAAACTTTTGCTAAGTCTTGTTGATTTTGATTTATGATTGCTTCAGTAGCATTATCAGAGCTAAGATCTGTAGGAAACGGAATTATAACAGCGGTTGACCAATCACTCTCTAATGGGTTAGATGGCCATCCAGCCTCACTTATAGATTTAACTTGTACCTCAACCTGCTCACCTTTTCTTATAGGTATGTCTAGTTGATTAATATTTACTGACTCTGCATTATCAGAATCAATAGGTACCCATTGATAAACACCAGTTAAAGAATTTTTAACCCTAGGTCTTAACGTACTTTCTATTATTGAATAATTTGAAAATGCACCTTGTGATGTACCTGAACCATCTTTAAATTCAAATTGATTAACAGGATTTGCCACACCGTCACTAGATAAATAACGATATCTTATTTTAAATTTAACAACAGACTGTGGGCCTGTTGCTGGAGTAGATTTTTCTAATGGCATGGACCAAAAACCTCTTACTCTATATTTAGGCGTAATACTTGATACAGAATTATCTTTAGCCTTTGCATCTATCTCTTTTACAACAGATGAGTACAATTCAGCCTGAGAAGATCTCTCTGTAATTAAACCTTGTAAAGCATTCTTGTCAGCATCTCTTTCTACTTCAGTAGAATAATTAGTGGTTTGTATTTTAGTTCTACTTTGCTGAATCGCCACATCAAGTTCCTTTAAAGTAGACTCAATAGTATTCTTTTGATTATTTAAATCGGTAAGTTGAATTATAGCAGGTGAATCACTTACTTGTGCATTAATTAATTTAACGCCAAAATCTTCAGTATTTATTGTAGGTGAATTAGGCTTAAGTCCTTCTCTTGTTGTTGGGATTTTATCATCGGCAAATGATAAAAGCATTGAACCAAAATCGATCGCGCTTTGTTGATAATAATCTGCGAGTGTTTGACTAGAACCTGCTGAATTAATAGTAGTAAGTGTATTTGTATAAAATGAACTACCTGGTGACCAATTTACTGAAGGTATTTTAGAATTAGGATCTATCGGTTTTACAAAAGTAACACACCTTTCATTAAATCCTACAGTAACATCTACTTGCACATTGTCTTCTACTGATGATGCGATTTTTAGCATATCAGAACCAATTAAAACAGGATCAGATCCTTCAACTAATTCTAAGATAACTGTATTTGTACTAGAATCTAATTTAGTAATTTTATATCTTGTACTAATAGGATCGCTAATTACTTCAAGACTGTCACCAACCGCTAGCTGAATAGTATCACCAAAATTTGCCTCGGAGTCAGTATAAAAAATCTTATTTAATTTATATTGCTTTTTTTGTGATATTACAGTAACACCATTGATTTCTTCCGTAACAGTAGCATCTGATATTCTAAGTACGCTAAAATCACCAGTATACCTTTTGGATCTAGGAGGTAAATCAACAACTGCCTCATCTAATACATATGATATATTTCGTTCTACGATTTGTTGTAAAAATGTAGTATAATTTATATCTGATCGCCCTTCATAATTACTATTAAAATAATTAATTTTAGATTGAGTATTAGTATTAAGTATGTATCTTCTTATGATTGCTCTTTCAGTATCAATAGGTACTTGGCCAGTTAAATCAAAAGATACATATAATAGAGGATTTATTAATTCTTCAAAAAACCAATTAGGCTTTATATTAAACCTCTCTATTGTATTAATGCTAGATAAATCTTTAGCCTCAACAGGTAACTGTGCCAATACTAACTTTCTAAATGTACCATCAGATAATCTTATAGAACTATTTGATCCATTTACATTTGTAATGGTATTAAGATTATTATCTAATCTATCTATTGAATTTTTAAGAAAGCCAAAACTTGGAATAGTAACTCTAGAATTTGTACCGTTATCATTTTGAATATTAATTGTAACAGATTCATTACTTGAAGTTATGGCCTGATTAACCTTTTCAAAACTCTCTAAAGAATTATTAAATAACCTTAGAAGCTCAGGTAAAAGTGTTGATATTGAATTATTTTCAGCCATTAGTTATGCTTTCTTTTATTATTTATTTAATTACATCATACACAAAATTTAAGATGCCTTGTTCTGTGCATATAAATTCTATGATAGGTTTTTGTGATATATCTATATTTGTTATAACACCCATAGAAACTCCAAATGAACCAGTATTTAATCTGCTTTGTGCATCTGTCCAAACTCTGATATTTCTTGAACCGATATTTAGATTATTATTAAATACCAATCTTAGTGTTTGTCCCGTTGACCATTGTATGTCAGTGTCATCTATATAAATATTTAAATCTCCACCTGCTTCATTAACAGTATCTAATCTTAGCATATTTGTATAAATCCTAAGGTCTGAAAATACCTGCGGTGTAGCTTGGTTTAAATTAAGAGGATTAGATATAGTAATTTCTAATTGATCTTTGTCAAAGGGAACCATTAAATTGTATTCTTGGTTTGCTAATGAAATGGTTATAAGGTTCGGCGTATTGGTATCTACATTTATTCCAGTACCTTGTCTAATTACATCAGTGTTATATTGTAATGTAATAGGAACATTCCCATTTGCTAATCCTTGGATTTCATCAGAGTTCTTAGCTATTAAATCAAGCAGAACGGTATCATTAGCAAAAGCAAGATTAGCATTATCTAATTGTCTTTGTACACTGTTAAGCTGTGCTTGTAATGAAGTAACATCAGAAACATTTGTTATCTGATTTTCTAATGACTGTACTTTTTGATCCAGTTCAGAAATTTCTAATTGTTGAGTCTGAAATATTTTTGCTGATTCTTGAAGTTGTGCAGTCGCTTCACTGAAGAGCTGCATTGAAAATGTATTATAGTCATTGACAATTGTATCGATGCCGGCCGTTCCTGGTGAAGCATCAAATCGTAAATTGATTTTAAATCCATAACTGTTTCCATTCTGTCCTGTAACTTTATTAGGTTTATATTTTGGGTATCTTTGGATATAACCACCATCAGTTGTAGGTGTTATGTTATCTACTAATAAAATACCGTAAAGGTTAGTAACAGTATTTGCTGTGTTACTAGTGTCTACTAAATCGTAATAAACCAATACCGCATTAAATTCAAATGTACTTGCTAAATCAGTTCCATTAAATTGAGGTATTGTTGCAATTGTTGGATCTGTTATAATCTGCTCATAATCGTTAGGTGTAAAATCTACAGAAATACCATCTAACTGAGACCTAACATAAGCAGAGCCATTAAATCCAACGGGATTATTATAATCACTAGGATATTTTTGTATATCAACACTGATTGGTGACGTGAATGCTATAGGCTCAGTAAAATAAGAATCTAATGATGTTGGTGGCGTAGGTTCATTCATCCAATTTGCGTTAGAATCTGTATACCCACCTGAGTTTAAACCTTGTAAAGGTTGATCATAATCATAAAATGCATTTATGCTTAATCCTTGTGGTTGTATTGTACTGGCATTTCGCCCTAAGATAAATTCGTCTTTACCTTGTATTCTTAAACTCGGTTGATAGTTTGCATCAGATATAGAATCAAATAAAATAGTTGGTGTTCCACCTACTTCAGTCGGTACATTAATATAAAGTTCTGTATAAGCTTCACCTGCTTTATCTACATTATTAACAATATCAATATCACCTACATATTGTACAACCTTTCTATATTGCCTTGCTCCTGTTTTAATCTCATCTTCTTCAACAAACAAAGGCCTTGAAACTCCAGGATTTTTTTCAAGATTAGTAGCAGCACGAAATCGCATTGCACCAGTCTCTTTCATCCATTTAAAAAATACTCTTTCGGCAACAGATCTCTGTATTGTATTATCATAAGAAGCATCACTAATAATTAATTCTTCTAAGTTCAGCGCGTAATTCTGAAGACTTTCTGTAAAATTAACATTAGGATCACCTTTTAATCCACCACTAAGAATCATACCATCAATGGTATCAAACTGCATATAGTTTTCGTAATTACTAAATGTGTTTGGGTCTAGTTTATCAAAGTCAGGAATATTTAAAAGCACAAACTTAGAAAAGACCAGTTTGAGCTCATCATTATTGAGTGTCTTAGACAAATCTCTCGCAGAGGAAGAGAAGGTATAAAATGTACCCCCATCAGCTTGCGGTGTTTTAATTAAAGGCGTAGTTGCCATGTATTACTTTTTCTTTTTAATTATTATGATAATGTATATTCATCACCTCCTACAATAAACCATACTCCGTTTCCGGTTCCATCGTCAACACATAGTAAATGAACAGTCTGTCCTTGTGCAGCTAAATCTATATTTGTATTACCTCCACTTAATACAAGTGGTGTAACTGCTCCAGTAATTCTTACTGTACCAGTTTGTGCTTGTGAATATACAAAAAAGATTTCTTGACCAATTGCACCATCATTTAGTGAAAGTGTTACAATGTTTGCTACATCACTATTACCAACACGCTCCGTTGTATATGGTGGTATAGCTGTACTTGTACCTATTGCTATATTATAAGGTACTCCACCTGCAAAAATATCATCTAATGTTTGTGGGTCTATGTCATTTCTAAATAACCCTCCACCATTTAAGTTTAAATTACCTGTCATATTAACATTAGTTAATACATCAAACGTAGATGAATTAATATCTAATAATACAGTAGATAAACCAACCCTTAGTGACTCTGTCTTCAAATCATTAAGATTGGTAATAGTACCTGCAGTGGGGTTAAAATAAACCTCCATTGCATTAATTTCACTGGTTACTATATTGAAATTATCATTCAATACTAACCTGGATCCGGATAATGAATCTGTTCCGAGAATTTCTGTTACGCTAATTGCCATTTCTTTTCTTTATTTAATTATTAGGATATTTCTTCCCTTTTTATATTTATTCCCATTCGTATCTGTAAGTTCAAGGGTAATCTCGTATTTACCAGATTCCTTAAACAGATATGTTAAGTATTTACTCTCAAAATATATATCAGCTATGTTTGAGTTAGTTGTATTCTTAATAATCCACCTAGGATTAGTTTTACCTGGAATCTTGCATTTATCATAAACAAACATTAACCAAGTCATTTTAGGTAATGTTTTACCGTTGTTTACAAACTTAGCTGTATTCCATGTAGGGTTGCTTGCTTTACTCAATCCCTTTCTGTAAATCAAACTTGGACAACCAGTTGAACCTGTTGAAAAAGGTGCACCTGTTACTCCAGTACTTGGACATACTCTATCACCGTTAGCATCCACGATATCAAGATATATCCAATCACCATGTACCCCAAAATATCTACAGACTGCTTGTATAAATTTTTGATTACTACTTGCATCATAAACTACATTATAAACATACTTGTTAATAATTCTATTGGTACTAATATTTAAACTAGCGGCTGCATCGGCTAACGTGTTAATTGATAAGTCAAAATAATGCTCGGCCGTTTCGCCGTTAACATCAGTTATTTTAAGATATGTTTCAGGTACTACTTCTTGGAATTGAAAAAATGCAGGAGTATCACCAGTAGTACTAGTCATATCCCACCATAAATGATAAGTGTCATTCCAACCACCTGTGGTTAAATTCTCCCACCTATATGGGCTAGAAAAACTAGCTTTACCATCATCTTGAAAATTTAATAATTGAAAGTCAGGTGATGTACCTAAACCAAAATTATTTAATATTGCATTTACTCTATCTAACGATGCATATAAGCTAGGAGTCTCTTGATCCCATGTTACATCAGGGGTAATAGGTAAATTCCATAAAGATCCATAATTGTTCCAATCGTAAGATCCTTCGCTTGACCAAGTATAATTTAATTTCCTTGCTTGGTACCAACCAGAATATTCAACTTCTCTATTTTCTACACAAATAAAATCAGTCTTAACATTTGACGATATATTATTGTATAAGTCATATAGCTTCATTTCTACACTATATACTCCTACGTATGGTAATATTATAGGTAAATTATTATACTGTGCAATAGGACCTCTTATTTTCTTGTAATAAGAAGGTGAAACATCTGTGGCATCTTTATATATGGTCCACTCTATTTCATCAAAATTACCTCTTTCTATACCATCCCAGGTAAATAAAGTTTCTCCTGGTAATTGGTTAAATAATAATTGACTTCCTACTGAAGATTGGCATGAAACATTTAATCTATCAACGTTCTGTCCAAATAATCTAATCACCTCACCCGTAGAAATAGTTTCTTTACTAATATCCCAAAATAACCAAGGGTCTGTAAATGATGACTTTAATAATGCTAACTGGTTATAGAGAGCATCCCTAACCTCAACATCAGTATCACCGACTACAGCAGTGTAACTAGCGCCTGTTCCTGTAGCAGGATCAGTAACAGAAAATACATCACCTACGAATACTCCTTGTGGATCAATGTCAAATGTAAAGAATGTATTTGCATCGTTTAATTGATTCCATGTAGAGTTTACATTATCCCATGTTATATTTTTAAATGAATCATTCTTTAAAACAGTCATTGCCCCAACTGGTATATCCGGCTTGTCAGGTAAATAATACGAAGACTCACCATCAGGCCACGCACCAACCTTATTTAATTTTGGCGCATACCTAGTAAAATAAGCTAAAAACGCATCTGCTAAATCTGAAACTTTAAAATCATTACCATTTTGTATATTACCTAGAGGGCTATTAGGATCTGGTCCAATTGGAGCCGGGGGATAATTATAAGAACCTGACACAGGACCAACTACTAAATTTCTACCAATATTCTGAGCCGATGCAAGTGGTGCTATATATGCATTACAATAATTTATTATAGCTTGGTTAACTATAGCCTCAGATGCTAAACAAAATTGGCTAAATGATCTAAGATCTTCCATGTAAATACAATCATCGGTAGAAAGTTTAAAGTTAGTATCTATACCTGCTACAATTTCTCTCTTATCATTTCTGCTTATTGTATTAACTACTTCTAGTAAACCAAAAAAGTCAGCCTCACCTGTGATATCTTTAATCCTAGCATTAAGAGGTAAAAATTCGCTTTCTAATTTTCTTTTTAAACCAAATAACTTTATTAAAATTTCTTCAATAGTAAAATCAAAATTTTCTTCAGTTATAGGTAATGACTCTTCATCAAACTTATCAGGTACTATACTGTTAATTCTATAAACTAAACTAAATAAACTTGTTTTTCTAAATCTTTTATTAGGTAGTGTTATTGATTTGTCGTTTAATTGAACAGTTGGGCTAAATATATCAATACTATTACTCATAATATATTTACCGAACTGTGGTGAGTTAGCATCAACATTTCTCCAAAATTCTTTAACATCTAGTTTATCATAACCAAAGAATTTAATTGCATTAACTAATCCTTTATAAGAACCTATGAAAGGGTAAATATTAGAACCTTCTAACATGATCTCCTTTCTCTTTAAATTTACTTCTTCAAAGTTAGGCAAAATTTCTTTAATATTAGTATCTCTAAATACACTACTATCTGATTCTAAAATATTATACCCCATATTTTGAGTCATAACCTTTAGTCTTTCATCCTCACCAACAGTTTCTCCCCAAAATAATATTTCAGCTATAATGTTACCAGTACAGTCATCTTTAATAAATAAAGTCCTCTTAAACGTATTTTCTACTTCAGATCTTATTGCAACATTAATTTGTAATGCCTCTGATGTAATTTGATCAGTGATTAAAAACCCTTCAGGGCTAACTATATAATTAGGATCGCTATCTAACGGTATCTCTACTTCAGATACTATTTTTAAAGGAGGCCCATCTGGTTCTATCTCTAATGAAGTCTGAGTGCCTGTATCAAAATTCATATCAAACTGAAACAAAAATATCTCAGTAGGGTCTGATGTTTCCCATTCAGCAACCCAATTACATATACCATTAGTTGATCCAGTTGTACCAGTGGCAACCTCAAGACCGTGTGGGAATCCAAATTGTTTTGTATTAGTATTCGAATTAATAAATTCTTGTAAAATAAATAATTGCCCAACTTCAAATAAACCAATAGAAACTTCAGGCAAATAAACATTTCCCGTCCACTTATCTTGATCTTTATCATAATCAAGGTTTAAGTATTTTCCATTCTTATCAAAGAAGTTTAAATATTGCCAATTATTAGCCATCTTAATTTATTTTTTGATAATCTTTAGGTACACCAAAATTATAGTATATTCTTAGATACTTTACTTTATTAATCCAGAAAGTCATTATAGGTTTTAAATACTCATCTAAGAATATTCCAAGTCTTTCATTTCTAAACATATAATTAGAAAAAGAATTCCTCATTAAGTTTTCATTATAATCATTACCTAGGTTTTTTAATTCCCAGCCTTCTTCATATGTAGCTTTATATACACTTGGCATACCAGTACGTCTTTCTGTAAATTTATTCATATTAATTTCCTTGTATTGCTTTTAGTGTTGGGTTATCTTTTAACCTACCTGTATTAGTACTTCTAGAATTTTTTGATGTTGCTATTGTAGTACCTCTATTTCTTTTTAAGTTATTAAATTTAGCCTGTTGTGTTTTATTATATAAGTTATTTGGAATAGTACCTTTAAAGAATATGTTTAAAGAACTGATAGCATTTTTATTAGGAGTCTCTTCATAATAAGTACCGTTCCTATCATCCCAACCGCCTCTTATTATTGCTAATTCTTCTGGTCCAATTACAACATCACCAAAGCTATCTAAACCTAACTGAGGATCTTCACCAGGACCTAAAGTAATTTTGTTAGTTTCAATAAGAACTTTTTGATCTGTGACTGGGTCAGTTCCAAAAACAGGTATTTCATAAAAACCATCTCTGATTGCTTTTTCATTTTCTTCTGATATAAAAAATACATTAACAGAATCTACACCATCTACATTTTCTATAATTGCAATTAAATCTGATCTTGGAATTCGATCTCTTCTATTTACACTTATAAAATATGTACTAAGATTTTCTCTTATCTCTGCATGGATCTCATCTTTATCAAAACCTTCAACATATCTTAAAACAATATTGAGAGCATATTTTTTAATTACAGGATCGTTTATTCTAACTTCAGCTGTTACAACCTGTCGTCCACTTTCATTCAGTATTTCATATACCATTTCTTTCTCACCTAAGCTTAGCGAAAATTCTTCTTGTGGAACATTAAAATAATCCAAATCACTTGTTATCTTTTTTGCCACATCTGGTATTAAGAATAAGTATATAATATTATCATCATCTAAGTATTGATCATTTTTAGTATTATATGCATCTACAAAAGAAAAGAAATCATATTTACTTAAATAGTAAATATAATTATTAGGATTAGCTAAAACAAATGAATTACTCTGATATGGTGCAATAAGTCTAGTAAACTCAGGATCTTCACTATTAGAACCAAACATTGGATTTCTTACAATATTTATTGCCAATACTTGATCCAAGTCAACTTCATTACCTTGTGCATCTGTTGCAGGATCTTTAAATTTAATATCTAAATTACTACCACCAATGTTACCAGCAGAACCTCTAGTCTTTACATAAGTAACACGAATAATTGATCCTAATGCAGGCGGTTGTCCAAATTGATTATTTCCAAAAAATACTGTTAATCCACCATTAACACTTGTCTTTACTAAAGCAGCCTCATCTCCATTGTTCATATCATATAGTGAATCTACATTTCTCCATAGCTTCCCATCAACCACTACATTAACCATATATTGGTCAGTAGGTTCTTTTGTAGTTAAATTATAACTTTGTAATGCTTCACCAGTTCCAGTAAAAGTTTGATCTTCAACTTCTCCTTGGATTAATTCTACATTTACGAATGCAGTTGTAGTTTTCTCTAATCTAATATAATCACTATCAAATTTTAAAAAATAAGATAAACTATTTTGACCTACTTCTAATGCAATGTAATTTTGTATTTGTACATAATCACCTTCTACTAATGATGATGCTGATGTATTAAGTCTTAATCCTAATATACCTTGTGCCGATATTCCTCTAGTTGGATCATGCCCTGTTAATCTAGATAAACCATATATGGATTCAATGTTTCTTGCTCTACTTATATTAAGCTCGGTGGCAACCGCCTCAATATAAAATAAAATAAGTTCACCTAAGTTAGAAACAACTGTAAGTATCTGCCCAAATGGAGATGCAGGTGTAAATACTTCACCAGCTTGTTCATACTGTCTTTGTAGGTACTCAAATGCATCAAAGAATAACTCTGTTGCTTTAATTCTGGTTTTACTAAAAAATGACATTAACTATTTTATTTTATTTTAAAACAAAGCACCAATTACTCTTCGCTCATCTATGTAAATATCTACAAGGCAACCATTTCTTTCTGCTGTACTATAAAACTGTACTCTAACATCAACACCAAATTGGGAGCTGCTGCTATTAGAACAGTATGTTTGAATCTGTGTACTGATCCTCTGAGCAATAACTGATTCATTTAATACTAACGAAAAGATAAGGTCATCTAAGTTACAACCCATATTAGGTGCACCTAGAACATCTCCCTTGCGAGTAAATAAACAATTCTCTACTTTAAGAATAAGTTGCTGTAATTGATCTGTTACTTCAATTACATCATTATTATACTTAGGTGAATCTATGTCTCTACTGTATATTTCCTTTATCATTGAGAATATTATTTTATTATATATTCTCTACATTTTTTGAGGGTCTTAGATTATATTTTACCCCGTGTAGAAATAGTCAACACCTTCATCACCTTTTATTTCTTCTACTATCGAATCAACCTCTTCTCGACCTTCACTTGAAATTAAATCATAATTAATGGTAATATTACCTGGAAGGTTGAATTGAAATGTACCTAATATTCTAGATAATTGAATTTTAGCCATACCGATACAATATCTTATAAAAGCTTCATCTTGGAAAAGATCACAATCAGGGATAGTATTATATACTTGAAAAATGCATGCACCTTTATTTGGCAGCTTACCCATAAATCTGAATTTCTTGGTTAGTCTATTATAGTTATATGATATTTGTGGTTGTAATACCTGTCTTGCATTATCAATAAATTTTTCATTAATTACATAATACATGAGTTCTTCTGATCCAATCCCTGCACCGTACACATCAGAGTAAATAAATTTATCTAATGAAAAGTCTACATCACCTGCTGAAAATGATTGGCTACCAAAGCCACCATCTTCTCCTGAAAATCCATTAATCTGAAATACGTCATTGACTGCCCAAATAGTACTAGGCATTTTTACAACACCTCTAGGATTTTTTACATCCTTTTCGGTTAGAGTATTTCCACCATCATTATGACTTATTCCTTGCCTAAAGTCTTTTTCGTACCATGCAGATTTAGGTAAAGCGATAAACATCTCTTCAACACTATCTTCATATATTTTATAAAAATAATCCTTTGCCCTATTTATAATATGAGCCAATTCCTTTTTTGGTACAGTAAAAGGTATCTGGCACGCAACAGTCAAATCATCGTTAATTTCTTTTATGAGTGCATCTAAACATTCTTGTGCGTCTGGGTTACACCAACTTTTATTCCTAGCCATAACTTTATTTAATTTTTTCTATTTCTATCACCTCAGTATTATCACCAAATCTAGCAAGCTTTGTAGCTCTACCTTGTCTAAATATACCTCCAACCATTTCTCCACTAAAAACTCCTCTTTTACCAAATACATAACTATCCTCACATATTACATTTCTACTAACATAAGATTCTTCTATCTTGGAATCTTCTGCAACAGTAGCCCCAAATAAGTTAGATTCAAATATTGATGAATTTTTTAAATCGCAGCTAAAAATATCACAGTTAACAATATTGCCTTGAATTATAGAATCAACTATATCAATTCCATTTATTTCAAAACATCTCATTAATTTAGCATCCTTTATCTGTATTCTTCCAGTGTCCGCGTCATAATTAATAAAGCCTTCATTCATATCAGCCTTAGTAATTAAATCAAAAATCTTTTCGCGTATTTTAGGATAATACATTTCTACAATTTGATCTGCTGTTTTTAGATCAATCATTAAATGAATATTTGGAAACTTTTCTTTAAATGAAGAATATGTTCTATAAGATTCAATAACAGTTTTATGCTTTTCTAAAATCTTATCTAAAACTTTTAGGTCAGATTCACTATATTGAGGGTTAACTAAAGTCTCATATAATGAAGTAATAAAATGTTCGGTTAGTGAGAGTATAGTAGAATATCTATTTTCATAATCCTTTCCACCTAAGTATCTAAA